>Ga0316226_1000181_pt1 | contig 95073 bp, 79 predicted proteins | sample TBH18017metaG_FD_206009 | JGI IMG/M metagenome (GOLD analysis project Ga0316226, IMG submission 206009) | Freshwater microbial communities from Trout Bog Lake, Wisconsin, USA - TBH18017 | ecosystem: Environmental > Aquatic > Freshwater > Lake > Hypolimnion/Profundal zone | place: USA: Wisconsin...
CGTCGGCGTATTTCGGCCCATTGGTCCATATCTGTGAACATCCTCCATCTTTAGATTGAAGGTGCCGCACTTTTCGACCGCCGCGTCACTCAACGCCACCCGCCGCACTTTTCGACCGCCCTTTACAACCGCTCGTTTCCTTGCGCAAGCTTCGTCCCGCACCCATTGCAGAACTGTGCTTGGCTCTCGTTCTCTGCACCGCAACTTGTGCAAAACTTCGGGCGGCCGGCGTTTTGACTGTCCTCAATCGGTAACGGGAACAATGCGGCGTACGGTTTCCATTCCATATCGCCTTCCGCGATTACCCATGAATTCTCGTGCAACACTCCCTGCTGCTGAAGTTGCAGCATCTGCTCCGCCGTGTAGGGACCGACGGGCTGGCTATTTTCGTTGGCGTAATGGTAGTTCATGGGTTTTCCTTCCTCGACATTGATTTTGGTTTAATTGACCAAAAACAAAAAAACGTGTTCCAACACATTCGCCATCTAAATTCTCTGGGGAGAGCGAATAGCATTAGTAAATTTTCTTAGCAGTAACCAATGGAAATGTCGAAGTTTTACAATCGACCGTATTTTGCTACAACCTTACCTGTTTTTGCCTCGGCGCTTTTACTAAGAGTTTTCTGAACCCTTAGATAATGAATAGAGCTTCTTTCCCGTCCAAATCCACGATGCGCAAGCGAAAATATTTTCGCATCACTCTGTATTACAGCAACTTACAATGTGTCTAAAATGGTCTAATGCAGACTTATCGAGTCCGAAATGGACTTTTTGACCCTTTTTTTGTTGCCGAAAAAATTTAGGGTGATACCTTCTCGAGTCCCGCGTCCGAGATGGCCCCAAGGTTTTATACCGGGGGGACTAAACGGGGGGACTAGTGGGTTTTTCGATGAACCTAAAGTCGCCCGTAAATCTTTGAGGACGAGTAACTTAAGGGGTCTTAGCTCAGTTGGTAGAGCGCCTCAATGGCATTGAGGAGGTCAGGGGTTCGAATCCCCTAGGCTCCAGTTGTTTTCTGTCATTTTCTTAAAAGACAGGGGTAATAGATATCTCTTCAATCTCGTTTTAAAAACTAGAAGGCAAGGCGCAGGAGTGTGTTCTGACTTCATGGCATATAGCGCAGCACCATTACTTTCGGTTCCGTGGCGGATCCGCCGCCGCCGCCTACCACCCAACCATGCTTGGGGTCGAGGAAGAAGACGTCTCGCAATGAGGCACTGGTGGGGCTGATGTTCTTCCAGTTCTTTCCACCATCTTCGGTTGCCAGCATCACGCCCAATGCCTTGGCGAAGGGGCCTGTCTCGTAATAGGCTGGTCCGGCGATAAAACCTATCTGTTCGCTAATGAATTTAACCGACATTAAGCGGTTCCGGATACCCAGGTCCCGTACCTGCCACGTTTCGCCTCCGTCGATGGTGTGGGCGATCATTCCAGAATTTCCCACAGCCCATCCATTCTTCTCGTTCAAAAAGTAAATGCTCTCGATTAAGAATTTAGGGGAACCGATTTCGCGCAGAGTCCATTTTACTCCCCCGTTTGTGGTCTCAAAAAGGTGTCCATCTTCTCCGCCAATCCAGAGATGGTCAGCATTGAAAGCGTAAAATCCGCGATGCGCCCACCCTTTTGGATGGCCTGCGAGAGGAGTCATCGAAAACATTAAATCCTTCCAAGTCTTGCCACCATCGGTAGTGCAAAATATCTGGTAACTGCCACTAGAAATAAGCCAGCCGTTCCCCTTGTCGTCAAACCAACACCGGAAGAGGAATTTCGACGCGATGAATTCAGGAAGCGGCATGACACTCCATGAGGCACCGGCATCGCTGCTATTCATCAGCAGGCCGCGACGGATTCCCCCACGTAGGTCAGCAATGCCCCCCACCCATGCTGTCTTTGGATTGGAAAAGCATACCGAAAAAAGATGGTAGCTGCTGATCTGCGACATAGCCGGATCACTCTTGGACTCCGACTGAGGTTGATGATCCAGAAGCGCTTCGAGACTGCTGGCGTGGGGTATAGCCGGATTGATCCGGGACTGCTGCCAACTCTCACCTCCGTCAGTCGTATAGATCGGAGGGGTCCCACTCTCGCCAACAGCCACACCGTTGCTCTCGTTGCCAAAGGCTACTGAATACAAGTTTGCAGCATTTCCGGGATCAACCACAATCTCCCATTTCCCCGGAATGTCTGAGTTACTAACACCGGAATGACCAGATTCTGGAGTAGAAAAACTGCCCCCTCCCACCGTGCCCGGCTTTGGTTTTTCAACCTGGGTGCTTCCACTTTCAGTCACTTGCACGGGCACCTTCAGCCGCTCCACACTGTCCAAGCCATCCAATTGATAGATGTGCAGGCCGGACTCATCACCCGCCATCCAATAATCCTTCCCATTTTGCTTATTCGTGTAGAGCTTGGCGAAGAGCAACTCCACGTTGATGGCGTCCGGCCCAGCAATTTCCCCACGTGCCGCATCGCTGGCTGGGATGTCAGCCACAAAAAGCCCTTCGTCGGTGCTATACATGTGGCTACGCCCCATCATGTCGGTAAAGGAGACGAAGCCCTTGATGATCCCGTCAACCCCCTGTGCTCTGCCACCGTAGGTTTCGCCCGGCTTGGCAAAACCATGCGCTTTCTTTCCCGTCTTCCAAACCAACTTCCTGTTCTCATCCCATTTTGCAAACTTCACATCCATCGTTTTTGAGGCCCAGCCGATGCCAGGATTCTCCCCCTCGATCCAGGTGGCTCCGTAGATACACCCATCGTTCACTGCCAACTTAAACACAGGGGCATCACGCGGAACCCAGCCTCCAGGCTTGTATTTGCTGCGATCCACCTTGATGAGGGTGGCCGTGCTCCTATCCATGACCAATTCGGCCTTGTCCCAGAAATAGATGGGGTTTCCCTTCTCATCCAGTCCCTGACAGGGAAGTTTGTAAACATTTCCAGCGCCTTGGGGATCGGCTAAATAAAAGTTCATGCTTTCGTCAACGTAGCCGTCTGAGGGGGTAAGCGTCATCCCTGCTGGTTTGTCGGAAAACTCTACCTCGTCGGTGCTGGCCAAGCCGTCGCCGTTCTTGTCCCGCCAAATGAAGTTCCGTCGCCCCTTGCGCGTGACCGGTGCACCTTTTTCATCCACTGTGTAACCTTGGTTCAAGTCGACCGGTAACTGAAATTCACCACCCTTTCCGATGCAAACGCTCGGAATGAGCCGGTCACCCTCTATCCGATAAATGGGCTGCATCATGTCTGCGCAGATGAGAAAACTATGGCCCTGGAAATGGCGGATATAGAGATTGCCAGCGCCCCAATCGATGCGCCGGGGGTTGTCTTTGTCCATCGACGTCGCCCTCGGCCCCCCGCCGGAGCACGCACCTCCCCACCAGACTGCATCCGTTTTCCAAGTCTTTTTCTCATAATCGATCTTGTAGCGGATTAAGGGGCAATCCCAACCACAATAAACCGCCTCACAAGTTCCGGCATAAACCTGCGTCGGATCCGCATCGTCTGCAACGCATGCGTTGCCGGCCCCCAGGCCGTTGGTGCCGATCCATTCCGCAATGCGCTTTCCCGAGCCGTCGAGCGTAGCGATACGTCGCGGAGGAGCATCCTCAGGCACGTAGGTCCTCCCGCTTGGGTCAACGGTCAGCCCAGCGGGAAAAAGAAATCCATCGGGATCCCACTTCCCCGAAAACGCGCGTCCGCCCTTCCTTCCGGAAGCCCAAAGCAGGCGACCCTTCGGCGAAAACTTTTTGATCTGCTGGGAATCCCCAAGATCGCTTACAAACAAGTTGCCCTTCGGGTCGATAGCCAACCCAAAGGGTGCCGATAGATGGGTGTCTATGACCGTCTCTGGTATCCCTTTTTCGCTGATGCAGACGATCTGATGGTTGCTGACCGCGTGCAGGCGCCCCTGCGCATCGAAAGCCAACCCCTGCGGCTTGGGGATATTTGTGATTTCTGAAACTTTCTTTCCAGCCTTAGGGTCCCATACCTCGATCTTATCCTCGCGATAAAGAGATACGTAGGCCTTCCCGTCCTTGACGGCCAACCCGCGCACGTTGGCACCCCCGTTCATACCGTCCATCGCCGGCAACGTATCGTGGTGCCCATGGGCTCGTTCCCAGAATGGAAGCGGTCCGCTTTGGAAGCTCGATCCCACATCCAGACTTTGATTATCCCACAAGACGTAGTCGCCCTTGTCTGCGCTTACCCTCCACAGGATGCTCTTACGTATTCCAGCCGCCTCCGACGACTTTTCAACCGCAGCGTCGGAAGCCACGTAGACATACTTTCCATCCGTGGCAACAGCCAAGCCAATGGAAAATTGATACAAATGCTCCTTCCACTGAACCTTCCCGTCGTAACTCACCTTCAGCAGATTCCCATCCCCCTCCTCGCCATTGAAAAGAATATAAAGTGATGTCCCGTCGGATGTCATCGCCACCGGATTCCCCCAAAACGAATTCCATCCTCCGGTGCCATCGCTCGTTTTGTAAGTGGGATTGCCTGGATTGCCCACCACCATCACCGACGTTGCCTTGATGTCACAGTTGATCCCCTTGAGTTGGTAGTTACCAGAACCAACCAGGCTTCCGCTCTCATCCATGCCATCCCAAGTCACATCATATTCGCCCGCTTGCAGCTTTTTGCCGCTTTGTAAGGTGCGCAGTAAATGTCCTTTCAGAGTATAAATCCCCAGACTCACCTTCCCTGCTTGAGTGATCTTATAATGGAGCGTTTGTGGCATGGCTTGCGCCGATGCGGCGACGGAAGCGAATGTTGCTGGCGGGTTACCTGCGTCCTGTCCCCATACGGTCGAGGTAGGCAAAATTGCACCTAGTAACAACGCCAGCAATCTCCAATCCACGTTGGAAAAACAACCTGTGTTAAAGAAGATCCAGCAATGTTTTTTCATCATAAAATGGTCATGGTGTTTCTCAACCCAACTGCTAATTACCCCCCTCCGTCTTTCAATGAGACCCAGCCCCAGATATTGGGATTCAGCCTCAGTTCTGTCGCCGTATCCGTGGTGAGTTGGCTCGCGCCACACCACCAAGTCTTGGCCACGTTGGCGTTGCCTGTGGAATCGCTGAAAGTAATCGCCAGGTCGAAGGGCAATCGCAGCCCTGGTTTGGGAATAAATCCTCCCAGAGCGGACCATGGTATCGCTGCCTCCAGCACGTAACCGCTGTTATTCGGACGCCGTTTGAGAGCCATCTTCACTCCATCGACGGCCACATGCTCATCCATGCGAGTCCTCCATCCGCCAGACGGTGTCACGAAATACTTGGGCTCCCCGCTCCTCCCTGTCGGATGATAAAGATAAGCCACCGGCTTGGTGTTACCGAGGTAAGTCAGCAAAATGCGATAGTCGTTCTTGTCAGGTTCTTTCCGACTGGGATCGGCGCTTGGATTGGTCCCAATATAGATGTCCACGGCATCCCCCGTTTTAAAAGCGAGAAACGGATCGCTCCCGGAATTACGCATCGGGCTGGCGTCCTCCACATCAAAGGCCACATAGAGGCATTGATCATCCCACAAGGCCCTCACCTTTCCACGAAAGGAGGGTTCATCCGAGTCCGTGACGATCTCTGCCACCTCGGCTTTGGTCCACACCATCGCGTTTATGTTTCCATCCATGGGAGGAATCGTTGTCGCGCGTGCCAAGCCGTATATTGGCCGGGCCGTGGCAGATTCTGGGGCAGTCGCCTCTGCCCGGCAGAAAGAAATGAGCAGGGGAGAGAAGATCAGAGCCATCTTGAACGGCCACGTTTTCATCACAGTGACAAACCCGCGTGGTCGAGCAAAGTTGCGGAAACTGTATATGGGGTTGAACCGTGCTGCACGTGCCAGCCAGAATTTATAGCACGTGAGAGGGGAGGAATGAACCCGTTTATATGGGCGAGATCAAGCGTGCATTGAGCGGCGGATCGAGCCTCTCCTGATCGTAACAGCCTGCGCAGAGAAAGCGGAGCATATACAAAAAAGAGCGGAGCCTCCGAAGAGGCTCCGCTCCTTGAAAAAACACCGATTAGTAACGGCGCGAACCTGAGGAGGATCGACCGCCGCCGCCACCACCATAGGAACGTCCACCACCGCCGCCGCCCTGAGGACGATCTTCACGAGGACGCGCCTCGTTGACGGTCAGCTTGCGTCCGGAAAATTCTTTGCCCTCAAGAGCGTCAATGGCTGCCTGGCCTTCGGCCGTGCTGCCCATGGTGACGAAGGCGAACCCGCGCGAACGGGCAGTGGTGCGATCGGTTACCAGTCCGACTTCGGCGACTTTGCCGTATTGCTCGAACAGTTCCTGAAGGTCGTTCTCGGTGGTGTCAAAGGAAAGATTTCCTACGTATAATTTCATGATGATTTGATCTAATAAACGAATGCCAGCTACAGAGCCGTTCCCGAAAAACCGGGTTTCAAATCACCACTGGGAGTCCCACTTGACGATCTACCGCGCTACGAAACAATTAACAATCGAAGAAGTCATTTTACCCCTCTTGTGGCAATCCACAAGATAAATCTGCAAAGTTAGCGGGGCGGTCGCAGAAAATTGCTCGCTCGCTCGCAGCTTTTCCATTAATTATTAAAGGTTACATGCCCTGCTCCGCTTCCAGTCAGTTTTGGAGAATATCGGTCTGGCTTTTGGTGGCGATGGCGTTCATGCCGCCTCGCTCCGAGGCTGATTTGTTCGACTCCACCTATACTTCAGTCCCCAGCCTCTTCTCTAACGATGCTGGAGGGTTGACGCAACCCGGCAACACGGTCATTACGTGGGACGGCACGTCAGGCATAGCCATCAACTCGCTGGTTGGCGCGGATCGCTTTTACAACGCGGGAGTATGGGGACAGTATTCCGTTACCGCCAACGTGGAAGCCGGACTGATCTGGAACGGCCATGAAACCACGTCCACGCTCAACGATTTTTATATCGCTCCTGGCGCTGCCGGGGAGGTGGATGAGCACGCCACATGGGTGGGTGGTGTACTCGCTGGTTACAATCCCAACGCAGATCCATACAACTACCCCTACTATCAACTTGGCATGGCTCCTCTCACCTTGCTCAGTTCGGGGGCCATCGCCACAGATTGGTACAATGCGACCGATCCGTCCACGGGGCAGACGCAAACCTATTTTGACATCACGCCTCAGACTTTCTATTCCGCCTACAATTATTACTTCACGAAAAGTTGGTCCCACACCGTGAACTATGGGGGCGGGATTTCGTTCCAGTTCTTCACGCCCACGAGCGTGATCAACAGCAGTTGGGGATATGTGGATTCCGCTGGACTGGACCCGTATACAAAAGCCGCCGATGGGTTGGCCCGCGCCAATCCGCTAACGACGCTGGTGGTTGCCGCAGGGAATGCCAATACAGACACAAATACCTCGAATAACGTCAGCGGCCCGGCCTCAGGCTACAATTCGATTTCTGTCGGGGCTGTGGGGAACTTCACGGTCGATCAATTCACCACTGTGGCGGTATTCAGCAGCCGGGGACCGCAGGATTACTATGACCCGGTGCATGGCTTGGTGGCATCGGTGCGCGCACCGGTGGATATCGTGGCTCCAGGAACCTCCCTTGTGTCGGCTTATTACGGCGGACAAACCGGCGGAAACGGTGCGGCGCTTTCCACTACACAGGTGGACACGAGCGGCGGTGCCAATAATTACTACAGCCTGGGACTGGCGGGAACGAGCTTTGCCGCGCCCATCGTCTCGGGCGGGGTTTCGCTTCTCAAGAGTTTGAGTTATCTGGCGGGGATGCCCGATAACTCCCGCGACACGAGGGTCATCAAAAGCGTGCTCATGAATTCGGCCACCAAGCTCCCGGGTTGGGACAACGACCAGCATCTCAACGCACAGGGCGTGACGGTGACGACACAGGCACTCGATTGGTCTCAGGGCGCGGGCATGCTCAATCTCAACCAAGCCTACGATCAATACACCGCAGGCACAATGGATGTCCCCGGAACCGGCGGCGGCACGATTGCAAAGATCGGCTGGGATTACGGCTCGCTTCAGTATCTGGCGCACAATGACTACCTCATCCAATCCACGCTCCAAAAAGCTTGGATTATGGATGTCACACTGACGTGGTTCCGTAACCTCTCTGCTCCCATCTATACCGACAACGCTGATCCGACGCAGCAAACTTTGACCACGCAGGATAACGGATTTGCCAATCTCTTTCTGCAAATCTGGAATACCGATTTTACGCAACTCTATGCTTCGTCTCAAAGCATATACAATAGCTCGCAGGAGTTATACTACACCCTGCCAGCAGACGGGAGTTACGCCCTTCGCGTCTCCTATGACGGGCAGATGTTCGGCACGCCTGTCGATGAAGCCTATGGGTTGGCTTGGAACGTAGAGGAAGTCCCCGAGCCGGGCGTCACGGTTCTGCTCAGCGTGGCGGGCTTGATCCTGCTTGGGTTCCGCTGGAGAAATAACGGACTGAGGAGTGTCCGGCTATCGGTTTTTCTTTCCTGAGCCGCCCAAACCGGGCACAACGAGCGGGTTCCTGATTCCTTTCTTTTTCTATTATGGCAAACGCAGTTATTCCCTCCGACGCTTCGCAGTCTTCGCGCCCAGCCTATCGCTTTAATGACGCCACCCGGAGCATTTCCATTTTCGATCCCGCCCTCCCCTCGCCCTGGATCAACTACCTCTCCAACGGCTCGCTACACGCGTTCGTCTCGCAAGTGGGCGGCAGTTCGCTCTGGTGGCGCACGCCCATCAACTTCCGCATCACGCGCTATCGCGGCTGGACCACCCCCACCGATGCTCCCGGTTTCTACCTGTATGTGCGGGAATCCGACGGCACCGTTTGGTCGCCTACCTCCAAACCGTGTGACACGCCGCTCGACCAATGGGAGGCGCGGCATTCACCCGGCGCAACATGCTTCACGGGACGGCGCGGCGCGCTGGAGGTCTCCCAACACGTGTTTATCGCCCCGGAGAGCGATGTGCTCGTCTGGGATGTGAAGGTGACCAACCACGGCACCGCGCCCACTGCGCTCGATCTCTTTGGTTATGTGGAGTTGGGGTTGCTCGAATACCCGCTGGAATCGAGCTGGGGCTACTATGTGCGCCATCAGTTCAAGACTTGGTTTGAGGAAGCCAGCCAGGCGCAGCTTTATCTTTTCCATCACGAGTCGCACCCGCGCCTGGCCGATGTACCCCTTGTTTATTTTGCGAGCGACCGCCCTGTGGCCAGCTACAGCGGCGATCGCCAGGGGTTCCTCGGCTATGGCCGCACGGAACGCAATCCACAGGGCGTGGAGCGCGGCAATTGCGGCAACGGATCACTCTGGGGCGGTGATGCCTGCGCGGCGCTTCAGACGCCGCTTACCGTCGCACCCGGCAAGACGGAGCGGATGGCGTTTTACCTGGGCGTGATCCCCGGTGCGATGGTCGATTTTGCGGGAGCGAAGGAAAAACTCTGCGCGGAACTGGATCGGCTGCGCGCGCCGGGATTCGTGGATGCCCAAAGCGCGGGGCTTGCCGATTGGTGGAAGGAGCATTTCAGCGGTTTCGACTGCAAGCTGCCGGATGCGGATTGCGAGCGGCAGATCAACACCTGGACGCCCGTCAACTGCGTCCACACGGGACGCTTTTCGCGCTCGTTCAGCCAATACGCCTCCGGGTTGCGGGGGTTCGGTTTCCGCGACACTGCGCAGGACATGCTCGCGATTGTCCCTCGCAGGCCGGATTGGGCGCGCGCGGAATTTCTGCGGCTGCTCAACCATCAATTCGCCGACGGCCACGCGGTCCACACCTACTTCCCGGAGGACAATCAAGCCCCGGCGCGCAGCGTTCACAGTGACGACCATCTCTGGCTGCCGATGCTCGCCCACGCGCTCGTGGCGGAGACGGGCGACATTGGGTTGCTCTCCGCACGCACGCCGTTTCTCGCCGAAGATGGCATCACGCCGGGAGTCGAGGCGAGCGTCTGGGAGCATTTGCTGGCGGCGCTCGATTTTACCGAAGCGCACTTGGGCGCGCACGCGATCCCACTCACGCTGCACAGCGATTGGAACGACTGCATTGGGCGTTTCGCCCGCAAGGGCAAGGGCGAGACCGTCATGGTCGCCCAGCAATATATCTACGTCCTGCGGCAAATGCTGGAACTGGCTGAAGCGCTCAGAGACGAAGCGGCCAAGGCGCGGCTCACAGAACAGATGAAGCGGCAGCGCAGCGCGGTCCTCGCCAAATGTTGGGACGGCGAGTGGTGGATGCGCGGGTTTGACGACGAGGGAGCGCCGATGGGCTCGAAGACGTCGGCTCACGGCCAGATTTGGCTCAACTCGCAAACGTGGTCCGTGCTCGCCGATTGCGGCGACAAAGCACAGCAAACCGCCGCGATGGACGCCGTGGCCCGCATTCTCGACACGCCGCATGGCATCAAGAAATTGCACCCGAGCTTCCCCACGTTCCCGGAAGCCACCGACGCTTTTTCCGGCTACTCGCTGGGATGCGGCGAGAACGGGGCGATCTTCTGCCACGCCAACACCTGGGCGGTCATCGCCGAGGCGCTGTTGGGGCGGCCCGAACGGGCATGGAAATATTTCCGCCAACTGGTGCCGCACATCGCGCTTCAGGAAACCGGGTTGGACCGCTACCAGTGTGAGCCGTATGCTTACGCCAGCTCCATCATCGGGCCGGAGAATCCGCGCTTCGGGCTCGCCACGCTGACGCACGTCACCGGCACCGCCGCCTGGATGGATGTGGCCGCAACACAATACCTGCTCGGCATCCGGCCCACGCTTGGCGGCTTGAAGTTCGCCCCGTGTCTGCCGCCGGATTGGCCCGGATTCTCCGCCACACGCCTCTACCGGGGCTGCCGCTTGGACATCGTTGTGAAGCGCCCCGCGGGAGCATCGCGCGTGGTTGCACTGCGCATTGACGGCAAACGGCGCGAGGGGGACACGCTCCTTCCCGAGTGGATCGCCGATAGACAAACCGCACGAATCGAGCTTGAGTGGATGGATTGAAGTCCACCGATCCAGCAGAGCGCCGTTCGCTCCACGACCTGACGTTCCCCACCTTGGAGAGCGAGCTTGTCGCTGCGGGCGTGCGCTCTGTCCACACGCGTAAACTCTGGCGCGCGCTGCACCGCGAGGCGGCGACGTGCGTGGACAACCGCGCCGATTTTCTCACGCCGCTGCGCCGTTGGGTGGAGGAGAACGTCGGCGAGGGCAAGCGCTTCTTCCTCGACGCGCCGAAGACGCTGGCGGATTTGAAAAGCAGCGATGGCCAGACGCGCAAATTCCTGCTGCAGCTGCGCGACGGACAGACCATCGAAACCGTCATCATGGGCTACACGGGCCGCTTCACCGCCTGCGTGAGCACCCAGGTGGGCTGCGCGATGGGCTGCACGTTCTGCGCCACGGGCAAGGCCGGATTCACGCGGCATCTGCGCCCCGGCGAGATCGTCGCCCAGGTGCTACATTGTCAGCGCGCGCTGCGGGCCGAGGGGCTGCCGGGACTGCGCAACCTCGTCCTCATGGGTATGGGCGAGCCGCTTCACAATTACGACGCGGTGATCGCCGCGCTGGAAATCATCACCCACTCGCCGGGCATCAACCTGACTCCGAGGCGCGTCACCGTGAGTACTGTTGGCGTCGTTCCCGGCATCCTGCGGTTGGCGCAGGAGCCTCGTCCCTACAACCTCGCGGTGAGTCTGCACTCGGCAGATGACGCGGAACGCCGGGCGCTGATTCCGGCAGGTCGGCGCTGGCCGCTCGAAGAACTCCTTGCCGCCTGCCGTTCCTACCGTGAAACGACGGGTCGCAAGATTTTCGTGGAATGGACGCTCATCGCCGGGGTCAACGACACGCCCGCCCAAGCCGTGCAACTGGCGGCAGTGCTCGCGGGCATGAACGCGCACGTCAACCTCATCCCGCTCAATCCGGTGGAAGGCTACCAAGGCGCGGCCACCTCCGCCGACGATGCGGAACGCTTCAAAACGATCCTGCAAGCAGCGGGTTTCCCGAGCACCCTGCGCCAGCGCCGGGGCATCGACGTTGACGCCGGTTGCGGCCAACTGCGCGGGCGGATGGTGGGGTAGGTATAAACAGTTTTGGGATTGTTTGGTTTGCTTGGATTAGACAGGAGCGTGGCCATGAATTCCGATTACCGCACACAGCACTGCGAGACAGCCCACATTAGACCGGGCTTATCCGGTTAACATCTAAACCATTTTATAGTTATTTCCCGACTATAAGCCGTTTAATGCCTTCCTCTCCCTGCTGGGAATTGAAGGCGATGTCTGTGCTCCGACTCCCGCTGCACTCTACTCAGGAAAATGGAAACACCCTAGCTTTTCGGGGAATTAAGTGCTTTATACAACTCAGAGTTTTTCGCTATGAAAAAGGAAACATTCATTCTTCCAAAAAATGAGCACCCTGAATGGGTGGAATATCCTCAATCATATTGTCGACTGGTGGAGCAAGGACTTATTCACCTTACTCCTTGGCACATTATGGAGGGTCAGCAAGCATTGGTGCATTTTCGGGGATTGGCTCAACGTTACCCGACACGTGAACTCTTTCCGTTCGCTTATCGGCAAGACAATGACGACACGGCCTGTTGGGGAAGAGGAATGGGTGAGAAGGTGTTCGTCATTCACGACTTTGCTTCCCCAGGATGGGAAGATGTGAAAGCATTTGATGATGTCTGGTCTTGGTTCCGCTCTGCGGTTGAGGAAACCATCTTATGGGATTGAATCCCTCCTGTATTAGACGCGCCTGAGTCGAAAAGTGAATACCCATTTTCACTCAACTAAAGCACCTGCCCCTTATAAGAAGGCAAAATAGACTCTATAATAACGCCTCCGCCGTCACCTCAACCCCCTCCGCCTGCTTCTTGAATGCGCTCAGGAGCGCTTGCAATTGTTCCGGGCGGTGTTGTTGGCGCACTTGGATAATCGCTTCGCGGGCGAGCGCGTCGCAGCGTTCGTTGTGCTCGTGCCCGGCGTGGCCTTTGACCCAGCGCCACTGGATTTTGTGGCCCGCCCTTGCGGCGTCGAGCGCCTGCCAGAGATCGTCGTTCTTCACCGGCGTCTTCCCGCGCGTCTGCCAGCCGCGCGCTTTCCAGCCCGCGATCCACTCGGAGATGCCTTTGCGTAAATATTCGGAGTCGGTGTAAAACTCGATCTCGCACGGCTCTTTGAGCGCGGTGAGTCCGCCGATGGCCGCCTGCAATTCCATCCGGTTGTTGGTGGTGGCCGGTTCGCCGCCGCTGAGTTCTTTTGTGCGCCCGTTCCAAAACAACACGGCAGCCCAGCCACCCGGGCCGGGATTTCCCTCGCAACCGCCGTCGGTGTAGATGGTGACGCGTTTCATGGATGGTCAAAATGGAGCAATGAAGGGTACCCTGAACCGGTGGGATTGTCGAGGGCGCAGAAGGAACCGCTGCGGCTCCCCCTTGCGAATTGACGAAAAGCAGCGATGGTTCACGACCTTTCATTATGTCCGTCGCCCGTCCCCCTTTTGCCATGTTGCCCGATGCCACTGTCCATGCCCTGTTTTGCCACTGGTTGAACCGGAGCCGGTGCGGCTGGCATCATCGGCTGCTGCCCGCGCTGGCGCTGCTTGCGGCGCTTTTCTTTTCCATGATCGTGCGCGGTGCCGATTGCAATGACCGGGTGCTGGCGCAAATCCAATCCATGCCGCGCGGAGGAACCTACTCGGCTAATCGCTTGGCAATGGAGCGGTTCACCTCCGCCGTGGGGGTCAAAAACGGCGCGCTTTCCGTGCAGGCGACCGGGGCGTTTCCCAATTTTTGTTCGGAGGCGACTTATCTCGTTTTTCTAAAGGTCATCGCCGCGCAAGGCGACGCGATGACTCTGGCTCCGTCGTCGCTTGACGCTCTGCTGGTGCGGGGGCAACCAGACGGTCACGGCGTCTGGGGTCGCTGGAACGCCAACGGACCCGGCACGGCGCGGTTATTCCGCGAACTGGGGCTGGGCCGGAACTTCGATGACTTCGAGCAGGCGCGCCCCGGCGATTTCATGAAGATTTTCTGGTCGTCAGAAGTGGGCAGCCGCGAGCGGGGACACTCGGTGATCTTCCTGGGCCGCGAACAGCGCAACGGCGTGGAGATGGTGCGTTTCTGGTCGAGTAATCTTCCGGCAGGCTACGGGGAAAAGGTGGTGCCGCGCATCAAGATCGCCTACGCCATCTTCTCGCGTTTGGAACACCCGGAAGCCCTGCGCAGCCTCAACGCCCTCATCTCCACCGATCCTTATCTCTCCCGGCTGAACGCCGTCCGCTCCTCCGTTCCTGAAGCCCGCTCGATGACGGGGATTTAGGTTGATTCAAAAACGGCCCTCCCTCAATTTCTTCTTCCCTTCCGGGAGCTGCGCTTGAAGAATGCCCCGCCCATGAAAATCATTGACCGCTACATCGGCAAAGAAATCCTTGTCACCACGCTTTTTGCTGTGGCGGTCCTGAGTCTTGTGCTCGTGCTGGGCAATCTTTTCAAAGAACTGCTGGATCTCCTGGTCAACCAGGATGCGCCGATGGAACTGATCCTGAGCTTCATCGCATTCATCCTTCCCTTCTCGCTGACGTTCACGATCCCATGGGGGTTCCTCACGGCGGTGCTTCTGGTGTTTGGTAAACTTTCGGCGGAGAACGAACTGGTCGCACTGAAGTCCAACGGGGTCAGCATTCCGCGCATTTGCCTTCCCCTCGGGGTTCTGGCCGTCACCGCCTGCCTGATTTGTCTCTGGATCAATGTCTCCGTGGCACCACGCGCCCAGCAGAAGATGAAGAACACCATCTGCGACATCGCCACGAGCAACCCGCTTTCCATGTTCGGCAGTGAACAGGTGATTGACGAGTTCCCCGGCAAAAAAATCTACGTGGAACGCAAGGATGGCACCAATCTCTACAACATCCTGGTATTTGAACTGGGCCAGCACAACGAGCCAACCCGCATCGTTCAAGCCCAGCGGGCTGTGTTGACAACCGACCTCGCGGGCCAGCAGGTGCTCATGCAACTGGTGGATGCCCAGTTTGAGCAGCGGGATGCGCAGACCCCCTTCGACATCACCCACATCCGACAGGGCATTACCATGCGCGAAGGAACCTTCCCCATTTCCCTGCAAGCCCTGTACGAAAAAAATCGCGGTCGGCGCCGCGTGGGGGAAATGACCTTGGAAGAACTCCTCAAAAAACCCGACAAGGACAAAGTCACTGCGGCCCGCACGGAAGTCCAAAAACGCTTCTCGCTCTCCTTGGCAGCGCTGGCCTTCGCGCTGGTCGGCGTTCCGCTGGGCATCACAGCGCAACGCAAGGAGACTTCCATTGGGTTCCTGCTTTCACTCATGGTGGCGTTCATTTACTTTTTCTTCATTGTCATTGCCGACAACCTCCGAAACAACCCCCACGCCCATCCTGAACTCCTGATCTGGCTTCCCAATGTCCTCTTCCTGAGCTTGGGAGCATGGATGTTCTATCGGCTCTCAAAAAAATAACCCTCTTCCAAAATCCCCTTCTTCCCCCCTCATGAAACGCTATGGAAGTGTCATCGGGCTGCACCCCGATAAAATCGACGAATACAAAAAGTTGCATGCCGCCGTTTGGCCGGACGTGCTCAAGATGATCCAGAAGTGCCATATCCAGAACTACTCCATTTATCTGCGGGAACTGGACGGTAAACCGTATCTCTTCAGCTATTTTGAATACACTGGCGAGGACTTTGCCGCAGACTCCGCCCTGATAGCCGCTGATCCCGTGACGCAGGACTGGTGGAGCTTCTGTGTCCCCTGCCAGAATCCGCTACCCGACCGCGCCGAAGGGGAATGGTGGGCCGGGATGGAAGAGGTCTTCCATATAGACTGACCCCCCGTTTCCCCCCGAACGATCTGCCGCTCTTTTTGTGCGGCTTTGCTTGACACCCGTGATAGCTTTCCCGCCGTGACTGAAACTGAGGCCTGTATTGCGTTGAACATGATCCCCAAGCTGGGGCCGGTCAAATTGCGCCGTCTGCTGGATGTTTTCGGCTCGCCCCAGCGCATTTTACTGGCGAAATCTGCCGAGTTGCGAAGCGTGGAAGGGATCGGGCCGGAAATCGCCGAGACCATTGTACACTGGGAGCAAGGCGTCGATTTGAGCGCCGAGTTGGCCCGGATCGCTGAGTTTGGAGCGAAGGTCATCACCCAAAACGACCCGGTTTACCCCTCGTTGCTACGCGAAATCCACAATCCGCCCATCGTCCTCTATGTTTGGGGCGAACTGACGGAGAGCGACCGCCACGCCATCAGTATCGTCGGTTCCCGCCAGACCAGCCACTACGGCTTGGAATGTGCCAAGAAGCTCTCCTATCAGCTCGCCTACGCCGGGCTGACCATCGTCAGCGGGCTGGCACGCGGCATCGACACCGCCGCCCACCAAGGGGCGCTGGCTGCAAAGGGTCGCACCGTAGCCGTGCTCGGCTCCGGATTGCTGAACCTTTACCCAGCGGAGAACCAGGAATTGGCGGAAAAAATTGCTGCCGCGGGAGCCGTCGTTACCGAGTTCCCGATGAACGTCTCCCCCGACCCGCAGACGTTTCCCCAACGCAACCGGATTGTCAGCGGCTGGAGCGACGGGTTGCTCGTTGTGGATGCCGGGCTCAAAAGCGGTGCACTCATCACGGCGGGCCAGGCAGCCGAGCAGGGGCGCTCCGTCTTCGCCATCCCCGGCCCCATCGACCGCGCCACCTCAGCAGGCTCCAACCGGCTCATTCAGCAAGGCGCGAAACTTGTCATGGGTGCGGGGGACATCCTAGACGACCTCCAAATCCTCCTCCCGGAAAAACCGCAGCTCCAGCAAACCCCCGCCCGAGCCGTCCAATTTACCGGCAACGAAGAGGCGGTTTACGGGGCCATCGACGATGGGGAAACCGCGATTGACACCATCATCGCGAAATCCGGTTTGCCACCGGGGGCAGTCTCCTCTACCTTGCTCGCCCTCGAAATGAAGCGGCTCGTCAAGCAGCTTCCGGGGCAGCACTTTGTGAAATTACTTTAAATGGGTAAAAAACTGGTCATCGCAGAAAAGCCAAGCGTCGCAGGCGACATCGCCCGCACGCTGGGAAAATTTAAAAAGGAAGGCGACTTTTACGAGAACGAGGAATTTGTAGTTGCCTCCGCCATCGGCCATCTTTTGGAACTCTGTGTACCGGAGGGTCTTGAGCCAAAACGCGGGAAGTGGAATATCGAAAACCTCCCCATCCTGCCCCAGGAATTTGCGCTCGCTCCCACCGACAGCAAGACCGAGACCCGCTTCAAGCTCCTTAAGCGGTTGATGAAGCGCCCGGATGTGGACAGCCTCATCAACGCCTGCGACGCCGGGCGCGAAGGCGAATTGATTTTCCGCAACCTCGTCCAGTTGGCGAAGGTCAACAAGCCAATCCAGCGCCTCTGGCTCCAGTCGATGACCGCCGACGCCATCCGCACGGCGTTCAAGCATCTCCGCACCGACGAGGAGATGCAGCCGCTCGCCAATGCCGCCGTCTGCCGGTCGGAAAGCGACTGGCTCGTGGGCATCAACGCCACACGCGGCATGACGTGGTTCAACTCCAAGCAGGGCGGATTCCGGCTCACCACGGCGGGGCGCGTCCAGACACCTACGCTGGCGATTTTGGTGGAGCGGGAGGAAAAGATCCGCGCCTTCAAGCCGCGCACCTACTTTGAAGTCCTCGGCACCTTCGGTGTGAAGGCGGGCGAATACCTGGGACGCTGGTTCGACGAAAAATTCAAGAAATCCGAGGACGACACCCTCAAGGCGGAACGCCTCTGGACCCGCAAGGAGGCCGAGGCAATCCGCGCCAAGTGCGAGGGCAAGCCGGGCATCGTCACCGAGGAAAAGAAGGCAGCCAGCCAGATCGCCCCTCAACTTTACGACCTGACGACGCTCCAGCGTGAAGCCAACGGACGCTTCGGATTCAGCGCGAAGACCACTTTGCAGATCGCCCAAGCGCTTTACGAGAAGCACAAGGCACTCACTTACCCGAGAACTGACTCCCGCTACCTGCCGGAGGACAACCTCTCCACGGTCCAGTACATCATGGCGGATTTCCCCGATTCCTCCCTCGCTGTTCACGCTAAAAAGGCGCTTTCCAACGGGTGGATTCGCCCGAACAAGCGCGTCTTCAACAGCGCGAAAGTCACCGACCACAACGCCATCATCCCGACCGGCGTGGAACCCAAGACCCTCAGCGAAGCCGAGGCCAAGGTATTCCGGCTCGTCGCCCAGCGGTTCATCGCCGTCTTCTTCCCGGCGGCGCAGTTTGAAGTCACCACCCGCATCACTCGGGTCGAGAACGAGCCGTTCAAGACCGAAGGTAAGATCATCAAAGACCCGGGTTGGATGGCCGTCTATGGCAAAGAAGCCGCCACAGAGGAAGGCGGGCAGGCCATCGCCGCCGTCATCCCCGGCGAACAAGCCGAGACCCGGCAGGTGGAGGTCAAGGAAAGCGAGACCAAACCGCCCGCCCGGTTCAACGAAGCGACGCTCCTCTCCGCAATGGAAGGGGCGGGCAAACTCGTCGATGACGAGGAACTGCGCGAAGCGATGAGCTCCCGCGGTCTCGGCACTCCGGCCACGCGCGCCGCCGTCATCGAGGGGCTCGTCTATCAGGATTACATGTTGCGCCAAGGCCGCGAACTGATGGCCACGCAGAAGGGGATTTCACTCATCACCGGACTGCGGGGCATTGGCGTCGAGACGCTAACCCGGCCCGAAATGACCGGCGAGTGGGAGTTCAAGCTCAAGCAGATGGAGCAAAGCCAGCTCCCACGCGAGGAGTTCATGCAGCAAATCCGCGATCTCACCGTGCAGATCGTCGAAAAAATCCGCCACAGCGGCGAGCCACCCGAAGGGGCGTTTGAAAATCTCGACGCCACCTGCCCGAAATGCGGCACACATCCGCTCAAGCAGGATTACCGGACTTACCGTTGCCCGCAGTGCGACTACGTTTTCTGGAAATCCCTGGCAGGCCGCGAATTCTCCCCCGAGGAAGTGCAGACGCTCATCAAAGAACGCAAGATCGGGCCGCTGGAAGGGTTCCGCTCCAAAATGGGACGGGCGTTCAAAGCCTCCCTATTCCTGGACGAGGAACACAAGGCCAAGTTTGAGTTCGAGAAGAAAGAGGACGAAGGCGTCCCGGTGGACCTGAGCGCGCTGCCGATCGTGGGCGAGTGCCCGGTCTGCAAAAAAGCGCCCGTGCGCGAAACCGAGACCGCCTACATTTGCGAGCGCACCCTGGCGAAGGAATGCACCTTCCGCATGGGGCGGAATATCCTCAAGAAGGACATCCCTATCGAACAAGCTCGCAAATTGATCGAGACCGGCAAGACCGACCTGATCACCAAGTTCATTTCCTCCAAAACCAACCGCCCCTTCGACGCTTTCCTGAAGTTGGAGAAAGGGAAAGTCGGCTTTGAATTTCCCCCGCGCGAAGCAAAAGCGGGAGCGAAGGGAGGCGGGAGAGGACGGTTTGCGAAACGCGCCCCGGCAAAGGCAGACGGGGAGGCATGAGTTTTGGCTCGCCTCGTCCTTCTATCTGCGCTTTTTAATACCAGCTTAAACCCCAGAAAGGACAACATGACCTCACGCGAGCGAGTATTGGCGGCGATTGATCATAAACAAACGGATCGGGTCCCGATTGATTTCGGCGGCCATCGGTCATCGGGCATTGCAGCCATCGCTTATGCCAGACTGAAGCGGGAGCTTGGGGTCCAGACGGGTGCCATCTACGTGTATGACATGGTTCAGCAACTCGCCATCATCGAGCCGGAAGTGCTGGATGCGATGGGCTCTGATGTCATCGAATTGGGCCGGGCTTTCATGCGGGACGACGCAGAGTGGAAACCCTGGGTGCTGCCGGATGGAACGCCTTGCAAAATACCGGCTTTCATCAACCTCGAACAGCGGGGAAAGGATGCGTATCTTCTGTCTAACGATGGCACGGCCTTGGGTGTGCAGAAAGAAGGTTGCCCCTATTTTGAGCAAATATACTGGCCTTGGGCCGACCGGGATTTTGAAGAGCAGGATTTCTGCGACATCGAAGATGCCTTCAAATACACCATCTGGACAGGCGTTGCCGCCCCCGGCGCGCATATTCCATTGACGGATGAAGGCCTGACCAAACTTGCGGCAGGCGCAAAAGCGTTACGGGCATCCACAGACCGCGCCATCGTTGGTCTTTTCGGCGGTAACCTTTTTGAGGTGCCCCAGTTCCTGTGCGGGATGGAAAACTATCTGATGAACATGGGGCTCTATCCGGAATCATGCATTCGACTTTCCGAGGCGCTGTGCAATTTCTACCTTCCCCGGCTGGAACGCTGGCTTGGCGCGGTGGGACCTTTCATCGACATCATCCTTTTTGGCGACGATCTCGGTGGCCAGAACGGTCCCCTGATGTCGCCGGAAATGTATCGAACTTATTACAAGCCCTTTCACGCCAGGATGTGGAAGCGTGTCAAAGAACTGGCTCCCCAGGTGCGCATTCAATTGCACACTTGCGGGGGAATCGAACCCTTGATTGACGATCTGATCGAAGCGGGACTCGAAATCGCCAATCCGGTTCAGACCACCTGTGCAGGCATGGATCCACGGCACCTGAAGGCCAAGTTTGGCTCGCGTTTCACCTTTTGGGGTGGCGGCTGCGACACCCGTCACATGCTGCCGCACGGCACGCCAGAGGAAATCAAGCAGCATGTGCGGGAGCAAATCGGGATATTCAGTCCAGGCGGGGGATTCGTTTTCCAGCAGATCCACAATATTCTGATGGATGTTCCTCCGGAAAACATCCTCGCCATGTTTGAAACCGCCCGCGAGCCACGCAATGGCTCGCGCGGCTAGCTTCACCAAGAGCGAAACGCGCCCCGGCAAAGGCAGATGGGGCAGTGTGCTCGACGCTTTCTACGTATTGAGATTGATGAGGTAAAAGAGCCCCTCCTCAGGGTCGATCACATAAAGGTCGATGTCGTTGGGATGCTCATGACCGGGATAGCGATAGGTGTAGGCATAGTGCGTCGTCGGCTTGACCAGCGCGCGCCTTGCTGCTGCAAAAGTCTTTTCCAGTTGCGCCATTTCTTTGGAATCCCCTTGGATGAAAGCAAAATCCAAGGATTTTTTCTCGTTGTCTCGCGGCGCACCGGTGCGCCAATGCACGACCCGATAGTCTTTCCCGAAGGCTGATTCTTTTGGGTATTGAGTGAAAAAATCGGGCGGTGGCGCGCTAAAATAATACCTCATTTCCGGTGGTAACTCCAAGACGATCACGGTGCGGCCATCGCCATTCCAACAGCGCTCCGAGTCGTAGCAAAATGTCTTTTGGGTAAACGCAAAGCGCATCCCGGTCCAATCCACCGTATGTCCTGAAAGAGACTTCGTCCTTTGCCACGCCCAAAACCAATGGGACGCGGGTGTTATATCCAAGAGAAAAAACAGTGCAGCTACGACCATGACGACAATGCCAGTTTGGCCCCAGAAAAGCCGTTTCCGTCCGCGCCGCCGCGTCTTTACCATCCAGAAGACATAAGCACCCAGCAAACCCACTGGCACCGCCAAAAAGGCGAACAACAAGAGGAGAGCGAGAAAGAGACGCATAATTGTCAGCCTCCCTACGCCGCAGACGCTGCGTAGCTCGCCTTCCGGTGTCGGCTGTAAGCCGTAAGAATATTCTCCACGGATAAATCCTCATCCACCGACTCCCAATGGACGCCCAAACCCCGGCCAATCAACTGCCATTCGTCTCGCTGGGCGACCAAAGCCGACTGAAGGCGCGGAAAGTACGCGAGAGGCACGCTCGCTTGTTGACCGTCGGAAAACGTGACAGTGAGGATTTCTCCGGGAAACGATACGGTGCTGATGCGCAGATCATTCATTGGAATTCAAGCCTCCAAAGGTTTGATACCACACCATTCGGAATTCGTCGAGGTGATCCCTCGTGATTTCGAGGGGTAAAAAAACATCCGCCAACCCTTTGCAGGGATGGCGGATGCACACACTATCTTAGGTTGATCTTTGTTTCGCCAGGAGCGAACTAGAACGTTGCGCCGATACCGGCTTGGTAAACCACACGACTGTTGTCGATCGTGTTTTCCTTGGCATACACCCATGCCGTCTGATCTGGCAGGTAGTAGTAGGTTGCGCCTGCGTTAAACGCCCATGTCCCGTATTTTGTGGGGATGGGGAGCGCCACGGAGGCATTCAAGCCGCCGGAGATGTATCCGAAGCCTTTGTTTCCGAGGTAGAAATCCCCAGAACCAAACCCGGCGGTCACCGGGATCGTGATGGTCACAGGACCATACGCGGGAAGCGCGGGAGCAACGCCGACTTCATAGTAATTTCCCTCTTTGGTGGAGTAACCATTCACTGCTTTGCCATCGATCTCACGCATGAAATCCACATGCGGGTGCAGGGCGAACGCGCCGAGCAGATCGGTGTCGTTGTAGGCAAGGTTCAGGTTGATGTTACGAGATGTCGAAAATCCGCCGTTCGGACTGTCGAACTCGAAGTAGCTCGCGGTGAACGTGTAGTTCTTGGCGAACGTGAAGGCAACGCCCGGCGTGTAGTCGAACTCATACCAAGCAGGCACGGTGCTGATGTTCGTGCCATTGCTCGAACCCGCCAGCGTGTGGGTGGAGTGCAAGCTGCTCCACACACCGAGGTTCAGGCTGACTTTGTTCAGGAAGCCGTCGCCTTGATAAAGGGCAAAATAGAGGTCCGCATACGGCTGGGCAATCACGCCCTTGATCTCCTGCGGTGCGCCACGGGAGATGTATTCGGAGACAAAGTTGACACCCAAGTCCCCGGTGATGGCGGATTGAGTGGTAGTTTCGACCACGGCTTTGGAGTCCGTTCCCGCGTAAAGCGAGGCGGGCAGGATGAGGCCAGCCAACGCAAGGCCAGCGCTGAGGGTGAGGTTTTTGATTTGAGCCATATTTTTGATATGTTTGTTGTTGTTTTTAGGGTCTTGGGTTGAAGCGCCGTTGTCGGCTCGCTCCTCATTAGCAAGTCCCTTGCCAACTACATAAACCATTATCCGGCATGCATCTCAAGCCTTTTATTTACAGGGAAAGGCGCGGAAATTCGGTTGGCCGAAAGCAATTTTTCCTTTCCTGTTCGGCTGACTTTCTCTGCGTAAATTTCGACAAAATTCCAAGACGGTGCGCAAATTAAGCCATTTTACAGTATCGTTGGAATTGCTGAAATTCTCTTTGCGCCGCGTCTTTCCCGTGCTTTGTTGTGCGGCAACACTTATCCGATATGTCTATCCTCGTTGGAAAACCCGCTCCGTACTTCAATACTCGCGCCGTGGTGAACGGCCGGATTGAGGAAAACTTTTCGCTTCAACAATTTCACGGCAAGAAATATGTCGTACTCTTCTTCTACCCTAAGGATTTCACCTTCGTTTGCCCCACAGAGTTGCACGCCTTCCAAGCGGCGCTGGGCGAGTTCCATGCGCGCAATGTAGAGGTAATCGGCGTCTCTACGGACACCGCCGAGACGCATTGGGGATGGCTCAGCGTTCCGAAATCCCACGGCGGAATCCATGGAGTTCAATATCCGCTGGTTGCCGACGCCAACAAGACCATCTCCTCCGCCTACGGCGTCCTCAACGGTGAATACAGCGTGGATGAAGAGGGGAACCTCGTTGCCGACAGCGAAATGATCGCCTTCCGCGGCCTCTTCCTGATTGATCTGGAGGGGATCGTGCGCCACCAACTCGTTAACGACCTGCCGCTGGGCCGTTCGGTGGACGAGACGCTGCGCATCGTGGACGCCCTGCAATTCTTTGTGCAGCACGGGGAAGTCTGCCCAGCCAACTGGCACAGCGGGCAAGAAGCGCTCAAGCCGACCGTGGACGGCGTGGCGCTTTATTTGTCGAGGAACTAAACCTTCACCCGTTCGATCTGCGCTCCGAGTCCGTTGAGCTTGTCGTCAATGGACTCGTAGCCGCGGTCGATGTGATAGACGCGGTTGACTTCCGTCACGCCGCTGGCGCGCAGTCCGGCCAGCACCAGCGCGGCGCTAGCCCTCAGGTCGCTCGCCATCACCGGCGCGCCGCTCAGGCGCTCCACGCCTTTGATGACGGCGCTGGCTCCTTCGAGCGTGATTTGCGCTCCCATGCGTTTGAGTTCCGAGACGTGCATGAACCGCTGCGGGAAAATGGATTCCGTGATGACGCTGATCCCCTCCCCCTCGCTTAAGAGCGCGCACATCTGCGCCTGCATATCGGTGGGGAAGCTCGGATAAGGCTCGGTGATGAGTTCCAGCGGCTTCGGTTTGCCGTTGCCGACGACCGTGAGCGTATCGTGCGAGGTCTCGATGCCGTATCCTGCCGCGATCAGCGCGTCGCTCACCGCCTTGAGTTGATCCGGGATGACCCGGCGCAGCGTCACGCGCGTTCCGGCGATGGCAGCCGCCACCATGAACGTGCCCGCTTCGATCCGGTCCGGGATGATGGCGTGTTCCGCGCCGTGGAGTTCCTGGACGCCTTCGATAACGATCCGCCGCGTACCTGCGCCCTCAATCTTCGCCCCCATGGCGTTGAGGAAGTTGGCGAGATCAACGACTTCCGGTTCCGCCGCTGCGCCTTCGATGACGGTCACGCCGTCGGCGAGCACCGCTGCCATCATCACGTTGTCCGTGCCGAGCACGGTGGAGCCAAACTTGCCGCTCAGGTTGATTTCGTCGCCCTTGAGCTTCGCCGCGAAAACTTTCACGTTACCAGCTTCCACGCGAATCGCCGCGCCCAGCGCCTCGAAGCCACGCAGGTGCAGATCAATGGGGCGGTCGCCGATGACGCAGCCGCCAGGAAGCGAAACGGTGGCTTCCTTCTCGCGCCCGAGGAGCGGCCCGAGGACGCAGACGGACGCGCGCATTTTGCGGACAATCTCATACGGCGCGACGGTCTTGATGTTCTCCGCCCGCACCGTCACCGTGCCGCTGGCCCGCTCCACTTCGGCTCCCATGTGGCTCAAAATCTGGAGCATGTAATGCACATCGCTCAGGTCCGGGACATGGCGGATGATGCACGGTTCCTTGGTGAGAAGGCACGCGGCCAGAATGGGGAGAGCGGAGTTTTTGGAACCGCTGACCCTGAGGGAGCCGTTGAGGCTCTTACCGCCGTGCACGAGAATTTTATCCATAGATCGCAAACAAAAAGCGTAAGATGTTTTGATAATCCGCGACGGGGCGGATGTCCCGATAATTCTGCCGCGCAAGTTCCGCTGCGAGCGGTTCGGCTTGGTCGTGGCCGATCTCCAGCGCCAGCCGCCCGCCCGGTTTGAGGTGGGCGCGGGCCTGGTCGATGAGCCGGGCGACAATCTCCGTCCCGATGGGGCCGCCGTCGAGCGCGAGCCGGGGATCGCACTGCACCTCGCGCGAGAGCGAGGCGATCTCGCCACCGGGAATGTAGGGGAGATTGGCGGCGATCAGGTCGAATTGCCCTTCCACGGCGTCCAGCAAATCGCTTTGGAGGAAATGGACGCGCTCGGTGAGTCCAAGCCGCGCGGCGTTTTCACGGGCCAGCGCGAGGGCTTTGGGCGAGACATCCACCGCTGTCACCTCGGCGGCGGGCCGTTCCGCCGCGAGCGTCAGCGCAATCACTCCGCTGCCGGTTCCCACGTCGAGGAGGCGCGGAGCTTCCGGCAATGGCTCCTGCAAAATCCGTTCCATCAACAATTCGGTTTCGGGCCGGGGAATGAGCGCGCGTGCATCGATGGCGAAGACCCGCCCGTGGAATTCCACCGTTCCGAGGAGATGCTGCAACGGTTCCCCGGCGGCGCGACGGCGCATCAGCTCGCGCAAAGGGGCCAGTTCGCGCTCGCCCAAGGGGCGGTCGAACTCCATGTATAGCTCGATCCGCCTCTTGCCCAGGACGTGGGCAATCAAGTGCTCGGCATTGAGGCGGGGATTTTCCACGCCATGCCGGGCGAAATACTCCGTCGTCGCGCGAAGCACTTCCAGAACGGTTTTCATCCCACTGGAATACGCGGAAACGGGAGAAAAGAGAATCAGGAAGTCAGGAACTTCGGAAAAAAGGGCGCGTCAGGGCGGCTATTTATATCTTGTAAACCGGCATTGGGAGTAATGGACACGCTATCGCAAAATGAAAGGCTGTGAGGAAAAGAAGAGTAGCCATGACGGCTGTAATGCAAAACAACAGGCACTGATCGGCACTGTGCCGGTAGCGAAACGTAATCAGCAACCCCCAAAACACCAGCGCCAGAGGAAAAAGGTATATTAGCGATGCTGGTGGATAAAAATACTCGGAGATGAGAGGAAGCGGTTTTCCACCAATCATCCGGTCGCGCAAAGGGTCAAATAGATGGGCCGTCACAAACAAAAAGAACGAAACCAGTGCAGAACCTACAACGGCAATCCAAACGCTAAGGAGTCGCAAAAACATAATCCGTAGTATTGATCCTGTCCGATAAGAATGCGTTTTTCAAGGATGAATCTGTTAAGGCAAGGAGCACCTTCTCCGCTTGAACCGCCGCCCCCGGTCATGTAACCATCTCCGCCCTCAAACCACCGCATGGATTCCTTTTCTTCTCCCGCCTCCCCTCTGGCCCCGCTGCCGCCCAAGCATCTCGAAACGATCACCCGGGAATTGACCCTGCAACCGCGCCAGGTGATGGCGACGGCGATCCTGCTCAAGGAGGGGGCGACGGTGCCTTTCATCGCTCGTTACCGCAAGGAAGTCACCGGGATGCTCGACGAAGTGGCGATCATGGCGATCCGCGACCGGATGGAAAGCCTCGCGGGGCTCGATGCGCGGCGGGAGACGATCCTCAAATCCCTCGACGAACGCAAACTCCTCACGGCGGAGTTGAAAAAGGCGGTCGAGGCGGCGGAAACGCTCACGGCGTTGGAGGATATTTACCTCCCCTTCCGCCCTAAAAAGCGGACGCGCGCGACCATCGCCAAAGAACAGGGTTTGGAGCCATTGGCCGATTTGCTCTTTACGCAAGTCGCCGACATTGATCCGCGCGCGGCTGCTGAGCCGTTCCTGCAAGCCGACGCCGCGAAAACCGCCGAGCCGCCGCTGACCACCATCGAGCAGGCTCTGGCCGGGGCACGCGACATCCTCGCGGAGCGCTTCAATGACGATAAGGACGCCCGCACTCGGCTCCGCGCGGTTTATCAAAACGAATCGACGCTCACGTCCAAGGTTTTCCCCGGCAAGGAGACGGAGGGGGCGAAGTTCTCCGACTACTTCGACTGGAGCGAACCGGCATCCAAAGCCCCGTCCCACCGCATTCTAGCCGTCCGGCGCGGCGAGAAGGAAGGGTTTCTCATGATGCGCGTGCATCCTGCCGAAGCTTCCGCGCTTGGCACGCTGGAACCGATGTTCGTGAAGGGGCGCAATGCGGCGGCGGATCAAGTGCGCCTCGCTGTGCAGGAGTGTTTCAAGCGGCTGCTCGGCCCGGCGATGGAAACGGAAATCCGCATGGAGCTCAAACGCCGCGCCGACGAGGAAGCGATCCGCGTCTTTGCCGACAACCTGCGCGAACTGCTGCTCGCCTCGCCGCTGGGGCAGAAGAGCGTGCTGGCCATCGACCCCGGTTTCCGCACCGGCTGCAAGGTGGTGGTCCTCGACGCCCAGGGCAAGCTGCTCCACAATGACGTGGTTTATCCTGAACAGGGGGCTCGCAGTGCCGCCGAGGCCGGGGAAAAGGTGCAGGCGTTCGTGAAACATTTCAAAATCGAGGCCGTGGCCATCGGCAATGGCACGGCGGGCCGCGAAACCGAGACGTTCGTGCGCAAACTGAACCTCCCAGCAAGCATCCCGGTCGTCATGGTCAATGAAAGTGGCGCGTCGATTTATTCCGCATCCGACGTGGCCCGCGAGGAATTCCCAGACCACGACATCACCGTGCGCGGCGCGGTCTCCATCGGACGCCGCTTGATGGACCCGCTGGCGGAACTGGTCAAGATCGACCCGAAATCCATCGGCGTCGGCCAGTATCAGCATGATGTCGAGCAAACCGCATTGAAGAAGACCCTGGATGACGTGGTGGTGAGCAGCGTGAACAGCGTGGGCGTGGAGTTGAACACGGCATCCAAGCAGCTTCTCGCCTATGTCTCCGGCATCGGGCCATCCATCGCCGAAGCCATCGTCGCACACCGCAACGCCAACGGGGCGTTCAAGTCGCGCGCGGAATTGCTGAAGGTGTCGCGTCTTGGACCGAAGGCATTCGAGCAAGCGGCTGGGTTTCTGCGCATTCGCAACGCCGAAAATCCGCTGGATGAAAGCGCCGTCCACCCGGAAAGCTACGGGATCGTCGATGCCATGGCGCGCGACTTGGGCTGCAATGTGCGCGACCTGATCAAGAACGAGCTGTTGCGCAAAAAAATCGCGCTCCAAAAATACGTCACCGACAAAGTCGGCCTCCCCACGCTCAACGACATCGTGAGCGAACTTGCGAAACCGGGCCGCGATCCGCGCCAGAAATTCGAGGCGTTCTCGTTCGCCGACGGCGTGGAAAAAATCACGGATCTGCAAGTCGGGATGAAGCTGCCGGGCATCGTCACCAACGTCGCGGCATTCGGCGCGTTTGTGGACATCGGCGTCCACCAGGACGGACTCGTCCACGTCAGCCAGCTCTCGGATAACTTTGTGAAAGACGCGGCGGACGTAGTGAAAGTGCAGCAGCGCGTGATGGTAACCGTCATGGAAATCGACCTGGAGCGCAAACGCATCGCGCTTTCCATGAAGAGCAAGCCGGACCTGACCCCGCGCGTGGCGGGAGGCGGCTCGCGGCAGGGCAGCCCGCGCCCAAGCGGTTCCTTTGGCAACGCGCGTCCCGGTCAGCCGAACCGCAACTCCGGCGGCGGAAGCACGGATTGGTTCACCGCTGCGATAAACAAGAAAAAATAGTCGCTCTATCCGACTAACGAAATCGTCTGCCCAGCGGAAATTTCCATCAACCGCTCGTCCACCTTGAGCCAAACGGGAATACCGCTGGGATTTAAGACCGATGAGCGGTTGGCAGCGATGGCCATGCGCTGGCGGGCCGCTTCGTAATCGAAGAGTTCGATATTCGTGCAATACCAGACTTCGGGCCGGCCCGAAAGCGGCTTGTATATCCTCTCCAACCCGGCCCAGTCATTCCGGTCGTGGAACTCAAAGCTATGGCCCCAGATGTAGAACACGCCCGAAGCCCCAGGGTTATCGAGAAGCGCTTGGAACCGCTCTGGTACCGTCGGTCCAGTTGCGTATTGGTGCGCCGTTGCAGGCCACGCCAGCGGCTCCGCAGGAGGAAAACAAGGCGAGGCGTTCTCAACGGTCCGACTGTAAACAATGCCCAGCGAACGGAGCACTTCGATGACCTTCGCATTGTATGCTCCGTAAGGATATGCCATGCCGCGCACGGGGTAGCCCACCAAATCCTCCAGCGCCTTGCGGTCTTCGAGCACTTCTGAGGCAATCTGGGAAGCATCCAAGCGGTCCAGAAAGGGATGCGTCACCGAATGAATGGCGACCTCGTGTCCCCGGAACAATTCGGCCACCTCAGAAGCGTCCAGAAGTGTCCGGTTGCCGACTTCCACGGCGGGCTTGCCAGTGCGTTGCAGTTTGCCCGAGTTCAGATTGAACGTTCCCTTGAGTCCCCACTCGTTAAAGGCAGCCACAATTCGGCGATCAAAAGTCAGACCGTCATCAAAGCTGGTGGTGACGGCCAAGCGCTTGCCGCTGGGGAAGCGAGGAATTTCGATGCGGGAGGGAATGGTTGCCATGGATGATTGAATAGGCCGCAAAGCGGGTTCTTGTCAAACCCGACAGCTACGCCTCCTCCCTATCCTGCCCTAATACACGTCGCGCTTGTAACGTTTCGTCTTTTCCATCGCTTCGAGGTATTGCGACGCTTCCTCCGGCGTTTTGCGGCCCTCGGTCTCAATGATGGTGCGCAACGCGTCGTGGACGTCCTTGGCCATGCGGGAGGCGTCGCCGCAAACAAAGAAATGCGCGCCTTCCTCCAGCCATTTCCAAATCTCGGCTGCGGTTTCCAGCATCCGGTGCTGCACGTAAATCTTCTCCTCCTGATCGCGAGAAAATGCGGTGCTGAGGTGGGTCAGAGTGCAATCGGCCAGCATTTTTTCCCATTCTTCGCGGTAAAGGAAATCCTCCTTCTCCCGCTGGTCGCCGAAGAAAAGCCAGTTCCTGCCCTTGGCTCCCGTGAAGATGCGCTCTTGCAGGAAGGCCCGGAACGGCGCGATGCCCGTGCCTGCGCCCACCATAATGATCGGCGTGTTCCCGTCTTCGGGAAGGCGGAATCCTTTCGCTATATGGAAAAAGATCGGCACGACGGCTCCCACCGCCACGCGCTCGGCCATGTAAGTCGAAGCAACGCCCTTGCGCAGTCGCCCGTGGCTTTCATAGCGGACCGTGGCGATGGTAAGATGCACGTGCTCGGGATATTGCTTGGGACTCGATGCAACGGAATACAGCCGGGGAAGAAGTTTGCGCAAAACTTTCACGAATTCCTCAGCAGTGAAGCGCGCCGAGGGGTGCTCTTCCAGCAAATCAACGATGTGCAGTCCTTCAAGATAATGTTCCAGTGCTTCCTTTTGCTCGGGCATGAGCAGGTCGCGCAAAAACGGCGCGGCATCGCCCGCCTTTTCCACCAGAGCGTGCAAAAACTGGGTGGAAGGCTTGGTGATCGCCAAATCCTTCCAGAGCGCTTCGCGGAGCCGTTTCTCTCCCCCCACGCCATCCGGCACGAGTTCGTCGCCCGTACAACGCAAGGCGTCGAGAACTTCCTGGACCAGGTTCAGGCAATTGCTTTCCACGACGCCCACGGCATCGCCCGCCTCATAGGTGAGGCCGGAGTCTGCCAGCGAAAGTTCATAATGCCGGGTATCGTTGGCGGAATACGGACCGGAAAGCCCGCGGTTGACTAGCAACCGAGCCGGGAAAGGGTTTTTGCGAGACCAAGGCGAGGGTTCAGTAGGCATGGTGGCGGTGAGTTGGGTTGTAATCTGGTTTCACTTCCATTTTGAATATCTGCTCAAACAGGCTTCAGAAAAAGCGCGTTGTCTTTTTCACAGATTTCGCGAAAAACCGGCCGTTCCTTCATCAGCGTGTTAGGCTGATGCAGGGTGACGAAGAGACGCCCATCGAACGCGCGAAAAATCATGCCATGTCCGCCGTCTTCCAACCATAAGGCCTCGGGCTCATGCTCCCACAGGCCTTCCACTCTGCCCATAGTGGAGCGCGCAATCCCCATCGCATAACCCTTCTGCCCATCGCTGGACCAGAGCATCAATAACCCACCCTCGCGGGTTCGGTAGAGAAAGGGGCCATCGGTGACGTAGACGGGAAAGAACCTGGGGGTCTTGTTGTTCGGCCAGTTGGAAGCGCATCCCCAAGGGGCTTCGGAGGCGTTAAAAAGGAAGACTGGCCTGCCAATGGCTTGTTTCAGGTCTTCGGAAAGCCGCTGGGCATACATGGCACCGTTGTGCACCTGGACCCATTCATGGCAGAACACGATCCAGGGGTTGCATTCTTCGTCAATATGCAGCGTTCCATCCAGGCACTCCCAATCCTTCGGCGTCACGGGTTCGTCCGACCACGTCGCATACGGTCCCTCGGGCGCATCTGCGACAAGGATCTGTGTGCCACGATAGCGTCCCTCCGCCTTGAAGGTGGCGAACATATAGTAGCGCCCCTTAAAGAAATGGACTTCAGGTGCCCAAAACTGGGTTTCTCCCCAAAAGTCGGGTGCCGGTCGGAACGCCGGGAAAGGTCCCTCCCAATCGGAGAGATTGCGGCTGCGATAACAGTCAAATCCCGTGCCTTTGCCGCCCCAGCAGTTCTTATCTGTGGTGCCGAATAAATAGTAAAAACCGCTTTGCACGACCGGCAGGACAAAGGGGTCTCGGATATGGATATCCTCGGCTTTCACTGGTTGTTTTATTACCTAAACTTGGGCGAGATAGCCGTCAATCGCCTTGGCGGCGTTCTTGCCGTCGCCCATGGCGAGGATGACGGTAGCTGCGCCGCGCACGATGTCGCCGCCCGCGAAGACGCCGGGGATGCTGGTCATGCCGTTTTCGTCCACCTCGATGTTCCCCCATTTGTTGAGCTTCAGCTCGGGACAGGTGGCGGTGAGGAGCGGGTTGGCTTTGGTACCGATGGCGACAACCACGGTGTCGCAGTCGAGCACAAACTCGGAGCCGGGGATGACCTGCGGCTTGCGGCGACCGGAGGCGTCGGGCTCGCCGAGTTCCATCCGATTGCACTTCAATCCCGTGACCCAACGCTTCTCGTCGCCGATCACTTCCAGCGGGGCAACGAGCAGTTGAAAATCGACGCCTTCGTGCTCGGCATGGTGGACTTCTTCCACGCGCGCGGGCATTTCTTCCTTCGTGCGGCGATAGACGATCATCGCCTTCTCCGCGCCGAGGCGTTTGGCGGTGCGCACGGCGTCCATGGCGACGTTGCCGCCGCCGATGACTGCGACGCGTTTGCCCATGAGGACGGGCGTGTTGGCGTGCTCGGTCTGCCAGGCTTCCATCAAATTGACGCGGGTGAGGTATTCGTTGGCGGCATAGACGCCCTTGAAGTTCTCGCCGGGGACGTTCATGAAGACGGGCAGGCCCGCGCCGTTGGCGATGAAGATAGCGTCAAACTTCTCGCGCAGTTCGGGGATGGTGTAGGTGCGCCCGATGACGATGTTGCATTCGATCTTCACCCCGGCCTGGGTCAGGCGCTCCACTTCGGAAGCGACGATCTTTTTCGGCAGCCGGAATTCCGGGATGCCATAGACGAGCACGCCACCCGGTTTGTGAAGGGCTTCGTAAATGGTGACATCATGGCCGCTCTTGACGAGTTCGCCCGCAGCGGTGAGACCGGCGGGACCGGCACCGATCACGGCGACTTTCTTTCCGCGCGGGGCGGGCGTTTCGGCGTCGGCTTTCGAGCCGTTGGTGCGCGCCCAGTCGGCGACAAACCGCTCCAGATAGCCGATGGCAACAGGTTGGCCCTTGACGCCACGAATGCACGAGCCTTCGCACTGCTCTTCCTGCGGGCAGACGCGGCCCGAGATGGACGGCAGGGCGTTGTCGCCGAAGAGGCTCTTGGCGGCGGAAGCGAGATCGCCTTCCGCGACGAAGTTGATGAAGCGCGGGATGTTCACCATGACGGGACAGCCCTTGATGCACTTGGCTTCCTTACATTGGATACAGCGTTGGGCTTCGAGCAGAGCGAGTTGTTCGGAGAAGCCGAGGTTGACCTCCTGGAAATTGCCGCTGCGTTGGACGGCTTCCTGTTCCGGCATGACCTGCCGGGTGATTTGCATCCGTTCTTTGGCGGTGATTTGTGTGGCCATAAAAAAGAAAAATCTGCGTTAATCTGTGAAATCTGCGGATAAAACCTTTGCTATTTGCGGATGCGGCATTCGCCTTCGGCGCAGGCGTTGGAGCGCTGCTCGAATTCGCGGTAGGTCGAGAGGCGATCAGCAAGCAGGTCGAAATCGACCTTGTGGCCGTCGAACTCGGGGCCGTCCACGCAAGCGAACTTGGTTTCGCCGCCAACATCGACGCGGCATCCGCCGCACATGCCGGTGCCATCCACCATGACCGGGTTGAGCGAGACGATGGTGTGGACGTTGAAGGGACGGGTGAGGTTGGCAATGGCGCGCATCATCGGCACGGGGCCGACGCCGTAGGCGATGTCGATGCCACCCGCTTCGAGGACTTCCTTGGCGGCATCGGTAACGAAACCTTTGCGTCCGTAGCTGCCGTCGTCGGTGCAGACGATCACGTCGCCGCACTTTTTGAGCTCCTCTTCAAAAATAACCCACTCCTTGGAGCGTCCGCCGATGACGCTGGTGACATGGACACCCTTGGCATGCAGCGCCTTGGCGATGGGATGCACGACCGCCGTGCCGACGCCGCCGCCGACGCACAGGGCGCGGCCCGAAGCGATCAGTTCCGTGGGGTGCCCCAAGGGACCGGCCACGTCGCGGATGGCATCGCCGACTTCGAGCGCCACGAGTTCACGCGTTGCTTTGCCCACGGCCTGAATCACCAGGGCGATGGTTCCCGCTACGGGATCGGCATCAGCGATGGTCAGCGGAATGCGCTCGTCGCCCTCCCCGCGTCGCACGATAACGAATTGGCCCGGTTGCTTGATTTCCGCGATGCGCAGCGCAAGCAAATCGAGGCGCGTGACGTTGGGGCTGAGCTGCTTTTTGGCCAGGATGGTGTGCATAAAAAGGGTGGGTACCAGTAGCGCCTCGTTTGCAGTGAGGCAATGATTATGTGGTTTGGGGAGAGGGGAGGAAATTGGAATCCTCCCCTCATTTTATAGGACTCATAGGACCTATAAGTCCTATGGTCTTTGAGTGCACTTACGCCTTGAGGGTCGGCACTTCCACCCAGGCGCGTTTGTCCGAGGAGACGAGCCCGAGTTCGGCGAGTTGCACACCCTTGGCGCCTTCGAGCAGGCCCCAGCGGAACGGTTCGTCCTTCACGATGTGACGCAGGAAAAGTTCCCACTGAATCTTGAAAGCGTTGTCGAACGTCTGGTAATCCGGCACGCGGTTCCAGCCGTCGTTGAAGTTAATGGGGCTGTCAATGTCGGGATTCCAAGTGCAGCGCGGGGTGGCACTGGCGTGCTGGGCGATACAGTCGCGCAGACCAGCCACGGCGCTGCCTTTGGTGCCGTCCACTTGGAGAGTCAAGAGATCGTCACGGCGAACGCGCACAGACCACGAGCTGTTGAAATTGCAGATGACACCGTTTTCCAGCTCAAACGTAGCGTAAGCGGAGTCGTCCGCCGTGCATTTATAGGGCTTGCCTGCTTCGTCGATGCGCTGCGGGATATGCGTCGCGGCAAGGCAGGAGAGACTCTTGACGTTGCCGAAGAGGTTGTCGATGACGTAGCGCCAGTGGCAGAGCATGTCCACGATGATGCCGCCGTCGTCTTCCTTGCGGTAGTTCCACGAGGGACGCTGCGGGAGAATGGTGTCGCCTTCGAAGACCCAGTAGCCGAATTCGCCACGCACACTGAGGATTTCGCCGAAGAAGCCGGTATCAATGAGAGTCTTCAGCTTCACCAGGCCGGGCAACCAGAGTTTGTCTTGCACAACGCCGTGTTTGACGCCCGCTTTTTTTGCAATCTTGTAAAGCTCGTAAGCGGCCTCGGTGGAAACCGCCGTCGGCTTCTCGCAGTAGATGTGTTTCCCGGCGGTGATAGCTTGCTTGATGCCATCGGCGCGGCGACCCGTGGTCTGGGAGTCGAAGTAAATGACGTTATACGGATCGGCCAGGGCGGCATCGAGGTCCGTGGTGATGCGGATGCCCGTGCCCATCGCGGCGAGCTTCTGGAGCTTGGCTTCGTTGCGTCCGACGAGAATCGGGTCGGGCATGATGACTTCGTTTTCGCCGACTTTGACGCCGCCTTGTTTGATGATGGCGAGGATGGACCGGATGTAGTGCTGGTTAGTGCCCATGCGTCCGGTGACGCCGTTCATGATGATGCCGATTTTGTGGGTGGTGATGCCTTTATTCATTGGGAGTGGTAGTGAAAGTTTGATTGTGTGTGTTCTAGCCTTGCGGTTTATCGGTGCATTGAGGATGTGCGCCTTTGGGGAGCGCGGGAACATCAATACCCTGCTTGGGCAATGTCCCTTCGAGTTCCTGTTTCCAGTGAGCCACGTCACCCGCCGGGCCGTAGATGTAGATGAAGGTTGTCGGCTTGTCGGTGAGGTTGGAGAGTTGATGGAAGACGCCCGAGGGAATGTAGGCCGCCTGCCCGGCTTTGAGGATTTGCACTTCTTCGCCGAGGCACATCTGGGCTTCGCCTTCGACGATGAAATAGACTTCCTCCTGCTCCTGGTTGTGCCACGGCACCTGACCGCCGTTGGGTTCCAGGATAATCCAGCCGGACATGAAGTTCTTGGCTTGGATGGGCGACGGGCCGCCCACGATGTTGCGACCCCAGCGGCGCGCGGGGAATTTGCGGCCGGGTTGGGTGTTGATGTCGGAAATGATCATGGTGTTTTGGGTGGGTTTAGAGGTTACCGAAGAAGGTGAGATACGGTGCGGCGGTGGCGACACGCTGGATGTAGAGGGCGAGTTCGCGCAGGTGGTAGTCGCCCCACATGCTCGATTCCCCGCACGGGACTTTCTGCCCGTCCGGGATGTAATCCCAGCCGTTCGGGCGGTGATAGACGGAGTGGAGTAGCAAGCCTTGGTGGTTTGGATCGCGGCTCAGATACGGCTCGCCCAGGAGCGTGTCGGCCACGGTGAGACCGGCCTGCCGATAGCGGGCGCCATTGGCGTTGCCGCGCGCGGTGAGGTAGCGGCCCAGGCGCAGCAAGCCTTGCGCGCTGATGGCCGCTGCGGTGCTGTCCACCGGTTCGTAGGCGTTAAACGGTTCCGCAGGGCGATCGAGGTAGTTGCCCAGTTTGTGCAGGAGCGGCGCGCCGGTATCCCAATACGGGATGCCGTCGGTGGGTGTTTGCTCCAAGTAGAAATCCGCCGTGGCGAGGGCCGGTTTGAGGAATTCCGCCTCGATCTTCGCCCGTCCGCCGAACGGCTCCAGTTCAGCGTCGGAGAGGGTAGCGAGAAATTCGAGTTCCTCGGGGTACCCGGCGAGAATCCACGAAAGCCCGCGCGTCCAGGTGGTGAACGGCGCGTAGCCCTGCTGCGAGTTTGGGCAGCGGTAGTTGCCGTCGTTCATGTTGAAGATGCTCTCATGCGCCGTGCGACCCCGGATGTCGTAGGAGTCGCGGCCTTCGCCGTAATAGACGGCAAACGTGGAGGTCGTGCGGGCGTGCTGGATGAGGCGTTCGAGGAGCGAGATTTTAATGTCGCGCTCGCCCATGAGAACGTGCCCAAGCTTGTGGGAAACCGCCAGCGCGCGCAGCGAACGGATGGTATCGGCAAAAAGCGATTGCGGGCCGTTGAAGGAGTAAACGTAGCCTTCACCGTTGGAGATTTTGCTCCAGCGCGCCGCCTGCACTGCGCCCGTGCATTTGAGGGCGAGCTCGTAGAACTCCTGCTCGCGTTGATTGGCGGGGATGCGCCCCTCGCCCATCAGACGACGCAGATTGCCGTAGGTGCTGACGTTGTTGAACCCATGATCGTGCACGCCGATGTGCGTGATGTGGTGGGCCATCCGGTTGATGGTCTTGTTGCGGCCCAATTCCAGGAACGACTCGTCGCCCGTGGCGTCGAATTGATAAATCGCCGAGCCATAGACGAAGCCTTGCGTCCATTCCGTCCAGCCGCGCGCAGTGTATTTGCCTTTGACGGTAAAGACCGGCGTGGCGGTTCCGGGCACATCGTCTTTGTCGATGGAGAGAATCTTGGGCGCGGAAGCTTCCCAGAGGTTCTTGATTTTGCCGGTGAGATCGGCGGGCTGGAGCTGGTTGTTGATTTTAATCATGGGAGAAAGAAGGAAAAATCTGCGGCAATCTGCGAAATCTGCGGATAAAACTCCTAGAGCGTGCGCAGGTGGAATCCGCCATCGACGTTGAACACCTGGCCGGTGGAATACGGGAAGAGCCCTTTGCCGACGGCCACGACGCACTTGCCGATGTCCGAGGGCTGGCCCCAGCGGTTGATCGGCGTGATGCCTTCGGCGAAGAGTTTGTCGTATTTCTCTTTCACCGTGCCGGTCATGTCGGTGGCAATGATGCCGGGCTGGATTTCAAAGACATTGATGCCGAACTCCGCCAGGCGCGCGGCGTAGAGCTTGGTCATCATGGAAAGCGCGGCTTTGGTGATGCAGTAGTCGCCGCGATTCACGGAGGCCGTGTAAGAGGACATGCTCGAAACCGTGACGACGGCGCGCGGTGCTTCCGGCAGGGCCTCGCCTTCGCACATCAGCTTGACGGCGAGTTGGGTGAGGAAATACGGGCCTTTCAAATTGATGGCGATGAGCCGGTCAAAGCTCTCCTCGCCCGCTTCGAGGATGTCAGCGCGCACATTGGGTGCGACGCCCGCGTTGTTCACCAGCAGATCGAGCCGCCCGAATTTCTCGCGCACGAAGTCGATCAGCGCGGCGCGGTCGGCAGCCTTGGAAATGTCCCCCTGAACGATCTCCACGCGGATTTGCCCTTTGGACGCCTCCAAACAAAGCTGCTGGCACTCCAGCGCCGCCGCTTCGTTGCCTGCGTAGTTGATAACGATGTGATGGGTCCCCGCCGCAGCGAGTTCCAGGGCGATCCCCCGGCCAATGCCACGGGAGGAACCGGTGATAAGTGAAACGGCCTTCATAAGTGGGGCTTACCCTAGGGGAACGTGGGAAAACAATCTAGCACGAGGCAAAAATTTATTAGCACAAAATCACCAACACCGCAGCCTGTGGATTATTTTTGAGGTATGAGATTTCCCGTCCAGACATCAAGCTGATCGATTTTGCCCTTTTCATCGCAGTGGGCTATAAGGAGCAAAACATCGATTTGATCGTTTTCGCCGAGCGAAAAACAGTTAAACAAATATGTAGGCTCCAAATCGCCCTCCTCGTCTTTATTAGTCAAATTTGGAATTAAGCGATTCAAGGCGGCGCGGGTCATGCACTTTGAAATCTGCTCGACGGTAGGTATGTTTTTTTCGCGGAAAGTGAAATTGCCAGTGCTATAATTCTCTCCATCCAATGGTTTGGCTTCGAGGATAGCCTCACGATTGGGCAGGGCGAATCCTGGATCACTGAAGCGGTTTGCGTGTGGAGTGAAGTGCGTGAATCGGAGTTTTCGGACTTTCTCTGACGCCTGTTTCTCCAAACCGCGATGGTATACGAGAGTCGCATCACCGATGTACGGTTCCGCCAGCGTGAAGAGAGAACCAGCATTGAGTAGCGCGCGCAGGCTTCCTTGTCCTGACGAATACTGATCAGGATTGGCACCGAACGCTGCCGCGCAGACGAATAGGAGAATAATGGCTTTTTTCATGGAACAAGGTGCCTGCGATCTGAATTGGCAATCGGAATCCATGCCAGCAATTCTGCCCAGTCAAAACGAACCTCACAAGCCGAAACGGACTGCCTTTTTCTCGTTCCAAAATGGAATTTTGGAACGAGAGAGGGGCACAGATTTCGCAGATTGGCGCAGATTTATTCCGCCTCGATCGCCTTGCGTTTCTCCCCAAAAAACGACCGCAGCAGCCCCCGGCATTCGTCCAGGCGAACGTCTTTTGTGATTTCGCACTGATGGTTCAGATTTGGGCTTTGCAGGATGTTGAAGTGGCCGCCTGCGCCGCCGCCCTTGGGGTCCGAACAGCCAAAAATGACCCGTGCCAGCCGGACGTGGACGATGGCCCCGGCGCACATCGGGCACGGCTCCTTGGTGACGTAAAGTTCGCATTCGTTGAGCCGCCAATTGCCCAGCGCGCTCTCGGCTTGTGTGATGGCGAGCATTTCCGCGTGAGCGGTGGCGTCGTTGAGTTGCTCGACCTGGTTGAACGCCCGCGCGATAATCCGCCCTTTGTGCGTGATGACCGCGCCGATGGGGACTTCGTCCGCCGCGTACGCGCGTTGGGCCTGCCGAAGCGCCTCACCCATGAAATAGGCGTCGCTTTGCAGGTCAATCAGGGGCTTGGAGTCGGGGCAGAATTCAAAATCCATCCCCCTTCTCTACCATAAATTTGGCGTTGGGGAGCGATTTCTATTTGCCAATGCCCCAAAATGCGGTAAATAACCCGGCTCTTTTCCAATTTAAAGAGGCCACGACCATGAACATCATCCAGAAGATCGAACAGGAACAACTCAAGCCCGACGTAACCGCCTTCAAAGTAGGCGATCAAGTGAAGGTTCACACGCGCGTGGTCGAAGGCGACAAGGAACGCATCCAGATTTTTACCGGCATCGTGATCGCCCGCAAAGGCTTTGACTTGAACGCCTCCTTCACCGTCCGCCGTATCTCCTACGGTGAAGGTGTCGAGCGCGTTTTCCCGGTTCACTCGCCCCGCATCGCCAAGATCGAAGTTGAGAAGTCCGGCACCGCCCGCCGTTCCAAATTGAACTATCTGCGCACCCGCAAGGGCAAGCAGGCGATGGCTGTTCGCGAGAAGGCCGTTTAATTTTTTCGCCATGAGGTGCTCCCTCCGGCATGAGCGCGCGTTGCGCAAGGCAGGGGTGGAGATCATCGCAGGCATCGACGAAGCAGGCCGCGGGCCGCTGGCTGGACCAGTGGTCGCGGCCGCTGTCATTTTACCGGAGGGCTTCCGGCACAAGACGCTCACCGACTCCAAGCAACTGCGCGAGGCGGTGCGCGAGGAAATCTTTTGTGAACTAACCGCTGAAGGCTCCGGCGTCGTCTGGGCCGTTTCCATTTCCGAAAGCGAGGAGATTGACCGCATCAACATTCTGCGCGCCACCCACCATGCGATGCGCCGGGCCGTTACCGCCCTCGCACGCGCCCCGCAGCACGCTTTGATCGACGGTCTGCCTGTCCGCCCCTTCCCCATACCGCACACGGCACTGGTGGGCGGTGACGGGCTGAGCCTCTCCATCGCAGCGGCCAGCGTTATTGCCAAAGTCACCCGCGACCGGATCATGGTCGAGATGGACGCGCTTTACCCCGGCTACCATTTTTCTCAACACAAAGGCTATGGAACGGCGGAGCATCTTGCTATGCTGCGTGCTCATGGGCCTTGTCCAATCCATCGCCGCAGCTTTCTCCCGGTTCGCCAGGCGCAGCTCGACCTTCTCTGATCCGCGCCACGCCTTGGGCCGCCACGGGGAGCAGATCGCCGCCCGGCACCTGCGCCGCAGCGGCTACAAGGTGCTTTACCGCAACTACCGTGCGCCGAAAGGCGGCGAGGTCGATCTGGTTTGCCGCGACGGCGACACGCTCGTTTTTGCGGAAGTCAAAACGCGCAGTTCCGAGGAATTTGGCGCACCGGCGGAAGCAGTCACGCGAGAAAAACAGCGCCTCATCGCGCGCGGAGCGCTGGCCTGGCTCAAGCTGCTCGGCAATCCGGACATCCATTACCGCTTTGACATCGTGGAAGTCCGCATGAAGGGGAAAAAAGCGGACGTGACCGTCCTTCGCAATGCGTTCGGATTACCGGAGCCTTACCGGGATTAAGCAGCCCCGGCGTTCCACTTATATTTGGCGGGACCGGTTTTTTTGATTTCGGCGATCTTTTTGCCGGTGGTCACAAACCAGATATAGACATTCCGGTAATTGGCATCGAGTTTGGCCGCGAGGTCTTTAATGGTCACCCCCCCGGCTCCCGCGCTCTTTAATTGACTAAGGATCCGCGCTTTCAACTCACCACGCCCTGCTTTGACTTTTTTCGATTTGGCTTTTTTGGCGGCCTTGGGAGCTTTGGCTTTTATCTTAACCTTGGCCTTCTTTGCCTTGCCGACCTTGGACTTCTTCGCGGGTTTTGCAACGGGGAGTTTTGCGCCGGTCCATGCATAACAGGCTTCACCTACCTTTTTAAGACCCCCTATCTTCTTCATATTAATGCTGAACCATGAATGAATATTGGCGGCCTTAATGCCAATGCGGCTGGCCAGATCCTTGACTGTGGCTCCGGTTTTTCCAGAGGCATGCAGGATCTCGAGAATTTGCTGCCGGAGTTCGCCACGCCCCTTGCGCAGCCCCTTGGCCTGTAGTTTAACCACAGCTTTCTGATAAGGCATCCCCAGTGCTTTTGCAGATGCACCGCGCGAATTTCCAGCTCCATAAAGTTCATTCTGGATCGTGACAATCCGCTCATCCACTGTCGTGATCTGGCTTAACAATGTTGAGCGTTTTTCCTCAAGGACAATCATTTCTTTGAGACGCGCGATACGAATGTTGGGTTGGTTCATAATGCATATCTATTTGCAAACCCATGGCTAGCTATCAAGCATATTTTAAATTACGCCATCATTTCAGATGCATATTATAGTCTAGGGTTATGCAGAGATGCGACTTCCTGCCAGGCATCGTTTCGGATGTCATTGCTGCATGGATGAAACCGCAGCCTCGTGGGCTTTTCTCTCATTTTCTTGCAGGCAGGCATTTTGAGCGCAATAGTAACGGCATCTTCCTATGCCGACCTACATTTACGAAACCGTGGAGCCGCCTCATATCCAGTTTGAGGTAAAGCAAAGTATGAAAGACGATCCCCTGGCCGTGCATCCCGAGACGGGCGCTCCTGTGCGGCGGGTGATTTCCGGCGGCTATGGCATTCTGCAAAAAAGCGGTCCTCCGGCCCCTTCCAAACCCAAGGGCCACGGCTGCTGTGGCGGAGCGTGCGGCTGCCATCACTAATATCCCACTATGACTAATCGACGCACCTCACTTTATCTGATTTTCCTGACGGTCTTCATTGATCTGATCGGGTTCGGCATCGTCATCCCCGTGCTGCCGCTCTACGCCAAGCATTTCGGGGCAAATGAATGGACCAACGGCTGGCTGGTGGGCATCTATTCAGCCATGCAATTCCTGGCAGGCCCGCTGTTGGGTAGGCTCTCGGATCGCGTGGGACGCCGCCCGGTGCTGCTGGTGAGCTTGTTGGGGACTGCCGTGGGGTTCTTTATCATGGGTGGAGCGACGACCCTGTTCTGGCTCTTCGCCGCGCGGATTATTGACGGCATCAGCGGCGGCAATATTTCCACTGCGCAAGCCTATATCGCCGACGTGACGCCGCCAGAGGAACGCTCCGGCGCCATGGGATTGATCGGAGCGGCTTTCGGGCTGGGGTTTATTTTTGGCCCGGCCATCGGCGGGCTGATGTCGCAGATTTCCATCAGTGCGCCGTTCTATTTCGCGGGCGCGCTGGCTTTGGTGAATGCGGCGCTGGTCTGGTGGCGGCTGCCGGAGAGCCTAGCGCCTGAGCACCGGGCGGCTCCTCAACAAACCGCGCCGTGGCGCGAGGTCTTCGCACATAGCTGGCATCTGCCGGTGTTGATGGGGAGTTACTTTTTCGCCATCACCGGGTTCTCGATCATGACGGCCGATTTCGCGCTCTTCACCGCGAATCGCTACGGCTACGACGCCCGGCACAATGGCTATCTCTTTGCATTTATCGGGCTGGTGGGAGCGGTGATGCAGGGGGGGGTGTTACGCCGCGTCTTGAAGCATTGCAGCGAACGAACTATCGCAGCGGTTGGCTGCATTGCGCTCGCGGTCGGGCTGGCTTTCCTGCCCTTGAGCAGCAACTTGAGCTCGCTGCTTCTCTTTATTACGGTGGTGGGGATCGGCAATAGCTTCATCACGCCCACGCTCACCGGGCTTGCCTCCCGAAGCGCCGACCGCCAGTGGCAAGGCCGCGTGATCGGCTTGATGCAATCCTCCGGAAGCCTGGCCCGCTGGGTGGGGCCGGTCCTCGCCGGGTGGTTCCTCTCCCAAGATGCGGCCAATCCGCATCGCCTCTACGGGCAGACGCCGTTTTGGGCTGCTGCTGCGATTCTCATCGTGGCGCTGCTCTGCACGTTGCGGCTGCCGCCGAAACCGATGACACCGGAGGGTTGACGCCCATGGCGATTCCTTTGGAAGACAACTTCGCGGACATTGTAGGGAAAGCCCAACGGGGGCTGGGGCTCTCCGACCGTGAACTTGCCGCACGCGCCGGGATTTCCGCAGAGGCATTGCAGCGAGTGAAAAGCGAGAAGCACGACGCGGCGACGCTCCAAAGAATCGCCCCAGTCCTGGGCCTCAACGCGCAAGCATTGACCGCGCTGCTCCATTACCGTCCGGCAGCCGTCCGGGTGGACGGGCTCGCCGCCTTTAGCACGGATTACGGAGGGATGCTTGTGAACTCCTACCTCGTCTGGGACGAAGAAGACGGCAGCGCGGCGGCGTTCGATACCGGAACGGATGTCGCGGGGATGCTTGACGCATTGCGCTCCCGCAACCTGAAGCTGCGCGCGATTTTCCTCACGCATACCCATGGCGATCACGTCACCGACCTCGACCGCCTGCGGCGCGAGACCGGCGCGACGGCGTTTGTTTCCGCCTGCGAGCCGTTGCGCGGCACAGAACCGTTCGAGGCGGGGCGCGAGTTTCCATGCGGGCGTCTGCGGATCGAAACGCGGCTCACGTTGGGGCATAGCCGGGGTGGAACGACCTATGTGATCCACGGATTGGAGCGCCCGGTAGCCGTGGTGGGGGATGCAATGTTCGCGGGTTCGATGGGCGGCGGAATGGTTTCCTACGCCGACGCCCTGCGGACCAACCGCGAGGAAATCCTGTCCCTGCCGCCGCAAACAGTCCTGTGCCCCGGCCACGGCCCGCTGACCACCGTGGGCGAGGAACGGGAGCACAATCCGTTCTTCGCATAAGAGCGTGTAAAAAAGGTCTTACGCATCTCGTTCCCAAATGGAGTTTGGGAATGAGCCCGCCTTCGTGAACACACTCAAGTTCTGAAAACCCGTAAAAATTTCCCTAAGATTTCTTCTCCCCCGGCGTTATTCCCTGTGATAACGTTTTCACCGCGAAAGGAAACCTTCACCCCCCTCTCTTGTATTTATGAAACTGAATCCGCTTCTCTGTTTCTCCGCCCTGCTCGCCATCCCATCCGGCTTCGTCCAAGCCGCCGACCTGTCCAAGCCGCCCTCGCTCACCATCTACAACCAGAACTTTGCCGTCGTGCGCGACGTAGTTCCGCTCGACCTCAAGGCCGGGGTCAACACCATCCAGTTCACCGAGACGACCGCCCATGTGGAGACGGATTCGGTGATCCTGCGCGATCCCTCCGGCAAGATCGCCCTGCAAATCCTGGAGCAAAACTACCGCAACGACCCGGTTTCTCAGGAACTCCTGCTCTCGCTCAACGAAGGCAAGACCATTGATTTCCAGACGGACATCGGCGGGGGGCAGAAGAAGGTGGTGCAGGGGAAAATCGTCCGCAGCGGCTACGTTCCCCATGGCTCCGAAGCCATGCAGCGTTACGGGCGGCAATACTACCAGCAACAGATGGCAATGGCCTATTCCGGCGGCAGCGGACCGAGCCAGCCGATCATCGAAGTGGACGGCAAACTGCAATTCAGCCTGCCCGGCCAGCCGATCTTCCCCGCGCTCGCCGACGACACCATCCTCAAGCCGACACTCGACTGGCAGCTCCGCACGCCCAAAGCGGCAAAGCTCGACGCCGAAATCGCCTACGTCACCGGGGGAATGACCTGGGAGGCCGACTACAACGTCGTCGCCCCGGAAAAGAGCGATCTGCTGGACATCACCGGTTGGGTGACCATCGACAACCAGAGCGGCAAGACTTTCAAGGACGCCAAGATTAAGCTGATGGCTGGGGATGTGAGTAAAATTCAGCCGGAATATGCAAGAGCGCGGGGCATGGCGATGGAGATGGATGCTGTGTCCTCTTCCGCAGGCATAGCCCCCAACGTCACCGAGAAAGCCTTCGACGAATACCACCTCTATACGCTGGAGCGCCCGGCCACACTGCGCGACCGCGAGACCAAGCAGGTGGAGTTCGTCCGCGCCTCCGGCGTCAAATCCCAGCGCGTCTATATCTACGACGGGCTGAAGCTCGACCAGAACCAATACCGCGGTTGGTCGATGGAGAACATCCGTGCCAACGAAAACTTCGGCACTGAGTGCAATACCAAGGTGGCCGTCGTGCGCGAATTCAAGAACTCGGAAGAAAACCACCTCGGGATGCCGCTGCCGAAAGGCCGCGTCCGCTTCTACAAACAGGATGACGACGGTCAGCCCGAGTTCACCGGCGAGAACGTGATAGATCACACGCCCAAGGACGAGCTGCTGCGCATCTACACCGGTAACGCCTTCGATTTGGTGGGTGAACGCAAGCGCACCGATTGGAAGATTGAACACAACAAGCACTGGGCCGATGAATCCTTCGAGATCAAACTGCGCAACCACAAAAAAGAGGAGGTGGAAATCCGAGTCATCGAACACCTATATCGCTGGTATACGTGGGAAATCGTCAAACCCTCCGAGCCATTCGTGAAAACCGCCGCGCAGGTGATGGAGTTCCGCGTGCAGCTCAAGCCCGACGAGGAAAAGACCATCACCTACACGGCGCATTATTCGTGGTAAACAGTTCTGCCAGTAGTCTTAGAAGGCATCCATTTCTGCCATCCCAAGGGTCGGGAACGCGGCTGCTGCAGCGCTGCTTCCTTCTCTTGCTCCTTGTCTTGCAAGTGACTGCAACGCTCTTGGGGCAAGAGGGTGTTCCAAAGGATGGATATAAAGCTGCCCAAAAGGATGCCAAGGGAATCATTTGGGCGATTCCAAAGAATCAACGAGGCTGCCTCTTCCGGTTTGACGGGCGCAATTGGAGCCGCGAAGCAGCGCCCTTCCCGGAAAGCAGCAGAGCGATTGCCAATGAAGTATTCCTGCTTTCCGACGGAACAGTCGCGTGCTTCTGGGGTTGGGACACTTGCGAGTTTGCTGTCACACATCATCGGGGAGCAGAGTCGCGCCTACTGGCAAAGGGGCACAATCCCCTATTCACACCCGCCCTTCCTTATCCGCCCTTAGAAGACTCGCAAAAAGGACTTTGGTTCACAGGGTATAGCCCGGAAATCGTGTATGTGAAAGCGGATGGGCAAGTCAAAAATTATACAATACAGCCGGAATATCTTATCAACCCGTCCAAGCCTCTTCATAATCCCGTGCATGCCACCGAAGATGGACGCGGCCGAATCTGGATATGGAGCCGGTACCGGAGTCACTCTGGAGCTAGGATTCGGGGTGCCCTACTGATCGACGGCGAAGAGATCAGCCATATCAACCCGGCAAGTGAAATTCCCGAGCCCTTTTTTTACGGAATCATTCGCAAGGACGCGTCCCATCTGTGGTTGGTAATGGAGGAAGTCGGGATGTTCGAAACTGACATCAATACCTTGGAATCAAAAAAATTACCCACACCGGAGCCGGAAGGGTTTCACTATCCACAAACTATTTTTTCCAGCGGAAGCGATCTCTATTATATGGGACCTCTGCCAGACAATCGTCATACTCTCTGGCGTTATCGCGATGGAAAGTGGGTAGTGGTTCTTAACGCAGTGGACGAACGAGGTTCACTCCCGGAAGAGCGCACATGGACGCGCACATCGCAGGGGATCATTCTCTGCTCTTACGGAGCGCCCCCTTGGTATATCCCAGACAATGGGACTCCCGTGCGGCTCAATTGGCGTTACAGGTTCCCTCTGGCCGAAGCTACCTGCATGTATCAGCTTCCCGACAATTCATTTTTTGCGCTTTCCAGACGTGGCGAAGTGTTTCACGGTTCTCTTCTGATTCCTCCTCCCCCGGAGCCAGCTTTGCGGGTGCAAGATTATAATATCTTAGGGGATTGTATCCTCGATTCCGACGGCGACGCATGGACCATCCTTTCTGAAAAAGATAAAGCACTCAGCCATTGGAACGGCAAACAGTGGAGTTCGTATCCTCTTCCACAGGAATTCCGCGCGAGACCGATTTTGGCCGTGGACAGCCAGCGTCGCGTCTGGGCGTTCCCCAGTGTATTCAGCATGAATCCGAGCACCGCTTTTTTCGATTCCAAAAGCGAAAAGTGGATCGTTTTCCCGACCATTGAAAATGCGTTCGAATCGGTGAAAACGGATCTTCCGCAATTCCCTCAAGGACATCCGTGGGGTCTTTTTTGCGCGCTCAGTGGCGACCATCAGCGGATTGCATTCCGCTGGGTTAACAAAATTGTGTATTACGATGGCACTCAATGGCATTCTTGGAAAGACCGCGAAATCACAGGAAAAAGCTGTTATTTGGGAGCACCTTTTTTTGACAAAGAAGAGCGCCTCTGCGTAGGCATTTATGCGGACGTTTGGAAACTGGATGCGCAATGCCAATGGCAGCTTGCCAAAGAGGAGAAAGCGCCCCCTGAATACCGCGAATCTCGGTCCAATCCTCCCGAGGAATGCCCTGCTGTATCGAGCGATGACGATTCCGGTGCATATGATAACAAGGGCGCTTATTGGGCGATCCGCGGACAGCAACTCTACAAATGCCTCATGGGGAACTGCGTCAAGCTGTTTGCCGACAGGGAACCGCACCCTTTTATCGATGGACGCAAAATCCGAAAAGTATGGATGGATCGTTCTAGGAATACCCTTTTCCTAACCGAAGCGCAAAACGATAGCGGTTCCCGCTCTTTAGTGAGAATCCCGACTAAAAACCTGCCACCCCAGCCTGGTTTGCATATAAGCGTCATCCCAACAGAAGAGGCTGTGGCAAAAATAAAACTCCGCACCCAGTCGGAAGCGAAACTCCTATTCCGATGGCAACTCGATGCCGGACCATGGCAATGGACAGAAAAAAGGGAGATTACGACGCCATCTCTATTGAATGGCCCGCACGCTATCACGGTGGAGGCTTTTAACGAAGAGTTGGAGAGCATCCCAAAGCCGGTGATAGCGCAGTTCGAAATCAAAAAATTTACAGTCCAACAAATCAAAGCGTTCATCACGCGACTGGATGACCGCGATTTCGAGAAGCGCAAAGCCGCGATCAAGGCGCTATCCCGGCAGCCTGACGACGCCCTTCCCGCATTGAAAACCGCGCGCCCGACGGCGAACGACGATCAACGTTGGTGGATCGATGCCGCGATCCAGCAAATCGAGCGCAATCAACGTGCGCAGGGGAAGAGTCTGTAATATTTTACCAGGCGTTATGGGACCAAGTCTTCCAGGCAATCCAGAATATTGGAGATACCGCGCACATATTCTGGATCGCCCATGCCAATGAAGAAGAGGCTGAAATCGTAGGCATCGGTGAGTCGCGCCAGCTTGATGACAAGCCTCTGCGGTTTGCTCGTCAGGTGGATTTTATGATTCGCGTCGTCGAGCATCGCGTGCGCCCGCATCTTGTCGCTACTCCCGAGTTCCACGCCGTCGAGCCAGGCACGATACGGCCCGGTACGGCCGATGAGGAGGTTCACGTCGAGTTCCTTGGTCGAGCGGAATGTCCGCACGAGGTAATAGCAGGCCTGCCCGCGGAAGCCGCCGAAGTCCGAGTCGTTGAGGAAATCTTCCCCTCTCTCCAGCATCAACGGAACTTCCTGCGAAAGGTCTCCGGCAAGGAGTTTTGCTTCGTCCAAATACGGCGCGTCCAGCCGGACGTATTGATTGTAGCAATCGCCCGTCAATTGCACCATGAACGGCCCGGCGACATACTCATCGTTGCAATACGGGCAGACTGCGTTGACCGTTTTGTCCCACATATCCCAATAGGGACCATAGACCTGCCATTCCCTGGCTCCACCGAGCCCGAAAATCCGCTCAGCGCGCACTTCACCGCCTTCCTCCCATGTGGCACGGAATAGGTTTTTGTCTGAAATCCAGCCACCCGCGTGGGTTCGCCGGATGGTGGCCTCAACGTCTGTGACACTCTGCGGCGCGAGGGTGGTTGCAGGGGATGCCAGTTCAAACGTCACTCCGTCGGGAAGGATGACGCTCAAAGCGCCTTTGTGCTCCGCATCGAAGGGATTGCGAATCTTGAGGATGATTTTCGTCTCCCGCGCATTCCATAGCACCGGTTCTCCAACATACTCGACTTCCAGGATGATTTTTGGAGCCGGTTTCGGGCGGATCTCCACCACGGGGGCGTCGATGAACCGGACGGCAGGATTGCGCACAGCCGCCATTTCAACGCCGATCTTGCAAGTGTCTTCCGCGAAGTCTGCCAGCGTGGCGTTGCGATGCTTCACGCTGATCCCGCAGATCAGGTTCTTGCCCAATTTTTCGAGCCAATCCTGCGGCATCCCGGCGGTTCCCTGGAGCGCGCCGAGCAGTGCTCCCGCCGTGGAAGCGGTGCAATCCGTGTCCCAACCGAAGTTAGCGCACAGGTGCAGCGTGCGTTTGATATCCCCCTTCCCCGCAAACAATGCCAGCAAGGTGAGGGCGTGATTTGTGACGGCATCGTTAGCGTTGCGATGGCCAAATTCCCGGATCACCACGCGCCACGCCTGCCGCTCATCGGGGTATTGGTTGTTAATTTCACGAACGCGCGGAACGGCGCGCGCAATGGGGCTCTCGTGAGGGATCACGGAAAGCCCCGCTGCCAACGCTTCCTCCAGACTGTCGGTCAACATGGCTTGGGCCGAGGCAGCAGCGAGAAATTGTTCCGTCTGAATGCTGATGCTGCCGTGATCGAGTTGCCCGTCTTGCTGCGCCAGTTCGGCGGCGAGTTGCGGATTACCTGCTGCCACAAAGCCCCAGATGTCGGATCGAATCGGGCACCCTTCGGAGTGCTTAAAAAACCGATTGTTCCACAGACCCGAAAGTGGCGGAGCAATGCCCCGCTGCACGTTGTTGAGGAAAATGCCGTATTCGCAAAAGAAATACCAACAGCGATCCTGCCAGAAATCCTGTAAATCCTCCGAGGTCAGAAACAATCCCCGTTCCTGCATCGCCTCCAGCCAGACGACTTGCAAATCGAGATCGTCATTGGGAATCATCTTCCCCTCGGGCCACACCTCTTCGAGTGGGATATTTTTCAGTTCCTTGTGGTTCTCAAGCCTCGCTCCAATGACGCCACCAAAGGATTTGCCGATCCAACCTGCCAAAACCTTGTCGCGATACTTGTGGTAAGACAACGGCGCTGACTGATTTTTTGAGTTCATGGACAGTCCATAACACAAACCAGTGGCAAAGCGGGAGGCGGTTTTTTCAAAAACTTCGCCAAACCGCCCAGCCCTGCCCGACAATGGACTTCCGCTAACGAACGGCCCAGCGTAAGATCATGACCGTGCCGCTCTCAATCTGGATTGGATTCGGTGTGTTTGTGCTGATGATGCTGGCCTTGGATATGGGCCTGTTTCACCGACACAGCCATGCCGTCAGCTTCAAGGAAGCGCTGGGGTGGACGGGGTTTTGGGTCGCACTGGCCCTCGTTTTCAACCTGAGGCTCTGGCATTTCTCCGGGCGCGAAAAAGCGCTGGAATTCCTCACGGGTTATCTTATCGAGTATTCATTGAGCGCTGACAACGTCTTCGTTTTCGCGCTCATCTTCAGCTATTTCGGGGTGCCCGCCCAGTGGCAACACAAGGTCCTCTTTTGGGGAATTCTCGGGGCGCTGGTGATGCGCCTCGGGATGATCGTGCTGGGAACAACGCTGGTCAGCCAATTTAGCTGGCTGCTCTATCTCTTCGGAGCGTTCCTCATCGCCACCGGGGTGAAGATGGCTTTGGAAAAAGGGGAGGCGGTTCACCCGGACCGGAATCCGCTGATGCGCCTATTCAAGCGCTTTGTTCCAATGACGCGCGAGTTCCAGGGAGACAGGTTCATCGTCCGCCAAGATGGCTGCTGGCTGGCGACGCCGCTGCTCGCCGTGTTGGTCTGCGTGGAAGCGAGTGACCTGATTTTCGCCGTCGATTCCATCCCCGCCATCTTCGGCGTCACGCTCGACCCGTTCATTGTCTATACCTCCAACGTCTTCGCCATTCTTGGTCTGCGCTCGCTTTACTTCGTGCTGGCCCGTGCCCTGCATTTGTTTCACTACCTCAAACTCGGTCTGGCAGTCGTGCTGGTGTTTATTGGCGTGAAAATGCTGCTGGCTCACACGACCTGGCATATTGACACCCTCCCCGCCTTGCTGGTGGTGGCGGCGGTGCTGACAGCCTCCGTCGCGGCATCGCTTTTTTTCCCCCGCCCTTAACCCAAAAATCCTGACCAGCCTTAAAACGCGAACCCGAAGCTGAAGTGGATGGCTCCTGTGGGTTGATTGGGACGGTGGACCGGGTTCCAGCCGTAATCGAGGCGAATGGGACCGATGGGCAGGCGGTAACGCAGGCCGGTACCAATGGCAAACCCGGTTTGGCCGATCTCGGAACCCATACGGCGTCCGGTGGATCCGGCATCGGTGAAGAGAGCGAGGGCGAGGTTGTCGCGGATGGGGGTAACGAATTCCACGTTGGCCACAGTAAAGGTCTCGCCGCCGACCGGGTAGCCGTTGATGTCCTTTGGACCCAGGGTGCGATCATTAAAACTGCGCACACTGCTGCTGCCGCCATTGAAGAAACGCTCGTCAATGGGGAGGCTGGCGCTGCCCGCCAGCGGCGCAATCACGCCACCACGTACCCCCGCGGCAAGCAGGGAATCTATCCCCACAGGCAGGTAATAGGAGGCGCGGAAGGTGCCCCGCATGAACTCTAAGGAACTGCCCAAGAGGTTCGTTGCGTAATCCCCTGTTACGTTAATAACGAAGCCGCGTCGGGGGTTGAGCGCGCTGTCGCGAGTATCGTAAGTGGCACCGACACCCAAGCTGTCGGCCCGGTAATTGGTCATGCCGACGTCGATGGGGTCGATCCCCTTATCAGAAATTTGCACCACGCGGGTGAGGGTGAACGCAGATAGTTCCAAGTGATCGCCGAATTTCCGGGAAAGTTCCGGGCGCAAGCCGGTCTCGTTTTTAGTATAGCCGTCGAGGTCCTGTGTGAGCGCGTAGAGGCGCAGGCGCAACGTGTTGTCGCTCTCCAAAAACCAGGGATCGGTATAGAGAATTTCCCCGCGCAGAAGTTTCTGGGCGATTTCCGCATCGAAGGCCAACGGGCGTCCATTCCCAAAGATGTCTCGCTCGACGTAGCGCGACCCGAGGATCGACCCTTCGAGCTTGGTGTAACCGACAGAAAATCCGAGTTCGCGGGACTTTGCTTCCTCCACGTCGAAATGGAGCTCCACCTCGTGATTGGGACGCGGAATTTGCGTGAGTTTTAGGTTGTTGAAAAGGCCCGTGCCCATCAGTTGGCGGTATCGGGCTTCAAGTTTTTCCGGGTTATACACCTGGCCTTTCAGCTTCTTGAAACGATTTGGCAGAAAGTTGGAACGCAGTTTTCTGAGTCCCGTCTGCGTGACGCCGTTGAACCGGTAAATATCCCCCGCCTCGACGATAAATTTGACATCCACGAACCCGTTGACGGCCTTGGCTGGATCGCTCTCGCTGCGGACTTTGGCGGTAAAATAGCCGCGCGTCCGGTAGTAGTAGCCGATCTTTCGTTCCAAGTTGGTAAGCGCAAGTGGAGTGTAGGGTTTGTGCGTGAAGACTTCCATTTCCTTGAGAAGCTCGCGTTGCGGATAAAAGATGATGTCGCCCTCAAAGGTGATTTTACCGAAACGGTATTGGACTCCTTCGGTGATCTGGACAAGAACGTCGGCGCTCGTTGTATCAGAATTAAACTCAATCTCCGGCGGAGCGATCACGGAATCGAGGTACCCTTCGGAACGGTATAAGCCGCGAATGCGCTCCACGCCGCTGTTCACATCGCTTTCGATGAACGGATAGGGCAGTTTCATTTTCGGAAACCGTTCTCGCGTGCCACCGGTGATGTAATCAAGGAGCGTAGCGTCGGGCAAATGGCCGTTGCCGCGAAAAACGGCGCGCCCGAGGTGCGTGAGTGGCCCCTCGGTGATGGTCAGCCGGAGCGTGTTCCCCGATTCGATGCTCCATTTCACCCCGGCTTGGGAATAGCCGTTCTTGCGGTAATAGACACCCAGGAAAAAAGCGGCGTCATCGGCAAACGCAGGCGAAAGGCCGCTGTGTTCGATAACGGTGAGTTGGTCAGCCAGAGTGGCATGAATTTTTTCTGAACTGAAGGTGTGGTTGCCTTCCAACACCACGCGCAACCGCGTGAGGACAGGTGGCGTAGGAGTGGGCATAGCCAGCGGCAGGGCGGGCTGGTAAGGCTGCACCGGTTGGGGATTCTCCGGCATGGGGGTGGGCGAAGGTAGCGGCTCGGAACCCATGGGAACAAAAGGCTGAGCTTCCGGCGGGGTCGGCTCCGGCAGCGCAGAAGGCAGAGGCTTCCCTCCCTCCACCGGTTGCTGCGCTTGCATGAACAGCACGGAAGCGCAAGCCATTGCCAGCAGCAGAAGGAGGAGTTTGAGCCGGGAAAGCATCGTGGTATCGTTTTACTTGAACCGGATGAGGTATTGCAATTGCATGCGCATATCGCCCTGCAGATCGACACCCGCGCCGATCTGGTAATGGTCAGAAAGTTTGAAGCGCCCCATCAATTCCTGTTTGCCGGTGCGCGGATCGACGCCGCCGACATCCAGCAAAAAACGGTCCATCGGGTTCGCGTCATGGGGGAGTGGCGGGCGACGCGGGAAGATTTTACGGTAAATATCCTGAAAGAGAAGCACGGCGGCCCGACCCGTCAATGCCTGGTTGTTCTGGGAAAAATCACGGTTGGTAGCCCCGGAGGCCAGCAGGGCAATGATCTCCTCCTGTGGCAGCGCCGGCTCGCTGGTGAAAAGCGTTTGCGGCTCGGACGCCGTGCCGTAAAGATACACATTAACGTTGTAATCCCGAATGCGCGAGGAACCGTGGATGTCGAGCTTTGGATTCAGGAACGCGTTGCCGGAGTAATAGAGCGCGCCACGATCCACCGTCAACTGGCTGAACGGCAGCGAGGCAATGAAATTATCAATATGAGCCGTCCCTTCCAGCGTGGGGGCAAAGCCGGTGCCGCCCAAATGCAGATTGCCTTCAATCGTGCCGTTGGCCAGATTCCCTTTCACCACAAAAGGTTCGTCTGTTTGGACCGTGACATCGTAGGTCCAGTTGCGGAACGGCGCAATCTCCGTGGAAAGATCGAATCCATTGTTGGCCGATTTCGGCGCGGGGTGGCCCGGCAATCCGATGGGCAGGATTTCGACTTCGCGGAAGAACCGGCTCTTGGTGAAGCCAATTTTGCCGCTCACCCGGGCTTGGGCAACGGGACCGGCGATGCGCAGGTCGGAGTTCGCGCGCAAGGTGAGGGTGTCATTGCGAACAAGTAGAGTTCCTTCGGATTGAAGCCGAAGATCGAGCACGGGAGCGGTGAGCGAGTCCAAGCGCAGCCGTCCCGTGACGGAGAACGGTCCACCCGCCACATCGCCAGTGAAGCGCTGAACTGTCAGCTCCGAGCCCGCAAACCGCAAATCAGCTTGGAAATGATTGATGCCGGGCAAATCGGCGTTAAGAAAACGAATGGCCGTCAGGTCGAGCATGACTCCCCCATTGAGGACTGGCTTCTCCAAGGTGCCATTGGCGGAGGCATCCACGCTGAGACGCCCTTCCAAAAATCGCACACCTGGAAGGAATGGCGCGAAAATCCCCGCAGGCGATGGCGGGAGCTTGATGGAGAAAGCGATGGGCGTCGCCGGGGCGATCCGACCTTCGGTCAGCGTCTTGCGCAGGTCCATCGGCAAGGAACCCTTGAACAACATTGGGCTCAAGCCGGGTTGAGCCAGCGAACCGGAGAGCGCAAGCTGGCCGTTTTTGAAAAGCAGCGTGGCGTCTCCCGAAGCGGGCGCGAGCTTCGCCGTCGCGTCGCTTTGAAGATTGCGCGCATCCAGCTTGGCAATCAAATCGGGCGACTTCAACGTGCCACCCGCAGTGAGCGAGCCGGTAACGGCTCCACGCACCGCGAGGCCAGGCCTCGTAGCTGGGAACACCTTGGCGAGGTCCTCCTGCTCCAGAGTCAGCATCCCTTGCAACGCTCCCGACAGCGGAAAAACGGTCTCGGGACGGGTGGGCGTGCGCAGGTCCAGCGGCAGGCTGAAGCTGCCGGTTACAGTCCCAACCTGACCCGTCGTCAACCGCAGTCCTTCAACTTGCAACCGCTGATTCCGCAGGCGCACTCCGGCTTGAAATGTCCCCTGATCGCAACGAACCCGCAGCGCGGAAATATCAATGCTTTCGGGTGAATAAATCCCAGCCAGTTCGCCCTCCATTCCGGTCAGCGTCCCCATCTGCCCGTGTTGCAGCGCGACCCGTCCCTCGCCGATATGCCGCATCAACGCAATTTGCCCCGTCCCGTGCCAGTCAATCTGCAACGCGCCGCCCAGCGGCATCGGGAAGAACGGCTGAAAGAGCGTGATGTCCCGGACACTCCCGACCAGCCGGGCCTCGTAAGCAAACGGTTCGTGCAGGGAAAAATCCGCCTCGCCTTCAAGCTTGTCCTTGCCGTTGAGATCAAGCGTCAGCTTGGCATGACGCGCCGCGTCGCCTGTCATCGGGACGTCCAGCAAGAGGCGATTGGCGGCGAATTCTCGGAAATGGAGCGCGCTGGCTTCCAGATGCGTCTGGCCAGCAAACCCTTCATACCAAGGCCTACCGCCGCCACCTTTCGGATAGAGCCGGTGCGACGCTTGGAAATCGGCGCGGCCTGCTTCGATCCCGAAGTCTTTGCCCCGCACGCCGGACGCCGTCACGCTGCCTTCCACCGCAACGCTCTCCTCCTGAAAATGCAGACTCCCTTTCCCTTGGACTCGCCCTTCCGTGAGCCCGGCGCGCAAGGCGGAAAGCTCCGGGGCGTCGAGGGTGAACGTGGCCTCCAAGCCGTGCCAATGGAAAATATCGAAGTTCTCGGCAAGGCGACGCTCGGCTTGGAAAGTGAGACGGTTTTGACCCGTGGCGCATTCCAGCGCATCGAACCGCAGGATGCCATTGCGCACGGAAACTTTGCCGGATGCCTCGTCAACGGCAAACCCGGCGACGGTCCCCTTTTCCACTTCGGCGGTGACTTGACCCTCCCAGTGGGCGGGAATGTTCGGGTCGCCGATCATCTGCACCCAGACGCTTCTCACATTGCCCGTGACGGGGATTTTCCAACCGGCATATTTGTCGAGGGCTTCCAGCGACATGCCGCTGAGGAAAGCAGAAAGCCTTGCGCTAACCTCCCCGGAAGCCCATTCGCGCCGCCACAGAAAGAACCCGAGGTCGCCACCCAACACCGTTCCTTGAAACGAGAGATAGCTGATCCCCTTTTCCCGACCAGAGGCATCCAACTCCAGCCGATCCACTCGGACCTCCTCGCCCAGACTGAAATCGCGCAAGATCAGGTGGCGATTGAGGAACGTGGTTTGCGTGTGCAGATCATGCCAGTAGCCGATGTTGGGAATCGTCAGTTCCCCCACGCGCAGATAACCCGTGTGGACCGGATCGAGCAGCGCGTGAATGTCTTTGAACTCATACGTTCCCTCCGATGCCAGGATGGTCAGGTTAAAGTTCTCCACCTGCGCCCGGTCGCTATACATCGCAGGCTGCTCCAGGATGTCGTGTAGCGCATGGGCAAGCTTTTTTCGCTGGTCCTCATTGCCTTTGACGGGGTCGAGCACCAGCTTGGCGTTGCGCAGTTGATAGGAGGTGAGGCTCGCGCGCAGCCCCCGGCGCAGCAGCGTCCAGAGATTGTAATCCACGCGTAGCCACTCGATGGAGATCGAATCCACGGGCGAGCTTCCCGTGGAATCCGCCCGCAGGTTCTTCAGCGTGAGATGCGTCCAGACGCTCCCCTGCACATCCACGGAAAGCCGGATATTTTGGCGGGCAGCAAGCCGGATCGCCATCCGTTCCACCCCCGCTCTCAGAAGCGGCTGGTGAAAGAGCACGAGCAGCGCTAGGAGCAGCAGTCCCCCGCGCAAAGCAAGACGTCGCCCTTTCCCCCGGCGGGGAGGGCGCGGTTGAAGAGCCTCCGGATCAGTAGCTTCGGACATGATGCGCTAAAATTAGCGTCGAAGATAACGGGGCAATCGCCGCATGGGAAGCGCAGAGGTCCAGGAGGTCTCTCTTTGAAAGAATACCTGTCGGCGCAATCGCAGGAGAATACAAACAGTTGTTTAACAGGGCTCCGTGGATCTCACATCATTTTTGTCTCGCGCAAAGCCGCAAAGGACGCGAAGAGGGAGGAAAAATGCCGCCAAGCGAGGAAATGACGATGAGCTTGAAGTGGATCGCCGAGTGCCTCAAAATAGGCACATGAACCTAGGTAGGTAGGTAGGTAGGTAGGTAGGTAGGTAGGTAGGTAGGTAGGTAGGTAGGTAGGTAGGTGCTGGCCATGCCTCTTTTCTTTTTCCTGACTCCTCGCTTCACCTCGCCCGATTTCCGCCTATATTATCCCTCCTATGTCCGATTCCTTCGTCCATCTGCACCTGCACACGGAATACTCCACCCTCGACGGTGCGGTGCGCATCCCCGAGTTGATGAAGAAAGCCAAGGGATTCGACATGCCTGCGGTGGCGATCACGGACCACGGGGTGATGTATGGGGCGGTGGAGTTTTACCTGGCAGCGAAGAAGGCGGGGATCAAGCCGATCATCGGGTGCGAGGTGTATATGGCCCCCGGCTCGCTCTTTGAAAAGAAGTCGGGGAACGCCCGCGAGGCGGCGCACCATTTCACATTGCTGGCGGAAAACGAGGAGGGCTACAAGAACCTCGTCAAGCTGGTCTCCATCGGCCAACTCGACGGCATGTATTACAAGCCCCGGATAGACCAGGAACACCTGGCAAAATACTCCAAGGGGCTCATCGCCCTGAGCGGCTGCCTCAAGGGGGAAATCCCGATGGCATTGCAGGATGACAACTACGCCAAGGCACTCGAACTGGCCGTTATCTACCGGGACATCCTGGGGCCGGAGAATTTATTCCTGGAGATGCACAATCACGGCTTGGAGCAGCAGCGGAAGATCAACGCCGCGATGCCCCGGCTGGCCAGGGATCTCGGGCTCGGGCTCGTAGCCGCCAACGATGTCCACTATCTCAATCGCGAGGACCACGAGGCGCACGATGTGCTCATTTGCATCGGCACCGGCGCCAACGTGACCGACGAGCGCCGCATGAAGTATTCGCCGGAGCTGTATTTCAAATCTCCGGCGGAAATGCGCGCGCTTTTCGCTGATCACCCGGAGGCGTGCGACAACACGCTCCTCATCGCCGAACGCTGCGGGTTCAAGCTCGACACCTCCCCCAAATATCCGAACTACGAACCGCCCACCGGGAAAACGCAGAATCAATACCTGCGCGAGATCACCGAAGCGGGCATCCGGCGGCGCTACGGTGCGCAAGCGGATTCTGAGACCATTCAGAAGCGCTATGCGCTGGAAATCGACGTGCTGGAGAAGCAGGGGTTCGTCAATTATTTCCTGATCGTCTGGGACTTCATCCACTGGGCCAAACAACGCGGCATTCCCGTGGGGCCGGGACGCGGTTCGGCAGCTGGCTCCTTGATCGCCTTCGCCATGGGGATCACGGATATTGACCCGATTCAGTTCAAGCTGCTCTTCGAGCGCTTCCTCAACCCCGAGCGCATCAGCCCGCCGGACATTGACGTGGACTTCTGCCAGAATCGCAGACCCGAGGTGATTGAATACGTCCGCCAGAAATACGGCGAGCGCGCAGTCTCGCAGATCATCACCTTCGGCACGCTGGGCGCGAAATCGGTGATCCGCGACGTGGCCCGCGTGAAGGGCTGGCCCTACGGCGACGCCGACCGCATCGCCAAGATGATCCCCACCGAAATCAACATCACCCTCACCGGCTACGAGGAAAAGGACAAGGATACCGGCGAGATGAAGCACGTGGACGGGGCCATCGACAAAAACCCCGAACTCAAAGCCGCCGTCGAGAACGAACCGGCCACGCGCGAACTCTGGGAAGCCGCCACAAAGCTCGAAGGCCTCACGCGCGGCGTGGGCGTTCACGCGGCGGGCGTCGTCATCGGCGCGTGCGACTTGAGCGAATACATCCCCCTCACCCGCGCCAACGACGGCTCCATCGTGAGCCAGTATGCGATGGGACCGCTTACGGAAGTCGGCATGCTCAAGTGCGACTTCCTCGGGCTCAAAACGCTCACGGTCATCACCGATGCGCAGGTGCTCATCCGCAAGCACACTCCGGAGTTTGACATCAGCGCGATCCCTCTCGACAACAAGCCCACCTACGACCTTCTCAACCGCGGTGACACCTGCGCCGTGTTCCAGTTGGAATCCGGCGGCATGGTCAACGTCTGCCGCCAGTTCGAGTTGACGGACATTGAAGACATCAACGCCATCCTGGCGCTTTACCGACCAGGGCCGATGGAGCTCATCCCTGACTATATCAAGCGCAAGAAGGGCTTGCAGAAGGTCAAATACGCCCACCCGCTGCTGGAAAAGGTCTGCGCGGAAACCTACGGTATTATGGTTTACCAGGAGCAGGTTATGCAGGCCGTGCAGGTGCTCGCGGGCTACACGCTCGGCGGCGCCGACCTCCTGCGCCGGGCGATGGGTAAGAAGGACAAGGAAAAGATGGCCAAGGAGCGCGCCGCCTTCGTCGAAGGGTGTCAGAAGTTCAATAACATTCCTGCGCCCAAGGCGAACGAGATTTTCGATTTGCTGGAGAAATTTGCGGGCTACGGCTTCAACCGTTCCCACTCCGCCGCCTACGCCTGGGTGAGCTACCAGACGGCCTACCTCAAAGCCAACTACCCCGTCGAATTCATGGCGGCGGTGATGAGTAACGAAATTTCCAATACGGACAAGATCAGCGTCTTCGTGGCCGAGTGCGAACGGATGGGGATCAAAATCCTCGAACCGGACGTGAATAAAAGCTCGCTCAAGTTCGCGCCGGAAGCCCTCGACGCCGCTCTGCCTCCCAAGGCGGACGGATCAGCCTATCACGGCGCGATCCGCTACGGCCTGGCAGCCATCAAGAACGTCGGCGAGGCAGCGATGGAAGCGGCCCTGGCGGAGCGCGAAGCCAACGGGCCGTTCGCGTCAATGGAAGATTTCTGTGGCCGGGTCGATTTCAAGAAGATGAACAAGAAGGGGCTCGAATGCCTTGTCAAATGCGGCGCGTTCGACTTCACCGGCGAGGAGCGCGCCCAGCTTTTCAGCGAGATCGACGGCGCAATGGCCTCCGCCGCCAGCGCCCATCGGGACCGCGCACAAGGGCAGGTTTCCCTCTTCGACGCCTTCGAAACTGCCCCCCCGGCGCGCAAAACCGGTTCCACCGTGCAACCGTGGGGCCAGGGAGAGAAGCTCGCGTTTGAAAAAGAGCTGCTCGGATTTTATGTCACCGGGCATCCGCTCGACGAATACCGCACGGTGTTGGAAAGCGGCAAATACCTGCCGATCGGCAGCCTGCCAGAGCAGGAGGACAAGAGCACCGTCATCCTCGCCGGAGCACTGGCCTCGGTGGAGAAAAAATTCACAAAAAAAGAGAGCAAGCCGTTCGCGATTGTCGTGTTGGAAGACCTCACCGGCTCGCTCGAAGTGATGATCTGGAATGAGACGTTCAACCGGGCGCAATCGCTGCTCGTGCAAGGGGCCGTCGTCTCGATTACTGGCCGCCTGGACCTGCGCGAGGAAGGCCCGCGCCTCACCGCCAACGACATCAAGCCCGTCCCGCGGCCCGATCCGGTGGAAAAGCCTCTCGTACTCACGCTGGAGCGGGACATTGCAAAGCCCACTGACCTCGATGCCATCCGCGACATCCTTTGGCAGAATCCGGGTCGCCGTCGCGTCGTCCTGCGCATCACCGGCGGCGAAGACAAGCCCGTGCGCCTCGTGCTCCCCGAAGAGTTCCGCATCAACAAGGAAGCAGAAGCGAAGCTTGGAGCGTGGGTGGTGCGGAAGGAACTCACTGCAACCTAAGCGAAACCCCATTTTCCCTCATGCCAAGCTTTTCGCTACTCCAACGGCTCAAGAGCTTCCTTCACGCTTTTCGATGCATTTGGGTGCTCCTTTCAACCCAGCACAATGCACGGATGCATGCCTTGCAACACTTGCCGTCCTCGCTCTGGGGATGGGACTGGGAATCAATCGGGTGGATTGGGTTTTGCTCACCGTTGCCATCGCAATGGTGTGGATCGCCGAAACCTCTAATACGGCCTTGGAGTTCCTTGCCGACGAGGTTTCGCTCGAACATCGAGAACGCATCGGCAAAGCCAAAGACCTTGCCGCTGCGGCTGTCTTGATCTCGGCCCTCGCGTCCGTCGTGATCGGAGCCTTGGTCTTTCTTCCCTACCTTTTGTAAGGTAAACTATTCCAAAATCGAGTTGGAGAAACAAGCGTGACACCAATGTTTGCCCTCATTCCCAAGCTCCAGCTTCGAAGGCGTGGCTGCGGGATGAATGCCTCATTTGCGGGCGGGATTGCGAGGCTGGAGCCTCGAAGACAATAGCGTTCCCAAGCTGAAGCTTGGGAACAAGGGTGAAAAGGCATCCCTTGATCTCCTCCCCTTTGCGGCTTTGCGTGAGATTCAAAAATCTGCGCAAATCTGCGGATAACTCCTCTTCCTGATTTTCTTTCTCCCGCGCCTGTCATAGACTCCCGCCCATCATGCAATTGACCGACGATCAAAAATGGCAAGTCACCACCTGGATTACCAACGGAGCGAAGCTTTCAGAAGTGCAGCAGCGACTGGACGCGGAATTCGGCATCCGCCTGACTTATATGGAGGCCCGTTTCCTGGTCGATGACTTGAAACTCGTTCCGCAGGAAAAGGCGCAGCCCGAACTGCCGAAACCCGCCACGCCCGAAGCCGCCCAGACCGGGTTGGCAGACGACGACGCAGCGGCGGCGCTGGGAGGCAGTGTTCGCGTAGAGACGGATGAAATCATGCGGCCCGGCGCGCTGGTGAGCGGCAAGGTGACATTCAGCGATGGGGTGAAGGCCACGTGGTCGCTCGACCAGATGGGCCGCTTCAGCCTGGTTCCCGCGCAAGAGGGCTACCGCCCGTCGCCGACCGACTTCGCCGAGTTCCGCAAAGTGTTGGAACGAGAACTCACCCGGCAAGGGCTTTAGTTTTCACGCAGAGACGCGGAGAGGGGTAAAAGAACTCCTCAAATGCTAGTGTGAACAGTGCAAAAAAGCGTGCCTTGCTTCGCGCCTTCCCATCTCTTGTCTTTTCTGCGTCTCTGCGTGAGATTCTCTCCACTCCAAAGAAAAACGCCGAGGCTCCGAAGAACCCCGGCGTTTGAATTTTAGCCTTTCCGTGTCGGATTAGAACACGAAGCGGACGCCGCCACGAATGGTGACCACGTCGTTCTTGCTTCCGGTTAGGAAGTTGTAACGCCCATCGGTGAATACGCCGAAATGAGGGGTTAAACGGACTTCAACACCAGCGCCAGCGTCTGCAAACCCGGTTTGAGCGCCGTCAAGAATGACGCCGCCACCACCGAGGATGTAAGGGGCTAGCCCGAAGGTGCTGTATTCGATCGGGTAACGCAGAATGGCATCGCCACTAATCTGATTTGCCGTCTGCCGCTTGTAGTTCTGGAACACTTCGCCGTTGGCCTGAACTTTGTCTCCGCCTTCTTTAACCAAGCGGTCATGCGTGATCTCGTTCATCCCGTCGCGAGCACCATTCCACCAGTTGCCTTCAACTCCCACGCCGAAGTAACGCGCGAAGAAGTAGTTGGCTCCCACGCCGCCGCCACTGCCGTCGTTCAAATACTGGGGCTTAATGATGCAGGGATCGTTCTTAAACAAGTCTGCATATCCAGGATCCTGATGCCGTGTCAGATTGTAGGAATAGAAGGCATCCAAGGTAATTTCGTTGTCTTGAAAGAACTGCGGGGCAGTCTGTTTGTAATCCTTGGAGGGGCCTGCGAAGGTCGAGCCCACTACCGCAAACACCGCCAAGGCGCTGAGAATTGCTGTTTTCATAGAGGTTTTTGGTTTGGTTTTAGATGCGACTTTTGTCGCCTTACGGATAGTAAAGGAACTTCCTGCCTGACAATCAAGCTTAATTTGCCATCCACTGCGTGGGAGGGTGGCAGCAGAAATGCCTACAAACAACCATCCATGCAGGTTGGAGCGCTTCTTTAGCGATCCGCCGGATAGAGATGAACGTTAATCACTGCCTCTCCGGGGAATTTGTTTTTCAGGTCAATCAGCATCAGATTGTTGGCATAAAGGTTCACGCCATAATCGTTGCGCTGGTTACAGGTAATACTAAGGGTGGTGCTTTTGGGATTGGCCGGGTTGGTGTCCACATCGCCAACGCCGACGAGCAAGCCGACGAAATCGCGCGCATCGAGGGCGAGAGGATTGTGCAGCCCGAAGTTCTCGTTGATGAAAAGCTGCGTGGTGTAGCCGGTGGCTGTTTTGGCTCCGGATGCTACTGCGGCGTATCCCATATTTGCTCCCGACCATGCGCGCAGGCCGATGCCAAAGAACGGTTTCTCATAGACGTTAAGCAGCGTCTGATGGACTTCGCGATCCACGCCAATGTCAGCGAATTGCGCGGTGGGGCGGAAGTCAAACATGAGGTTGAAGCCGTCGCGTCCGAAGGGCCAGGAGCCGGTGGGGCTGAGGATTTCGGAATCGAAGACTTCCCCGGAGAAAAGCAGCCCTTTATCAACGCGCCTCACCTCCCAGTTGGCAATGCGCTTGCCTTCCGTCCGTTCCTTCTGGCTCTCCACGACACCTTTGATAACGCCGTCGTGGTCGAAGTGGAGCACCTGCGTGCGGCAGAGGTCAATGATGTAGAGGCGTTGCGCGCTGCCATCGCGGAGATCGACGAGCAGATCTGCATTCTGTCCGTTGTGCGCGGGCAGATGATCCGACGGAATGGCGGGCGTCCACGGGGTATCTCCGGCGCTGAGCTTCACGGTTTCCTGCTTATGGAGATCTCCCAAGCTCCAAGTAACGGTAACGGTGGCGGGCTTGGACGCACGGAGCGTCAGGTTCAACGCGCCATTCGACCCGGTGGCTGCCGGATCAAGAAACCGGGAAGTCAGAGCGAGCGTGGCATCCGGTGTAGGCGAGGGAGGACGGATGGCGCGCGGCCCATCGCCCAGCGGATCGGCGAAGTGGGCGCGTTCCCAGATGGAACGAGCCATCTGATATTGCCCCAGCGCGGAGACATGCACGCCGTCGTTGCGAAGGAGGACGCCAGAAGGAAAATTCTGCTGGAGTGCCTCCAATTCCTCCTGAACGGGGACATAAATCGCGCCCTCTTTTTCCGCGACATCGCGCATAATCGCAGCACACTCGCGCAGGAAGGGAACGGTGCCATCGGAGTTGAAATAGGTCCAACCACAGGTGGGATCGGTAAGCGTGGGCGACATCAGGAGGACGGTGACGCCCTGCTCCTTGAGCGTGTGGGCGATGTAGGTGAGGCTTTTGCGGTATTTTTCCTGCACCGGCTCCTTGGGCGCTCCGGCGTGCCATTGGTTGATCGACTCGTTCATCCCATACATGACGCTGACGATGGTGGGCTGATGTTTGAGCACGCGGTCGGTCAGTTTTTTGGGATCGTCGCTCGCGGTGTCACCCCCCATACCGCTGTTGATGACCGTCAACGTCGCATCCGGGTGGTAGTGGGTGAAGACGCGACCCAAGATGCGCGGGTAGATGTTTTCAGCGGTGATGCTATCGCCCAGGCAAACCCAGCGGTCACCGTTATGCACAAGACTGGTGGCAGAGAACGCCAAACGAGGCGTGAGGGTGGAAAGTAAAAGAAGGCCAAGAAGCAGATAGGAACGCATGAGGGTTTTCATTGGGGGAACAGCTATGGTTTTTCTATCAACAAGAAAATAATGCATCATGCTGCGAGAGTCGAATCCTATCGTCAAGCGTCAGAAAAAGGTGCTTCTATCAGAAAATTACGGAGGTGAAGAATTGATGTGATTTTTCTTTTGCCACCCCGGCCCCTTTGGCGCGAACCTCAGAGAAATCCATGACCGCCAAAGTCCAATACCAATGCCAGCGTTGCACGGCCTGTTGCCGCTGGCCCGGTTTTGTACGGATCACGGAAACGGAGATTTCCCGTATCGCCGCGCACCTCAGCTTGGGCGAGGAGGATTTCATCCAGCGCTTCACGCGGCTCACCCCGGAGCGCAAGGGGCTCGCGCTGCTCGACAAGCCCAACGGCGAGTGCCTTTACCTCGAAGACGGCGGCTGCCTCCTGCAAGCCGTCAAGCCCGCCCAGTGCCTCGGCTTTCCCAACACCTGGAACTACCCCGGCTGGCAGGAGACCTGCCACGCCATCCCCATTGAAACCTGAAAACCTCTTATCATGATCCTGCAAATTCCCGACGGCGACTTCGACGGCTACATCTTTGACTGCGACGGAACCCTGGCCGACACCATGCCCCTGCACTACGAAGCCTGGTGCGCGGCGTTGAGCGGTTTCGCCTGCGACTTCCCCGAGGCCATGTTTTACGAACTCGGCGGCGTCCCGACGGAGCGGATCGTGGAAATCCTCAATGAACGGCATGGCCGCAACCTGCCCGTCGCCGAGACGGCCCATTACAAGGAGCAGCTTTACATCGAGATGATTCCAAAGTGCCTCCCCATCAAGCCGGTGGTCGATTTCGTCCACCAGTTCTATGGCAAAAAACCGCTCGCCGTCGCCTCTGGCGGCCACGGGGCCATCGTGAGGAAAACCCTCGCCGCGCTCGGGATCGTGGACAAATTCGACGCCATCGTGGGCGCGGAGGATTACGCCCACGGTAAGCCCGCGCCAGACCCGTTTCTGGAAGCCGCGCGCCGCATCGGCGTCGCACCCGAACGCTGCCTGGCTTTCGAAGACACGCAACTCGGCATCCAAAGCGCCACGGCAGCGGGGATGAAAACGGTGTTGGTGCCGGGGGTGAGGGGGTGAAGCCTTAGCAGAACTGTTTGGTTAGGTCTTTTCGGATTCGATGTGCCACTGAAACACCACCAAATCCTCATCTTTCAATTCAAAAAGTTCCCACTGTGGCGGCACTTCCGAGACAGAAAAGCGAATCACTTCAACATTACTACCCCCTTGTTGCCTGCGAACGGTAATGACATCGGCAGGTCTCATCTGGGGCGTAGGGAAAGCAAAACCACCCGCCGCTTCCAATGCTGCTCGGATTGTCGATGGCTTATTCAACGACTGGCGTCCTACAGTCTGCACGGCACCGCCGATCATAACATTGATATTGCCTTGTTTCATACCTTATTCCCCAAGCCTCTCCACCTGCATCTTGAGTTCCTCTGGCAAACGCTCCCAAAGCGATGGATGCGACTCCACCAATCGCGCGATGTCCGCGAAGTCCTTGATGCGTTTGCTTTGCCGCCGGGTTCCGTCCCTCCAAGCCAATATCTTTCCCGTCAGCGTGTCTTCCAAAGAGGCGACGCGCAGCAGAATGCCGTGAACATCCGCAGGAACTGCCCTGGCAGGAAAACTGAGATAAACCTCTTCCGTGCTGAGCTGGATGCTCACCTTGGAGCGCCCAGTAAAATTGACAGACCACGAATGCTTCTCCGCTTTGAAACCGGCCTCTTCCAAAGCCTGGATGGCGCGCTCCACGTTCTCGGCGGCAACGACAAAATCGACATCTTGCGTGACCATCGGCTCCTCAGCCCAATGATTCACGGCGACCCCACCAATGGCGCACCATGGAATATCGCTGCTTTCCAGGCAGGCGACGAGCCGCATCACATCGTCCGTCCCCCCGGATGTCTGCCAGTCGTAAAACTGTTTTGCGGTCATGACCGCAAGCTAGGGGATTCAGGCCCGAATGTCAGCTTTTTTCACCCCCCGCTTGCCCTGAGCGGCAGAAAACGCTACTCGATAAAGGCGCGATGGTTCAGCTCAACGACAATTACCTCAAATTAAAGGCCGGTTATCTCTTCCCGGAGATCGCCCGGCGCGTGAAAGTTTTTTGCGATGGCAACCCGGAGGCCTCCCAGCGCGTCATCCGTTGCGGGATCGGCGATGTGACCGAACCTCTTCCGCCCGCTGTGATCGCGGCGATGCACAGTGCCGTGGACGACATGGCCTCGCGCGAGACCTTCCGGGGCTATGGACCGGAGCAGGGCCACGAGTTCCTGCGCCACGCCATTGCGCAGAACGATTACCGGGACCGCGGCATGGATGTGGCCGACGACGAAATTTTCGCTTCCGACGGTTCCAAGTGTGACTGCGGGGGCATCCTCGACATCCTGGGCCATGGCAACCGGCTTGGGATCACCGATCCTGTCTATCCCGTCTATGTGGATACCAACGTCATGGCAGGCCACACCGGCGAGGCTGATGAAGCGGGCGCTTACGCGGGCATCCACTACCTGCCGTGCGACGCCGCCAACGGCTTCGTGCCCGGCATTCCCACGGAGAAGCTCGATGTCGTCTATCTCTGCTTCCCGAATAACCCAACCGGCGCAACCGCCACGCGCGAGCAGCTTGCCGCGTGGGTGGAATACGCGCTCGCCAATTGCTCGCTGATCCTCTTCGACGCCGCCTACGAGGCCTACATCTCCGATCCTGCGGTGCCGCATTCCATTTACGAAATCCCCGGTGCGCGCGAGTGTGCCATCGAATTCAGGAGTTTCTCCAAGAACGGCGGCTTCACCGGCACGCGCTGCGCGTTCACGGTCGTGCCCAAGACACTGCTCGCCACCACGACCTCGGGGGAAATGAAACCGCTCCACCCGCTTTGGAACCGCCGCATGAGCACGAAGTTCAACGGCGTGAGCTACATCGTCCAGCGCGGCGCGGAAGCCCTCTACACGCCGGAGGGCGTGGCACAGGTGCGCGGCCTCATCGATCACTATATGGGCAACGCCGCCATCTTGCGCACCGCCGCGAAGGATGCCGGGTTGCCGGTGTTTGGCGGCGTCAATGCACCGTATATCTGGGTCGGCACACCGGACGGGCTCACAAGCTGGGAGATGTTCGACCGGATGCTCACGCAGGCCAACGTCGTCATCACGCCCGGCAGCGGCTTCGGCTCCAAGGGCGAAGGCTACTTCCGCATCTCGGCCTTCAACAGCCGGGCGAACGCGGAGGAAGTAGCGCGAAGGATCCGCGCGCTGTAAGGGCTTAGCCCTTCTTTCGTCTTCCTTACCAAATGCACTGGACGATCAAAACTGGTATCCTTCTGGTCATACTTGCCACACCGGTCAAGTGGTTCATGAATGCATTTGAGGACATTTCGCCTTGCGGCTCTCCGCTCTACTCCTTACAAGAGGCGAGACAATGGCAGGTTTACTTTTACCCGGCTCGCGTCACGCCAGCCAAGCTCACTTATCGCGGTCAAAAAATCGAAATTAAAGAGGCATGGGTCGAGCGGAGGAGCATGCGTAGCTACTTTTTGGTTTGGTTCCCCTATCGAAAAGATTTGGGAGGATACGACCTCTGTTTTACGCTTAAAAAAGGCAAAGAAATATTTCACACGTCACCTATCCCATTTTGGGTTGCTGGCGACGAGGGACATGGCTTCGCAGAAGTTTCAAGCGGTGAGAAACAAGTGTTTTGTGAAACGCTCGAACAGCTCCCATCGTCCCTGAAAGTGAGCCTGATAGATTCCTGGAACCAGCCGCGCCCCAAAGACATCGAAGTCACCATCGACAAGAAGTAGGCCGCGTAGCCTTGTTCCAAAGATTAAATTTCATTCACTTCATGACCAGACACTTAAAAGAGTATGATTCCCTGCGCGGACTGGCAGCGGTGATCATTATCATTACCCATTTCCTGGGTAGTATCTCGCGGATTTATGATCTCCCGGCAGGAATGCAGGAAACATGGTGGATTTGGCTGCTGCGGCATACGCCGTTGGGAATTATTACTGCGGGCAACGAAGGCGTGCCCTTCTTTTTCATCCTCAGCGGATTCGTCCTCTCTCTTTCATTTTTCGATCCCTCGCGCCCGAATCCCTATCTACCTTACCTCGTCAAACGGTTCTTCCGGCTCTATCCCGTTTTTCTTGCCACCATCTCCGCCATGGCACTGATCAAGCTCTGCTTTGCGCCTCGGTCGGAGATACTTGGGTTCACCCCGTTTTTCAACCACCTGTGGACCGCCACTTTCGACGGGAAAATCTTTGAGCAGCACCTGCCGCTCATCACCAACTTCAAGCATGCCCGGCTCAACCCGCCCATCTGGACGCTCATTATTGAGATGCGCATCTCCATCCTCTTCCCTTTGCTCGTCTGGCTGTTCCTGAAGTTCCGCAATCGCGCGTTGCTGATTTCTTTGGCGGTTTCGCTCTGGTGTGGATTTGAACTAGCGCAACTGCACGATACAAAAAGCCACAACGTCTGGGCCATTGCCATCACGGAAACGCTCCAGTGGGCCGGTTGTTTCATGGCTGGCATCTGGTTGGCTCATGCGAGGGGAGGATGGCTGCCTGCTGTTTCCGCAATGAACCGGACCACAAAGCATGCATTGCTCTGCGTGGGCATCATGCTTTACACATCGGACCTCTGGTTCATGCAAAATCGCCTCGCTGGCGCTTCGGCTTCCTGGCTCTACCATTCCTGGTTCTTCAACTACACCATCAGTGCCGGAGCATGCATTTTCATGGTGCTGGCACTTGCCTCCGGTTCGGCATCACGTCTGCTGACCCATCCAGTGGTGCATTTTTTGGGAAAGATATCCTACAGCCTATACCTTTGGCACATGGTGCTGATTTGCGCACTCGCCGCTGCACTCCACGCTTGGCTTCCCGCATGGGCCATTGCGTGTCTGGCTTTCGGAGCCACCGTGGCGGTATCGGCATTGAGCTATCATCTCCTGGAAATCCCATTCATTCGCTGGGGACGCACTGTCGCTGATGCCCTTTCAAAGCGGCTCGGAATTCCCGCCCTGTTGCCCAAAACCCAGATGCCCGCTAACACCCCGCCCTGACATCGGCGCGTCCCAGCTCTAACATTTGCTATATGCAAGAAGCCATTGAGCGGTTTATCCTCTATCTGGCCACTGAGCGGGGGCTTTCGGATAACTACCAACTCTCCACCCGGCAATCGCTGGATGCCTTTGCCCAATGGCTCACCCAGGCGAAACAGATCGATGCGCCCGGCAAGGTTACGCACGAAAACATTACGGATTATCTGGGCGTTTGCAAAAAACGCGGGCTTGCGGCGGCGTCGATCAAGCTCGTCGTCGTCGCCATTAAGATTTTCTTCCGGTTCCTGCACGCGCGAAAATTCGTAACGAAGGATGTGGCGGAGCTGTTGCCTCTACCGCGCGTGGAGCGTTACCTGCCGGAGACCCTCAACGAAGCGGAGGTGGAGCGCCTACTGGAGAACATCCCCACAGACCACCCGCTAGGGTTGCGCGACCGGGCAATAATCGAACTCCTCTACGCCAGCGGGTTGCGAATTTCAGAACTCGTCAATGCCCGGCTGGAACATCTTCACCTAGAGGAAAAAGTGATCCGTGTCACCGGCAAGGGAAATAAAACGCGGCTCGTCCCCCTCGGCGGCAAAGCGCGGGATGCCATCGCCGCCTACCTGGACCGCGAACGCCCCCAATACGTCAAGCGCCGCACCGGCAGCGAGCTTTTCCTCTCCGTGCGCGGCAGCAAGTTGACCCCAGCCCGCTGCTGGCAAATCCTCAAGGAGCGCGCCCGGTTTTCCGGGTTGGAGGAGAACGTCTATCCTCATTTGCTGCGCCACTCCTTCGCCACGCATCTGCTCAACAACGGCGCGGACCTGCGCGTCATCCAGGAGATGCTTGGTCACGCCGACATCTCAACCACGCAGATTTACACACACGTCGATCAAGACCGGCTCAAAGCCGTGCATCATAAATTTCATCCGAGGGGATGAAAACACAACTTCTGACAAAAAAAAGAGCCCGGCCCGATCACCCAAACCACTAAGTGACCGAGCCAGGCTGGATATAAATCCGTTGTGTTTAAACGGCTTTATCGCCGACTTCTTCCGTGCGGATACGGATAGCTTCCTCCACCGTGGAGATGAATATCTTGCCGTCGCCAATCTTGCCGGTTTTGGCGGCTTTGACGATGGCGTTGGCGGCGTTATCCACGAGTCCGTCTGTCAGCACGATCTCGAGCTTGATCTTGGGCAGGAAATCGACCGTGTATTCACTACCGCGGTAGATTTCCGTGTGTCCCTTTTGGCGACCAAAGCCTTTGACCTCGGTGACGGTCATGCCTTCGATCCCCAGCTCGGCGAGGGCTTCTTTGACCTCTTCGAGCTTGAAGGGTTTGATGATGGCTTCAATTTTTTTCATTTTAAAGGTTCCCTAAGGTTGAGGTGGATTAAAGGATGTAGCCTTCTTCGCCATGTTCGGAGATGTCCAGACCAGCGGTCTCAACTTCCGGTGTCGGGCGCAACGAGGTAACCAACTTGATGGCATACGCGATAACCGCAGTGCCGACAACGGCTAATATAATCGTCAAGCCCATGGCCTTGAGTTGTTCGATCCAGAGCGTGTGACCGACGATATCCTTCAGGTTGGTGGCGAGATTGGAATTCACCTCATGCACGGCGAGAACGCCGGTCATGAACGCACCCAGAGTTCCGCCCACAGCGTGAACGCCGAAGGTGTCGAGCGCGTCGTCATAGCCGAACCAAGCCTTGAGCTTGAATACCGCGAAGAAGGGGACGATACCGGCGAGCACGCCGATGATCACGGCTCCCGTCGCGTTGACGAAGCCAGTTGCCGGGGTGATGACCACGAGGCCCGCTACAATGCCTGAGCAGATGCCGAGCACACTGGCCTTGCCACGGAAGAGGTATTCCATGAAGCCCCAGACAGAACCCGCAATAGCGGTCGCCAGGGTGGTGGTCATGAAGGCATTGGCAGCGACGCCGTCAGCAGCAACCGCGCTGCCCGCGTTGAAGCCATACCAGCCGACCCACAGCATGCCGGTGCCGACCATGCAGAGCACCAAGTTATGCGGAGCGAAGTTTTCTTTGCCGAACCCTTTGCGCTTGCCAAGGATCAAGCAGAGGACCAAGGCGCTCCAGCCCGAGGACATGTGCACCACAGTGCCGCCCGCGAAGTCGATGGCCTTGATGCCGGCCTTGGCGTTCCAGACGCCGTTCATGAACCCGTCAACACCCCATACCATGTGGGCCAGCGGGAAATAGACAATGAACATCCACGCCGCAACGAAGGTGATGATCGCCGCGAAGCGCATGCGCTCAGCGATAGCACCAATGATGAGCGCCGGGGTAATGATGGCGAACATCAATTGATACATCGAGAAGACGTTGTGCGACACCCAATAGGCGTAATCCGTATTGGGAGCCGAGGTAACGCCTTTGAGGAAGGAGAAGTTTAGCCCACCCAGGAACGTGGAGCCGTCGAAACCGATGGTCCCCTTGTCGAAGACCAAGGAGTAGCCGACTGCCCACCAGAGGATCGTGACCAATCCGGTGATGCCCAAGCATTGAGCGAGCACGGAGAGGACGTTCTTCCGGCGAACCAAGCCGCCGTAGAAGAGAGCCAGACCGGGCAGGGTCATGAACAACACCAGCGCGCTGGAGGTCATCATCCAGGCGTTATGGCCAGGACCAGATGTGCCAACGGACGGCGTTGTCAGGCCGTCTGGGATGGCCGGATTGCCGTCTTTGTCCTTGGCGGTTTTCAACGGCACCGTGGGGTCGGAGTTGGTCAGGTAGGCTTCGAGCCCGGCCACGCGTTGTTCCAACGTAGGAACAGGAGCAGGAGCGGGCGTGGTTTCAGCAAATGCGTTGGCGGCAGAACCTGCCACCAACGCGGCGATGGCCCCGGCACACGCCAAGCGCGCTAGGATGTTTTTTATTTTATACATTTTAGGGTTTGATGGTTCGGTTGTTCAGAGGATACCGCCACTGGGTGGCATCGCCTCACCGCACACCTTTAGCAGCACCCGTGCCAACCTCCATTTTTGCATCCAAAAAGCATCGTTTTACTCTGAAAACAAATTCTCGTCCTACGCAATACCCCCACCTGTTGGCATTTTTCCGAATGCACAAAAAGCACCACCAGAGCGTCCAGTGGTGCTTTTTAGTCAGCATAGGATGAAAGCTGTTGCCTACAAAATGTAGCCTTCTTCGCCGTGCTCGGTGAGATCAAGACCGGAATCTTCTTCTTCCGGCGTGATCCGAACCGGCATCATCGCCCGGACGGCGTAGGCGACTAGCGTCGTTCCGACGGTCGCCACCAGGAAGGTCAAGCCCATGGCCTTGAGCTGTTCAACCCATAGACCGTGCGCCACCACCAATCCGGCAAGGCCATTGGCTTGCGCAGCCGAACCAGTCAGGTTCGCGTTGACCGTCTGATCCGCTAAAATCCCGGTGAAGAGCATCCCCAGAGTTCCCGCGACGCCATGGACGCCGAACACGTCGAGTGAATCGTCGTATTTAAACCAGACCTTCAATTTATAAACCGCGAGAAACGGAACCAGGCCGCCCAAGATGCCGATCAGGATCGCCCCGGAGGCGTTGACAAAGCCGCAGGCGGGGGTGATCGCCACCAGCCCAGAAACGATTCCCGAACAGAATCCGAGCACACTCGCCTTGCCGCGGACAAAATATTCCGCCAAGGCCCAAGTGCCACTAGCCACCGCTCCGGCGAGCGTCGTGGTCAGGAATGCGTTGGAGGCGATGCCATCGGCGGCCAATGCGCTGCCCGCGTTAAATCCATACCAACCGACCCACAGCATTCCCGCGCCGACCATACAGAAAACCATGCTGTGCGGAGCAAAGAGTTCTTTGCCGTAGTTGAGCCGCTTGCCAACGATCAGGCAGAGGACGAGCGAACTCCATCCCGAGGCCATCTCGACCACCGTGCCCCCGGCAAAGTCGATGGCGCGAATGGTGGCGTGCGGATTCCAGACGCCGTTCATAAACCCGTCAGCCCCCCAAGCCATGTGGGTGATCGGCAGGTAAACCACGAACATCCACAACCCGACAAATACGAGGATCGCCTGGAAACGCATCCGTTCCGCCACCGCGCCGACGATCAGCGCCGGGGTGATGATGGCGAACATCAACTGGAACATGGAAAAGACATTGTGCGAAACCCACGGCGAATAGTCCGTGTTGGGCGCAGAAGTCACCCCACGCAGAAACGCGAAATCGAACCCGCCCACAAACGGGTTGCCGTGCGCGAAGGCCAGCGAGTAGCCGACCGCCCACCAGATCACCGTTACCAGCGAGGTCACGCCCAGACACTGGGCTAGGATCGAAAGAACGTTCTTGCGGCGCACCAAGCCGCCGTAGAAAATCGCCAATCCCGGCAGCGTCATGAAGAAAACGAACGCTGCGGAAAGCATCATCCAAGTATTGTGGCCGGGACCGGGCACGCCGATGGGCGGAGCAACAGTTGTTTTCCCGGCATCCGTCAATGCCACGGCAGGATCGGTGTTTTGGAAATACGCTTCCATGGCCGAGAGCCGCTGCTCTACGGAAGGGGTGGGTTTCGGTTCAACGGCGGCGGCAGAAAAGGCCGAGCCTGCCGACAATACGGCAAATGCGCCTACGCAAGCAAGGCGCGAAAGAAGATTACTCATTCGCTACAGAGGGTGGTTTGGGTTTGTGGTTTGACCGCCGCGCCCAAAGTGGTTTGCCAGAAGCGCGGAAGCGGAAGCGGATTTAGCAACCCTTATGCCAACCTCCGCTTTTACCCAATCCAATTTTGCCTTACTCTGGAAAAAACTGTATAATATTGCTCACGCCTGTGCATCTTGCGCCATTTGCAGTGTGTAAATATAGCCATTTACAGAGAATATGGCGTATTTTATGCAGTTATTTTAAGGAAAATGGCTATTTTTGAGCATTGTTTAAAAGTGTCATCCCTAACTTCCGTGGAATTTTGCAAGCTATTCCACCCTATACGATAAGGTTGGATTCATGCAGGACGGTCATAAAAGAGTCTGTATCAAGATAGTCACGGAAGACATGCCTTGCTCCCTCGGCATAAAGCCTTTCAACCTTGGTGGATTCATGAGCAATGCCGATGAACGGAAAACCAAGGTTGCGCGCAGCGCGCGCATCCCAAACGCCATCCCCTACGTAGATGACAGCATCAAATGAGTCTCGGAAGTTGGATTGTGCTGCTCTAATCAACGATGCCTGCATAATGGCTTCGCGGGCGTGAGCATCATCCGCAAATGCGGCTGAAATCTGCGGAAAATCCAAACCGGCGCTTGCAAGCTTGAATCGAGCGGAACACTCCCATGCGCCGCTTGCAAGCGAAACACCAAAAGAAGCACTTTTGGTGAGACTGCAAAGGAAATCCCGCGCCCCGGCAATCGGTTTGAATGGCTGGACAGCAGTAGCGGCGGTGAGCAGCGAGACAAAATGAGCCTAGAAAGTGAAAATCTCCGTTGGTAGTGGCGAGCGTCCGAGCCGTAGCTGAAATAACACCTCCAGAATGCCTGAATCGCTGCAATGCGGATAAGTTGCCCAATCCGTATTGATTTCGGTGAAGCCAAATACCTCTTGCAGAGCTTGGACAAAGGACACCTCGTCGATTTGCTCGGTCTGTGTGAGAGTGCCGTCTATGTCAAACATGACGAGTTTCATGGAAAGGCGCAGCGTGTGTGGTCATCAAAATCCATGGTCTTAACCCTCTCCGTCAAAGCACACCTCGCAAGTCCAAACAAATCGAGGATGCCAAACGCGGAGGCTCTGATTCACAGAAGCGATTCCCTAATCCCGCTCGATCTGATCGGGCAGCTCGTTCGTCCCGTTCGGGTCCGGCGGAAAATGTTCCGCCAGAAGCGCTCCGCATTTCTCGACGGCGTGAATGACCGCCTCGGTAAACTGCTGCTGCTTCAAGCTTGCGATCATCACGCCAATGAGTTGCGTCCAAAAATCGTCGCCGCACCGCTCATGGACGGCGGTGTCCCCCACGACAGCGAACTTGTGGCTGCGCGGAGCGAAATAGATCAGCACGGCGTTGCGATCGCGAGTCTTCTCCATGCCAAGCGCGAGGAACCGGGCCTTGGCGCGCTCGTAGGCATCCTCGATCTCCTTGCTGGAGACGAATACGCGGATTTGACCGGAAGTTTGGCGCTCGCTTTCGGCAATCGCCGCCACAATCCGTTGCTCATCGAGTTGATTTAGGAATGCTTTGACTTTCATTACCAATCTCCTCCTGCTCCGCCACCTCCGAAGCTGCCGCCCCCGCCGCTGAACCCACCACCGGAATCTCCGCCTCCTCCATCACTAAACCCTCCGCCTCCTCCGCCAGTGAAGATAAATGGGCCACCGCCCCCAAACCCGCCCCATCCAGTAAAACGTCTGAATAATCGAGAAACAACCCACAAAAGTATAAATAAAACGAGATTGGTTTCCCACGTTCCCCAATCGGAGCCGCGTCCATGCTTCGCAGCGCGATGCTGCCCCTGCGCCACCGTCTTGCCTGTCCCTTTGTATTCGCCCTTGGTGGCAGCGATCATCGCATGCACGCCAGCAGTCAGCCCGCCGTTGAAGTCCCCGTCCCGGAAGCGGGGCTTGATTTCGTTGTTGATGATCTGGTTGCAAAGAAAGTCGGTGAGCGCTCCCTCCAGTCCGTAGCCAACCTGGATGAACATCTTGTGGTCCTTGACGAAGACAAAGAGCACCGCCCCGTTGCTGCGCCCTTTTTGGCCCACATGCCAGGACTGGGCGACGCGCACGGTGTAATCCTCGATCGAGGAATCCGACTCCATCTTGGGATAAACGGTGACGACCATCTGATTGGAGGTATCGCGCTCGAACTGTTCCAATTCCCCGTTAAGTTGACGTGCGACATCGGGGCGGGTGACCCCGGCGGCATCATTAAAGTAGGCTTTGGGCGCGGGCGGGATGACCTCGGTGGCAAGCGCGCCGCTAGCCAGAAACACCAAGGCGAGGAGGCACAGGAGGAAACCGTTTTTCCTCAACGCTCCCCACCCATTTTGCCGCCGTGGCCTCGGATTGTGCATCTTTTACGCCCTTACTTCGCGGGGCTGGGGGATGCAAAGTCAAACTGCACCTTGGGCGGAGTCTCCGCGCCCGCGCTGGCCGAGAAATACGGCCTCGGACTAAAGTTCATAATGGGCGCGATAAAGACCATCGGGAACCGACGCACGGCGGTGTTGTAAATCTGCACCGCTTCATTAAAGCGACCACGCTCGACCGCAATGCGGTTTTCCGTCCCCTCCAACTGGGACTGAAGCGCTTGGAAATTGGAGTTGGACTTTAAGTCGGGATACTTTTCGACAACCACCAGCAAGCGCGAGAGGGCGCTGGTCAAGCCGCCTTGGGCCGCCTCAAACTGGCGCAGCTTTTCCGGGTCGGTGGGCGCGGAGTTGGGGTTGATTTGCACCTTCCCCACCGAGGCGCGCGCGTTGGTGATTTCCGTCAGCGTCGATTTCTCGAAGTTCGCCGCGCCCGCGACGGTATTGACGAGGTTTGGCACCAGGTCCGCGCGGCGCTGGTAAACATTCTGCACCTGCGCCCATTGCGCATCAACCCCCTGTGAAAGACCCACAAGCTTATTGTATCCGCCGGCAACCGACATGCCCCCGACGACGAGGACGAGCAACACCGCAACAACAATGGCCAAAAGACATCCTACGACTGGTTTCATAAGGTTGATATTTCGTTGAAAAATGGCGCACAAGCGAGAAGAAATTTTCCCGCCTTACCCCTTCTGCCGCTTCAGACGCTTCGCAGCGAGGACGCTCTCGATTTTCCCAAGCGGCAGGCAGTTGACCACGTCGGCCCGCGTCAGCCAGCCTTTGCGGGCTTCGGCGACTCCGAACCAGAGGTGGCGGAAGCCGCTCGTGTGGTGGGCGTCGGGATTGATGACGCAGCGCACCCCTTTCTCCTTGGCCAGCGGCCACCAACGCCAGTCCATGTCGAGCCTCTGGGGATTGCCGTTGAGTTCGATGAGCGTGCCGATTTCCGCCGCAGCTTCGATGACGGCGGGGATGTCGAGCGCATACGGTTTGCGCGTGAGCAGGAGGCGGCCCGTCATGTGCCCGAGCATGGTGACGTGGGGATTGGATATCGCTTTGATGAGGCGGCGGGTCATCTCCGCCTCCGGGAGATTGAAAACGGAGTGGACGCTGGCCACCACGTAGTCGAGCCGGGAGAGGATTTCGTCGGAGAAATCGAGCGAGCCATCCTTGAGAATGTCGCATTCGACGCCGGTGAACAGGCGGAAGCCGTCGTCGTAGGTGGCGTTGAGCCGCGCGATGGCGTCGATTTGCTCCAGGAGTCGCGCCTCGTCGAGGCCGTGGGCTTGGAAAGAGCTTTTGGAATGGTCGGCGATGCCGAGATATTGCAGTCCCAACTCCTGGGCGGCCTCGGCCATTTCCTCCAAGCTGCTGCGACCGTCGCTGGCCGTGGTGTGGCAATGGAACATGCCGCGCAGGTTCGCCAACTCCACCAAATCCGGCAGCGTGTGGGCTTCGGCAGCGGTGAACTCGCCCAAGTTCTCGCGGAGTTCCGGTTCGATGAAGTCGAGCCCGAGCGCCCGGTAGAGATCGCGCTCCTCGATGATCTCGGGGATCGGCTCCGGCTTCACGCGCCCGGCTTCCACCGGGGCGAGCCGGTATTCGTTGAGCGTCCAGCCGTGGGTAAGCGCCCGCCCGCGCAGACCGATGTTGTGCTCCTTACTGCCGGTAAAATAGTTGAGCGCGAAGGGATACTGGGCGTCGCTCACCACGCGCAGATCGGCCTGCAATCCGCCTTTGATCCGCACGCTCGACTTGGTTGCGCCGCTGGCGATCACGCTTTCCACCAGCGGGTGGGCGACGAAAAAGGCGGTGACTTCCTCCGGGCGGGGTGAGGAGACCACGAAATCGAGATCATGCACCACCTCTTTGCGCCGCCGGGTGCTGCCGCCGATAGACGCCTGGGAAACCGCCGGGAGAGCGCGCAGGTCGGCGTAAATCGTCTCCGCTGCTTCCACCGCCTCGCCGAGCAGGAAACTTCCCGCCACGCTTTTGCGCTGCTCGATGGATTGCAAAATATTCGTCGCTGTCTTGGCTCCGAATCCGGCCAGTCCGGCCACGCGCCCGTTTTTGCAGGCTGCTTCAAGGGCTTCGAGCGAGGAAATCTCGAGCTGATCGTATAGCGCGCGGATTTTTTTCGGCCCCAGGCCCATCAGCTCGAACATCTCAAAAATCCCCGGCGGAAATTCCGCTTTCAGTTCCTCGTAATAGGGAAGATGCCCGGTGGTGACCAACTCGGTGATTTTCTCCGCGATGGCCTGGCCGATGCCGGGGATTTCCGTCAGCAGCCCTTCCCGGGCCGCCGTCTCCAGATTGCCGGAATACGTCTCGATGGCGCGCGCGGCGTTTTGATAGGCGCGAATCTTGAACGGATTCTCCCCCTTCAATTCGAGAAGCTGCGTGATCCCCTCCAACACGACCCCCACCTCGTCCTTCGTCATGCTCATGCGCCGAAGCATAACCATCGCAGCGATAAGGGCAAGCACCCGCGCTTCGTGCTGGCGCGCAGGCTTCGCTGCGCGTAGTGTGTCCCGCATGACTCGTATTCTTGGCATTGACGTTGGGGAAGCGCGCATCGGCCTCGCCGTTTCGGACGAGTTGGGGATGCTCGCGCACCCGCTCGAAACGGTGAACGCAAGGGAGGGCAACCCGCTCAAGCACGTTGCTGAGGTGGTCGCGCGGGAAAAGGTGGAACTGGTTGTGATCGGCCTGCCGCGCAACATGAGCGGCACGTATGGCCCCGCCGCTGAGAAAGCGCGCGAGTTCGCCACCAAGCTCCAAAAATATTCCCCCTGCACGGTGAAGTTCTGGGACGAGCGACTGACCACTGTGGCCGCGCAAAAGCAACTCCACGAAACGGGTAAAAACACCAAGAACAGCCGGAGCATCATCGACCAGGTGGCTGCGGTGCTGATTTTGCAGGGGTATCTCGATTCGCAGGCAATGCTGGGGGGAATTTAGCCGCAAGAAAGAAGAGACGAACCGCAGATTTCGCAGATGAACGCAGATTTTCAAAAGAGAGAGTTTCCGGCATTTGTATGCCTCCTCCTCATCTGCGAAAATCTGTGCAATCTGCGGTTAAATTTCTTTGTCTTTGTGCCATGACGCGCCGACTCAAGTTGACCCTCGCCTATGACGGGCGACCCTTCTGTGGTTGGCAAAGCCAGGCCGGGAAGGGTTCTGTGCAGGACGCCCTGGAAACGGCGTTCGCCAAACTCTGCGACGGAAAGCGCGTGCCGATCCACGGCTCGGGGCGGACGGACGCAGGCGTTCACGCGCTGGCGCAGACCGCCCACGCTGACGTGCCGCGTGAGCGTTTTAGCCCGGCACAATGGCTGGCGGCGCTCAACGCCCATCTTCCGCATGAAATCCGCGTCGTCCGCTGCCAATGGGCCAAGCCGGATTTTCACGCGCGGTTTGCGGCCAAGGGCAAGCGCTACATTTACCGCATCTGGAACGGCCCGGTGATGCCGCCGCTGGAAATCGGGCGCGCCTGGCATGTCTTCCAGCCTCTGAATATGCGACAATTGCGGCTGGCCACCGCGCTGCTCACCGGTACGCACGATTTCGGAAACTTCGCCGCCAACCGAGGCGTGCCTTGCCCGGACACCGTGCGGACGATCCGCAAAATCAGCATCGCGGGCCAGCCCGGCGGGCTCATCACCCTGACCTTTGTTGGAGACGGTTTCCTTTACAAAATGGTCCGCTTATTGACCGGTTCGCTCGTGCGCGTGGCGCAGGGGAAATCCGATCAAGCCTGGCTCGCGGAGTTCCTCATACCGCCGGAACCGGGCAAACCCCGGAAAAAAACCAGCTTCGCCGCGCCCGCCGAGGGGCTCTATCTCGCCCGCGTGCTTTATTGAGCGGGTGTGGCGGCAGGTGCCGCGACCGCTTTGGGTTTCAGAGTGATGGCGAAGCGGTCCACGACGAAATCCGCTTGGACCAACTGCGCAACGTACCGCAGAACTTCCAGGAACGGGATGTTACTCAAGCGCAGCGTCACGGGACTGGAGACATTGACACCGGGCTGCACGACAAAGTTGGGCTCGATCTTGCCGCCGGACGCCTTGGACGCCTGCTTGCGAAGCGCATCCAGCACAGAATCGAGCGTAGCCTCCTTGAATTCCACGTTAGGCAAAACCAGAGCTTGGAGTTGTTTTTCGAGTTTCGCGCCGGGCCCGGCTTGCGCTTCGGTCTCGGCAATCGCCTTGAGAAAATTGCGCGCGGCGACGTTCTGCGGATCGCTGGCGAGGACTTTTTCAAACAGCGGTTTCGCAGTGGCCACATCGCCCGCCATATAGGCGCGCTGGGCTTGCGAGAGCATCGAGGATTGTTGTGCAGCCACCGGCAGAGAGCTAGCGGCCAGACCTAGGAGGAGGGGAAGGAGAATTCTTTTCATAGGGGGTAACATCCAGTGATGATTTTGTCTCTTTCGCAGGAGAAAATCAAGCCTGTCCTCCGCGAAATAGGAAAGTCGGAAAACCGCGTCTAAAGCCAAGCTGGTATGAATCCATGCTGATGGTGGTGCTGGCATCAAGGCGGCGAGACGCGAAGATGGGGAAGGTTCCAATCAAACTTTTGCCCTAATTGATTTCCTACCGTTTCGCAAGGTTAAGGCACCACCCCGAAATGAACTCATCAAAGGATTCCGCCACAACAGCAATTTGCCCCAAATCGTGATCGGATATCCAAACCTTTCCGTCTGCTGCCATGCCAATAGGATTACCACAGTGGTCGGTAGAAATGACTAACCAGTTTTCTACCCCCGGCCAGCTTTGCTTGCTAAACTGCTCTGTGACAGCGAGTGCCGATTCCTCGTCATTTCCCATTGGTTTAGAGCGTCTTAGGCCGTAAATACGATATGGCCCGACAATCGCGCCACCGTAAACTTCCACGAAATGTTTGTAGTCGTTGGGCAAAGGAAAATGGACTTTGGCAAAAGCAGCGTCCACTTCGGCGCGCGGAACAGGCTCCGCTTTTAGAAACGGAAATTCGGCGAAAAAAGCCGCCAGCGCCGCCAGCGTTTCGGTTTTCATAATTCAGCGATCAGAGGCTAGGTTAAGAGCATGCCGAGTTTCCCGGTAAAAATCAACACGGTTTCAGACCGGCTCGGTCTAAAGCCTGCCCTTTACCCCGCTCTTGGCAACCGCTCGCGATGGGCTTATTCTAGCGAACTTGCCATGACTGCACCCGCCAACTCCGTCCCGTCCAAACCGCGCATCCCCGTCACCATCCTGACCGGCTTTCTGGGGGCCGGGAAAACGACGCTCCTCAACTACATCCTCCAACAGCAGCATGGCTACAAATTCGCCATCATCGTCAATGAAATCGGCGAGATCGGCATCGACAGCCAGTTGATCGAAAACGCCCAGGAAGAAATCTTCCAAATGAACAATGGCTGCGTCTGCTGCACTGTGCGCACGGATCTCATCAATAGCGTGAAGGCGCTTATCCGGCGCGGCGGATTCGACTACATCCTCATCGAAACGACCGGCATCGCCGATCCCGGCCCCGTGGCACAGACCTTCCTCAACATCCCGCAGTTGCAGCAATACGTGCAGCTCGACTCCATCATCACCGTTGTGGACGCCGAACAAATCGAACGGCAAATGGCAGCGGTGGAGACTGCGCGCGAGCAAATCGCTATGGCGGACTTCCTCCTCCTCAACAAAACCGATCTCGTGGACGAAGCCCACCTCCAGCGCATCGAGGCTTTAATCGCCACGCTCAACCCGCACGCGATGACCTTCCGCACCAGCCAGGCGCAGGTCAATTTGAAGGAAGTCCTGGACATGGCCGCCTTCGATGTGGACCGCAAGCTGGCCGTGGACCCGAAGTTCCTCGACGAATTGAACACCCGGCACCATCACGAAATCCAGTCGTGCGCGTTCACCTTCGACCAGCCTTTCAGCGTGGAGCGCTTCGAGGCGTTCGTCTCGGACCTGAGCCTTAACGCGAAGGTTTTCCGCTCCAAAGGGTTCCTCTCCATCGCGGGGAACCCGCGCCGCGCGCTCTTCCACGGCGTCAATAACCGGTTCACCATCTTCTGGGACCGCCTCTGGGAAAAAGATGAGCCGCGCACGAGCCAACTGGTGTTCATCGGCAAGGCCCTCGACGCCGACGCCATCCGCTGCGAGTTGGTAAAGTGTTTGGCGTAGGTCCCGGAAAGTCTCACGCAGAGACGCAAAGGCGCAGAGAAGAGGATTCCCCACAGAGGGCACGAAGAGCACGAAGGAGGATGAACGGTGACAAAAACTAGTGTTTTTGGTTCTCGTTCCCAAGCTCCAGCTTGGCAACGCCTATGTCCCCGAGGTGCCAGCCTCGTCCGCGTGGATGCGCACCGCAGTCCCGTCCCAAATCGCGCCCGGAGGTCGCGTCCACCTTCTTCTCTCTGCGCCTTTGCGTCTCTGCGAGAGACCTTCTTCGCTTCCTACAGCGCAACCGTCCGGTCTTCGGTGTCGCTCTGCACGCAGGCGTCGAGCGCCTTTTGGATTGCCGCGCCGCGCGCGAAGTCGGGTTGGTCGTTGACTCCCTTTTTGATGCTGGTCACGAACCGCTCATACATGGAGGGCGTCACGCCGCAATCCACCTTCGTCCACGAACTCATCTTGCGGTCCTCAATGCGGCAGAGCTCCAGCTCCGAGCCCGATTTATCGAGGTCGATTCTGAGCGCTCCTTCGTCACCGAAAATCGAGAGCGTGATGGAGTTGTTGTGCCCGGTGGCCCAGCGCGTGGTGCGGAAGGAGCCAAGCGCGCCGTTGGCCAACTCCGCCGTGATCACCGCGCTGTCATTGGCGTCGAGGTGATACTCGCCAACCTTATCGCGCGGCGCTTTGCGGAAGGTTTTCAATTTGCAATGCACCGAGGCGATGTCCCCGGCGGGATACGTGGCAAAATCCAAGAGATGCACGCCGACATCCCCCAGCACGCCCAGGCTGCCGTGCTTGGTGGCCAGCCGCCACAACAACCCCGGTGAAGTGCGCCAGTCGCCCCAAGCGTTTTGGGCAAGCCAGCTTTGGAAATAAATCGCCTCCACATGGAGTATCCGCCCCAACGCCCCTTCGCGCACCAGATCGTGCGCCTTGTGGACCGACGAGTTGTTGCGATACGAAAAATTGACCATGTTGATCACCCCTGCTTTCTTGGCTGCACGGGTCATTTTCGCTGCATCGGCGTAATTCAACGCCAGCGGCTTTTCGCAGAGCACGTGCTTGCCCTTGCGCAGCACGGCCAGGCTGATCGGCGCATGGAAGCGGTCTGGCGTAACGTTCGTCACCGCATCGAAGCCGCCGAATTTGAGCAGAGCGTCCACCGAGGTGAAAACATTGGGGATCTTATGCTTGGCGGCGAACTCCCGGACGCGCTTCTCGTCCACGTCGCAGGCCGCCGTCACGCGGCATCCCCGGATTGCGTTGAATTTTTCGGCGTGGACGTTGGCCATGCCGCCAGTTCCAATGATGGCGATGTGAATCATTGGGAGCGGATCGTCGGGCATCGCGAATGCAATTGCGACTTGAAAGTGCGGCACAGAAGCGACAAAGCTAGCACAAATCCGCTTCGCCCCCCTTCCCCCAAAATGAGTTTCCTCCCTTTTGCTGAACGCTGCCAGACTTACCGAAACGACATGGAATCGTTCCTCAATCGGTTCGAGGAGAAACCTCCCGTCATCCACCTCCCCAAGCAGGCGGGACTGCGGCGTCCTCACCCGAAGATGTTTTTCCATCTCACGCCAGAACTCTTCCTGCAACAAGGCGGCTGCACGGAGTTTGTCTGCCCAGCGGATCATTTTCATTTGCGCGCCCAAGAAATAGCACTCATCCCGCGCGGCGTTCCTCACGGTGAAACCGCGCGCGACCTGCGAAGAAGCCGCTTCCGCGGGCTGGTCTTCAGTTTTCACAACAACGAACTCACGCTTCACTCCACCAAGTCATCGCAGGAATCCATACCAACCGGCGCTTTTTGTGACACCTTTGAGGGGCCGGAAGTGCCGCAAGCTGTCCGTTACTTGGACGATGCCGCATCGGCGCAATCCTCCGCCACGGCGGCAGCCCGGCGGCGGGCGCTCATTTTTTCAGCCATCTCGGTCATTCACGATTTGCTGGCACCGGAGCGGCTGGCCGGGCGGATGCTCTCGCACGAGCATCCCAAAGTTCGCCATTGCCATGAATTGATCCGTGCCCGCCTGCCGGACCCGGCACTCTCTGTGGAATCGTTGGCGCGGCAACTCAGTTGCACGCCGGACCATCTTTCGCGCTGCTTCCGCGCAGAAACGGGAATGTCCGTGCTCGCCTATGTGCGCGATCAGCGGCTCGCCCGAGCCAAGGATCTGCTTCAGGATCCAAAACTCAACATTTCCGAGATCGCGTGGGCCTGCGGATTCAGCAGCCTGAATTACTTCGTCCGGGTGTTTCGTCAGGCGATGGGACAGCCCCCCCGCCAATTTCAGCGTGCGGTGGCTCCGGAAAAGCCCGATTTTGCCCTTTAATTGGCTCCTTTTTACCGCATTTTGGCGGGAGTTTTTATTTTGGAAGTGCCTCTGTGAGGGGTGTTTTTGCGTATTGGCGCATAATATGCTAATGGCCAAAACGCGAAAATGACCATTTTTCTGGCAAGAGAAAAATTCGCTTTTTTGCACTTTTTCCACTTGTCCAAAACCACAATATGTTGTGTCATGCGCGTCGCAACCCCCAACAAGCTGTGGTTTTGAACCTATAAGTTCTTCACTGGTTATTCGCGGTTTATTGACCGATATTGACCAGCGATTCACAGCCTTCATTCACAAAATCTCTAAAAACGCAGCCATTTAAAAAGGAAGGGAAAGCCCGCCATGCAAAAACTCAAGTCTGGAATCCGCACCAGCCGTCCCAAAATCGCAGGAACCAACCGCCTGCGCCCCCAATCTGACACCCATTCCACAGGCCATCGCCAGGGTTTGAAGTTTGAGCGTACCTTCAGCGCATCCGGGGGCACCCCCTTCGACCAAGTCGAATGGGATCGCCGCGACACCTCCATCACCGACGACTCCGGCAAGGCCATCTTTAAGCAGGATAATGTGGAGGTGCCCAAGAGTTGGTCCGCCCTTGCCACGAAAATTGCTGTCTCCAAATACTTCTACGGCGATATCGCCAACGGCTCGAACCCTTACAAAGGCGGACGCGAGAATTCCGTGCGCCAGTTGATTCATCGTGTTACGCGGACGATCACGGACTGGGGCATCGCCGACGGCACCTTCGCCGATGAAGCCTCGGCCAAGGTCTTCTACGATGATCTGACGTGGCTCTGCCTCCACCAACACGGCGCGTTCAACAGCCCGGTCTGGTTCAACGTCGGCCTCTACCACCAATATGGTATCGGCAAGGATGGCCAGAAGGGGAATTACTTCTACAACCCAGCCACCGGCGAAGCGGAGAAAGCCACCAGCCAGTACGAATACCCGCAGGGAAGCGCCTGCTTTATCCAATCCGTCAAGGACACGATGGAAGACATCATGCGGTTGGCCAAATCCGAGGCTCTCCTTTTCAAATACGGCTCGGGCACGGGCAGCGATCTCTCCAGCCTGCGCAGCACGCGGGAAAAACTCAGCGGTGGCGGACGACCCAGCGGCCCGCTCTCGTTCCTTAAAGTCTATGACCAAGTGGCCAACGTGGTAAAAAGCGGCGGCAAAACCCGGCGCGCCGCCAAGATGAACACGCTCAAGGACTGGCATCCTGACGTGGAGGAATTCATCGAAGCCAAGACCAAGGAAGAGCGCAAAGCTTGGGCGCTCATCGAGCAAGGCTACGCCGCCGACTACAACGGCGAGGCCTACGGCTCGATCATGTATCAGAACGAGAACCTCTCCATCCGCGTAAGCGACGAGTTTATGCAAGCCGCCATTGAAGGCAAGGAGTGGTGGACCAAGCGCGTCACCGACGGCAAGCCGTGCGAAAAGAAGAACGCCAGCGAGCTGCTGCGCAAGATCGCCTTGGGCACGCATGTTTGCGGAGACCCTGGGATGCAGTTCGACTCGACCATCCACACTTGGCACACCTGCAAAGGCACTGCGCGGCAGAACTCCACCAACCCGTGCTCCGAATACCTCTTTCTGGACGACACGGCGTGCAATCTCGCCTCCCTCAACCTGATGAAATTCAAGCGCGGGGATGACACGTTCGACATCGAGCGCTTCAAGGCCGCCGTGCGAATTTTCATCACCGCACAGGAAATCCTCGTGGATAACGCGAGCTATCCGATCAAGGAAATCGCCGAGAACTCCCACATCTTCCGCACGCTGGGCCTCGGCTACGCCAACCTCGGTGCACTCATCATGAGCATGGGCCTCGGCTACGACAGCGACGAAGGTCGCGCACTCGCAGGCGCCATCACCGCCATTATGACGGGGCACGCCTACGAACAGAGCGCCCGACTCTCCGCTGCCGTGGGACCGTTTGAAGGCTATCATGACGCCCGCACCCGCGCCATCCAAGAACCGCAAGCCAAGGACAACGTCGCCTCGATGCTGGAAGTGATCAAGCACCACCGCAGCCATGTTGCCAACATCCAGGCCAGCGCCCGCTTCGGCTACCTCAAGGAAGAAGCGCTGCGTTGCTGGGACAATGCGCTCGCGCTCGGCAAAAAATACGGCTATCGCAACGCCCAAGTCACCGTGCTCGCGCCAACCGGCACCATCGGGTTCCTGATGGACTGCGACACCACGGGCATCGAACCCGACATCGCTCTTGTAAAATACAAACTGCTCGCCGGGGGCGGCATGCTCAAGATCGTCAACCAGACCGTCGCCTCGGCCCTGCGCGTGCTGGGCTATTCGGAAGCGGAAAACGCAAAAATCATCGCCCACATCGACCAATTCGATACCATCGAAGACGTCACTCTGCAAAAAGACGACGACCTCGTCAAAGAAGGCAAAGCGCAGCCCGGTATCCTTTACAAGAGCGGCATCAAAGAGGAACATCTCTCCGTATTCGACTGCGCCTTCAAGCCGCATCGCGGCACGCGCAGCCTCGGCTATCAAGGGCACATCCGCATGATGGCCGCCGCGCAGCCGTTCCTGAGCGGAGCCATCTCCAAGACCGTCAACATGCCCGAAACCGCCACGGTGGAGGACATCATGAACACCTACATCGAAGGATGGCAACTCGGCCTCAAGGCCATCGCCATCTACCGCGATGGCTCCAAGCGTTCCGCGCCGCTCAACACCAAGAAGACCGGTGGCGATGCCGACCTTTCCGATAAGGACATCTTGGAAAACCGCATCATCGAATTGGAATCGGAAATCGGCCAACTCCGCGAGAAAGTCAACAAACCGGTGCGGATGCGGATGCCCGACACGCGTGTCTCCATCACACACAAATTCGACATTGCCGGACACGAAGGCTACATCACCGTCGGCCTCTACGAAAACCACCAACCCGGCGAGCTCTTCATTCAGATGGCCAAGGAAGGGTCCACCATCGGCGGCCTCATGGACACCGTGGCGACCCTCACCTCCATCTCCCTCCAATATGGCGTGCCACTGGAAAGTCTGGTAAAGAAATTCGCTCACCAGCGTTTCGAGCCGTCCGGGTTCACCAAAAATCCCGACATCCGCAACGCCTCCTCCATCACCGACTACGTCTTCCGCTGGCTCGGTTGCCAATTCATCAAAGGCTACAGAGACGCCACTTCCGCCAAGAAAACCCAGCCCGAGCTGCCGATGAAGGAACTTCCGGAAATCGACAAGAAAGTGGTCAACCGGCCCGTCACCGACCTTTCGCGGACAGGAGAAAAAGAAGTGGTGGACATCCTCGTCAGCAAGGAGAACACCGATGGCACCCGAATGAACGGAAATGGAAACCATGCCGAAAACGGCCACGCCGAGCGCGTCAGAATAGCCTTGGGCAACATGTATATGGACATCACCTGCTCCAACTGCGGCAGCAACAAAGTGATCCGCGCCGGAGCCTGCGGCTGCTGCACCGAATGCGGCACCAGCCAGGGGTGCTCCTAGCGCGATCCATCGTGACGGCGGATTAACCCTTGCCGAAAGCTCCCGCCCAAGGCTAGATTACCGCCCTTTCCGGAAGAAAACGCCAGCATAGCTCAGTTGGTAGAGCATCTGATTTGTAATCAGACGGTCGTCGGTTCGAGTCCGACTGCTGGCTGTTCCTCAACAAGAGGGACTTACGACGCAAACAAGACGTGGTTTGTGAGTCTCCAAAATGTCGTATGGCATCACTTTGGCATCACTTTTTGAGACCATGGTAGTGCTGAGAGAGAAGCGCAGAAGCCCCTTCATGAACTCAGAAATGAGTTTGTTGCCACGCTCACCAATGCCCACGGGATTTACGCCGCATCGCGCGCACTCCGACACTCGGACATCGCGATCACCACGCAGCATTTCTGCCGACAAGACACGCCGGGCGACTACTGGATTTGGAAAACTGCTCCGTTGATCTACCCGACCTGCCTTGAGATGCAATTGCTTGCCAATTTTAATGGGGTAGATATAGCAGATTCTGCACCCATATCTCCATCTTTCACAAGGAGCACAAGAAATGCCCAAGCCCAAACGAAACGTAAATTATGATACGAGGGAAAATGTGTGGCATCGGGATCTTGTAGAAGAGTTTATTAAGAATAACCCGATACCTGAAAGCTGGGGACCAAACATTACCTTCAGACACCACCACGTGGAACGGTGTGTGACGGCTGCAATTGACCCAAAAAAAATAAAAGGCGGCGACCTCAATGTGGAGGATGGTAATGGATATACCTTTTTTCAGCTGTTTTCAAAAGAACCGGATTACTTCCTTGCCCTATTGAATTTCACCAGAGACAAAGTCTCCTCTTTTCACCAGATAAAAAAGGTAGCCACCCTGCTGATAGATCAATGTGATCAATTGCCGCGCAGCCATGACGGTAAACTTGCGTCCGACTACGAAATAGCTATTTTTTGCGCTAGTCAACCGAGCCTTGGATTAAAAGTTTTGCATCCCAGTGTGGTGGGCAAAGCTCGTAATTACCTGGCCCAACAAGACGCAGCGCGGAGAGAAGCAGCTTATACGCTGCTCAAAGCTCAAGGAGCAGAACTGAAGCAAATGGCAATAAACGCATATCCCGAGGAGAAAGAAACACCTGCGTTTAAAAGATGGTTTAAAAGGAAGAGAAAGAAGGGACCTGTAACCTTTGATGTTTTTTGGGAGTATTGCATGACTGAGCTTATCCAAATGGAAAAGCTGAATCGTCAGTTTCTGGGTAAAGGATCAGCCACGACGGCGCCAAAGCAGAAAAACAAGCCGAGCCATTAGCCGCGTAGAATTATTCCTGACCGGGCCGCGGCCAGATGCTCCTCAGGCGCTGGAGTGATACTGTCCGCGAGTCCACGCATTTCATTGCGCTCACATACACACGCTCTCGCGCCTTCTAACCAGTAGACTGAAAATAATACCAAGCAGTATAAGATATTACAACCCTGCGGAATATTAGAAGAAAATGGTATAATACTACTAATTGGATATCTTGCATACAAGAAAGGAGTCGGCTTCGCTTTCGGGTGCATGATAGTTAAACCAAAACAATTCGGAACAGATGATGCGCTGGTCTCGCGACGCGAAGTCGCGAGTCGCATAGGCTGTAACCCGAAGACGGTTCAGCGCGCTGAGCGGCGCGGTGAACTGAAAGCAGTGAAGTTCAATTCGCGGTTTGTTCGTTATCGCCGGAGCGATATCGAGGCCTGGATCGCGAATTCTATAGTAATGCCAGCGGGACTGGCACTCGTCCGGATGGACGAAAAAAATCCAAAAAAAAAGATTAGCAATGCACATTAAAAAACGCCCCTACGCGGGGCAGGTAACGAGTGATGATCTCGTGTCAGTAGACTTTGAAGGGTCAATAATCCCCTTCAATCGTCGGAATGGGTTTATTAATGCCGCCGCGATGGGCGAGGCATTTGGAATAGGCACCGCATTTGGCAGTGCACCTCGGCAATTCCTCCGGCTAGTTTCTACAAAAGACGTGATTGCAGAGATTGCGAATGATCTGAAAGTAGCGCCTGAAATCCTCGTAATAAAAGACCGGGGTTGGGGTGCGTGGTTTCATCCAGACTTGGCGCTGGATTACGCCATATGGATTAGTCCGTATTGTGCAAAGTGGTATCTCGACTTGCTCCATGGCCTGCTTCTCAGTGGGCTCGATGACAATACCAGTATCAAGCAAGTGGCATTTTCAAAGCTCCTGAGTGCCGTCCGCGAGTCTGCGAAGGAGAATAAGGTGCGCAAATCCACGATCGACTGGTATCGGGATCGGTACTGGGCGCTGAAGTTTTCTGTCCCCGGCAAAATTCAAAGCGGAATACTGGATTTGAAGGGATGGATCGGCCGCGCGATTGAACACGCCAAATCATCGATTCGGCGGGTGCTAAGAAGCCTGAAGTTGCGCCTGAGATCGTCGAGATAGGAGAACCCGTTGAGGCACCGCCTTGGAAAGGCCAAGGCGGATGGCCTCGATGCTCAAGCTGAGCTGAAAATATACTTATTTTATGTCAGAATTTGAAGTGCCCCCCAAGGGGTATAGTGACACCAGAGCGGTCGAAGCGGGAGGCCAACCTCCTGTTGAAAACTCGCCTCTCTCGGGAATGGGTCTTGTTCGCGCCCTATTGCCCGAGGCTGTGTTATTGAAAGTCGCCCATGGCGAAAAGCGTCCGCTGGGGACTGCATGGCAAAAGCTTACCCGGACCGACATGACGCCGTCATACCTCGCCGACCTTGAAGGTCATAACGTCGGTGTTCTTCTCGGGCCGGAATCCGGGAACCTCAACACGATCGACATTGATGTCGATGAATTCGTCGAGCCATTCCTCGACCTCAACCCTCGGCTCCGCGATACGCTGCGGTCGAAGCGTGTCCGAGGATGCAACGTCTGGGTGCGGATTCGCGGCGCGTATCCTAAGCTCACCAAGATCACAACCACTGGCGGAGAGAATTGGGGGGAATGGCGCTCCACCGGGGGGCAGACGGTGATCCTTGGGGAAGTCATGGACGCATCGAAGGGCGAGACGACGCCGACGGCCTACCGAATCCTGAACCCTGTGTCGCCTGTCGAAATCATCTTCGACGAAATTGTTTGGCCTGAGAACTTGAAGCTTTCGTGGAAAAAGGAGGTGCAGGTCACCACACCACCTGCAGTGCCAGCCGGAGACGACCGCGCTGATGCCTGCGCCGATGACTGGATCATCCTCCCCAGCGGGGAAGTCTCCATTACGGAATGTGCCGACAAGCTCTTCAAAAAGATAGGGCCAACGAAGACGATTTTCTTCAGGGGAGGAGCAGTCATGGAGTTGGTGCCGGGTGATGATGGCACCCTGGGCTTGGAAGTTGTGAACGACACCGCATTCCGCAGCCGGATTGAACAATTTGGCCATGTGGTCGCTTGGCGGAGTGGGGCCAGAGGTGAGCAAGTGCTCAAGCCAACGAACTGTCCGAAAGAGACGGCTGCCGCTCTGCTGGCGACTGCGGAGGCAAGGGAATACCTTCCCCATATCGCAACGGTGGTCAACGCACCCGTCATGATTGAGGGCAACAACGAACTGCTGATCCTTCCCAAGGGTTATCATTCCGAGAACGGCGGCATCTTGGTGACCGAGGGCATCGCGCCGCCTGAGGTTCCTATTGGGGAAGCGGTCGAGTCGCTCCGGATGATATTTTCGGAATTCGACTTTCAGACGCCAGGCGATCTTTCCCGAGCACTGGCCCACACGATCACACCAGCTCTCAAGCTGGGCGGATTCATCAAAGGTTTCGTTCCCGCTGATGTAGCCGAGGCCGACCAGTCCCAAAGTGGAAAGACCTTTCGGCAACGCCTAATCTGCTCAATTTACGCCGAGCAGCCCAGAGTCATTGCCCGCCGTGAAGGTGGCGTTGGTTCCGTGGACGAAAGCTTCTCGGCAGCTCTGATCACCGGACACCCATTCATCCAGTTCGACAACTTCCGGGGCAAGCTTGACTCCCAGTTCATCGAAGCCTTTATGACGGCAACCGGAGGTTTTTCCGCCAGGGTGCCGTACCATGGGGAGATCCAGGTCGATCCAAGCCGGTTCTTCATACTGTTGACCTCCAACGGGGTGGAAAGCACGCGTGATATGGCAAACCGCTCCTGTATTGTCCGCATCCGCAAGCGCGCAGGCTTTGCCTTCCAAGTGTTCGCAGAAGGAGACATCTCGGACCACGTCAAGGCCCGGCAACCCTACTTTCTTGGCTGCGTCTTCGCGGTGATCCGAGAATGGGTTGAAAGCGGGAAACAACGCACGCGCGTAATGGATCACGACTTCCGCGAATGGGCTCAGACCTTGGACTGGATCGTCCAGAACATCTTCCGTGCCGCGCCCCTCTTGGAAGGGCACCAGCAAGCCCAAGCGCGCATCAGCGACCCAGCCTTAAACTTTTTGAGGGCTGTGGCGCTTGAGGTCCGCAACGCCAGGCAGCTCGAAAACACTCTGGCTGCCAATGTTATCGTGGACATCTGTGACGACGCGGGTATCGAAATCCCCGGGGTCAAGACTGGTAACGCTGGTGAAGCGAGCAGAAGGGTCGGCGTTTTGATGAAGCGAGCGTTTGGCCAGCAAGATGCTGTTGAGGTGGACGACTTCACCGTCACCCGGACCAACCATCAGCAGGACCGCCTCGATGGTGGGGGTACTTATTGGAGCCGAGCGTATCGGTTTAGCCAACTGCCTCGCATAAGCGCAGAAGCCGCATAAGTCACCAACAGATATGAAAATGATGGTGTTTTTCTATTTTTATAGGGTCTTTTGCGGCTTATGCGGAACCGCCAAAAATTTATGCCTACCACACTTGAAAGTGCCAGGGCCTACATTGGCAGGCTCCCCTTAGCCGTCTCTGGCCAGCGGGGGCACGATGCCACCTTCCGCGTGGCCTGTTGCCTCGTCAATGGCTTCGCACTGGCGCCTGATGATGCCCTGAAGCTTCTCCAAGAATATAATGAGAGACTCGCTGGGAGGTGGACCGAACACGAGCTGCGCCACAAGATTGACGATGCTGGCAGAGTCCCACACCAGCACCCAAAGGGCCATCTGCTTCGGTCAAAGCCTACATACAAGACGTTCCGCCAACTGCCAGTGCCTCCGGTTGTGAGGTGGCCGATCAGGCGAAAACAGATCTCGTAAACGTATGAAGTTGAGACATACCGCCCCTAGCCATCGGAGTGGGAATGTACCCGGAGTCCCTTTCGGGTGCCGCCCGGCAGGTCACCCGGCTTACCGGGGCAAGGTCTCCTCTGTGGCGCTGGACCTCTGGTGACCCGCCCCGGAAACTGGCACAAAGCGGCTGCAGGATATTGCCTGGTCGTTGCCGGGGTCCACTTCCGCCAGCCAGCAACGCCTGAGGGGTACCTCCTCAAACGCCAATATAAATACCCAAAAGTCGTAAGTGCCTGTGGCTGTTTATCCCAAGTGTTGAAAGGTCACCGCGGAATTATCGGCTCAGGGCCGGCCTTCCAGACTAAAACACTCAGTCGCCTCAGTAAATCTACACAAACCCGATAGAGGTTTTCATCTACAGAAACTTTAAGCCACGGCCAGTATCCCAAAAAGAAGCACCCTTGTCACTCACTCCCAGAGTGTCTCATATCGCAATCTGGCCCTTGAACGTGTACGGGCGTTCGGGCAACGATGTGGCAGCAGCACTGGCGCCTGTGGAAAACCCGGAGAAAGATGAAAATCAGCGCAAACATGACGCCAATCCACTTGGTTACGGAAACAATCCATGGGGTCGGCGAGATGAACCCGGTCAAATAGA
>Ga0316226_1000182_pt1 | contig 94903 bp, 71 predicted proteins | sample TBH18017metaG_FD_206009 | JGI IMG/M metagenome (GOLD analysis project Ga0316226, IMG submission 206009) | Freshwater microbial communities from Trout Bog Lake, Wisconsin, USA - TBH18017 | ecosystem: Environmental > Aquatic > Freshwater > Lake > Hypolimnion/Profundal zone | place: USA: Wisconsin...
AAAGGTCCCCACTACACCCGTGGGAGCAGCCACGGTCACACTGTTCCCTGAAGTGGTTGAAACGAGCTGGTCGGCTCCCCCGTTGATCTTATAGGTAAAGGTATATGGCGCGGTGGCTGAGGCCCCGGTAAAGGTGACCAGGGGCGCTGTTACATCCCTGCAAACAGCGGTTGTGCCTGAAACAGAGGCAGTGGGCAGTGGATTTACGGTAATGGTCACAATCCCGTTCTGAAGCTGGGAACAGGCTGTTGTACTGCCGTCCTGAACGCTCAGCAGGTTATAGGTAAAGCTGCCCACCACGCCGGTGGGCGCCGGAACGTTAATACTGTTTCCTGAGGTAGTTACAACGGTGAGTGCTGATCCGCCGTTAATATTATAAGTAAAGGTATAGGGCGCAGTTGCCGATGCCCCGGTAAAGGTAACCATGGGCGCAGTCGCATCCTTGCAAACAGCGGTGGTTCCGGAGATTGTTGCCGTTGGCAGGGGATTCACGGTAACGGTTGCCGTCCCTGTCTGGGATTGAGAACAGGCCGTAATGCTGGCATCCTGCACGCTTACCAGGTTATAGGCGTAAGTACCGGCAATGGTTGTAGGAGCGTTGAGCGTAACACTGTTCCCAACAGTTGTTGATATAGAAAGATTACTTCCACCGTTGATGTTATAGGTAAAAGTAAACGGGGCTGTACCCAAGGAGCCGGTAAAAGTTACCTGGGGAGGACTTGAATTCTGGCATACCTCCGTTGTGCCCGAAATGCTGGCTGTGGGAGAGGAATTCACCGTTATGGTGGCGCTGCCTGACTGGGACTGGGAACAGGCGGCAAGACTCCCCTCCTGAACGCTAACCAGGTTGTAGGTAAAAATGCCTGCAACGTTTGTTGGCGCTGCAACGCTTACCGAATTCCCGCTGGTAGTAGTGATTGTTTGGCTGGATCCCCCGTTAATATTATACGTAAAGGTGTAAGGCGCTGAGGCTGAAGCCCCGGTAAAAGTGATCAATGGTGAGGCGGATCCCTGGCATACTGCAACAGTCCCGTCAATAGTCCCGGTCGGCATAGGATTCACTGTAACCGTGGCGGATCCGGCCTGCGCCTGTGAACAATGTGTTGTGCTTCCTTCCGAAACGCTGGTAAGATTATAGGTGTAAGAGCCGATGCTTCCCGTGGGAACATCCACATTTACACTGTTCCCTGATGTCGTGGTAACTGTAAGATCCGAACCCCCGTTAATATTGTATGTGAAGGTATAAGGCGGCGTTGCAGAGGCGCCGGTGAAAGTTACCTGGGGATGTGTTGCGTTCTCGCAAACGGTGATGGTTCCCGAAACTAAGGCTGTTGGTAAAGGATTTACCGTGACGTTCTGCACTGCAGGGTTGACTGCGCTGCATCCGTAGGTATTCTCACAGGTTACGGTGACTGACTGTGCTCCTGAACCTGTCCATTGTACGGTAATGGTATTGTCAAAAGAAGTACCACCTGATACTTTCAATCCTCCGGGTGATAGGGTCCAGACGTAATTGGTATTTCCGGCTTCGGTGGTATAAACGTTAGCGCTGCTTCCTACACAGGCCTCGGCAGGCCCGGATATGGTAATGATCGGGCTTGTATGGATGGCGACAGCAAGCGGAATGGTCGCGCTGGGATAGGTATTGCAGTTGTTATTGGTACCATAAACCGTAATATTACCAGAAGTGGCTGTGCCGCTGAAGTTTACGGTCACAGAGGGATTGTTTGTTGTTGTCCCGGGGATGAAAGTTGCACCGGTGCCGGTGTATCCCCAGTGATATTGTTCGGTATTGGGGTCGGCATATACTGAAACCACGGTACCGTTCGTACCTGCGCATAATGACAAAGGGGCTATTGCATATTGCAGTGTCTGCGGGCTGCGCCATTCCGAGATAGGAGGGTAAGCGGTGGTGGTTGATACGTTATACCACCAGGAATTGATGGTGTTGAGATTCCCCCAGCCATTCCCTGTCGCGGGCCATTTATGACAGGCGGGGAAGGATGAAGGAGGTGCACATCCCCCGCTTGCGACATTGGATTGAACATCCAGTGAGTTGGTCCCCTTGCCCGCCTGGCAGCCACCGCAGCTTCCGTTCCAGATATTTACATCATCCCAGTAAACGTTAGGCGATGTGCCTGCAGGCGCTACCAATGAAACAATAAACCCTTGTGTATTGCCTTCCACATCATATAAAGGGAGGTTGGTGAGCCCGTTGATATATTTAATGGTAAAGCCCACCAGGACATTGTTCGGGACATTGGTCCCGCTGCCGTCCTTGCCGTCCCAGGGGATGGTATTGGCTCCAGCACTTACCGCTTTGCTTAAAACCCTCGCTGTGTAAGTAGAGGGAGTAAAGGTCAGGTCAATTTCAACATTCCCCGATTTATCCACATTCACAATAAAATTAATGGTGCCATCGCAGTTCCTGCTCCCGTAAGGAAGCGGAGAAATGATCTGCCCCAGGGTGGTCGCGATGGTAAATACATTCGGATCGGGTGAATTAAGAAATATTTTATACTGCGGAAACAGCGCCTGTTGATTAAACAGTGATTTCCTGTCGGTAATCCAGTTGGTGTTGCCGCAGCCCGTCTGGTTTGCATACTGTATCCACGCTCCGCCCTGCATATTGCTGAACTGGATGGAGGTCACAATACCGTCATCGGATAAAATATAGTTAATACCGGAAAAATGAGGGTTGGATTCAGTAAACTGCCAGCTTTCACAATAGAGTCTTCCGGGTTTAACAGTGCTTGCAGACGTATTGTAAACGGTAATGTCAAAAAGATCAATGGTAAAAAGATCATAAACAAAGACATTGGAAGAATTTTTTTGTGAAAATTCTATATAATATGTTCCTGCCTGGGGGGGTGTCCACACGATGGCATCATAGCCTGTATTTCCCGGTGGAGAGAGTAATTGATTAGGCCCGTTGCAGGCCTGGGTGAGTGTTGAAATATATCCTGTCCCTGTGGTTGGCAGATTCTGTTCACTATACACAACAGTCCCTGCACTGTTAGAGATCCTGTAGACAATATGGGCACCGTTCGAGGGAGTGCCTTTGAATCCCATATAAATATCTTCATTTGCCTGCACTGCAACATACAATCGCTGATCGGTCGTAGTACTTTGTGTTGAATTATATGTTGCAAACTGTGAACGATAACCATTCGCCGTATAACACTGCGTCGCAAAATTATTGCACAGATACAGGCTTGTCGTTAAATTCGAACATCCGGTATTAAGCTCTTTGGACCCTTCGCCGTACCCTCTGACTGCAAACAGGAAAAACAGCAGAAAAAGGCCGCCAAAAAGTAAAACAAATTTTCTCATAATAATCCGAATGGTTTATATTATGATAAAGGAAGAATGATATTAAAATGCAAGTTTTTAATCTATAGGTATATGCTTCTATCAATCCTTGACACAGCGAACAGGCATAGCGTTGCCCCGTGTTGAGAAATATTTTGATACACTGGCATTTATTTCATTGAGGCCATGGCTGAAAACTCTTGTGTTACTGAACGAACTTACGGTTGAAGTCCAGAACATGGTTGCGCTGAAGCCGGGAGGGACAAAAGCCCATACAAAATTCTGATACAGGAATCCACTGGTTTTTCCATGGAACCCATATAAGGGGTTGAGATCCAGCAGGCTCCAGCCTGCCAGCCCGGCTCCTGAATAATATGTTTCGAGGTCGGTCCATTCAGCTTCAGTTGGGACATGCCATTCGGGAGGGCATAGTCCCTGTTTGCCTTCTGCCGACAAATTATTGGCAGCCAGGTAATTCATAAGTTCATCCCATTGATAAAGTGCGCCGGATTCGGCGCATTTTGTTAGGTCGTTACCCTGGCAGTATTTCTCAACAATGCAATTGTCGGTTTGTACAAGGTTGCTTTGTATGAAGTTACCGTAATTGAGATTGGAAGACATCCAGCAGCGGTAAACGCCCCCGACAACGATTTCAAAGGTCGGATAGGTTTTCTGATCGCGGATATCGGTGAGGGCGCTCTTACAGGTAAAATTAGGCGAATTGATGACTTTCAGCGGCTGTGTTTTTGTTATTGCACAGCTGAAACGGTTGGTATAAGTGTAAGAGATGTTATGATCGGGAGGGCCGGCGGTGAGTGTTGAAGGATCCAGAATGCCTGAAGGCAGCGGATTGCCATCAATTCCGTATGTTCCTCCAACCGGGACACCTCCCTTCAGTATAAAGGGTTTGGACCCCCTGGTTGTTGCCGGGTCATTGCATGTCGGCAGGGAGACGTCAGGGTTGGGGTTGACGGTGACAGTGGCTGTTCCGGCCTGTGCCTGCTGGCAGGCCAGGATGCTGCCGTCATGGACGCTGACAAGGTTATAGCTGAAGTTGCCTAATACATCGGTTGGCGCGGCAACGGTGACGCTGTTTCCTGAAGTCGTGGAGAGGACCTGGCTGGCTCCCCCGTTAATATTATAGGTGAAGCTATAAGGAGCAGTGGCCGAAGCCCCTGTAAAAGTGATCAGGGGGGGTGATGTATTCTGGCAGACGGAAATGGTCCCGGAGACAGAGGCCGTGGGCAATGGGGAAATAGTTATGGTGGCAATTCCAGCCTGGTTCTGGGAACAGAGGGTGGCGCTGCCGTCCTGCACGCTTACCAGGGAATAGATAAAAGTCCCTGTTACTGAGGTCGGCGCTGCCAGGCTGATACTGCTGCCCGAGCTTGTTGTGACCTGCTGGCTGGCGCCTCCGTTAATCTTGTAAGTGAAAGTATAGGGCGCTGTAGCCGAAGCTCCCGTGAAAGTGACCAGGGGAGAGGATGAGTTTTGGCAAACAGCCGTTGTTCCGGAAATGCTTGCCGTGGGCAAGGGGTTGACTGTAACCGTCGCTGTTCCTGTCTGAACCTGTGAACAAGCTGTGGTGCTCCCATCCTGAACACTGACCAGGGAATAGATGAAGGTTCCCGGTATGAGGGTAGGAGCGGCTATGTTTACACTGTTGCCCGAAACGGTGGTAACCTGCTGATTGGCACCTCCGTTGACGTTGTAGGTAAAGGTGTATGGGGCTGATGCTGAAGCCCCTGTAAAAGTTATAAGTGGAGAGGTTGCTCCCTGGCAAACGGCGGTGGTCCCGCCGATTGTGCCTGTTGGCAGGGGATTCACTGTAACCGTGGCGTTTCCGTTCTGGGCCTGAGAGCAATGGGTACCACTGGCATCCTGCACGCTGACCAGGGCATACAGGTAAGTGCCAACAATAGTGGTGGGGACGGCGATGCTTATGCTGTTACCCGAAACAGTGGTAATGGTCTGGTTGGAACCTCCGTTGAGAGTGTAGGTGAAAGTATAAGGCGCTGTAGCTAAAGCGCCGGTGAATGTTACGAGAGGTGCAGTGGAATTCTTGCAAACGGAAATGCTGCCTGTGATGGTAGCTGTTGGCAGGGGATTCACGGTCACTGTGGCAGTTCCGGCCTGGGCCTGTGAACAAAGGGTCCCGCTTGCATCCTGAACGCTGACCAGGGCATATACATAACTGCCCGGAGTGGAGGTTGCTGCGGCGATACTCACACTGTTACCCGAAATGGTGGTGATGGTCTGATTTGATCCTCCGTTGATCGTATAGGTGAAAGTATAAGGGGCTGTGGCCGAAGCCCCGGTAAATGTAACCAGGGGGGCAGCAGAGTTCTGGCAAACGGCGGTGGTCCCTGAGATGGCAGCTGAAGGCAAAGGATTTATGGTCACCACGGCGCTTCCGACCTGGGGCTGGGTACAGAGGGTTGAACTGCCGTCCTGCACGCTAACCAGGGAATAAACGAATGTGCCCGCGACATTGGTAGGGGCAGCAAGGGTCACAATGTTGCCTGAGGTGGTGTTGATGACCTGGTTGGATCCACCGTTGATCTTATAGGTAAAGGTATAGGGAGGCGTGGCTGATGCTCCTGTAAAAGTGATCAGAGGCTGGGGGGCATTCTGACAAACAGCGATGGTACCAGCGATGGTTGCTGTAGGCAGGGCGTTAACGGTAACTGTCGCGCTTCCTGACTGGAGTTGAGAGCATAGGGTCGGACTGGCATCCTGTATACTGACCAGGCTGTAGGCGAAAGTTCCGGGAGTTCCTGTTGCAACATTCAAAGTCACACTGTTCCCGGATGTGGTGGTAATGGTAACATTTGATCCTCCATTAATATTATAGGTAAATGTATACGGTGCGGTTCCCGAAGACCCGGTAAAAGTGATCTGGGGTGGCGTTGTATTCTGGCAAACGGCTGTTGTGCCCGAAATTGTTGCCGTTGGCAGGGGATGAACAGTTACGTTCACCGAGGTGCTTCCCTGGCATTGATTGTTATCTGAAACGGTAACGCCGTAGCTGCCGCTTGCGTTTACAGTAATGGATTGTGTGACAGCCCCGGTAGTCCACAGGTAAGATGAATAGTTGCCCTGAACGCTGAGCTGTTGCGGATTGCCGGCACAGAATTCGGTTGTTCCGGTTATCACCGGGTTGGTAAAAGGATAATTACTGAGTACAACCGTATCGGATAAAATACAACTATGGTCGTTCACAGTAACGGAATACGATCCCGGGTTGCTGACAGTAATAGTCTGAACTCCTGTTGCATAAAGGGTGCCGTTATAATACCAGTCATAGCTCAGGCGGTTCGGCCCTGCGTCAAGACTGATGCTGGTACCCTGGCAAACCACCTGATTGGGCCCGAGGTTCAGGCTGGCAAAATCGGTAAAGTAGCCGTAGGAGCAGCCAGGCTGTCCGGTGAAATAGGTATGAATTACACCCATATGGAAGATATCCTGGGAATTGGCCAGGATATGCGCACCGACCGGCAATGTGCCAACCGGGAAATCGATGCGCGCATACATAAAAGTAGGGTTTGCTGCCACGGTGTGGAACATTGGGGCTGTCACAAGCGTGGCGTTCCCGTCGAGGGTGAATGCTCCCTGGGCCCCGGCCTTTGTTAGGATGATCAACTCAAACGAATACTGGGTTGTACGTGTGAATGCAATCTGGGATGAGCCGGTACAGTTCATGGGAGGCAGGAGGGCGGAACCGGCTTCTCCTCCGTATCCTGTAAGATGCAACACATAAGCGGGCTTACTCGTTTCAACATATGCGGAGGTGTCGGTCAGGCTCATCTTGAAACGATAGGATTCCCCTGCATTAATGCTGGTAGCAAGTGTGCCGTTGACACTGACACTGGTGTTATCAGCAGTAGCAGTGACAAACACCCAGTCGTTCATGGTGCCATTGGAATAACCTCTTACCACTATATATTGCATGCCCACAATATTAACCGGTACGATCTGATCTCCGGTGAGGTCGTAATTATTTAACCCAGGGAACTGGTCCGAATCATCCTTGACAGTAATTGCAACCGCTTTGTCGGAGGTAACGGTTGAGCCCATAAGATGATCACGTCCGTTCAGTCCTGTCGCCTGGGCGCTGTATACCTGTCCTTTGTCAAGAGGCACAGTGAATGTGGATTTTGAAGCATGGCCGACTATAGCGTTTTTGGGGGTTATGGTTACAGTTGTTCCGTCTTCAGTAGCAACAATGTCGAAAGAGTTGTATGCCTGAATTTGTGGGGGAGAGAATGTATGATTATATAAGGTGTCTTGGGAGGGTATGTAAAATGAAGTCCCGAGGGCATTGTTCCCTTTCAGGGTAAATATTTCAGGATTATTGTTGCTTGCTTCTTCATAATATGCGGTAATCGGAACGTTTGAATGAATATGCAGCCCGTAATTCAATCTTGTGTCCGGGGGTTTTGACTCAATTATTTCCTTCCAGGGGGTAAGGTCAATGCTTACCGTGGAATTGGCGGGAACAACAATAACCTGGGTCGGAAAATTAGCAGTATTGGCAGGCTCCGAAATAGTTACATTTGCAGTTTGATTGAATGAGGTCATTCGAAGATAGATAGGGGAATCGGCATGGGATACTGTAACTTCCGGTCCCGCAAACCAGAAATCAGTGTTTGTTTGCCCCGACAGAATGAATGGAAATAAGATCAGAAAAACAAGTAAGTATAAGTGTTTCAATCCTGATGTTTGAAAATATTTCTGTAAAATTACAAATAAAATCGTTACGACTGAAATGAACAAACCTAACCTAACAAACAGGAAAGAACAGGATTTTCTGGGCGACATGGATATTCCTGCCGATGCCCTGTATGGTATCCATTCAGCCAGGGCCAGGGATAATTTCCCGGACCGGACGGCCTTTCATAAAGAATGGTACGAGGCAATAGGAATTGTCAAGAAGGCCTGTTACATCACCAGCCGGGATTATTTCAATGCGGTCACAAAAAAATTCCCTGATAAAAATATAAAAACTTTACCCGAAGACCGGTTGGATGCACTTATCCTTTCAGCAACGGATGTTGCCGTAGGAATGTATTTCGATCATTGGATAGTGCCTGCAGTTTCAGGGGGGGCAGGGACAAGCATAAACATGAATGCCAATGAGATCATCGCTAATGCTGCATTGATTAAACTGGGAAAAAAACCTGGTGAATACAGCCTCATAGATCCTTTTGAACATGCCAATTTATTCCAGTCGACCAACGATGTCATCCCTACCTCACTGAAGATATGCCTGTTGAATTTATTACAGACGCTTGAGACTTCCATCAATGACACCAGGGCCGCGGTTGAAAAGATTGAAACCGCTCACCGGAACAGTTTGAAAATTGGCTTTACCGAGATGCAGGAAGCAGTGCCTTCATCCTTCGGAAAATTATTCAGCACATACAGTGAGGCATTGTCGCGTGACTGGTGGAGGGTGTCAAAATGTTCGGAAAGGCTGAAACTTGTCAACCTGGGAGGAGGTGCAATAGGAACTGGACTTTCGGTGCCACGCTTTTTTATCATGGAGGTTGTTGCGAATCTGCAGAAACTTACCGGCCTGCCTGTTGCCAGGAGTGAAAATATGGCAGATGCCACTTCGAACCTTGACAGTTTTGTGGAAGTCCACGCGACAATGAAGTCCCATGCAGTGAACCTTGAAAAAATCGCCTCGGATATCAGGCTGATGGCTTCAGACCTTAATAAACCCATTCCAATGGTGAGTATTCCTGCCCGTCAGACCGGCAGTACCATCATGCCTGGGAAAATAAATCCTGTTATCCCCGAATTTGTCATCAGCAGTTCACACCTGGTTTACTCAAACGACCAGCTGATATCGGGGCTTTGCGGGCAGGGCTGCCTTGAACTCAATGCATACCTTCCTGTAATAGGCCATGCAATGATAAGCAGCCTTAAACTCCTGATCGCGGCTAACCAGACCCTGAAACAAAACCTCCTGGTCTCCCTGTCCATCAATACTGTAACAAGCCATGAGCAGCTGCTGAAGAGTCCTTCTGTCACCACCGCGCTTCTCCCCCTGATAGGCTATAACAAGGCCGCTGAACTTGCAAAGCTGATGAAATCGGAAAACCTTTCTGTATCCGGGGCCAATAATAAGCTGGGACTTGTTGAGCCGGAGAAACTTGAAGAACTGCTCAAACCTGAAAATCTCCTGAAAATGGGGTATACGATTGAATAAATAGCGAAAAGCGAAATAAAAAGCCATGAAGCATATGCCAGAAGCTATAAGTAATTCAAAATTCAAAATTCGTTGTTCGAATATTCGAGTATTCAACCTTTAAGCCAAGACCCATGAACCGTACACGCGACACCAAGCCTCATATAGGGATCTTCGGGAGAAGGAACAACGGTAAAAGCAGCCTTATCAATGCACTTGCCGGGCATGAGGTGGCAATAGTTTCAGATATTCCAGGGACCACCACCGACCCTGTAAAAAAGTCGATCGAAATTCCCCAGCTCGGGCCTGTGGTAATGATCGATACCGCGGGTATTGACGACACCGGTGAACTGGGTGAAAAACGTATTTCCAAAACCAGGGAGGCTCTCAAACAGGTCGACCTGGCCCTGTTGATCATCGCCAATAACACTTTCGACGAGGAGGACAAGAACCTGATCAGAGAATTTAAGAAAGCCTTGCTTCCCTTTGTCATCATCCATAATAAATCGGATGAGGAAAAGATTGATGGCAACCTTTCGAGAGTGCTGCAGGAGAGGTATAGCGTTCCAGTAGTTGATTTTTCATCGGTTCGCCCCGTCAATCCTGATGAACTGATCCGGATCATCCGTGAAGCCATGCCCGAAACAGCGTATACCAGGAAACCCCTGGTGGGCGACCTGATTTCATACGGCGACACGGTTTTGCTGATAACCCCCATCGATATTGAAGCTCCTGAAGGCAGGATGATACTGCCTCAGGTGCAGGTGATAAGGGATGTGTTAGATAACGACGGGATCTGCGTAATATGTAAGGAAAGGGAAGTGGATACTTATATCAGGAATATGTACCCCAAGCCCGTCCTTGTTATTACCGATAGCCAGGTGTTCCCGAAAGCAGATGCTGCCATCCCCAAGGAGATCCCGCTGACCAGTTTCAGTATCTTACTGGCTCGCCAGAAAGGAGATTTCGCCAATTACCTTAAGGGCACTCCCAGGATCAGCGAGCTGAAGCAGGGCGACCGCATCCTGATCCTTGAATCATGCACACACCATGTCTCTTGCGATGATATCGGAAGAGTAAAGATCCCAAGATGGCTGAGCAATTTTACAGGGAAAAATCTTGAATTCGATGTTGTTTCAGGATTAGGTGCCGTTAACCGGCCGGTCACAGATTATGCCATGGTCATCCAGTGCGGAGGCTGTATGATTACCGGGAAACAGCTCCAGAACAGGCTGAAACCGGCAGTGGATGCAGGAATTCCGGTTACCAATTACGGAATGGCCATCGCCTGGGTTCATGGTATTTACCAGAGGGCAATCGCGCCGTTCACCGGTAAAACAGGGGAAACGTCAGACTACTTGTAGCCGGGAAGGCAGTCGGCAGTCCGCAGTTGGCAGTTGGCAGTCTGCAGTCTGCAGTTCGCAGTCACGAATCAGGTGTCAGCTAGTGCAACTTCGAGGATTTTTCCGTTAAAGTGTTTGTGGCCACTCACGGCAAAATCTGCAATAAATGTTGCCATTTGCAGGGGCGACATGGGGGCTTTAACACCCGGAAATGCTTTCTCGAACATTTTCGTCTGTGCACCTCCCAGGGCCAGGCAGTTAACACTTATTTCCTGTTCGGCAAGCTCCTGTGCCAGGCATTCACTTAGGATTCCAAGAGAGCCTTTGCTTGAACTGTAAGCCGAAAACCCATTGAACTTTTTTGTCCGCTGCACACCCCCCAGGCTGCTTATCATCACAACATGGCTGCCTTTGTTCATCAGGGGCAGCATCGCCTGTGTGAAAAAGAAGGGTGCCTTCACATTCACATTGAAAACCTCATCGAAATCTCCCTGTTCAACCTTTGAGTATGGTTTGCTGACCATCCGCCCTGCGTTGTGAATGATAACATCCACCTTGTGAAGTATGGTTTCCATACGCTGGGCTATGAAGGGATAAAAATCAAACTGGTTCAGGTCGAACTCATAGGGAGTGATCTTTGCCTCAGGTGTCTGCTTCCGGCAATCACTGACCAGGTCTTTCAGATCGCTCATTTTCCTCGATAATGCCAGGATGTGATTCTGTTTATGTTTGCAAAGTATTTTAACTATCTCATAACCAATGCCTTTACCAGCTCCGGTAACTATTATGTTCATGATTGCTGCATTTAGTGCGAGTTAAAATTATATAAAATAAGCGTTATATTATATTACTGTACTGAATTTTCAGTACTTTTGTACTTGAAATGAACCGTAAGTTTTAGCAACTTAAGTATCACACAGACAATATCAGCGTTATTATGAGAAAACTTATTACTCTTTTAGTTATCTGCAGCCTTACACTTGGTGTTATGGCACAGAATGAACCTGCGCCCAAACCGCAGGTTACAAAGAACTGCTATTTCGACGTGTCGCCCCCATTGAGGGACCTGGTGAAAATAGCACCGAAGAATACCGACAATTCATGGAAGGAAGGGGTTGTGAAGAACATCCTTTACCCTCCGGGCATGACCCAGAATTACCAGCCCAAGATTCTAATCGACCGCACCCTGCAGAATTATCATGGGAATAGCAGTCTCGACAGCTTATTACTTTCGTATGATGGTATAAGCGGAAACGGATCGCTTTATCCTCCTGATACCGATGGTGATGTTGGTACTAACAATTATTTCCAGGTTGTGAACAGTGTTTATGCAATTTATGACAAAGCCGGAAACAAACTTCTCGGCCCTGCACTGAACAGTTCAATTTTTTCAGGTCTGCCTCACAACTCCAACGACGGTGACGCTGTTGTTCTTTATGATGAAGTTTCTGACCGCTGGATCTTTTCACAGTTTTCACTGCCCTCATACCCCAACGGACCGTTCTGGGAAATGGTGGCTGTATCTACAACAAACGATCCCCTGGGTACCTGGAACCGTTACCAGTTCCAGTTCTCCGATATGCCTGACTATCCTAAACTTGGCATATGGCCAGATGGTATCTATATGACTGCCAACAGGTTTTCATCAGGTTCCACATCCTACATGGGTACTTTAGCCTGCTGTTTTGATAAAGCTGCCATGTATGCAGGAAGTGGAACTGCCAATATGGTTTCCTTTACACTACCCAGCTCGAACGAGGCTTATGCCGTTCTGCCTTCTGATTGCGACGGTAACTATCCGCCCATGGGAACTCCTAACTTTTTTACATGGCTGAATGCCGGACATATCAGGATGTATGCTTTCTCGGTAGACTGGACAACCCCCTCGAATTCAACTTACACGCTTCTCCAGACCATACCGGTATCTGCTTACAGCACTTACCCTCTTAACCAGGGTCTGGTTCCCCAGCCTGGTACATCGACAAAGCTTGACCTTATCAATGCCCGTCTTATGTTCCGCCTTCCGTTCAGGAAATTCAACGACCATTGGTCAATCGTTTGCTCAGGAACTGTAAAGGATGTTTCACAGGGTGTTTCAGCTATCCGCTGGTGGGAACTCCGCAATGACGGAAGCGCCCCCGGTAACTGGAGTATTTACCAGGAAAGCACCTGGAGCCCGGATGCAACCTGGAGATGGATGGGCAGTATAGCGATGGATTCCCTTGGCAGTATTGCTCTCGGTTATTCATTGTCAAGTTCTACAGTTCACCCTTCGGTTTGCTATGCAGGCCGGCTGGCTTCAGACCCGATTAGTACCTTTACAATTGGAGAAAAGAATATCGTTGTTGGAGGAGGTTCACAGACTTCAACCCTTGGCGGCAGGTCAAGGTGGGGAGATTACAGCGCGATGAATGCTGACCCTTCAACTCCGGGTAAATTCTGGTATACCCAGGAATATTATGCAACTACTTCATCGATGAGCTGGAAAACCAGGGTCGGTGCCATTTCCTTCGGGAATATCCTTATGGCAACAGCTACTGCAGTTCCCAGCACGATCTGCATTGGCGACAGCACACAGCTTGGTGTCAGCCCCTCCGGTGGAAGCGGAACTTATACTTTCTCATGGACATCTTATCCTGCAGGTTTCACATCCACTATACAGAATCCTGTAGCTCATCCGGCTGGTTCAACAACGTATATTGTAGCTGTTAATGACGGCACCAACACCGTTGTCGATTCAGTTTTAGTAACAGTGCAGCATCCTGCAACCGCAAACGCAGGGGTTGATACTACCTATTGCAACTATGTTCCCGTATTTACTGTCCATGGAGTCGGAAGCGGTTATGACCAGAGTTTGTGGACAACCCTTGGCGACGGTTCATTCGACCATCCCACGAACATGACATGCCAGTATACTCCCTGGACGCAGGACAAGTTGAACGGAGTTTACCTTATTCTCACTACTCATTCAACGTCACCCTGCCATGGTAATGTCAGCGATACCGTACACATCACCTTTGATCCCTGCACCGGTGTTGCCGATGTGAACAAGGAACTGAGCATAAGCGTTCGGCCAAACCCATCCAACGGCATCTTTGATCTGAACATTTCCAATCTTGGAAATCAGTCAGCCGATGTGGTGGTTACCGATCTACAGGGTCACCAGGTTTTCCACCAGGTATACGCACCGGCAGGTACAGTGAAACAGCATATTGATCTTTCATTCCTTGCCAGGGGCAGCTATATCATGAAGGTTAAAACCGAATCCCGGAACCAGATTGAGAAGATCATTATTGAATGATTTTAACTTTTTGAACAAAAGAGACCGTTCCGAAAGGGCGGTCTCTTTTGCTTTACACCGGCCAGCCCATGAGATAAATTACGATAGGACGAGTTTAGAGTTACGATTGAATTTTAAGATTGACGAATAAAATGTTACACTCGTAAATCGACAATCAAAAAATTCAATCATAAATCGTCAATCTTTAAATCGAAAATCAGCCTGTGTTCTCAGCACCTAAAAAAAGGATTTATCCGAAAAAATATTTGTTAATTTTTTCACAGATTATAAATAGCTGTATCTTTGCAATAACAAATCCCCGTTTTGAACGTTCCGGAATACTGGAAGCGGGGACCGGGACATCCCGGGTGTTCGCCAAAATTGATTCGTTCTTTAAGAATAAAATCTTCAGGGCAGGGTGAAATTCCCGATCGGCGGTACAGTCCGCTATTCCGTTATTCCCAGGATGTGTTCATCATGGGGCCACGGAGGGAACCGTTGAAACTACGGTACCGACAGTTATAGTCTGGATGGAAGAAGACTCAGGATATTGAGATGATCAATCTCATATTTTTTGGTTTTTACGCAGAGCCCTGAATTGTTTTTGGGGCTTTGTTTTTTTTACCTGCCCGGCCCCGGCGAAAAAAAAGGAACATGACGGTTGATCAATATATGAAACATGCACTTACCCTGGCCCGGAAGGGAGCAGGGTTTGTTTCGCCTAACCCGCTGGTAGGTGCTGTCGTGGTCAAAGAAGGGAAGATCATAGGAGAAGGCTGGCACAAAGAATTCGGTGGAGCCCATGCCGAAGTCAATGCCATTGAAGGGGCCTCTGAAACTGTTGAAGGAGCCGAGCTTTATGTGAATCTTGAGCCTTGCAGCCACCAGGGCAAAACCCCGGCCTGTACCGACCTTATCATTAGGTCAGGCATTAAAAGGGTTATCCTTGGCATGAAAGATCCGAATCCCCTGGTCAACGGGAAAGGAATTGCCATATTAAGGGAGAACGGAATCGAAGTTCATTCAGGGATACTTGAAGAAGAAAGCAAACAACTCAACGAGGTCTTCATCAAGTTTATCAGCAAACGCCAACCATTTATCATTCTTAAATATGCGATGACTCTCGACGGTAAGATCGCCACGGTAGATAACGCATCGAGATGGATCACAGGGGAGGAGTCACGCAGGATCGTCCACAAACTAAGGAACAGCATGAGCTCCGTTATGGTTGGAGCCGACACGGTGATCTTTGACGATCCGATGCTGAATGTAAGGCTCAAGGGCAAAGAATGGAAGCAGCCCCTTAAGATCATAGCCGATTCAAGCCTGAGGATACCCTTGGAAGCTAAAGTCCTGGCCAGTGAACCCCAGCTCTGCCTCATCGCATGCACCGCAAAAGCAGATAATGCAAAGGTGCTGGAAGTAAGAAGAATGGGTGCTCAGGTGCTGGTATGCCCCGAAAGGGATGGACGGGTCGACCTGGAATTCCTGTTTACCACCCTGGCTGCGATGGGTATTGACGGCGTACTTCTTGAAGGAGGCAGTATGTTGGCTTTTTCAGCTCTTAAAGACGGCCTTATCGACAAGATCATTGCTTTTATCGCACCAAAAATACTGGGGGGAGCTACCGCACCCACTGCAGTAGGAGGAACCGGCATCGCAAAAATGGAAGATGCCCTGAATTTATACAGGATGAAGATTAAAAAAGTGGGAGCGGATCTGATGATTGAAGGATACCTGAAGAAAGAATGAAAGAATTTGAATAATCGAATACTCGAATAACGAATGTTGAATTTCGAATTATTTGCCAATCACCAATCACAATAAAATGTTTACGGGCATCATTGAAGAAATAGGGATCGTAAAATCAGTAACAAAAGGGGCAAAGTCCTTTTCAATGCTGATCACTGCGGATGTGGTAGCGTCGGGCCTCAAGACCGGCGACAGCGTCAACACGAACGGCGCCTGTCTTACGGTCACATCCCCGGGCAAAGATTCCTTTACCGTGGATGTGATGCCCGAAACCATGAGGAAAACAAACCTTGGGTCACTGAAACAGGGCAGCCCGGTCAACCTGGAACGCGCTCTGCAACTTTCATCCCGCCTTGGCGGACACCTGGTATCAGGCCATATTGACGGTACAGGGCTCATCCGCAAGCTTAAAAAAGAAGATAATGCAGTATGGATCACGGTGAAGGCCGGCGCTGAAATACTCCGTTACATCATACCCAAAGGCTCGGTGTCTATTGACGGGATAAGCCTTACTGTTGTTCATGTGGATGAGGATTCGTTTGATGTCTCGCTTATTCCCCATACCATGACAGTAACCACCCTGCATGATAAGAAAGCGGGAGATACCCTGAATATTGAATGCGACATGATCGCCAAATACATTGAGAAAATTACAGGAAATCCCGGCCCGGGAAGCGGATTGAACAGGGAGTTCCTCGATAAATACGGATTTTGAACAATGAAATAAAGAATATATGCCAGATTACATTTTTAATACTATAGAAGAAGCTGTTGATGAGTTTCGCAAAGGTAGGATGATTGTTGTGGTAGATGATGAAGACAGGGAAAATGAAGGAGATCTTGTCATCCCTGCCGAAAAGGTGACGCCTCACGTGATCAACTTCATGGCCAAGCACGGGGGTGGTCTTATCTGCCTTCCGGTGGTCCGCGACAGGCTCGAAGACCTGAATATCGATCGCATGGTTACCAAAAACACGGATCCCAACCGTACGGCATTTACAGTTTCCATTGATGCAATTGAATGTACCACAGGGATCTCGGCCTACGAAAGGGCTCTTACCGTGAAAAAAGTGCTCGATCCCAAGTCAAAGGCCAGGGATTTCACAAGGCCGGGACATATCTTTCCTATTGAATACAAGGAAGGAGGCGTGCTCGTGCGTGCCGGCCATACCGAAGCTTCGGTGGATCTTGCAAAGCTGGCAGGGTTTTATCCAGCCGGGGTCATCTGCGAGATCATGAATGAGGATGGCTCCATGGCCAGGGTGCCGGAGCTGATGGAGTATGTGAAGAAGCATAAGTTGAAAATAGTTACTATCAAGGACCTGATCGATTACCGCAGGCAGACCGAGAAGATCATAGCCCGTGAAGCGGTGGTTCAGATGCCCACAAAATACGGAGAGTTCATAGCTTACAGTTATGAAAGCAAGATCACCGGCGAGAACCACCTGGCCCTGGTCAGGGGTAAGGTGGATGACGGGGAGCCTGTGCTTGTGAGGGTGCATTCGGAATGCCTGACCGGCGACGTGTTCGGTTCAATGCGCTGTGATTGCGGCGACCAGCTTGATTATGCGATGAAAGCCATTGCAGAGGAAGGCAGGGGCGTGTTGCTTTATATGAGGCAGGAGGGAAGAGGAATAGGTTTCCCGAATAAAATGAAAGCGTATTCCCTGCAGGATAAGGGCATGGATACGGTGGAAGCCAACAACGCCCTTGGGTTTGCAGCCGATCTCCGGGATTACGGAACAGGAGCTGAAATTTTAGCCGACCTGGGGATCAGGAAGATCAGACTGCTCACCAATAATCCCAAGAAATTATCGGGGATCCATGGCTTTGGCCTGGAGATCGTGGAAAGGATACCGATCCAGATCATCAACCATTCAAGAAACCTGAAATACCTCAGGACAAAGAAAGAGAAGATGGGGCATATGCTGATACTGGAGGAAGTGAAGGCAGGAGAATTGGGAAGAAGCTGATTAAAGGAATCTGAATAATCGAATACTCGAAAAACGAATTTTGAATTAAGAATTATTCACTCATCGCACATCACTTATAAGATTAACCTAATAACAAATATTATGCGAACAATTGAAGGAAAACTTGATGCCAAAGGGCTGAAATTCGCGATCGTGATCGCCCGTTTCAATGAGTTCATCAGCGGCAAGCTTCTGAGTGGCTGCCTCGACGGGCTGAAACGTCATGGTGCGGATGAAGCAAAGATTGACATAGTTTGGGCCCCGGGATCCTTCGAGATCCCCTTGCTGGCAAAAAAACTTGCGAACAGCAGCAAATACAATGCGGTGATTTGCCTTGGAGCTGTGATCCGCGGAGCAACACCTCATTTTGATTATGTTGCCGCCGAGGTTTCCAAAGGTGTTGCAGCAGCTTCCCTGGATTCCGGAATACCAGTGATCTATGGAGTGCTTACAACCGATAATATCGAGCAGGCCATTGAAAGGGCAGGCACCAAAGGTGGGAACAAAGGCTTTGACGCGGCGCTTGCTGCCATTGAAATGGCGAATGTCATCAGCCAGCTGGGGAAATAGTGATATGTCTTTCGCTCGCACATCACACCGCCGCTGACGTTACTGCGTCGCTCATACTTACATGCTCCCGGGGCCAAACAAGCAACAATTCGCTCCTTGTACCTAAGGCGGCTTGTGTGATATGCTTCGCTAACAATAATTTCGCTATTTCTTTGTAATAACAAACACCGTCCGCCGGTTCTTTGCCCTGCCTTCTTCGCTGTCGTTTTCGGCCACGGGCATGGTTTTCCCGTAACCATGATAGGTCAGGCGCTTCGCCGAAATCCCCTTAAGAACAAGATAATTGTAAACCGACCTTGCACGGTTTTCCGACAACTTCATGTTATCGGCATCATTGCCGATGTTATCGGTATGTCCTTGTATCTGTATGCAAATCAACGGGTTTTCGGTCAGGAACTCGATCAGCTGGTCCAGTACCATCTCTGACTCCTCCGAAAGTTCGAATTTGTTAAATCCGAAATAGATGTCATTGATCCTGTACGACTGGTTCAGTTCGATAGGTTTGATATCCACATTCACATTCCTTACCGCCGGGTGGGCGCTGTCAACCTTCGAAATATACTTTGTCTCATTGACATAATCGGCCCTCTTAACCGTCATCACATAATCATTATTAAAAGGAGCAACAGCAACATAGTTCCCCGTATTTGTATCCATTGGGATCTCGGATATTTTCTTGGTCTCGACATTTTTTAGTTCAATCCTGGCTTTTATAGGTTCATCGGTAAGTTCATCCCTCACCGTGCCTTTCAGGAACAGTATCCTGTCGGGCCTTGCATCTTCATAAAGGTTGAACGAGTATAAATCCCATCCGCCCTTTCCATTGTATTTATTGGATGCGAAGAATCCCTTGCTGCCGTCGGTGCTCACAAAAAATCCAACCTCATCATCAGGCGAATTGATCGGATATCCAAGGTTCTTTGGTTTGGACCAGGTCCCGTTATCGTTCATACGCGAATAGAAAATATCATATCCCCCGAGTCCCATCCAGCCATCCGAAGAGAAATAAAGGGTTCTGCCATCGGGATGAATAAAAGGAGATTTCTCATTGCCTTTCGAATTGATACCGGGGCCCATATTAATAGGAGTTCCCCATTCCCCTTTTTCATTCTTTATCGAACGGTAGATGTCGTAACCCCCGAAACCTCCCTGCCGGTCGCTTACGAAAAACAAGGTTCTGCCATCGGCCGAGATGCTTGGCTGGGATTCCCAGGAATAAGGCAGGTTGATCTTGTCGCTCACGCTTTTAATTGGAGACCAGTCCCCGTTGACCTTTTCAGAATAGTATATATCGCAGTTGAGGTAGTGTTTTGCATTATCGTATTTGCATACGGTATAAAACAAGGTGTTGTTGTCGGCCGTAAGAGTGGCCCCTCCTTCATTATCCTGTATGTTAAAAGGCTCAGGCATTTCCTCCCCTTTGCTGTATTTGCCATCCTTATCAAGGTCGCTGAACATGAATTTCTCCTGCATTCTTGCCGAAGACACCACTGAATTCTTATCCCCTTCGAGCTTAACCACCCTTGTAAACAAGGCAACCTGGTTGTCGGGCGAAAGGATTGGCAGATATTCATCCTGGGGTGTTGAGATACCCTCCACCACCTGAGGTTCAAAAGGAACAGGGTGAGCTATGGCATCAAGCGTGAACCTGGCATATTTATCAAGCTCCGTTGCTTTATCGTAATCCTCATCGCTTTTGATCTTGTCAACATCCTTCAGGAAAATGTCAAGGTACTTCGCCGCATCCTCCCAGCGCTCGGCCCCGTAGGCCAGCTGCCCGAGATAGAAATAGAGGTAAACATCATAGGAAGGGCAGTCATTGAGTACCTGCATGAAGCACTTTTCGGCATCCTTATAATTCGGGGTGGCTTTTTTCACATTGGCCAGGCCCATCAGGTAAGCTGCATCGGTGCAGTTCGGCTCTTCCTTAAGGACATCCCTCAGCAGAATTATAGTATTCATATAATTCCCATGCTTGAAGCTCAACGTGGCGTCATTATATTTCTTTTCAAGTTTTTTATCAAGGGGCACTTTGCAGGAATCGCCCGGGATCATTGTACCGGCAATGATTTCCTGCAGGAAAAGGAACATGACCGGCAGAGTAAAAAGAAGGCGGCGAATCATGAGGAATTATTTTTTCAAAGTTAGGGTGTTTTATCTTATTTTTACACTTTAAAACATAGATTTACCGATACCTATCTTATGAAAAACCTTAGATTTTATACACTTCTGATTATTTCTGTCATTATTTTCGCAGCCCCTCGCCCGCTGTGTTCGCAGACTGCCATTCCTAACGGGGATTTTGAGTCCTGGGTTGTCCATTCCAATTACAGCAATCCAACCTACTGGGATTCACCTGATTCCATCCTTATGACCATTCCGTTATTCGGACAGAACGTGGTCCTCAAGTCAACAGATCATTATACAGGTTCATATTCAGCTAAGCTTATTACCAAGAATATACCCATTCCGGGCGCTTCGTTCAATTGCCCGGGAGTAGTCACCCTGGGCAAGATTTCTGCCAACATAGCCACCCAGACGTTTTCCGTGACAGGGGGTGTGCCCATCAATGACAGGCCTACCCATCTTATGGGGTATTATAAGTTTTCGCCGGTTGGAGGTGATTCCTGTGTTGTGGGAATAATTCTTTACAAAACGATCAGCGGGAACAGGGACACGATTGCGACAGGTTATTTCAGTTCAAAGAATGCCACCAGCGACTGGACCCATTTTTCGGCATGGATCGCATATAATTCGGAGCTTACTCCCGATACAATGAATATAGTGGCAATATCAAGCGCACAAATGAACATGCATCCAAATACTACCATGTACCTGGATGACCTGTACCTCGATTACACGGTTGGCGTCAGCGAGCAGGACCCGGCCTCGGGGATCTCTGTATATCAGGACAAGGAAACAAACCGCCTTATTGTTTTCTGCGAGTTCCCTTCAGCCCGGGATGTCAATGTAAGGTTATACAACATCAGCTCTCAGGAAGTTTATTCAGGGAGCCGGGAATTGGTCACCAACGGCCGGATCATTCTTCCCTGTTCAGGCTTAACCCCGGGATTGTATATACTGGCTGTTCAGCAAGACGGGAAAACATTTACAAAGAAATTTCTGCTGGGATTATAATCAATGAATTTAGCCGGGATGTCAGAGAAGAACGTATCGGTAGGATTGATCCAGATGAGCTGTGAGGCTGGTAAGGAAGCTAACCTGGAAAAAGCAGTCGTCAGGATCAGGGAAGCTGCCTCCAAAGGGGCGCAGATCATTTGCCTGCAGGAATTATTCCTTTCAAAGTATTTCTGCTGGGAAGAAAATTACGATTATTTCAAACTGGCCGAGGCGGTACCCGGGCCCACGACGATAACATTCCAGGCCCTTGCAGCGGAACTTAATGTTGTGCTTGTCGCTTCCTTATTTGAAAAGCGGGCCAGGGGCATTTACCATAACACGGTGGCTGTGATCGACGCCGACGGTAAGTACCTTGGTAAATACCGCAAGCACCATATTCCCGACGACCCCGGGTATTACGAGAAATTTTATTTTACTCCCGGGGACGGCGGCTACCAGGTTTTTAAGACAAAATACGGTTGTATCGGAGCCCTGATCTGCTGGGACCAGTGGTATCCCGAAGCGGCCAGGATAGTTGCACTCAAGGGAGCCGAGATCATATTTTATCCCACAGCCATAGGCTGGGCAAAAAACCAGGACAGTGAAACAAACCGCCAGCAGTACCAGGCCTGGCAGGTTGTTCAACGGGGCCATGCAGTTGCCAACGGGGTTTATATCGTCGCAGTGAACCGTAGCGGGACGGAAGGCAATATGAATTTCTGGGGAGGGTCTTTTGTTTCATCTCCTTTCGGAGACCTGATGTTCCAGGCATCATATGAACACGAAGAAGTGCATGTGCAGGAGCTGAAACTTGGAGTGATTGACGAGATCCGTGTTCACTGGCCTTTCCTGCGCGACAGGCGTATCGACAGTTATCGGCCTGTGATGAACCGCTTTATTGATGATGCTTACGACCTGATTTAACGAGATCCTGCAACTACATGACAAACAGTATTGTTCATCCCACCCCCAGAGACCTTGGCTACAGCTTCCCTGCCGAATGGCATGTGCACAGGGCAACGTGGCTCAGTTACCCTCACAGCGATTCATACAGCTGGCCGGGAACATTACAGAACATCTTCCCCTTTTATAATTCTTTTATCAGGGAACTTTCGGCAGGCGAGAGAGTTTGCATCAATGTTAGGGATGAGAGCCTGAAATCGACGGTTTTTACCAGGCTTGAGAGTGCGGGAGTGGACATGTCGAGGATTGACCTGTTGATCCATCCCACCAACGATGCCTGGTGCCGCGATCACGGCCCGGCTTTCGTCCTCAACCCCCAGGCTGACAAACCCAAAGCAGTGGTGAGCTGGAGATACAATGCCTGGGGAGATAAATATCCTCATGAACTGGACGAGAAAATACCCGGCCTTGCTGCAAAATTCCTGGAACTCCCCGTGTTTTATCCAGGGATAGTAATGGAGGGCGGGGCAGTGGATTTTAACGGAGAAGGGACATTGCTTACAACAACAGCCTGCCTGCTTCATGAAAACAGGAATCCCCATCTTCAACAGCGTGAGATTGAAGAGTACCTTGTGAATTTTTATGGTGTTGGCCAGGTTTTATGGCTTGAAGAAGGCATTGAAGGGGATGACACCAACGGGCATATCGACGACATAACCAGGTTTTTCAAACCCGATGGGGTGGTCACAATGGTTGAACGCAACCGCCGGGACCCGAATCATGCCATACTCGATGCCAACCTGAAAAAGCTGAAGACTTTCAGGTTGCTTAATGGGAAACAGCTGGATATTGTTGAACTTCCGATGCCCGAGCCCGTGGTGTTCGACGACCAGAGACTGCCGGCCTCCTATGCTAATTTCTATATCTCGAATAATTCGGTGATAGTACCGCTCTACCGTTGCAAACAGGATGAACAGGCCGTTAGAATACTGGAGCAGTGTTTTCCCGGGCGGAATGTCGTTGGGATCGATTCAGTTGAAATCATCTGGGGTCTCGGCTCATGGCACTGTCTGAGCCAGCAGGAACCCATATGAGGTAGCGAGGTAGCGAGATAGCGAGAAGCGAAATTTTCTCTACCTCGCTACATTGGCATTTCTCAGTATATTGTCGGCTATCACCAGAGCTGCCATGGCCTCGACGATAGGTACGGCCCGGGGAACCACGCAAACGTCGTGACGGCCGCTGCCGGTAAATTCAACAGCCTTTCCATGTTTATCCACCGTGGCCTGGGGCATTTTTATTGATGAGACAGGTTTGAAAGCTACCCTGAAAACCACGGGCATGCCATTTGTGATGCCTCCCTGTATTCCGCCGGAGAAATTGGTCCTTGTTTGAAGTTCCGTAACATCAGGTCCTGTTACAAACACATCATTATGTTCAGAGCCTTTCATACTGGTCCCGGCAAAACCTGATCCGTATTCAAAACCTTTAACAGCATTAATGCTGAGCATTGCATGTGCCAAGCTTGCCTGCAGCTTGTCAAAGACAGGTGCCCCTAGTCCGGCAGGCAATCCTGTAACCACGCAGCTGATGATCCCTCCTGCGGTGTCACCACTTTCTTTGAGGACAGATAAATATTCATTCAGCCCAGTTTCTTCTCCCGGAATTTTGAAACCTGCGATCTCGGAAACCACTGCATGTAAGTCAATGCCTCTGGAATGTAAAAACAGTTTTGCAAAAGCCCCGCCTGCCACCCTGGCTGCGGTTTCACGGGCCGAGATCCTACCGCCTCCGCGGTAATCGCGGTGACCGAATTTTCTGTCCCAGGTGTAATCAGCATGGGAAGGCCGGTAGACTTCCTTCACCGAAGCGTAATCCTCAGAACGGTGATCCTTGTTTGGAATTATGAATGCGATGGGCGCTCCGGTTGTTTTGTCTTCAAATATCCCGGATAAAATTTCGATACGGTCTTCCTCTTTGCGTGGTGAAGACAGATCCCCTGCACCCGGGGCCCTGCGGTTCAGTTCCGATTGAATGAAATGCAGGTCAATTGGAAAATTGGATGGAAATCCGTCTAACACTCCTCCGGTCAGGGCTCCGTGTGATTCCCCGAAGGTCGTAAGCACCAGGATTTTTCCGAATGAATTTCCGGCCATGGACCTTGATTTGACTGACACCGGCAAAGCCAGCCCTGTATATGGGCTTATACCTGCTGCTGTTTCAGTATTTTCAGCTTGGCTTCCATTACTTTCAGCTCGCTCTTGGACTTGTTGATCTTCTTTTCGAATTCTTCCTTCAGAATGGCTGCATTCTTTGATTTTGCCAGAAAGCCGATATTGTTCTCCCAGAGATTAACGTCCTCTTTCATCTTGTTGATCTTATTGATCAACAACTCCTTTTCCCGCCCTATCATCCTGCGTGCATTCGGATCTCCCTTGAGATGGTCCATCTTATTCTGGTAATTCATCGTAGAGATCTCTACCTCGCTGATTTTCAGGCGATCCAGGTGCTCATTTACCAGGGTTCTGAATTCGTTCTGAAGCCTGTCCTTCTCCTTGATGGGAATATGTCCTATCTCGGTCCAGTCTCTCTGGAAATTCTTAAGAGTTTCAAGGTTGGCATTTTTATCCTCGCTGAACTGGTATTCCCTCAGGGTCTTCAGGAGTTCGTTCTTTTTGTTCAGGTTTTCTTCCTCATGTGCCGAGAGGTTATTGAAATACGAGGATTTTGCATGGAAGAACTCATCGCAGGCAGCCCTGAAACGCTTCCAGATTTTATCGGAATGCTTCTTCGGAACCGGCCCGATCTTTTTCCACTCTCCCTGCAGGCGGATCAGCTCCTGGCTGGTTTTCTTCCAGTCGGTATTGGCTTTCAGAGACTCGGCTGCCATACATAATTCAACCTTGAGATTGTAATTATGGAGCTGCTGGTCCTTCAGTTTATCAAAAAATTCTTTTTTATTCGCAAAGAATGCATCAAGGCTGTTCTTGAACCTTGTCCAGATATCTGCATTGACCTTTTGTGGTACAGGTCCTATGCTTTTCCAGATCTTGAGCAGTTCATTGACCTTATTGGTCTGTTCCTGCCAGTCCTTTATAGTTTCATTTTTTACAGTAAGAACGTCTTCACCCTGCTCGCAGAGAGCGGTTTTAGTCTCGAGGTTCTTGGTCTGCTCGTCTTCTATTCTTGTATAATGTTCCCTGCGACGCTCGTTGATCTTATCAGTTGCATTCTTGAACCTTTCCCAGATCTCATCTTTTTTATCTGCAGGGGCAGGGCCAAGTTCTTTCCATTCTTCATGGTATTTCTGAAGTTTTTTAAAAGACTTCAATACGGAAGTTTCAAGGAGCAGCTCTTCGGTCTTTTCACAAAGGGCCATCTTGGCTTCAAGGTTTTTCTTCAGGTCAAGATCCTTCAGCTCCTTGTTGACTTTTACTTTTTCAAAAAATTTCTCGACCAGGAAGTGGTAGTTCTGCCAGAGGTTGTTGATCTCTCCCCTGGGGACCATGCCGACGTTTTTCCATCGTTCCTGAAGGGCTTTGAACTCATCATAGGTCTTCTTCAGAGTCTCTTCAGAACTGATCAGCTGCTTGAGATCCTCGATGATCTGGAGTTTCTTTTTGAGGTTTTCGCCCTTCAGCTTCTCCTGTTCCTCTACGAACCTGGCTTTATTGGCTTTATATATGTTAAAGATCTCGTTGAACTTCAAATCAAGCTCATCTTGCTCCTGAGGAAGTTCTGCCTTAACCTCTCCTTCTTCTTTGACTTCGCCTTCCACGCCAAGAGCCGCCTCGTATTTAATGAGGCTTTCCTCTTTTTTCTTCTTAAGAAAAGCGACTTTAATCAAAGCGATCGTGGTTTTGATCACATTGATGTCGTCTTCTTTTACAACTTTTTCAAGGACATCGATCAGCTCAGTGCGTGACATCTGATCGTAGCTTGCCTGGGTTTCGTGGCTTTCATGCTCGGCCGCGAGCTCTTCTTCGTGATCTTCCTGGTCTTCGGCCAGTGGTGGGACCAGTTCGGCGTGGAATTCTTCGGTTGTTACTTGTTCTGTCTGATTTGACTCAGTTAGCAGATGGTTGTTCTCAATAGGTTCTGTACTTAATGCAGATGAAGAATTCTCCTCCCGTTCAGTATTTTCCACTGTACCGGGATTCGGGGTGTTTTCTGTGTTTTCCATTATTAATTATTGTCCGATTAATCATGACTAATGTAAGAGTCCGACCTGAGCCGGTTATTATAATATTCAAAAGGGTAGCAAAGATAAGAAATATTATCTAGGGTAAAAAAAACACTTCAGGCAGTCTTTATGGCATTGCCCGCCGGTTGAAAATAATATAACCGAAGTTCAGGTTCAGGATAAAACTGTCAGGCATTTTATCATAATAGTTTACACCAAGGGATATTGGGCCGAGCGGGCTGTTATAGACGAAGCTGGTTGAAGCCATCCACGAGCGGTCGCTTAATACGGGTCCAAGTGTGGCAGCATGGCTTACCGGGTCTTCGATGATCTCCTGGTAAGGCAGGAAAAGGTAACCTTCAAGCCGGTATTCTATCTTTTTATACACCCTCAGAACTCCTTTCAGACCTGCACCTGCATAGCTCAGGGCCCTGAAATTGGGCAATATCATTGTCTGGCTTTCAGGGATAGGCTGAAATGCCGGAGCATGGATCAACGTGGACACATAATTGCTGAAAAGAGGCTGGTTCGAAGCGGTCAGCTCCCCATAAAAACCAAACTTGACAGGTCCAAGCGCCTTGAAATAATTATCGTAAAGCAACCTGAAAATGAACCAGTCATGATGCGATTCCAACTCATTCTTCGCCGCACTGGTCGATCCGGGCAAAAAGTCTTCATCCCCGTTGATGTATGCAATGCTCAGCTTCAGCCTGGCCCCTGCACTTGCATATTGTTTCCTGTTCAGGTTGTTAAGCTCAAAACTCAGGCAGGGCGTAAAAAAATTAAACCCTGTCTGATCTGCCGTATCGTACCTCGTAAACTGGTTCGACTGGTAGTATTTATCGTTAGTGAAAACATAGGCGAAATCAAGCTCCATCTTCCCTGCATTGGTAACAGGGATCCCGATAGCGGCGTCTCCGAAATATTCCCTTTCAATGATATAGCTCGGTGTTTTGTCATCGAAAAAGAAGGCCGAATTCTTGAAATAATCAAAATGGTTGTAAGTATAATTCAGGGTAATATACCATGGATATTTTGAGTTGAAATCCATTCTGCCTGCAAGCTTTGCAGATGCATAGAACTTACCGAAATACCCGTTTGCAAGGAAATGTAATGCTTTGGTCCAAAGGTATTTGTAACGTATCTCGAGAAATGCTTCATTAACATTGCCCAATGAGAGGTTCCCCCCGAAATCCACGCTCAGTTTATCCGATTTCCGGATGTCGAGCAATAGGTTGTAATGCCCGGTAGAAGGATTGAACCTTGCTTCGGGATAGATCGTCTTCACAAACCCCTCATCGATAAAACGGTAGTATTCGGGGCGGATCTCATCGAGGCTCACTTGCTCCTTACCATGCCTGAGGACCTGTTGAACATATCCGTTCTGGGCTTTGGTTAGGCCCTTGGTGATGACCGAATCGAAGATGAGTAAAGGCTGAAGTTTTTTAAATTTTTCTCTTCTGCTGATGAGGTCTGCAGCGCTTACACTGTCGTGTACCAATTTCCTGATAGCCGGGATGCACCGCATGGCAGCGGCAAAACCGCTGTCGGCAAGCTCGGAAGTATGACCAAAATCAAGCAGGTCGACCTTCGGCACATTGGGTAAAATAAGCACCGAATTGGAGTAGGGTATATTGGAGCTTTGTTTGCCCATCAGCATAACCAGCAACTGTGAAACCGGATCTTCGGGATCGGGCTTGTCATAACGTTCGGCGACCCGGCTGCCGATAATGACATCCGCCTTAAAATCATCAGCGGCAACATTGGTAGGGAAGTTATTATACATCCCGCCATCGTACATCACTTTATTATTGATGACCACCGGGTTGTAAACGAAAGGGATGCTCATTGAAGCCCTGATGGCGCTTGCCAGGTCTCCTTTTTTTATAATGACTGCGGATGAGGAATCTATGTCGGCCACAACGCAGCGGAAAGGAACGAACAGTTTGTCGAAATCACCTCCTGCCGCCGCGTTCGGAGGCGCGAAGATCTCCATGAAGCGGAAGTCGATCATAAACGGGGATTTGAGACTTCCGGGCAGGGAGGATGTTATTTTCTTTTTCGGGTTGATGTCGAGTGAGATCCATCCTGCATTGGATTCCTCTTTACGGTAATAATAAACGTATTCATCATACATCAGGCCAGAGGCATTTCTCTGGAATTCTTCTGAGCTGATCAGCTTTTCGATCTCGTCGGGTGTGTACCCTGAGGCATACAGCCCGCCAATAATCGCGCCAACCGAAGTGCCCGCAATGAAGCTGATGGGAATATGCTGCTCTTCAAGCGCCCTGAGCACTCCGATATGTGCACCGCCTTTGCTGGCCCCGCCCGAAAGGATAACAGCAACCTTTTGTGGCTGTGCCGGCAGGTATAAAAAGATAAGGATTGTAATAAGAATAAGCTTCCCGAATGACATGCATTTGAATTGGTCACTCAAAGGTAGGAGAAAATCCGCATCCGTTTGCCGGAGATTACATATCCTCCTCCTGCTTCAAACTTGCAGATTGCAGTCTGCAGTCTGCAGTCTGCAGACTAACGACTTCCGTCAGACTTTCTCCAGCGCCTGTTCCAGGTCGACGAGAATATCTTCCACTTCTTCGATGCCAACAGAGAACCTGACGAGTTCATCGGAGATACCTCCCTGTTTTCTTGCTTCGGGCGAAAGTTTGGAATGGGTCATGGACGCGGGATGCTGGATCAGGGTTTCAATGCCTCCGAGTGAAACTGCAAGAACGCAGAATTCGACAGCGTTCATCATTTTACGACCGGCTTCAAGTCCGCCTTTCAAACCGAAGGATATCATCGCGCCGGGTCCACGCATCATTTTCCTGCCAAGTTCATACTGCGGATGAGATTTCAGACCCGGGTAAAGCACCCATTCTACCTTTGGGTGTTTCTCGAGGTATTCGGCTACTTTCATGGCATTTTCCTGTGCACGGTCAAGGCGGATTGCCAGTGTTTTCAGACCGCGGCGGGTCAGGAAAGCCTGGTGGGGGTCCATATTGCAGCCCAGGTTCACCATCATGGTACGGACTTTTTTATATTCAACGGGATCTTTTACGATGATCATGCCTCCCACTATATCTGCATGGCCGTTGAGGAATTTAGTCAGCGAATGGAGGACGATATCCGCACCCTGGTCCAAAGGATTCTGAAGGTAGGGGCTGCAGAACGTATTGTCAACGCAAACCGGGATGTTATGCTGATGTGCGATCTCACAGATCGCAGGAATATCCGAAATACCCATGGTTGGGTTGGCCGGAGATTCAAGATAAATAAGGCTGGTGTTCGGGCGGATGGCTTTGCGCACCTGCTCGAGGTCGGTGGTGTCAATATAGGTGGATTCCACTCCGAACTTTGCGTAGGTACCTTCCATGATACCGCGGGCAGGGCCGTAAACTGCATTATGGCTTACAATGTGTTTTCCTGCGCCCAGGTAGCTCATATACACAGTGTTCACTGCGGCCATCCCTGAAGATGTGGCTATTCCGTCATGCCCGTGTTCAAGCATGGCAATGGTCTTTTCAAGATCCAGTGTTGTAGGGTTGTCAATGCGGGTATAAATGTACCCGTCGCTCTCGCCCGAAAAAAGCCGGGCTCCGTGTTCAGCGCTGTCAAATGCAAAGGTCGAAGTCTGGTAGATAGGCATGATCACACTGCCGTGGGGATCTTTGAATCCCTCACCATGCACTAATGCGGAATTGAATCCGGAATGTTTCTTTTTCATAAAAGTCTTGAATTAAAAGGAAAGTGAATATGAATGTTTTTAACGCCTCACTATTAAAATCTCATTCTCAATAGCCGGGTTAAGGTGGCGTTTAACGGTGCAAAGCGCGGCAGATTGGATCAGGGCTGAATCATATTTTTCGGGAAAATGTGCAGGAATAAAGATCCTGATAATGAATTTCCCGATGTTCTTGGTCTCAGGATTTATTTTATATTCAAGGCTGAGGCTGATATCCTGGGTCGGCAGGCCACGCTGGTCGCAGAATCCCTTGACATAGATCCCCGCACAGGTGGCCAGGGATGATAAAAATAAAGCGAATGGGGTGGGAGCGCTTCCTTCTCCCCCGGAACGTACCGGCTGGTCAGTCTCAACTGTAAATCCTTCGAGCTTTGCATTAACCTTCTTCGGCCCTGCGAAGTATACTTCTATTGACATGCTTAGATGTGTTGGCAGATTTAAGCCTGCAAAGGTAGATAAAAATCCCTGAACCGAAAGAGCAGGAACGTGAATATTGTCACATATTGCGCAGAGAGTAGAGTTCAAGAAACCTGTCAAATAATTTGCAGGTTGTTTTCATGATCCCTGCTTCCATTTATCAAAACCGGGAAGTTTCAAACCTCCGGCATCCTGCTGCCTGCAGATTTTCTAAGGCACGATCAAGGTCTTCGGTCAAAACATTACCGGTTTTTGTGCGGCAGAACGGACAAGCCATAATATCACCATCCGTGTCTACATAAATGCTCCTGTTCCCGGCTCCGAAGCATCCGACCCTGCGCTGGTAATAGCCATGGTAGCAAATGATGGGAAATTCCCTGTATTGTTTATCATTATTCATTTTCAGAAAGAAATCTTCCAGTATCTTTTCATGCAGATGTTCCAGGTTAACATCCTTTCCTTTGTAATGCCCAACTGTTTTTGGCTCAAGAACCTGTATAAAAGAAACACCTATTTTTTTTGCAAGCTCAGCATAGGCAAGGAGATTTGACCAGGAGACAAATGATCTTGTTACACATAATGAAAGAGCTGTTACCAGTCCAGCATCTATGGAATTCCTCGCTCCTTCCATGACCCATTCAAACGACTTGTTATTGCCTCTGAACTGATTGTGAGACTCAGGGTTAAAATGATCAAGGCTGATTACAACCCCGGTCAATCCTGCCTCTTTTAGTTTCTGCGCAGTTTCTGACGTGAGGTTGAACCCGGAAGTGAATATCCAGAAATCCGTTCCGGGTTTTGATGATCGAATAAGTTCAATTAAATCATCTTTTCTCAGCAATGGTTCTCCTCCTGTAAGCTGGATTTGCCCGGTACCTTTCTCCTGGAACTTCGAGATAATATTTTTCAGATCATTTAGTGACAGGGTTTCGCTCCCGTTCAGGGACTCCCATTCAAAACAATGTTCACATCTCAACGGGCAGCGTTTGGTGATGGCGACCATCACATTATTGAACCTGGCGGTTTTCCGACTTGCAGGTATGATCCGGTTAGCCTCACCTTCAAAGAAGTTTTTAATAGATGACGATTTATAGCCCGGCACGTAAAGATCCCAGAAATACCTGCCGTCAACATGAACAAGTTTCCGGATCTTTTCGCCTGAAATTTCTTTTCTGTGCCTGGCAAGCTTTATGAGGAGGTTAAAACAAAGTAAAGGCTTTCGGTAAGTTCTGAAAAGGATATCAGCCATATACAACCTGACCTGCGCCCGGATCAGTGATTTTCTTATCCCGTATATTATTTTCTGCGGATGAGAGGTAAATTCAGTATTCATGGCAGGTCGTTTTCAGTGGCAAAGGCCCAGTTGTTTTTCATGAACTGAACATGGTTGTCGTAAGAGAATTTGCTGAATCGTCCCGGGATCAGGAAAGTCCTAAGCTGCTTGATGTCGGGAGGGTTTGTATAGTTTCTTACATGTTCATAATAGCCCCTGGTATGCAAGAAGATGCTTTTCTTCATACCACTTAGATCGGGACTGTCCTGAAACACGACCAATCCCTGATCACCGGTATTTTTCTGTATATAATACGAATTATCATCCCTGCAGAGATCCTGTGTTACATCAGAACCGGATTCGGTGATTGCATAGGACGGCTGAACATAATTTACTGTGAACAGGGTATCTTTAGAAAAATCCATGGCGGCATAATCCAGGTCCCAGAATTTGAAACCCGATTCAAGTTTGATCCTGATGGTTCGGCCATATTCGGAAGTATTTGTGATCAAAGCATTACTGATATCCACCGGCATGATCAGATCCCTTGCCCCAAGCGGGCCGATCAGGTCAAAAAAGTCCATGAACTTCCAGCCGGTCTTCGTTTCGAGATAAACCATGAGGGCGAAACGTTGTTTTTCCTTCCAGTGGATGTTTTTTTCGGCAGGCTCCTTACCTTGTTTTTTTATCCAATTACCATAGGTGTTACCGAATAGCCTTGTAAACTCCCCGTAAGTGTAATCACCCCACATTGAATTGCCTGCTTTGATCAATAATTTTCCGCTGTCAGTTTTTTCAGGAATGGAGAAAGTAAGCAATGCGTCATTAAATGCACTGCTGTCACCGGTCAGCGAGGGCTCTTCGTCGAACAGGAAACAGGATTTATCAGGTTTACTCACCATGGGCAGAATGTCGGAGCCGGAGTGAGAAAGCGCCTGTACCGGAGTTTCCGGCATGGTTATGGAATGTATCCTGCCATGCCTGTCGGGAAGAACTTCTGATTTCTTCGGATGACTCACAATCCATAATTCAGCCAGGTTAATGTATTGAATTTCGGGCAGCCCGTTTGAGATGACCAGCTTATACTGGTGCTTTGAAGATTTAAAGCCGGGAAGGGGAAGGTAATCATGCCGTTCGAGTGAGGAATAGACGGCGCCCCCGAAAATCTCCCCGGCAAATTCGAAGTTTTTATCTTTTTTGATATAGATAAGAGGGCAGGATGATTTGCTGAAGGCAGCTATTGAAATACCCCCGATTATCAGGACCGGGAGAACCACCCCCGGAATAACCCAGGATGCAGTAGTCCTGCCGGGAGCTTTTTTATAAACCTCCGCTTTTTTAATTGAAGTGCATGCGATCTGAACGGAATCACCTGCATGGAACTTAGGAACAGCAGGATCGTTCACATACAATTGCACCTCATCAAGGATATAGGTTTCATTATGATTGTCGGTATTTCTGTACCTGTTCCCTGCAGTCGGGTCAGTCGTCAGGTATGCATGACGATATGGAGGAAGCGCTTCGATCCTGCCACAAACCACATCGCCATTAACCCCTGTATTCTTCAGGTTCCAAGCTGAATCACCCTGGTGCAGGATCATATATTTATTCACGGAATCATAGGTCCTGATGTCAAGAGCTGTAACTTTGCTTACCGTCTGAACCTTGTAATAATAATTACATCCCTGAAACGGAAAGAGAAAAAGCGCTGCCAAAAGAACAGCAATTTTCCTGACAACTTTGTCTGATAAAATAGTTTTCATGCTTTCTTGTTTAAGGTTGAGTTTGAATATAATAACAGATTATGCTGTTAGCTTATCATAATTAACCTGGCTTTCCAGAGTGAACATTTCAATTTCATCAGTATTCTCAATCCTTGATGCACCTTACAGGCAGTCCTGAAGCTTTGCCTGATCCTGTGAAAAATATCCCGCTGTTTTCATTGCCCAGCTGGACTGATTTTGCCGAGGCTGAGTCCTGCGGGGTTGCCATCCACCATTGATAAGTCAGGGGATTGCCTGTCGAAAATTCCCCGTTGCTATATCTGAAGCCACAAGGCAAAGCAAAGGGAGAATTGTCGTAATTCGCTTTGCCCGACTGATCTGCGTTTGCCGGGATATTTTCAGTCAACCGGCTTGCTGCCGATGATTCACCGCCAAGACAGGCGATCATAGCGGTCCATTCGGTAAGGTTTGGCACATGCCATCCCTTTGGACATAAGCCCCGCTTGTCGGATACTGCATACCAGTTATACACCCTGCCCTCGCTTATTTTCTCTGCAGATCCGTTTATATACCGACAAGTGGCCCCGGCAGTCGCATGCTCCCACTCAGCATTACCTTTTATTAGCGGGATAACATCCCCGTTGCGATAATGAGTGACTTTGAGATTGCCGGCCAGCCATAACTGCCCGCCCAATGAAATGGTAAAATAGGTATTGCCATCAGTATCAGCGGCCATTTCACCTAATTTTCTGAAGAAATATGGCCTGATAACCAAAGATTTGCTGTAAAATGAACATTCGTTAAGTTCTTTTCTGTACTTGTTGAAATTCCTGGATTGCCCGTGTACAGGCATCTTTTTTATTGAAATACCTTTAAATAACTTGATGGAATTTATAGAAGAGACATCAATCCTGGTAAGAGTATAATAGCCGGAATAATAATCTTTTTTACTTGAAGAACTTGATATAATAACAGTATTTCCTTCAATTTCAAACAGTATTCCTTTTTGTAAGCCAGGTTTACCCATTACTGAGACTTCGACCCGGTGCATCTTTTTATCAGTAACCGTATCCGTTTGCGCTTCAACCGATAAAACTGAATAAAACAATGCAAATGCAAAATACATATATGGTTTCATACTATTTACTTTGACGATCAGTATCAAAAGTATACAAGGATGTTTGATGATCAAAACTGATTTTTGCGAAACTCCGGCCATGTTTTGCATAAAATGCAAAACATGGCCGGAATCAAAGGCCCTGATTGCATGATTTGCGGAAACCGGGATTTTTCGGGGCGGTATTTGTAAAGATCAGTTAATTTAAATACCTGATCAGGAACCAGCTATAGTGTTTAAAAAAAACTTATAAAATCTTAATACCTGTGGTTTTTTGAATTATTTTTCCCTATCTTTACCAAATCAAGTCATATCCTATGAATGAAAATACAGCCATACAGGATACTCTTTTTCAGTTCATAAAAAGCAGGCTTGCTCCCAATATTTCATTTGTCCACGATCTTTCGGAACTCCTGGGGATCAGTTACGACAGCGCCTATCGCAGGATCAGGGGGCAAAAGGATCTTACCCTGGAGGAATTGAAACAGATCTGCTTCCATTACCAGATCTCTATGGACGAGATCATGAATTTCAAATCCGACCATGTTTCTTTCAGCACACTTGCAATCGGGAAGGCGGGGATTACCTTCGAAAGCTGGCTGATGACACTCGTCCACGAGATGAAAAGGATCTATGAATGCAGGAACAGGGAGGTCATCTATGCTGCCAAGGACATACCTATTTTCTACTATTTTGAATTCCCTGAAATTGCTGCGTTTAAATTTTTCTTCTGGCATAAGGTGCTTATCCCTTCCAGCGCTTATCCTGAGAACCATGTTAACATGGAAGTAGACAAGTCGATCTTTGAGAACGGCAGGAAGCTGCTCGCATGTTATTCCAGGGTGCCTGTGGTCGAGATCTGGAGCGAAGACACTATCGCCAGTATCCTGAGGCAGATCGATTATTGCATGGTCTCGGGTTTTTTTGCGAGCAAAGCTGATGCAATGAAATTGTGCGATATCCTTAACCTCTGGCTTGATCACGTACAGGGGCAGGCTGAGCATGGTTACCAGTACATGCTTGGCCATCCGCCTGAAGGAATTGAAAACAGTTTTAAGTTATATCATAACGAGGTGCTGGTGAATGATAACACCATCCTGGTCCAGGCCGATGGGCAGAAAACCGCCTACCTGACATACAATATCATCAACCAGCTTGTTACAAATAACCCGGCATTTTGCGACCAGATCGAGGATTCGCTTCGCAATCTCATGCAGAAATCAACAATGATAAGCGGCACCTCTGCGAAAGAGAGATACCGCTTTTTCAATTCCCAGCATGAAAAGGTAAAAGTTCTCAGGCAAAGGATCGAACGGGACGTTTAAGCTGCTGCTGCCTGTTTTTATAAGCCTGAACCGTATTTCTGAATAATATCGCCATGACCACCGTCATGAGACCTCCCGGTATAGGCAATAATGCAGATGCAATACCTGTTGCTGAAGCAACATTAATCCCTCCCCTGATCACGGGAACCAGTTTCAAAGGATCTGCTTTTGACGGGACTTCCTTTAACAGGTTGGAATAAATGTCGATGATACAAGCCCCCGGCTTGATCCATTCGGCCTGGATGTATTCAGGAAATTTGGTCACAACGACAAGGAAATCAGCCTTTTTAATATGATCAATGAGGTATTCTGATTCTTTATTGATGAAAGTTACGGGGCTGTTTTTCGGCACCACTACCGAAGCTGCCGACCTTACGATCATTTTCGTCAGGCTGTTGGTGAAGAACCCGTCATCCAGGACAAAAACCCATTCTTTATCATCAGGGATTTTCAGGTCAGCCTCTTTGAACATTTCATAGAGCGCTGTAGGCAGGCACATCGGGTATCTGCCGTTCTTCAGTTCAGGGATCATGGTCTGTATCATATTCTGGGGATGAAATCCCTCCACTTCCTTGATCGGGTCGATGCGGTTCACGATCCTCACCGGGTTGAGGTGTTCGGGCAGGGGCTGCAGCAATACAATGGCATGAACGTCATCGTTTGCATTCAGCCTGTCGATCACCGCAAATATCTCATCTTCCGTTGCCTCGTCGTGAAGTATCTCGGTTACAACTTTCAACCCCACACTCCGGGCCATCTGGATATGCATTGGAATATTGTATTTGGCAAGTGGAACACAATTGAATCCCACGAAAGCAATGCAAGGCGCAATGTCATGATTTAACATCAGTCCTGCAATCTCAGCTTTAACTTCCCCGAAGATCTGATCCCTGATCATTTCTCCCTTGATGATTTTTGTTTCCATATTTTGCGAATTAAAAAATTACGATTTATGCATAGAAAATTATTTTGTAGCAGTTTTTTACTAACTTAATCCCTGAGGCATCTCACCGATAATCCGGACCTCTTATCCGAACCGCTGAAAAATACACCGCTTTCGGTATCGCCAAGCTGCAGGGATTTTGCGGTGGCTGAATCCCCCGGTGTTGACGACCACCATTGACAGGAAGAAGTTTCTTCGGGGGAAAATTGGCCGGTATTAAAACGGAAGCCGACAGGATGTGCAAAGGGATTTGAAAAAGATTTGGCTGAACTGCTGCTATCAGCCTTTTGCTTTATGACATTCAGGAGCTTTTTCCCGGCGTCGGTTCCACCTCCCAGTGAAGCGACGAGAGATTCCATGTCAGGCATTGACGGAACATGCCAACCCTTCGGGCAAAGACCGCGGCTATCGGCCACCGCATTCCAGTTGTATAATCTACCGTATTTCCTGCCCCCTGCCTTGTTGTTCTGATACCAGCAGGTAGCACAACCAACAGACTTTCCCCATTCAGAGTTTTCCTGTACTTCCGAAATTGAATCCCCGTTGCTGAAATGAGCCACTTTGAGGTTCTCAGTCATCCACACCTGTCCTCCGAGAGCGAGGGTGTGATAAGAATTGCCATCGAAGTCGGTTACCGAATCGGGCAGGAATGAAAAAGACAGGACGGGAACTATCTTTACGAATTCATGTCTTTGGATGGTATAATTGTTCAAATTCTGTTTATTCAGTTCGTATGTCGACTGCTCCCTGTGGATTGGGATTTTTACTTTTAATGAAAGCAATATCCCGGCCCCGGTCCCGATAGCAGACGAGACTAAAAACGGGACTATTGCCTCAAGGTTCCCTCCTTTCTTTGGCACGTCGGGGGTACCTGTGCTGACGGCATTGTTGAACGACTTGACTGCCAGGTGATTACTGTAGACAATCATCAGGATGCCGCCCACGACTGCCCCTGAAACAATTCCAGCCACCAGAGCGGCGCCTTGCCCTTTCCGCCTGACCTTGATCACGTCTATATTCTTTATGTCCAGCTTTGAAAGTTTATAATTCCCGCTGGTGTAATCCATTTTATTTCGTGAGTCGGAAAGCAGAACGGCAGAATCCTTCAGTTCAAACAGCATCCTGGGCTTCCCTTTATATCCATTAATTGGGTAGATCCATGTTTCGTAAAGTTTGTCTGGGCTAACGGAAGTGTTTTGTGCTTGCATGGAATTCAACCCGCATATAATGAAAAGAGGAATAATCAGCAGGGATTTCAAGGATGGTAACATTGTTTTCATGGCTGATGATTTTCGAATTCACTACCAAAATTACTTCGGCCACCCTGGGGATTAAAACTGATTTTCACCAACAGGCTGCCGGGATTTGCGCAAAATCCAAAAATGCCGGGGTGACCCGCTCACCCATCAGCAGAAAGTGCAAAAAATGTTGCGTCTTAACGACTTTTCCGCGGGTTTCACCGATTTCTGCAGGCTGATACCTTGAAATCAATAAATTTGCTTATTAATATCGTATTGTTCATTAATCCCCAAAAAACATATGAAAAAAATCAGCCTGACCTTACTTGCCTTTTTGCTCATCGGGTTCGTTGCAGCCCAGACTGAGGCAAGACTTATGCGATTTCCTGCTATACACGGGAACCAGATCGTATTTACCTATGCCGGTGACCTTTACACTGTCGACAAAACCGGTGGCACAGCCCGCAAACTGACTAATGATGAAAACGGTTTCGAGATGTTCGCCCGTTTTTCACCTGATGGAAAACAGATCGCTTTCACCGCACAGTACGACGGGAATACCGAAGTGTATATTATCCCTTCGGATGGAGGAGTGCCTGTTCGCCTCACTTACACCGCTACCCTGAACCGCGATGACGTGTCGGACCGCATGGGCCCGAACAATGTCGTGATGACCTGGAAAGACAATGAGAACATCGTTTATCGTTCGAGGAAGCAGTCTTTCAACGATTTCAAGGGACAGCTTTTCATCACCAGCGTCAAGGGAGGGCTCAGCGAAGAGCTTCCTTTGCCGGCAGGAGGTTTTTGCAGCTATTCGCCTGATAAGTCAAAGCTCGCTTACAACCGTGTATTCCGTGAATTCCGTACCTGGAAGTATTACCGCGGAGGCATGGCCGACGATATATGGATCTATGACTTCAAGACCAAAGAAACTGTCAACGTTACCAACAATCCGGCACAGGACATTTTCCCGATGTGGACCGGCGACAAGATCTATTTTGCTTCGGACCGCGACCGCATAATGAACCTTTTTGTTTATGACCTAAAGACAAAGGAGACTAAAAAGGTAACCAGTTTCACCGAGTTTGACATCAAGTTTCCATCTCTGGGCGACAATTCAATTATTTTTGAGAACGGTGGATTTCTTTACGTCTTCGACCTGGCAACCCAGAAGTACAACAAGGTTACTATCAACATCGCCAATGACCTGATCACAGGGAGGAACCAGCTGAAAGATGCCAGCAAATTCATCAATTCATCTTCTTTATCTCCCGATGGTAAACGACTTGCCTTTGATGCCCGCGGTGATGTATGGACTGTTCCTGCAAAGAGCGGAATTACCCGCAATATCACCCAGACCAAAGGTGTTCACAACCGCGATGTAGCCTGGTCGCCCGACGGAAAGTATATTGCTTTCGTTTCGGACCGTACCGGTGAAGACGAGATCTTCATCGCAAAGCAGGATGGAACGGGAGATGTGATCCAGATAACAAAAAATGCAGATACTTATAAATATTCTGCTACATGGTCGCCCGACAGCAAGAAACTATTGTGGGCCGACAAAATGCTCAGGCTGCAGTATGTGGATATCGATTCTAAGGATGTTACAGTGGTTGACCAGGCCAAAGCCTGGGAGTTCAATAACTACTCCTGGTCCCCCGATTCGAAATGGATCACTTATGCCTATCCCGACCGCCGTTCGTTCGGCATAGTATACATTTATGAGCTTGCCTCCAAAACCAAGACCGCTGTGACCGATTCATGGTACAGTTCGGGAGACCCTGCTTTCAGTAATGACGGCAAGTACCTGTTCTTTACCTCGAACCGCGATTTCAGCCCCACTTACTCGAATACCGAATGGAACCACAGTTACAGCGATATGACCAGGATCTATTTCGTGACCCTTGCAAAAGCTACGCCCAATCCGTTTGCTTATGAGAATGATGAAGTAGCAGTGAAAAAGGATGAAGCTAAAGATGAGAAGAAGGACGAAGGCAAGGATGCAAAGAAAGACGGGAAAAAAGACGAAGGCAAGGATGTTAAAAAAGATGCCGTTCCCGATGTGAAAGTCGATCTGGACGGGATCATGGACCGTATCGTTGCTCTTCCCATTGATCCTTCGAATTATTTCGGGGTTTCGGCTGTCGGCGACAATGTATATTACGTCAAGGGCGGGCGCCGCGGACAGGGCGGGCTGGCCACATTTAACCTGAAAGACAAGAAGGAAAGCATTCTCGGAGATTATTTCTCCTATGATATTTCGGCCGATTACAAGAAAATGATGGTTGGCGGCATGGGCAAATACGCCGTGATCGACCTGCCCAAAGGCGGAAAGATCGATGTTAAAGACTGGGCTGACCTTTCAAATATGAAACTGGTTGTTGACCTGAAATCGGAATGGGACCAGATCTATCATGAATCCTGGAGACAGATGAAATATTTCCTCTATGCCCCAAATATGCAAGGAGCAAACTGGGATGCCGTGAAAAAGAAATATGAGCCCTTGCTTCCGTATATCAACAGCCGTTATGACCTGACTTATGTGTTGGGCGAAATGGTTGGAGAGATCAGTATAGGTCATTCCTATGTGAGCGGTGGCGACAAGCCCGAACCTAAGCGAATCAAGCTGGGATTGCTCGGGGCAAAGCTCAGCCGCGATGCATCGGGCTATTATCATATTGACAAGATACTCAAAGGCGAGAACTGGAGTCGCGAAGTGCGTTCCCCACTTACTGAACTTGGTGTTGATGTGAAGGAGGGCGATTTCATCATCGCGATCAACGGCAAAGCCACCAAGGACATGAACGATATTTACGAAGCCCTTGTGAATACAGCCGGGAACCAGGTTGAGCTAACGGTTAATGCAAAAGCTGCACAGGATGGCGCACGTAAAACCCTTGTCGTCCCTACCGATGACGAAGCCAAGCTGTATTATTACAACTGGGTTGAAGCCAACATAAAGAAAGTTAGCGATGCAACCAACGGTGAAGTAGGTTACATCCATATTCCCGACATGAGCGCCGAAGGCCTCAATGAATTCGTGAAGCATTTTTATCCCCAGCTGAATAAGCGTGCCCTTATCATTGACGACAGGGGCAACGGCGGAGGCAATGTTTCGCCTATGATCATCGAACGCCTTAACCGCGAAATGACCATGATGACCATGTCGAGGAATACAGAGCCGGTCCCCGGACGCCTTGAAATGCAGGTAGGACCGAAGTGCATCCTTATCGACAACTATTCGGCATCCGACGGTGACCTCTTTCCATACCAGTTCAAGAAGCTGAAGATCGGAAAGGCTATCGGTCTCAGGACCTGGGGTGGAGTTGTGGGTATCCGTGGTTCACTGCCCTTTGTTGACGGCGGAAGTATGATGAGACCCGAATTTGCGCCATACAGTACCGACGGCAAGGAATGGATTATCGAAGGCCATGGGGTTGATCCCGATATCGTGGTCGACAATGACCCGGCAAAGGAATACGCAGGCGATGACCAGCAGCTGAATGCCGCCATAGACGAGATGAAGGCCGAGCTGAAGAATTTGCCGAAGGAACTTCCCGGCATGCCGCCGTTCCCGGATAAAACAAAGTAGCGGTTGCTTGCATTTTTGCAATGCCGCTATTGCTCGCACATCGCACCGCCGCCGACGTTACTGCGTAGCTCATACCGGCTAATTGCCGATGCCCGGCAAGATGCAATTCGCTCCTTGTAACTAAGGCGGCTTGTGTGATGTGCTTCGATGTCAATATAAAAACCGGTTCCTTATGGGGCCGGTTTTTTGTTAAAAATTTGCCTGTTGAAATAATTTCAGCAGATCTGTATTACTTTTGTGATCTGAACGGATTAAGTGAAAACATTAATCCGGATTTATATGAAAAAGATTCAAAAAGTTGTCTTCCTGTTTTTAATGCTGTTGCCGACATTGTTAAAGGCTGAAACAAAGGCGATACCTTTTACATTGGATGATCGTGACAGGATTATCAGGACTGAACAGAATCTGGAATCGTTAAGGACTGAGATGAAGGCCAGGTTTGACGGGGTTAATAGCGAAATGAATTCCAGGTTTGAAGCAGTCAATACACGGTTTGAAAATATGGACAAGCGTTTTGATCAGCTCTTTAATTTCCTTTGGGCTATAATCGGGATTTTTTCGACCATGATGATCAGTGTATTTGGTTTTGCTTTTTGGGACAGGAAACTCTCGCTTGCACCGATGAAACGGGAGGAGGAAAAAATCAAGACTGTCTTAAGGGAATTGTCCAGATCCCAGCCAAAGCTTGCCGAGATCATGAGACAGGCAGGAATGCTGTAGACAGTTGGCAGTCGGCAGTCAGCAGAAGATAGTCGGCAGTCAGCAGTCAGCAATCTGCAAGTTTATTTCAATACTTCGTTATTTTCAAGAATTGCCCGGATTTTTTTTACTTTTTCTCCGGATGGCATTTCACCTTCTATCCAGTGGATTTTCATACCCTGGCGTTCCATGCGGCGGAACCAGGTCATCTGTCGTTTGGCAAACTGGTGAATGGCAGTGTTAAGAAGCCTGAACATTTCGTCGTAACTCAATGCGCCTTCGAGGAGGAGGGTGAGGTATTTGTATTCGAGTCCGTATGCTTTGAGACGTGTGGCAGGAACCCCCTGGTCAAGAAGGTGCCTGACCTCTTCAATCATGCCTCCTGAAAGCCTTGACTGCAGCCGTGAAGTGATACGCTGCCGCACTATATCCCGGCCAGGATTTACGCCGAAAATGATATATTGAAGAGATGTATAAATTTCGCTATTTCGCCATCCAGTTATTTCGTCATTTCGCTTTTCGCTTTTCGCTATTTCGCTATTTGATCCTTTTATATCCCTTCGCTTCATCTCAATCTCCAGGGCCCTCAGCATCCTTGAACGGTCGACAGTATCGGTTGTGCTGTGAAGCTTTTTGAGTTTGCTTAATTCCTGTAGCAGGGTTTCTTCATCCATGGATTGCATCCGCTCAGCAAAGCCTGGATCTGAGGGGGCTTCGGGCAATGAATAACCTTTGAGCACCGCTTCGAGGTACATTCCGCTCCCGCCGCAGAGGACGGGAAGTTTGCCTCTCTGAACGATATCCTCGTAAGCTTTGTTAAAATCCCTCTGGTATTCGAAAATATTATACTCGGAGCTCGGTTCTGCAATATCGATGAGGTGGTAAGGTACCAGCAGGCCTTTTACAATATAATCAGCAAGATCTTTGCCTGAGCCAAGGTCCATTCCTTTGTATACCTGCCTTGAATCGGCCGAGATCACTTCGCCGTTCAACTCATAAGCCAGACGAGCCGCCACTGCGGTTTTTCCGCAGGCAGTAGGACCGAGGATGACGGGCATCTTTATCATAGGTGGCGAAATCAAAGTAGCGAGGTAGCGAGAAGCGAGGTAGTGAAATTAAAGAGCGAAATTTCTAAAATTTGTTTTTCGCTACTTCGCTACCTCGCTACTTCGCTATTTATTCTTTGTCCAGTGCTTCGTACACCGAATTCTGGCTTTTATACTCAGGGACTATTTGTTTCATCTTCCGCACTACATCGGTATCGGCCGCGCCAGCGCTAAGGTTCACAAGTTCATCGATATCGGCTCGGACCTGTTCGGTATCCTGCTCCCTCACCCTGGCAATCATGATCAGTGGATGATGCGTGGGTAGGGTGTTTTCCTGGAGGTTAAGCAGTTCTTCATACAGTTTTTCCCCCGGTCTCATGCCTGTAAATTCTATCATGATATCCTTCCCTGGTTCCAGTCCTGAAAGCTGAATCATTCGCTTCGCGAGGTCAATGATCTTAACCGGCTTGCCCATGTCGAAAATGAAGATCTCACCTCCCTTCCCTAATGCACCGGCTTCAAGAACAAGGCGGCAGGCTTCGGGGATGGTCATGAAGAACCTCGTGACCTCGGGATGCGTTACCGTAAGCGGTCCGCCTTTTTCAATCTGCTGCCTGAAAAGAGGGATCACCGATCCGTTCGACCCGAGCACATTCCCGAAACGGGTGGTGATGAATGACGTCCCCTTCAGCTTGTTCATGGACTGGCAGTAGATTTCTGCGATCCGCTTGCTGGCGCCCATTACGCTGGTGGGGTTCACTGCCTTATCCGTGGAGATCATGATGAACTTTTGAACCCCGAATTCCATGGACAGATCGGCCATCACCCGGGTTCCGTGAACATTGGTGAAGACGGCTTCGGCGGGATGCGCTTCCTGAACAGGTACATGCTTGTAGGCTGCAGCATGAAAGAGAATTTCGGGTTTGTATTGCTCAAACAGCGACCTCATCCGCAGTACATTACAGACATTACCAAGGATAAAGTCAATTTCGGTGCCCCGTATAGATTCCCTGCATTCGAGTTCGAGGCTGTGCAACGGGGTTTCGGCATAATCAATAAGGACCAGGCGGGCAGGCTCAAACCCTGCGACCTGGCGCACGATCTCTGAACCTATCGAGCCTGCAGCACCGGTGATCATCACCACTTTTTTATGAAGGTACCTGCTGATCTCCTCCATATTGAGATCGATCACATCCCTTTCGAGCAGGTCTTCAATATTGACCTGGCGGATCTGGGAAAAGCTGAGCTGTCCGTTGACCCAGTGAATTGCGGGAGGAACGGCAAGTACTTTTGTATCGTATTTCAGGCAGAGATCCACAAGTTCCTGCTTGTAGGCGGCATCAACGGGATGGTAGGCAAGAATAAGCTGGGCTACCGTGCGGTCGCGCAGAAGCGACTCCAGCCTTGAAGGCGGGTATATATCAACCCTTTCAAGTTTCTTGTGCTGTTTCCCCTTATCCTCGTCGATAAAAGCGATAACCTTGTACTTGGTGGCCGCATCGCGGTCCATCACATGCTTTGCATTGATGCCCTCCTCACCTGCGCCGTAAATGATCACGTCAACCCTCTGTCCGCCTGGGTTCTGGAACTCCAGCCAGGCGATCTTCACACTGGTCCTGAAAAGTATCATTCCAACCGAAGTGATCAGGAACTCAAGCACGATAATGGTCGTTGGGATCATGAACCAGTGCATGGTAAACCAGGTGACAATGTTGGTAAGCCCGAGTACGACACTTCCGGCGAGAAGCGTCACCACCACCCTCTGGCCGTCTGCAGTGCTGGTATAACGGATCAGCCCGGCATGGGTTCGGGAGATCAGGAAACTTATTCCCCTCACGGCCAGTATCCAGGGTATAAGGACAGGGAAAGGCTTGCTTTCACTGGCAGGAATGTCAAAATTGAACCTGAGAAGGTAGGCAAGTATGATGGAACCCAGTACGATGAGCAGATCGATAAGCCAGATGATGCCCCTGGGGGTGTTCCTGCGAAGAGATAATATGTTCATAGCGGATTCAAAATTAGTGATTCCTTGAATAGTTTTAATTATTTCCGGGCGAAATAGGGCAGGATCGTTTTGGATGGAACGGGGTTTAAGGTGATTCGCAAGGTGAGAGACTTGAGGAGTGTTCTTTTTTAAATTATATTTACAGCATACAAAGAACCAACCCGGGGAAGCATCATGAAAAAACTCCTGTTCATTTTCCTGGCCTTGTGCTGCAGCCTTTTAGCAATGCCACAGGGCACGCAGCATCTGAAATACTATAATCCTGCACTCCAGTTATGGAAGTGGGATACAATAACAACTTTTACCAATGGCAATGCCAGGAAGAGGATTATTCAAACGTATAATTCCAGCGGAAATGTTGCTACCCGGCTTACTCAGGCCCTGGCCAACTATTACTGGCTGAACCTGAGCTCATCGGTTTATACCTATGATACGGTCAACCTGGTAACAACGGAGCTGATCCGGGCGTGGCAGGGAGGAACCTGGGTTGACAGCGAAAGGAATACTCTTACTGAAACAATCAGCGGCACTTCATTAGTGTTTACCAAGGTCACCGATACATGGCAGGGGAGAGGCTGGGCTCAAACCCTGAGAAACACACATACCATCGGCGCGGGAAGCAGCCTTACATTCAGCGATCTCAACGAAAAATGGGTGAACAATGCCTGGGTTAATGTATCGAACACCATTTCATGGATAGACATTTTGCACCTGCAGTACGGGCAAACTTCCCAGGTTTGGAATGACAACGACTGGGTAAACTCCTGGAATGATATCTATACCGTGGATTTTACCCTTACGGTACAATCGGTGCTCCATCAGGTCTGGGCCGGCGGCGCCTGGTTCAACCAGAGCCTGTTTAATTACAGTAATAATGACGGTGGATATCCGGGCACGATCCTCAGGCAGGAGTGGAGGTCGGGCGCATGGTCCGACAGTGCGAAGACACAATGGACCTACGATGTAAATAACAATTCCACCTCGGGTACTTACCTGGCATGGAAATCCGGGGCATGGCAGCCCTCAGCCGGAACCATGAAAGTCTATTATTCAGGTTCGGTCTATACGTATTTTGAAAAGGATGAGGTTGACAGTTCATTTGTATATCGTGCCTCTTACGCTTATGTCCCAAGCGGGATTGGCGAGGTGCCGGATTCGGGAACCAGCATTTCCCTCTACCCCGATCCTGCTGGTGAAACTGTTACCCTGGATTGGAAAGATTTCAGCCCGGGTGAACATGCAGATGTGATATTTATTGACTTTAGAGGGAACCTGGTGAAAGAGTTGAAGCTAAATGCAGCCAAAACCCTTATCAGCCTTGACAGACTTACCCCCGGGGAATACCTGCTGAAACTTAATTCGGGAGAAAAAACCATCACTGCCAGGCTGTTAAAAAAATAAAGAAGCAGGTTCTGCACCCGGGCTTAATCCATAATTCTTAAGGATTTACGAAATACTTCACATTGTTTAAAAACTATGCCTTATAACCTGCAATGCATGGCAGTTTTTTACTAAATTTGCTTTTTCCTCCGATCATTTCAAAAATCGCTATAATGAAAAACACAGCTTTTACAAAGTTCCATGAAGCCATGGGAGCCAAAATGGTGGAATTTGCAGGATATTACATGCCCCTGCAGTATGCAGGAGTTATTGAAGAACACGAAACCGTGCGCAGGGGCGTAGGTGTTTTCGATGTTTCACATATGGGCGAATTCTGGGTGAAAGGCCCAAAAGCCCTGGATTTTGTGCAATGGGTCACGTCAAACGATGCCTCAAAGCTTGTCCCCGGCAAGGTGCAGTATTCATGCTTCCCTAACGGGCAGGGAGGGATCGTTGATGATCTCCTTGTTTATAAGGTGGATGACGTTACGTATCTGCTCGTGGTGAATGCGGCTAACATCGACAAAGACTGGGCCTGGTGTAATAAAAACAATAAAATGGGCGCCGAACTGTACAATGCTTCGGATGAGATCGCCCAGCTCGCCATTCAGGGTCCGAAAGCCCTGGAAGCCATGCAGAAGCTGACCGATACCAAAGTCACCGACATGGAATATTACACATTTAAGAAGCTCACTTTTGCAGGTGTTAAAGATGTGATCTTCGCCACTACGGGTTACACAGGTTCTGGCGGATGTGAGATCTATATGTCAAATGAGGATGCCCCGAAAATTTTCGAAGCAGTGTTCGAAGCAGGAAAGGAATATGGTATTAAGCCGATCGGGTTGGCTGCTCGTGATACCCTCAGGCTGGAAATGGGATATTGCCTTTACGGGAATGATATCAACGATACCACTTCGCCCATTGAAGCAGGCCTTGGCTGGATCACCAAGTTCACCGATGCCAAGGACTTCATCGATAAGACATATTTATTAAAACAAAAGGCCGAAGGTGTAAAACACCGTCTCGTTGGCTTTGTGATGGACGACAAAGGGATCCCCCGCCACGGTTATGACATCACCGATGCAACAGGGAATAAGATAGGGGAGGTCACTTCGGGTTCCATGGGGCCAACTTTAAAATTCCCCGTAGGAATGGGATATGTTCCTGCTGAGCTATCAAAAGAAGGCTCAACGATTTACGTGAAAGTGCGCGAAAAAGTCCTTAAGGCACACGTGGTGAAATTTCCATTCTACAAGGGCTAATTTATACTATGTCTGAATAGCAGACGTTATTAATTAAAACAATCAGGTTATGAAGAATGTTAAGAATGTAATGGTTCTTATGATGCTTGTTGTTGCAATGGCAGCCGGATTCGAGGGTTGCAAATCCACAGGCAAAATGTCAAAGAAAGACCGCAAGGCTGCTATAGCCCTTGCAAAACAACAGCTACAGCCCATCATCAGCGGAACGTCTACCCTCTCGCTGCCTGACCAGGAAAAACTGGTAAATGAAATCATCAATAAAAAACTCAACGACCCTACGGTCAATGAAATGATCATCCAGGCCCAGCAGGCCATAAAGAAAGCCTATGCAGAACAGGAGAAGCTGCACCAGCAGAAAGTGGATGCGGCAAGAGCGGAACTGCTTGACATGTTGCTGAATAAGGATGGTAAGTCAGCAACCGAGCTTCAGAACGAACTTAACACAATAAAGGCGCAGAAACTGAACGACAGTGAGATCAATGATCTCATTGCAAAGGTGCAGGCCAAGATCGACGGTATGAAAAGCAACAAGGTGGCTCTGCCCATCAAAACCCAGCTCGAGAACTCTTTCCAGGCTGTTGCAGATGCTGCAAAGGCCGGCAATCTCACCGAGGCTGACAACGTTATCAAGAATACCCTGCAGTATTTCACTGACCCCGATGCCCCTGTGCTCATCATTATCTATCGCCAGGGCAACGCTCCGCCGGATTACGACAAGCCCACCACCATCCAGCGTTATCTCAACTTCTGCAAAGACCAGAAGAAAAGCGCCAATGCGGTGGATGCAATTCAGCAGGATGCCAGCGGAAAAATCAAAGAACTTGACCTGATCAAAAAGTAAAAAACATGAAGAAGCTATTAGCATTAACGATATTTGCAACCCTGTTCACAACAGGATTGCTGGCCCAGAACCAGGTCCCCCAGGTTGAGATCACTCCCGAACGCAAGCATGCCATCGACAGCCTTGCTCTCGAGAAGGTACGCGACCTTTCAAAGTACATCAGCATTATCGGCGATAAAACAACGCCCTGGAGCGATGCCCAGAGGGTGATAGAACGCGCCTGTGAACTATTCATGGACGGTGCCGAGATAGGCGTAAGCTCTATCAACCGCCCCGACCAGGTAAATAACTATAAGGTGCGCGAATATTTCGACCGCCTGATGCAGCTGAATTATTCCAAAGTCGTAATAGACTGGTACAAAATACAATACGTGAGCGACCTTGAACGCCAGCCCGACGGCACCTTTGTAGGCGTGATCACTGTTTACCAGAAATTCCAGGGCTATGACAAAGAAAAAGGTCTGGTGTATGAAGATACCACCAAGAAAGACATCACTATCTATGTGAAACGCAAGGAAACCCAGATCGGTGGAAGGCTTATTGGTTTCTGGGATGTCATGCTGGGAGATATCAGGGTAAAAGAAACCTCCAAAAAGTAAGACTCTGCGAAAGTTAGTTTTAGTTCTTTTGTTGTTTGCGCCCCTCATTCCCGGGGCGCAAAACAACATTGGCGGCATTACCGGTGATGAAACCGTGTTCTATGCCCAGACCAAGCAGGTGAACCAGTTCTTCAGGCGCTTCAATGCCGAAGAGGATGTGAGCGGTTCGAGGCTTTATCCCGGCCAAAACGGTTACCGCGACCCAAAAGCCAGGCGTCGGTACCTGAACATGCTCTTCGACAAGGACAGCCCTCTGATAAACGCTGATCAGAAAACGGTGTTCATTGAGGATGTACTTAATAAAAAAGCCCCTGTTTTCCTTGATTTTCATGCCCAGGACTGGTTCTGCGAGATAACCACGACCTTCACCTGGAAAAAACAGACTATCAACATCATCCTCTACCTTAGGATTGAACAGCAAAATGGAGGCTATAAATGGGTGCTTTCGAATGCCTATTGCGACAAATTCAACTCGTATTTCACACATTTGGGCGATACTACCAACCTGAAGTATTTCCTTCACCCCATGAGCCATGAAGTCGATTTTATGAACATCCACAAGGCGCTTGACGATCCCAGGAACATTGATTATTACCTGGCCCGTGATTACGTGCCCGATTATCTCTCGTTCTTTGTTACCGAACTCAAGGAAGGAAACCTTAAATTTGTATCGGTCAACAATGAAAAATTCCATGTTTTCCAGGTCCCCAACTGGTATTTTGAGATCTCGTTCTTCAACCGTAACAGCTACAACAGCGGCTGGCTCATTTCGAACCTCGTCCGCCTCTCCCCCGGGGATAAAAAAGAATTGCTTAAGCATTACACACATAGTAATTAGCCCATGAAAACCAGGTTCCAAACTATAGCGGTCATTATTTTAATTATCGCCTTCGGCGGATTTGGGAGCACGCAGGCCCAGACTAAGAAGTCGGCAGGCAGCAGTCAGCAAACGGCAAAAAGTAAGTCGGCAGGCGGCAGTCAGCAGACGGCAAAAAGTAAGTCGGCAGTCAGCAGTCAGCAGTCAGCAAAAAATAAAGGCAAGAGTTCGGGAAAGTCTACCGACAAGAATGCACCTAAGGCAGGGGCATTGCCGGCAGGACAGGATTCCGCACTAAGGGCGCAGGCTACGGGGCTGGTGAAATTCTTTGAAAGCACCCTGAATTTCCTGGCCGATAAAAAGAATAGCGTCCAGGACAAGCAGGTAATCATCAACGAAAGTTACCTGAAGTTTTTCTGGGACAGCGAGGTGCAGATCGAAGACGACCTCGACACTCACCAGGTTCCCATGTACAAGGATGTGCAGAGCTACCTCACTGATGTGGACTTCTTTTTCAAGCAGGCTAAGTTTACCTATAATCTGCAGGACATCAGCGTGATGACGAACGAACTCGGGAATTCATTTTTCAAGATCACCTGCAACCGCAATATCACCGGCACCAACCTTAACGACGTTAGTGTCAACAACAACCAGGTAAGGTATATCGAGATCAATTACGACGAAAGCAAGGCCCAGCTTAAGATCGTCAGCATTTACACCACCAAGCTCAACGAGAAGGATGATATGCGCAACTGGTGGAACGGGCTCTCCCAGGGATGGCAGCAAAAGCTTGGTAAGGATATACAGCTTGGAGGCGGCATTACCCTGGCACAGGTAAGTTCATACAACGATACCTCCGCAATGATAGGCGGGCAGAAAACTGCCATTGACCAGGGAGCTTATTATACCGGTCTCACAAGGATTATAGGGTTGAAAAAGATAGACCTTTCGGGAGATGTAATGATATCTGACCTTAGCCCCCTAAGTAAAATGAGCGCATTGCAGGAAGTCAACCTCAAAGGCACGCCGGTCAGCGACCTGATGCCACTGAGAAACCTGAACAACCTCAGGGTACTGAATATCTCAAACACCGCGGTGAGCAGCCTCGAGCCCCTGCATTACTGCACCCATATTGTTGATCTTAATCTAAAAGGAACCGGTATTCCCGACCTGGGCCTGCTGGTGAATTTTCCCTCCCTCCAGGATCTTAACCTGAGCAATACAAAGATATCTTCCCTGGCGCCCATCAGCGCCCTGGATTCAATAGATGATCTCAGGCTTTCCAATACCCCGGTGAGTGACCTGGCTCCTCTTGCAGGCCTTGTAAATATTGAGTTGCTGAGCATCTCATCCACAAAGGTTAAATCCCTGGATCCCTTGAAAAACCTTGTTAAACTGAGGATACTTCAGGCCGACAGCACAGGGATATCCAGCCTGCTTCCCCTCGATAATTTACCTGCTTTACAGAAACTTTACTGTGATTATACTTCCCTGCCAAAACAGGAGGCTATCAGTTTCATGACAAAGCATCCTAATGCTTTCCTGGTGTTCGAATCGGCTGAACTGGCAAAATGGTGGAGCGGAATGAATACTGACTGGCAGAACCTGCTGAGCCATTTTACCGAGCTCAGTAATCCGCCTTCAAAAGAACAACTTCATAAACTGATCCTGGTCGACAGCCTGAATATAGTGGGGAGAATGAATATTAAAAGCCTTGAACCCGCGGCTATGTTGTCACTGCTTAGGGTTTTATATGCATCGAGCACAGGGGTGACGGATATAAGTCCTCTTAAAAACCTTTCTAACCTTCAGACCCTCTACCTGAACAATACTTCGGTAAGCAGCCTTATGCCCTTAAGCGCCTTGACAAACATGAAAGTCATCAGCATCGAGAATACCCAGGTGGCCGATCTGTCACCATTATATGGGATGGCCAACCTGGTTTATGTTTATGCCGATAACAGCCAGGTTGTGCTTAAGGAAGCGAATAAATTCTTCGATAAGGTTCCCGGATGCCTTCTGATCTTCCAGACGTTTGAGAACAACAACTGGTGGAAGGGACTGAGCAAGGCCTGGCAGGAGGTATTTATCGCTGCCGAAGGGCTCAAAGGCCAGCCCGACAAGCTGCAGCTGCAGCAGATCGCCAACCTGGATGAACTCAGTTTTGAAGAGAATTTTTCGATCAGCGACCTGACGCCGGTTCAGAAACTTTCGAGGCTTGAAAAGCTCAGTTTTACTGGCACTACGGTGAACAGCCTGGAGCCATTGAAGAATATGGTGACACTTGAGAGCCTTCATTGCGAAAAGAACCCCATTACGGATCTTACCCCCATTGCCAGCCTACCCAAACTGACCGACCTGGACTTCAGTAACAGCCAGGTTGAAGAGCTGATGCCCATACAGAACATGACGCAGATCGAAAGCCTGAAATTCAGCGGCACCCCGGTTAAAAGGCTGAAATACCTGGTCAACCTTAAGAACCTGAAAATCCTTGAACTTTATAATACCAAGGTCAGCGGACTGGATGAACTGGACAATATGCGCGACCTCGAATCACTCAAGATCTTCAACACCAAGATCTCAGCGAAAAAGGTAGAAAAATTCAAGCTGACTCACCCGAAGTGTGAAGTGGTCTACTACTGATGTACAAAGGACAAAGGACAAAGTACAAAGGACAAATTATATGGTTATAAGCCATTAGTAATTCAAAATTCATAATTCGTTAATCGAGTATTCAAGTATTCAATTAAAATTTATTCAGCTCGTGACCATCGAAGTCTGTTTCACTCCAAAGCTCTTCCCCGACATTCTTACGAAGGAGAATTACGTAGTTGTTCTTGCCGATATTCTCAGAGCTACTACAAGCATTTGTGCTGCCTTTCAGAACGGGGTGATGGAGATCATTCCAGTTGCTGGTCTTGATGAAGCCAGGGAGATGAAATCAAAGGGATTCCTCGTAGCGAGTGAGCAGGATGGCAGGAAACTGGATTGGGCCGACTTCGGGAATTCCGCATTTAACTTTACAACTGAAGCCATAGGTGGGAAGTCGCTGGTTTACTGCACCACTAATGGTACCCGTGCAATTGAGATAGCCAAAACTGCAGAGAAGATTGCCATGGGAGCCTTTGTAAACCTTTCGGCTCTGGCTGAATGGCTGGTAAAGGAAAACAAGAATGTGGTGATTCTCTGTTCAGGCTGGAAAAACAAATTCTGCCTGGAAGATTCCCTCTTTGCTGGCGCGCTTACTGAGAAACTCCTCAACATCCTAGGATTTACAACATGCTGCGACAGCGCACAGGCCTCGATGGATCTATGGAAAGTCGCCAGGGTTGACATTCTTACCTATCTTGAGAAAGCTGCACACCGCCACAGGCTTAAGAAACTGGGTCTTGATGATGTGATCCTTTACAGCTTCACCACCGACACCACCCGGGTTGTTCCCGTTTATGAAAATGGCGTGATCCTGAATCAAGCGTAAGAAAAGGAAAAGCAACGATAAGCGAAGCAAAGCTTAATCGTGGATACACCTCACAGCAAAAGCATTTGAACGATTCGAATAATAATCGGAAATCCCGAAATTCTGCAGGTTCATACCATGTGATAAAGCCTTGATGGTGCTGTAGGAATTAGATGACCAGAAGATGGTTGCAAACCCCGAGAACTTCCAGACCATATTTGAATAATTTACCCCGCTCTCGATCGCCCTGAATCCACTGATGATCGAATCCTGCAGAGGTTTCCCTGCAAGCCCCTGGGTCAGGCTCGCATTAAATAAAGTCATCCATTCTGCCTGGGTGGGCACATGCCAGCCCGGAGGACAAAGTCCCTGTGACCCGGGAGCATTCCCGTAAGCCATTATTTCATCCCACTGGTACAGGCCTCCATACAGGTTGCAGTCAGTTGCATCGTTACTGTAACAGTATTTCTCGTTCAGGCAGTTGTCGGTTTGTTCAATCGTACCAGGGATAGCGTTGCCGTAATTCAGATTTTTCCGCATCCAGCATTGAGACCCTATCTGTACCGTAGGATAGACCTTATTATCCCTGATATCGGTAAGGCTGCTTCCGCAGTTGAAGTTCGGAGATGCCAAAATGGTGATGGTTTTGGTTGCAGCAGCGCTACAAGCCGAGATATTGGTATATGAATAGGTAATAGTTTTTACCCCGACCCCTGCAGTTATCGGGGTGAAGACTGAAGTGGCTGAATTGACTCCCGGTCCTGAATAAGTGCCTCCAAGCGGCACTCCTCCTTTAAGGACGAACGGCTTCGCATCCGTCGTTGTGATACTATCGAAACACAAAGTAAACGTCACCGTAGGAACAGGAAGGGAATTCATCAGTATCGTGTTCGAGGTGGCCGGATTATTTATAATACAGGTCATGCTGGAATTCATCACGCAATGTATCATATCCCCTGAAAGCGGTATATATGAAAAGCTGGTTGAATTCGTACCCGCATTGATCCCGTTCACTTTCCACTGGTATCCCGGTGTAAATCCTCCATTGACAGGCGTGGCATTAAAATTTACTATTGATCCGGAACAGAATGGGTTGGGAGTGGCCGAAATCGACACCCCTGCCGGAAGGTTGGTGATAACGGTCATGGTCACCACATTACTTGTTGCAGGGTTGTTTGTTACGCAGGTTGTAAGGGATGATGTCAGCACACAACTTACCTCGTCATTATTTACAGGGATATATGTAAAGGTGGATAAGTTGGTCCCCGAATTGACTCCGTTCACCTTCCACTGATAAACCGGTGATGCCCCGGGATTGATTCCTGCTGCAGTGAACAGGACCGGATTTCCTTCGCAAACAGGGTTTAATGAAGGGGAAATAGTAAGGCTGACCTGCTGCAGAGGGTTCACTGTCATTGTGATGGAGTTCGAGGTGGCAGGACTCCCTGAAACACAGGTCAGATCAGTAGTGAGGATGCACTGGATGATATCCCCATTGGCAGGGATATAGGTATAAGATACATTATTCGTTCCCGCATTCACCCCGTTCACCTTCCACTGGAAGGAAGTGTTTGTGCCCGGGTTTACCGGTGCAGCGGTGAAAGTGACAGAAGTTCCTATGCAGACGTTATCCAAAGTGGCGCTGATCGTGACACTCACCGGCAGAGGATTGTTCACTGTCATAGTGACGAGGTTTGATGTGGCGGGGCTTCCTGTTACACAGTGCAGGTTCGAAGTAAGGATGCAATGGATGACGTCTCCATTTGCAGGGACGTAGGTATAAGACGCGTTATTCGTTCCTGCATTTAACCCGTTTACTTTCCACTGGTACGATGGCGACGTCCCTCCGTTGATTGGGTTAGCCATAAAGAGTACCGGGGTTCCCCGGCAGACATTGATGGAACTGGCTGTGATTGAAATGCCGGCGGTGTCAAGGGGAAGTATTGTAACGTGGAATAATGGGGACAGCGTTCCGATGCCGCAGGTGTTGGAGCCATATACGGTAATATCACCTGACGAAGCAGATGGTGAAAAAGTTATAGTGATGGAGTTCGTGTTTGCACCTCCCGTAACGCTCACGCCGGCAGGCAGGTTCCAGGAATAAGAAGCTGCAAATTGAACCGGGGCGACGGTGTAGACTTTCCCGACATCTCCACGGCAGACAGTATCGGGCCCTGAGATCATCCCCGAAGGACCTGGCAAGGGGCAATAAACTACAGTAAGCTTCGGCCTCCAGGATGCAGTATCATTATCACTCGAGGCGAAGTCCAGGCAGCGGTACAAGGCTTCGGTCTGCAACTTGAACATCCATCCGTAATTTGTTGACGGATTTAAAACCATATCCGCGACATGGGCAGTGACATCGACGTAGTAATGCTGGGTGTTGGAAGTCGACTGCGGTAGGATGACCGGGTTTGCCATCGAAAATGCCGGTTGGTTGTTCCAGGTGACTGTCGATTCGTTCCAGGGATTCAACACTCTCAGAAGATATGATGTATTCTGGCCCGCATCAAGCTGGTAGTTGCCCGAAGTCAGGTTGGTCGATAAAGACAATTCGGCACTGATTATTGTCGAATTGGCTGGGATGGAGGTGAGATCGAAGAAGATCAGGCTGCGCTCTATAAAGAAGTTCCCTTGTGCGGTCCAGGTGTTTGCCGGAAAATCCGCCGAACTACCAAAATTTATATTGGCGCTATCGGTCCTGATCAAAGCATCGATCCCTGCCGAAGGCCCCGGCTGGAGCACAAGGGTCTGCGTCTGGGCCTCAATGCGGGAACCCTGGAAAGCCAGGAAGCAGATGATAAACAAGAGTCTGGCACAGGCAGAACGGGAAAAATTCATAAAACGGAACTGAAAAATTTTGCCTTCCCCCCTTGTGTTCAATGAGATAATAACAAAGTTAAACATAAAGATAGACAATCCTGCATACTTTCGGTTGCACAGAAGGACAAATATTTCCCATGAATTTCGTCTCGCTCAACATTTTGTTGGCTGTAGTAAATGTAAATCATTAATGAAGTTCATCAATCCTTTAAACATCTTACTGCAAACGCATTTGACTGGTTGGAGTAATAGTCCGACAACCCGAAATTCTGCAGGTTCATGCCATTCGATGATGCCTTGATCACTCCGGTACTTTAAATTCATTTGCATTTTGCAAAATCGTTTCATATATTTGTTCTTTAAATTTAAGATGTATGAGAATTTTGTTCGCACTCTTCCTGATTCTGTTTTCGGTCAACTCCTATGCCCAGAAATCGTTCGGTGACCTGATTCCTTTCGATTCCATTTTTTTCGAGCATAATACGCTGCCTTATTTTATTGATCAGACCCCTTCGCCCCAGGACCGCTGGCAGGTGGGACATCCGTCTAAAACATATTTTAACTCATCATGTTCACTTCCCCTGGCCATTGTCACCGATACCCTTAATCCTTATGGCGTGAACCTGGATTGTTCATTTTATTTTTCATTTCGCATTGGGCCTGAAGGAGGTGCTAATTATTTGGAATTCAAGCATAAGTATGATTCAGACACTTTGAATGATTACGGGATGGTCGAAGTTTCCTATGATCATGGACTGAACTGGAAGGTGCTGAAAGATTCGGGTTGTAATGACGGAAGTTGTGTGATGCTTTTCTGGAGGCCCGACCAGGTGTTGTCAACAGCACAGCAGATAACTCATGTAATTTACCCTAGTGGACATTCCAATGGATGGATAAAGTCAACTTTTATCTGGTGGTGGTGGATGCCGGTGGACAAAAATTCAGCAGGTTTCCCCCCGGATTCCATCTATATACGTTTTTCATTCCACAGCGATGATATCCAAAATAATAGGGAAGGCTGGATGATTGATAATATCATTACGGGCGTCATGGATGTGGGAAGCGGTGTGAGCAGTAATCAGTCTGAATATAACATAAGTGTTTTTCCCCTGCCTTTGAGGGATGTATCCAGAGTTAAGTTGCCGGACAATCTCCCTGCCTGTGATTTTTTTATTTATGATGCTCTGGGTCGGATTATTTACAGCAGGCATGTGCATGCAGGAGAGAACCTTGAGCTGAGCCGTTCCGAACTGCATTCAGGAATTTTCTTCTGGTCGCTGCGCTCCGAAAATACGATCATCAGGACAGGAAAAATTTCAGTGTTGTAATCTGCATCCCGTTTTCCGTGACTCACGATTCGTGACTCGTGATCCGTATCCCAATTCAGCGTTTAGGATGCCCAGGGCATAAAAAAAACGTTAAACTTCTGTTAAAATGTTTCGAAAAATCGAAAATCGGAATATTTTTGCACCGCAAATTTAACTTAAGTGCTTATGGAAGTGAGTGTTGAAAGTATATCAAAATCTTACGGGTTCCAGAAGGCCGTGGATAACATCTCTTTTAAGGTGAATACCGGTGAGATCGTCGGGTTCCTCGGGCCCAACGGGGCCGGTAAAACCACCACCATGAAGATCATTACCTGCTTCATGGCCCCGGATGAAGGAAATGTTACGGTTGGAGGCCTCTCCGTGTTAAAAGACCCCGAAGAGGTTAAAAAACACATCGGCTACGTGCCCGAGTCAAATCCGCTTTACAAGGATATGGCTATCATCGATTACCTTGCCTTCGCCGCAGAAATCCAGGGAGTGCCCAGAGCTAAGATCAGGGAACGCATACTTGAAATGGTAAATGTATGCGGACTGAAAAGTGAAAAGCATAAAAAGATCGGTGAACTGTCGAAGGGTTACCAGCAGCGGGTTGGGCTTGCCCAGGCGCTTATTCATAATCCTGAAGTCCTCATACTTGATGAACCTACTTCGGGCCTCGACCCCAACCAGATCGTCGAGATAAGGGAACTCATCAAACGGATAGGCCGTGAAAAGACGGTGATCATGTGCTCGCATATCCTTGCCGAGGTGGAAGCCACCTGCGACCGCATCGTTATTATCAGCGGGGGTAAGCTGGTTGCCGACAGCACTTCGACATCCCTGCGCAAGCAGGCCCAGAATAAAGAGATCCTGAAAGTGACCATTGAAGATGGAGACCGCAACGTGGTATTTAATAAACTGAAAGCTTTGGATACTGTTGAACTGGTGGATTTCCTTCCTGAACACACTCAGGCTTTCGAGGTGCTGAGCAAGGCAGGCTCCGGCTCAAGGCGCGCGATCTTCAGGCTTTGTGTCGAAAATTCCTGGGCGCTCACCGAGATGACTCCCATTGAACGCAAACTCGAAGAAGTATTCCGCGATCTGACAACCGTCAATTAGGATCATCTAGGTCTTCATCATTACTTTAATTGAAACATACAAAATACGACATATGAATAAAATATGGATTATCACAAAACGTGAGCTGAAGTCATTCTTCGATTCGCTGATGGCCTATGTGATGATAGTGCTTTTCCTGGGGTTCAGCGGGTTTTTCACCTGGCTGTTCGGTAGTGACATCTTTATGGTGAACCAGGCCAGCCTTCAGTCCTTTTTCGGGATCGCCTTCTGGTCACTCTTCTTCTTTATCCCTGCTGTTACCATGGGGTTGCTCGCTGATGAACGTAAAAGCGGCACCCTTGAGTTGCTGGTGACCAAACCTGTCAGCGACTGGCAAATCGTTGCGGGTAAATTCCTCGCAGCATTTTTATTGATCTGCATCACCCTGGCGCTTACTCTTCCTTATTATTTTTCGGTTGCAAGCATCGGCAAGGTCGACCATGGGGCTGTGTGGATGGGTTATATCGGGCTGCTGTTCATGAGCGCCTGTTATATCAGCATAGGAATGTTCGCAAGCAGCATTACAGGGAACCAGATCGTGGCTTTCCTTATCTCCCTGTTCATAGGGATTTTCTTTCAGCTGGTATTCCAGATGCTTTCGGGAACATCACTTGGCTGGTTCGGGGCATTCATGAATTACCTCAGCATAGGCAACCATTTTGAAAGCATGGCCAGGGGAGTGGTAGACTCAAAAGATATCATCTATTTCCTCTCCATCATCATACTGGGGCTAACAGGAACAGAACTGGCACTTTCGAAACGTAACCTTTTCAATTAACAGGGCTATGAAAAAAGGTAAATCAATCACAACATATATTTTACTGGTAATAGGGATCATTGTACTGGTAAACTTCCTGGCCGACCGCTTTTTTGTAAGACTGGATTTTACGGCCGATAAAAGATATACCCTGAGTGAAGCAACTAAGAATATTCTCAGGTCAATGAAGGAACCCGTGACAGTCACGGCTTATATCAGCGAGGAGCTTCCTCCTGATTTTGCCCGCCTTCGCAGGGATTTCAAGGATGAACTGACTGAATATTCAAACCGTTCGGGCGGAAAAGTTTTATTTGAGTTCATAAACCCGAACAAGGATGAACAGAGCGAGCAGAAAGCCATGCAGGAAGGCATTCAGCCGGTCCTGATCAATGTGAGGGAGAAGGACCAGATGAAGCAGCAAAAGGCTTATATGGGGGCCGTGGTTCATTATGGTGAAAAGAAAGAAGTCATCCCCTTCATCCAGCCCGGCGCTGCCATGGAATACAGTCTCTCGACAAGTATTAAGAAGATGACCATTGAGAACAAGCCCAGGCTGGGGTTCATCCAGGGACATGGAGAAGCCAGCCTCGGTTCTATGATGCAGGTGGTGCAGGCTCTTTCGGTTTTATATGATGTTGAGGATGTAAAACTCAGCGATTCTGTCCTCGACCCTGGCAAGTATAAGACCCTGGTATGGGTTGCTCCCAAAGATTCAATCCCTGCCGCACAGTTCGCGAAACTTGACTATTTCCTTTCGAACGGTAAGAACCTGTATATTGCAATGAACCGTGTGGAAGGAAACTTTCAGAACGCATCCGGGAACGTAATAAATACCGGTCTCGAACGCTGGCTGCAGGAAAAAGGCCTGAGGATTAACCCTGATTTCGTCATCGACCAGAGCTGCGGAAGCGTGATGGTAAACCAGCAACAGGGGGGGATGACTTTCCAGACCAATATGCAGTTTCCTTACCTGCCGCTTCTCACCAAATTTCCCGAAAGCCCTGTTACCAAGGGACTAACCTCCGTGATGCTCCAGTTTGCAAGTTCAATGGATTATTCAGGAGTGAACAGGGACGTTACTTTTACACCGATTGCCACCACTTCCGACAAAGCAGGGACGGAAAATGCACCGCTTTCTTTCAATATAGGCAGGAACTGGCAGCAGAAGGATTTTACCCGTTCGAAAATAGTCCTTGCAGGGGTGTTGAGTGGTAAGATCTCGGGTAACGCAAATTCAAAGATACTCGTGGTTTCCGACGGGGATTTCCCTATCAACGGCGAAGGGCAGCAGGCAAGGCAGATCCCGCCCGACAACCTGAATTTTTTCGTGAACGGTGTGGACTGGCTTTCGGATGATACCGGGCTGATCGACCTGAGGGCGAAGGAAGTCAGTTCAAGGCCCCTCGACCAGATGGAGGACGGGAAAAAAACCTTCATCAAGTACCTCAATTTCCTGCTTCCGCTTATTCTTATTGTTGGTTATGGATTCTTCAGATGGCAATACCGCCGGAACCTCAGGATGAAAAGAATGAACGAAAATTATATCTGAAATGAAGAAAATTAAAAACAGTACACTACTCATCATTTTCGGGATCCTTGCATTGCTGGTGGTAATTTTCTACCTGTACGACAGTAAAAAGGGAGAGCGGAGTTTTCGCAGCGAATTATTTACCATCGATTCAGTCAGGGTTAGTAAATTCACAATCTACCCCAAAAGCGGGAAAAAACAGGCTCTTGTGCTCTCCGGTACCGGGAAAAACTGGACAATCACCTCGGGGAATAAAACTTATCCCGCCGATACTGGCATTGTATACAGGATCATCAGTTCTCTGGTATCAGCAAAGCCCGAAAGGGTTGCGGGCACCGACAAGTCTTCCTGGAAAGAATTTGAGGTTACCGATACTGCTTCAGCCAGGATAGTGGTGGAGCAGGGGAATGAGGTCGTGGCCGATTTCAGGGTCGGCAGGTTGTCATACAGCATGGGCAGCCGCGGATATGGCGGCAGGCAGGCCATGAGCGTCAAATCTCATATCCGCGTAGCCGGCGATGACAGGGTTTACGTTGTGGACGGCTTCATTTCAATGCTCTTCGGTGACGAGGCTACAGCTTACAGGAACAGGATTCTTTGCCGGTTTAACAGGAACCAGGTGAACAAACTTACTTTTATCTGTCCGGGTGACTCTTCCTTCATCCTTATTCAAAAGGATAATAAATGGATGCTTGGTGATAAACCTGCCGATTCGGCCGCTGTTGTGAATTACCTTGGCTCTTTGGCGAACCTTTCCAATGGAATGTTTGCCGATGAAAAAGAGATCCCTTTCACTTTCCCGTTTACTCTGAAAATAGAGGGAACGAATTTTACTGCCATTGAACTGCAGGGCTCAGCAAGTGAAGAGACAAAACGGTATTTCGTGAAATCAAACATGAACCCTGCGGTGTTCGGGGGGGTAACGCCTAATCTCTTCAGGCAGGTATTTCCAGGCAAAAGCAAATTTGAACCGGGAAAAACAGTCAGCAAACCCGTGAAGAAGAAAAAAAACTAACAAGCTCAGGCATAATGAACTGGTACAAAAAAGGCAGGGTTGTGAACAGCCCTGCCTTTTTTGCACTATCAAAGGTATTTCATTCATCTGTGATGTTCAGGTCGTAGATACTCCTGAAACCCTGGAAATATGCACTCAGGTTCACATCCAGTTCTTTAAGCAGCCCGTTATGAAGGTCGTAAACCCAGGCATGGATCTTGGGGAAACCTGTCTTATACCAGCTTCGCTGTACATGATCGATCTTGATGATGTTTACGCATTGCTCAATGACATTAAGCTCTACAAGGCGGTCAAACTTCATATGAGGATCCTTTATAAGATCAAGCTCCTTCTGGTTCAGACGGTAAACATCGCGCAGGGTCTGCAACCAGCTGTTGAGCTGCCCCATGTCGGTAGGGTGCAGGGCAGCTTTTACTCCGCCACAACCGTAATGACCGCAAACAATGATGTGCTCTACTTCAAGATGCTCAACAGCATACTGTATCACCGCATTGATGTTGCTGTCGGTTGAGACCACCAGGTTGGCAATATTCCGGTGCACAAACACTTCTCCCTCATCGAGCCCCATGATGACATTAGCCGGGACCCTGCTGTCGGAACATCCTATGTAGAGATAATGAGGCTTCTGTTCCTTTGCAAGCTTCTCGAAAAAATGCTCGTCAGCAGCCAGTTTGCTTTTTACCCAGGCCCTGTTGTTCTCAAATATCTTCTGGTAATCCTCCATGCTCAGTTCAATTTTTCGAGGTTAATTTCCACCGTGATCTCAACAGTCTTGGAAATATTGTTAGTCACGGCTCCGGGGATCTTAATATTGTAATCCGATAAAGTGATGTTGAACTTGGCCTTCCCTGCAATTTTTCCTTCTTTAACCTCGAAACTGCCTTTCGTTTTAACAGTCTGGGTTATGCCATGGATGGTCAGCTTGCCTTCAACCTGGGTTTCACAGCTCCCGTCTTTTGTAACATTCACATCCTTTATATTCAGGACCTTCCCTGTAAAAGTTGCATTCGGGAATTTATCCGATTCAACATAATTTTCGTTGAAATGCTCCTGCATCAGCGCTTTCTCAAACTCGAAGGATTTCATCAGCACCTTGAACACAAAGTCACCGCTGGCCGCATCCAGGGCCGCATTTACCTGGTGGTTATGAGCTTCAATTTTTTCCATCGGGCTGTCGGAATAAAATTTAATGTGGCCTGTTTTGGTTATAAATTTCTGGGCGCCGGCTGTAAAAGAAACGGCAGCCAAACAAAGGAATAAAATGATCAGTTTTTTCATGACTTGATTAAGATTATTTTATAATTGAACATTTTTCAAAAATCACATCGGTATCATTAAACCCGGTGCAATAACCCTTTAATTTCAGATCGGTGCCGGGCTGCAGTTTTCCTGCCTCCTCCCTGTATTTGGCCAGCATAGTGCAACGCACTCCCTGGTCTCCGAACATTCCCTGTTCAAAAACAAAAACGCAGATGGTAAGGGAATCTTTAATCTCGACTTTAGACAGCTTACCTGTTGCTTCAATAACCTTGCCGTTGTATTTCGTTCCTGCATCGTTCTTGTTGGCAGTGAACGCTTTGTAAAGATCAGCCGCAGCGAGGGTATACGCAGCATCCATTTTTTCAAAATCAGGATGGGGCTTGTTGTAAAGAAAATATGCCACCAGGCCCCCGGTAATGAAACCAAGCGCCAGCAGTGATAAAGCTATTTTAATCCAGGTTCTCATTATTTGCCAATTTAATCTCGAAATTAATTCTGTTTCTGATGTCTGAACTCTTTAGGCTTGACCACGGTGAATATCCTGGAAATATTGAAGCCCAGGAATATATCCCCGTTCTGCCATTTTCCCGTAGTCTGGGTAACTATGCTTTCCATGTTCTCCCCGTTAGCGTTGGTAAGGAAGATCTGGAATACATGTCCTCCGGTTTCAATGTCAACACCAAACGAAAAAGCGCTGGTTGCAGGTGTCGATTTGATCTGGCCCGGGAAAAGGTAATAGTACTCGGCATTGATCGCAACACGCTGGCTGATCTTGAAACGAGCCCCGGCTCCCAGTGAGAAAATATTATTATGATCGTCGGGGGTCGGTACTAAATTTACATGCACATAAGTAGGTGCGATCTGCAGCGAAAACCTCTCTCCGAATTTCCTTGCCAGTATCACCTGGGTTGCATACGAGATCCTTGACGAAAAATAATTCTTCCTGGTAGGATCGCTCCATTTTGTCGTATAAATGGCAGTACTCCCGAAAACTGTCAGGGTGAAGGGCATCCTCCTGGCTCCTTTGCTTTGCCTGAGGATCTTGAAGTTCACAAACCCGTCCCAGGTGTTCTGAAGTGTATTCAGACCAACGCCAAGGCCAAACCAGTCGGTTACACCATACTCCAGCCCAAGCCTGACCTGGGCCTGTTTTAAACCGAAAAGGTTGTCATAACCAGTGTTCAGGGCACCGAAATGGTGAGAAAACAAGAAAATAAGGTTGCCTGTAGGAGCAATCTCGCATGACTGTCCCACGACAACCCGAGTGGCCTTGAAGGTTGCTGAAGTGTAATCGATCACCGGTTTGGTGTTCTCGTTGAGCATATTCATCATATCATCCTGTGCACTGACTTTGACGGATAGAATAACCAGGATGCAAATAGCGAAATATATCTTCTTTTTCATGACTGCGGATTTAGTTGTTGGGTGCTCCCTGGTTTATCCAGTTCTTGATCTTGGCCAGGTCACATGTCGAAAGCTGGTTACCCTGGTTTGGCATGGTCTTAAAACCAGGAGCCCAGCTTACGCCACCCCAGAGTTTCCCGTTCAGGGCAACCGTACTAAGACCCTCCCAGGTATCGGTGATAACTCCGCCCGAAGCAAGAGTCGTGGCATGGCAGCTGTTGCAGTTGGCAGCCATGATGGGAGCCATGGTTTTTGAATAAGTAGTGCTGGTGCTGTCGCAAGGCGTGGCCGCATAAGGATACAGGTCGTATTCATTGTCGTTATAGCACGAACTGAATAAGACTATCATGGATGAAAGGATGAAAATTCCTTTTAAAATTTTTCTCATCTGTCTATATGTTATTGAGGTTTCCCGGTATTAATCCATTTCTGGAACAAATTGATCTCGCAGGTTGAAAGCATTTCGCCTCCCTTGGGCATAGGGTAATACCCGTTGTCGTGCCTCAGGGCGCCCATAAGCCTGTTGCTGTTTGCGCAGGCTACCACATCAGAGTAGGTTTCAAGGCTTGTGCCGTTCGCAGGATTTGAGCCGCCATGGCAGCCTATGCACCAGTTCTGGACGATAGGGTTTATTGATGCAGTGTAAGTCACATTCGTGGAATCACATCCTGCAGAATCACATTTATTATTGTAAGCGCCCTGGGCGATCCACCAGTAAATAATGCTTTTCTGATCAGCCGTGAACGGATTCTTCGGCGGCATCCTCCCTTCGGAATTGCTGAACAGAACTACATACAGCTTGCTGTTTTGCGGATTGAACGGGGATACGAGCGAAATAATGCCCTGGTAATTATCGAGCACATGATTGGCCTTATGTGTAGCTTCATCATGGCATCCTGTTTTAGCGCAACCTGTGATGATTACAGGAAGTACTGAGTTACGGAAATAAATAGTGTCATGGGAACATAAAAATTCAGGTCCCGGTGGGGGTGGTTTAGGTGGTGCAATAGACAGATCCGCGTTGTGGTGGCAGGCTATGAATACCAGGACTGCCGGGATGATAATCAATGCTTTTAAAGATGATAATTTCATTTCTACAGAGGTTAAATATATTGATATATAAGGTGTTGAAGTGCATCTTTAAAGTCTTAATTCCTGGCTGATAATTTGTAAAGGTAGTCATAACAGTTGTGAAAAACGCATTTTAGTACCGAAAATTGCAATACGGGTATAAGGAAATCGTTAGGAAAATTCCGGGAGGTATAAACTTTTTATATCATTAAGCAAAAAATATAATTTTCGGAAAATATGCGAGTTTTATCTCAAAACATATAAAATGAAAACGAAGCTGATATTCATGATTTGCCTTGTATGCTCTTTCACTGCATTTTCCCAGGAGCAGGCGGGCAGCAAGGATTCCACATCCTCATATAAGATAAATACTGTATTCGGCTCCGGCCATAAAGGCTGTAAAATCCCTTTTGGCTATTTTATACAATTTGATGCCGGTTATACCAAATTCGGTCATCATAATGTTTTTCTGCCTGAATTCAGCATGGGCATGATAATCAACCATAACTGGTCATTAGGCATGACCGGGAGTTTCATCGGAAACCCTCAGGGTTTGAGTTTTCATCATACTTACACCGATTCAACAGGACAGGAGAGCAAAGATTACAAGTACCTCAAGGGGGGCTTCGGTGGCGCGTTGATTGAATACACCCTGCTTCCCAGGTCAGTGGTACATGTTTCATTCCCTTTGATGATCGGGATGGGGTATCTGTACTGGGACTATGCCAAACATTCAAACCCGGGGACCTCAGGCAATTCCTTCTATCATCATAATACTTATGGTGATTGTTTCTTCGTGATTGAACCCGGAGTGAAAGCCGAAATGAACCTTTCAAAGATGTTCAGGCTCGGACTTACCGTGAGCTATCGCTGGGCGCCAGACCTTGATCTCAGGTATGCCTCGGACGGATTGATAAACCAGTTCAATATAAAACTCGGGCTGAAGTTCGGAAAGTTCTGATAAAGCTATTCGGCTGGCTTGAAAGTAAGCCTGATCTTTACGGCATGCTTAGCCTTTGCTTTAACTTCATAGGTTGATGCCGGGGGCATTGGAACCTCATCGATCCCGGGCCCGCTCAGGATGTCATAATCCCAGCTTTTGCTCGTCCACTCAAGTTTGTTTTTTGTGTCGGGCTGCATGCTGCAACCAGGTATACCGTTGATCGTTACCCAGCGGCCGGGAGGGATGGTAACTTCATATGAAAGATAGATCTCCTCAACATTACTGAGCTGCCAGTCATCATCCCCTGCGAGATAGGTCGCAAAAACCTGGGCATCATAATAGGTTCCTCCCCTGGTGTTATATGGCAGCATATGCAGGTCGAGCCTGAAGTCTATCCTTTGATCGGTGCGTGCAATGCTGCTTACCGATGCTTTGCTGAATTCTGTGATCCTGTCAAAATTCCAGCCTTGGATCTTCTTTCCGACAAGATCTGATTTGATCCTTTCCAGCCCCGGCTCCGTAAATCCTTTTGACCGGTACTGAACCGGGGCGCCGTTACCGGATACCTGTGTATTGTTGCCCATACCCTGGTCAATGTACGACATGGCAGTGCTAATGAAAAAGGGGTTAAATATAATGGTCCTGAGCTGGGGAATGGTAAAGACCGTGATTAAAAGGACCAGGATAATGATAAAAATCAGCAGTAAAAACTTCTTCATTGCAGAATCCGTATTTTTGCATTCCTTCATCCAAAGATAGAATATTTAAGTCATTTAAAAATCTTAATAATCTTTATGGTTATGAGCATTTCAGCAAGCCTGGCAAACTGCAACGGACATAAAAAAGATGAAAATCAGGAGCAGGAGAAATTCAAATTCCTCACCGAGCAGTTCGGTGATTCGAAAATACTGAGATACCAGGTCCCGGGTTTTGAAAGCCTCAGCCTGAAACAGAAAAAGCTGATCTGGTTCCTGAGCCAGGCTGCTCTTTGCGGCAGGGACATAACTTATGATCAGAATTGCAGATATAACCTTCTTGTCCGCCACACTTGCGAGGCGGTGTATGAAGGCTTCATGGGAGACCGTTCATCCGCAGACTTCATTCATTTTGAGATTTATCTCAAGGAATTGTGGTTCAATAACGGTCTTCACCATCATTATTCAACTGATAAAACACAAGCTGGTTTTTCAAAGGAATTCTTTGTTTCGGCAGTAAAATCAACTCCCCCCGAAAAGCTTCCTCTTGCAATTGGCCAGGCTCCTGACCATCTCGCCGATGAGGTTGCAATGGTTATATTTAATCCAGCAATTGCTCCCAAAAGGGTATCACTTGATTCTTCGACTGACATGGTGCTGGCCTCTGCCTGCAATTTCTACGAGGGAGTGACCCAAAAAGAAGCCGAAGAGTTTTATTACAGGCTTAAGGAATCCGATCAAAAAGCCGGCAGGGATACAAGGATCTCCTATGGTCTTAACTCTAAGCTGGTGAAGGTAAACGGGCTGGTTAAGGAACTTACCTATAAGGCAGGAGGGTTATATACACAGGCGATTGAAAAAATAATATTCTGGCTCAGCCAGGCTGTTGAGGTGGCAGAAACACCTGGTCAGAAAGCCTCTGTTGAGAAGCTGGTTGAATATTACCATTCGGGGAGCCTTGAAGCCTGGGATGAATACAATGTGCTTTGGGTGAACGACCAGGATGCACTTGTGGATTTCGTGAACGGTTTCATCGAAACCTACGGCGATCCGCAGGCTATGAAAGCCGGATGGGAATCGGTGGTGAATTTCAAGGACATTGAAGCTACCAAAAGAACGAAGATCATCAGTGATAATGCCTTGTATTTTGAGTCCAATTCTCCGACTGATCCTCAGTACAAGAAAACAGAGGTGAAGGGAGTTTCGGCAAAGGTCATCAGAGTAGCCCAGCTTGGAGGTGAATGCGACCCCACTACCCCCATTGGGATCAACCTGCCAAATGCCAACTGGATACGTTCGGAGCATGGCTCCAAGTCGGTGACCATCGATAACATCACTTATGCATACGACCAGGCCTCGCTCGGCAATGGATTCCTTGAAGAATTTGCGGCTTCGCCGGATGAGGTGGCGAAGATTAAAGAATACGGTTATGCGGCTTCAAGCCTCACCACCGATATGCACGAATGCCTGGGCCATGCTTCAGGGCAGCTTAAACCTGGTGTAACCCATGATTTGCTTAAGAATTACCATTCATCCATAGAAGAATCACGTGCCGACCTGTTTGCCCTGTATTATATACTTGATCCGAAAATGGAGGAGTTTGGCCTGCTCAAATCGCTTAAGGCGGGAGAAGCCGAATATGATGCTTTCATGCGCAACGGGCTTATGACGCAGCTGGTCCGTATCAGACCAGGGAAGGATATTGAGGAAGCCCATATGCGGGACCGTGCGCTGATCGCTCATTGGGTGTTTGAAAAAGGGAAAGAAAAGAACATTGTTGAAAAATTCACCCGCGACGGCAAAACGTACTTCAGGATTAACGATTACCAGGGGCTGAGGGCGCTCTTCGGGCAGCTGCTGAAAGAGATACAAAGGATTACCTCCGAGGGAGATTACAAAGCAGGCAGGGAACTCATCGAGACCTATGCCGTGAAGGTGGACCAGGATCTGCATACGGAAGTCCTGGACAGATATAAAAAACTTGATATCGCACCATATGCGGGTTTTATCAATCCGGCATACGAACCTGTTATGAAAGGGGATTCCATTGCTGACATAAAAATCTCTTACCCCGAAGATTTTGCAACCCAGATGCTGGAGTATTCGGGGAAGTTCTCATTTCTGCCGGTAAGATAGTCGGCAGTCTGCAGTCTGCAGTCGCGAATTATCTCAGTCTTTTACAAACTTCCCGGTCCTGGCGCCGTCTTTCGAAACGACCTTCAGGAAATACATCCCCGCGGGAAGAGATGATATATCCATCTCCACCCTGGTCTGGCTGGTTGATTGTTCAAGGTGCTTTCGTCCATCCATCGAATAGACTTCCAGATACGTCAGAAAGTTGCCGGTAGAGGCAGGGAGCAGTATGTTTATCAATTCCCGGGCAGGATTGGGATAGACCACCAACCCTTGTGCTGCAAGCTCATCAATTCCAAGCGGGGCAGATGTCATGGTATTCGAAACCACCGATTCATACACTTCCGATTTCAATGATGGATTGCAGGGTGCATAACGTAAAACCCCGATGTAATAGGTCATTAGCCCTGAAGTAAAATACGGATCAGTGTATGAAATCTGATCGCTGGCCACTGAATCAATCAGCTGCCATGGGCCATTGTTAAGTTTGCGGTGGATGAGGTAAGTGTAGAACGAAAATCCTTCGTAAGGATTCCAGATCAGGTTAAATCCCTGAACACCCGGGCTTACCTCAAGATGCACCGTTTTATGAAAAGGGCTTTTTGCCGATTCGGTGCCGGATGAATCAGTCACCGACAATTCATACTTCTGGGCCATGATGATCGGGTTGACCGTTGTGTCAACATATACAGTCAAATTGTTATACGGCAACTCTGCGATCTTTGCAAACACATTTTCCCTCGAGGTTTGCCTGTAAACATTGAAATGAGCAAGATGGTATCCTGTAATCCTGTTCCAGATAATTTTATTATGCAAGCTCAGGGTATCATAGGTGACCATGCAGATATAGGCAGTGGGGACATACCCGCTTATTGTTACAGTAACACTGTCGTTCATGTAATGCAGGCAGGATGAGGAGCTGCTGTCGACTTTCCCCATACAATAGTATATTCCCGCTGTGGTAAAATTGCCGAAGTTAAGAGCATTCCCGTCACCCGTTTTGTTTGTTACCGGCGTGGTTGAACCAACCATGTAGAGATAATAATTATAATTCAGCTGGGATCCGCTTAAACCGATCGGGACTCCGGTACCTCCATAAGGATAGGTTCCGCCCCCGGTTACATTATAAACGGTTGGTGCAGGCAGGATGTGAATGGACCTGCTGTTGTTGCAGGTCTGGCCCTGGTAAGTAACATGAACTGTCACCGTTTTATACCCCGCTATGTCCCAATCGATGTAATAAGGTCCGGCACCCGAACCCTGCATGATTACACCCCCATCAAAATTCCATACAAAAGTTGCTGAACTTGGCGCTGTACCTGAATAACTCACATAACAATGGCAGCCCACCGAGGCTTTGTTATACATGAATATGTTGCATGTAATGGAATCAGTCTCCGCATAAAGTCTCGAAGCGGTAAGGCCAATGCAAAAGAACAAGAAAAAAGTAAAGATCTTTTTCATAATACCTGGTTTTATGCTGTTATTTTAATGACTGCGGATGAGGACTGTAGTTGCCTAACAAATATAGGTATTTTTTGTTAGTAATCAAAATAGTATGAAAACAGATGTAAGGATAATACATATCATTATCGGGCTTCCGCTGCTACCAGAGAGATGCGCTCCTGTGTTCATAAATCATGTAATAACAATCGGGGGTCCTGCCGGAACAGGGCATCGAAAGAAAGTAATTTTATCGCATTATTGCGATGATTTATGACCAAACTCCTTATAATTTCAATATTTTCCTGGATGTTGTTGTTGCCCGCCAATGTGCCGGTGGGTGCGGAAAAATACCCTCAGAATTATTTCCGTTCTCCTGTGGATTTCCCTATATCACTGGCAGGATCTTTCGGTGAGCTGCGAAAAAATCATTTTCATTCAGGAATCGATATACGCACCGGGGGCAGTGTGGGCAAACCGGTCAGAGCGGTCGCCGATGGTTATATCTCAAGGGTTTTTATAAACCAGGCCGGGTTCGGCAAAGCCTTGTACCTTGCCCATCCGAACGGATATACTACCGTTTACGGGCATCTGCTGAGGTTCAACGGAGCTATAGGAACCTGGATCAAAAAACAGCAGTATGAGCAGGAAACCTTCGCCATGGATGTACAGGTCCCTGTGGGTTTGCTTAAGGTGAAAAAAGGCGATATCATTGCTTACTCAGGAAATTCAGGAGCCTCGGGAGGGCCTCATCTTCATTTCGAGGTCAGGGAGTCGGGAAGCCAGGAAGTGATAAACCCCCTGGAATTCGGATTTGACGTGCCTGATAATACTCCGCCAAAGATCACTGCCGTAAGGATCTACCCGTTCGATGCCATGGCCATGGTGAATTATGCCGATAAACCCGTATTGCTTGGTATAACCGGCGGAGGCGGCAGCTTTTCGCTGAAAACCGAAGATACGGTTAAGGTTTCGGGCAATATTATTTTCGGGATTGAAACCACTGATTTCTCTGATAATTCCGGGATGAAGAATGGAGTTCCTTCAATTGCCTTAAGCATTGACAACGAAACCGTGTATTCCCACCACCTGGAGAAGTTTGCTTTCGCCAATACCCGTTACGTAAACAGCCTGCTCGATTATCCTTTGCTGATGCACGGCAACCGGAAGATCCAGCGGTCCTATATCGCTCCTAACAATAAGAATGACATCTACAGCAAGGTAAAGAACCGCGGCATCGTAAATTTTAATGATAACAGGGCTCATAAAGTGGTTTACACCGTAACAGATCTGTACAACAACACCTCACACCTGGTATTCTGGGTGAAAAGCCATCCGCCCGCAGGGCGACGGCCTGAAACTAATATCAATCACGGTGTGCAGATGATGCATTGCCAGGAGAACAATCATTTTTCGAGGCCCGATATCATTCTCGATATCCCCAATGATGCTTTGTATGAGGACCTTGATTTTGAATACTCAAGCGAAGTTCCGGTAGCAGGAACCTATGCAAGGCTTCACAGGGTGCATAATGAAGATACCCCTCTGCATACCAACTGCAGCCTGTCGATAAAACCGGTTTCACTGCCCAAAGACCTGGCCGCAAAGGCTGTGATCGTCTCTGTTGAAGCCGGGCATAGGTTTGCTTCAAAGGGAGGGCTGTGGGAAAACGGATTTCTGAAAACACAGGTAAAGGAATTCGGGGACTACAGTATTGCCGTGGATAACGAACCCCCGGTGATCAGGCCCATCAATATAAAACCAGGCAAAAACGTTAGCCGGCAGGGGAGCATAACCCTGAAGATCTCCGACAACCTGTCGGGGATCAAGTCATACCGGGGGACCATGAACGGGAAATGGATACTGATGGATTACGACGCCAAGAGCGGCCTGCTGGTTTACCTGATCGATGAGCATATGCCGAAAGGAAAAAATACGTTCAGCCTGGTGCTGACCGATGCAGTTGGCAATCAATGCAGGTACCAGGCTGCGCTGCAGAGGTAAAACTGCTTTAGTTTTTCCGGCTATTATCCTTACATATTTCTTGCTACTTTTGCATTATGCAGGAAACCATTCTTATTCTCGATTTCGGATCCCAGTACACCCAGCTCATCGCACGCAGGGTAAGGGAGTTGAATGTTTATTGCGACATTCATCCATACAATAAATTCCCCAAAGACCTCCCCGGGCTCAAAGGAGTGATCCTCAGCGGAAGCCCTTCGTCTGTGAGGGACATCAATGCTCCTTTCCCCGACCTGAAAGGGATCAGGGGCGTGGTGCCTGTCCTTGGCATCTGCTATGGTGCTCAGTACCTGGTGCATTCATCCGGGGGCGAGGTCGCACCTTCGAAGATCCGCGAATATGGGCGCGCGAACCTCGGGTTCATCGACCAGACCTGCAGGCTTGTCAGGGGCCTCGCAACTGGCACACAGGTTTGGATGTCGCATGCAGATACCATCCTGAAAGCGCCTTCAACATTTAAAATAACCGGATCCACGACCGATGTGGAATATGCAGCCTTCAAGATCAAGGGAGAGGAAACCTACGGGATACAGTTCCATCCCGAAGTTTACCATACTACCGAAGGACAGCATTTACTGAAGAATTTTGTTGTTAATATCTGCGGATGTAAACAGGACTGGACCCCGGAGCTGTTCGTTGAATCAACCGTTAAAGAGCTACAGGCAAAACTCGGGAACGACAAGGTGGTCCTCGGGTTATCAGGAGGCGTGGATTCCTCGGTCACGGCCATGCTGCTCAACAGAGCCATCCACAAGAACTTATACTGCATTTTTGTAGACAACGGCTTACTGCGAAAAGACGAATTCAGGAAAGTGATGGAACGCTATAAAAAACTTGATCTGAATGTAATAGGAGTAGATGCCGTTGACCAGTTCCTGGATGCACTGAAAGGAGTAGCTGATCCCGAAAAAAAGCGGAAGATCATCGGCAAGACCTTTATTGAGGTGTTTGACCAGGAAGCCCATAAGATACAGGGTATTTCATGGCTTGCCCAGGGCACAATCTATCCCGATGTGATTGAATCGCGCTCGGTTAAAGGACCTTCGGCAACCATCAAATCACATCATAATGTAGGAGGATTGCCGGCACATATGAAGCTGAAGATAGTGGAGCCTTTGAATTCCCTGTTCAAGGATGAGGTGAGGAAGGTAGGTCTGAAGCTGGGGCTGGATCCGGAATTCATTAACCGTCATCCTTTCCCAGGCCCGGGACTTGCAGTTCGCATCCTCGGCGACCCGGACCGTGAAAAGATACGCCTGCTGCAGGATGTGGATGATATTTATATCTCAGGATTACGTAAGTTTGATCTTTATAATAAGGTTTGGCAGGCATTTGCAGTGCTTCTTCCGGTGCAGAGCGTAGGTGTGATGGGGGATGAGAGGACTTATGAGAACGTAGTCGCCTTGCGGGCAGTGACTTCAACCGACGGGATGACCGCCGACTGGGCTCATCTTCCGCATGAATTTCTTTCATACATAAGCAATGAGATCATTAATAAAGTTAAAGGCGTGAACAGGGTGGTATATGATATTTCATCCAAGCCGCCGGCGACGATTGAGTGGGAGTAACAGGTAGAGAGGTAGCGAAAAGCGAAATAGCGAAATAGCGTTCGCCGAAGGCGAAATGAGCACGCAAATAAAATAAGCAATTGGTGCGAATAAATAGCGAAATGAAAAGACTTCTAATATACATGCTCTGCTTTTTTGCAACGACAGCCATCGTTGCGCAAACTTACCAGGACCAGCTTAAGGCAATACATTCCACCGTGGTTGAGAAAAAGGAAGGCAAATCATTTTACATCCACACAGTTAAAAAAGGCCAGACCCTGTATATGATCTCCAAAGCATACGGCGTGGAGGTGAATGATATCATAAGCGAAAACCCCATCGTGAAGGAAGGTCTCAAGGCTGACCAGACCCTGCGAATTCCTTTCCCGGCCCAGAAAGAGGAAGAGCCTGTAAAAAAACCAGCAGCCACCAGGAACCAGGCAGCAAACGGCAGGCAGCAAACAGCGGTAATTAAATCAGACAGCGTTCAGTCAATCGCAAACCCGCCTTCTGCAGCCATCCCCTGCAGCTTGGATACCACCAGCCATTCGAAAAACTACAAGGTTGTGCTCATACTTCCTCTCTACCTTGAGGAAGTTGAAGCAATGAACACCGATACTGCTACGGAAGAAGCAATAGCCAACTGGAATTCGCTGAAATACCTGCCTTTTTACGAAGGCTTCCGCATTGCAGTGGATAGCCTTAAGAAACAGGGGCTTCATCTTACTTTATATGTGTACGATGTGGGTAAGGATACCTTGAAAACAAAACTTCTGCTGAAAAAACCAGAGCTCAGGTCAGCCGATCTGATCATCGGCCTGCTGTTCACCAAAAATTTTCAAATGGTTGCAAGATTCGCCCATGAGTGCAGGATCCCGATTATTAATCCCTTGAGTGAACGCAGCGAGATCATCCGCGATAACGATATGGTATTCAAGACCAATCCTTCACGGAGTTTCATGCTGGACGACCTTGCCGAATACATGCAGAAAAAGATGTATCGCGGCCAGGTACTCATTGTGAGGAACGGTCAGTATAAGGATAAAGATATTGCCGAAAGGCTGAAGAAGGTGTGCCAGGAGAAAAACCTGAATGTCGTAATTGCAGAAGGTCAGGATGTTGCCATTGGCAAGCTTTCGAAATCGAAAGAGAATGTCGTTGTGGCTTTTACCGATAACAGTGTATATGCCCTTGAACTGATGCGCAGGTTTTATGAACTCAGGAGTGATTATACCATCAATCTTATAGGGCTGCCCGACTGGGAAAAAATAGACGGGCTGGAAACAGATTTTCTAAACTGCCTGAATACGCATATGGTTTCTCCTTCCTTTGTCGATTATTCGGATCCCGGCGTGAAAAAAATGGTATTAAGTTACCATCTGAAATATAAAACCGACCCGGAACCCCTGGCATTTGAAGGGTTCGACGCAGGATTTTACTTCCTGTCGGCCCTGATGAAATTCGGGAAACAACTACCGGTTTGCATACAGGATTTCAGGCTTAAAACCACCCAGACAATTTTCGAATTTGTACGCGGAAACAATAACAATATTAACGGTTTCGAAAACCGCTACTGGTCGGTGTACAAATATGAAAGTTTTAAGCTGCTGAAGGTGAATTAAGACTTCCCTACCGGCAGCGCCAGCAATGGCACATTCGTTGCAAACAGGTTCTTCTTGGTGATATTCCTTGTAAATATCATGTAAACCAATGAATGCTTATGAGGCTGGAAGGCAATCAGGTTTATGAGCTTGCCTTTTACAAACTGGTCAATAGTGTCCTGGTTCTCACCCTCGATCTCGATCACATTGAAATGTATCCTGCCTTCCGCAGATTCCTTTTCAAATCCCGACTGAAGCTTTTTCATTTTGGCTTCGGCTTCGGCTGCTTTTACCTGACTGCAGAAATGGACAGTGTGGATCTGGTTGCTGAAAGGTTTGAAGATATCGAGCAGGGTGGTGATCGAATGACGGTTGCCTTCAGACAGGTCGGCGGCGAACATCACGTTCTCAAAGCCCTTGAAATTTTTCATCACGGGAATTGTAAACACCGGCACCTTTACATGATCAATGATGAAAGTCGAAACCTTACCCCATACGTTAAGGTTATTGCCTTTCCCGGTTGTCCCGATGACGATCATATCGGGGTTGAAATCATTATAGATCTCGATGAGCTCATGTTCCACTTCCCCTCCGCTGACGTGGGTTGTGATGGTAATGCTGCCCAGGTTCTTTTCTTTGATCCTTGTCTCCATTTTTTCCCGGAGCTCTTTCATCCCGGCTTCAGCCTGCTTGAAGATCTCCCTCATGAGTTGTTCGTTGTAGAGGGTTGTCATGTCAAGGGTGTCGGGGAAAGTGGTATCGGTAAGAATGATCTGGTCAAAATAAGTGTGGAACAGCTTTAACTCTGCGCCGTATGTGGCGGCCAGTTCAAGTGCATACATGCATGTGATCTCGGTGTGATCCGAAAAATCAACGGGGACTAATATCTTTTTCATTGCGTAAAGTTAAAAAATTCATAAGCTCTTTGCAATTTTTTTTATTTGAATAGGTATTTTCAAGGCGTATCAGCCTGGCCTGTATCATCTCTTCGGTGAACTCCTCCCCAAAGCAGCTCATGGCTTTCTCCCTCAGTTCATCAGAGCTGTCGGCAATGAGGCAAAGCGGTGCAAGCTGGGTTCCTGCAACCATATTTTTATTGACGAGGCAGAACCTGCCGTTATACAGGGCATTTAAAAGTTTAAGCTTTAATCCGGTAGGCTGAAAGCTTACCATGATATGAAGGTGGGCATCCCTGATTAGTTCGAACATCTTTTCCTCAGTAGGATCAGGTATTATGCGGATGTTCTTTTTCCCTCTCACAAGCATGCCCAGGGCAGGCGAAGGCTTATGCCCCGCGATGATCAATTGAGGCATGGAAATATCCCATACTTCCTTTATAAGGTAAGCGGCCGCCTGTTCATTCTCAGGCACGCTGAGTTTTCCGTGATACAAGGCATAATTTCCTCTGCCTTCTTTCATGAAGATGCCGTCTTCCTTATGAAAACTCGGCATATATTCAATGCGTTTCGAAGGAAAGGTTTTTTTCAGGTATTTCCTGTCCTCTTCCGAAACGACCAGCATCAGGTCGGCATATTTCAGGTATTTCTGGTAATTTTTCAGTCTCAGGCTTTCGATATAGAAAAAAGCTTTGTTTTTTAACCCTTTCCCCGCTTTGAAAAGATGAAAATAATACTGGTGTTCGATATTGCTTTCACGGTAAATCTTGAAACGTTTTGCAAAGCGTTTGTCACTGATCAGGTGGCAGGTATGCAAGCCTTCAAATAGTATGGGGTACTGGTCCTTCAGAAGGTTATTTTCAAGTTCTGCGGATGTCCTGCTCCCGACAATATAAGGCTCCAGGCTGAGATGTGTTTTCAGGTTGTTTTTACGGGGGTAGTAGTCCACCGTAAAACAAATTTCATCAAGCTTTTTCTCCGGTTTGCGGTTGTATTCAAAACAATGCAGATGCACTTTTACGCCGGCCTCAAACAGGGATTTGATCTTGTAATACACATCGATCACTCCCCCGTAATCGGGAGGATATGGTATATCGAACGAGATGATATGCAGATGCTGATCCATCAGCTTGATTTTAGATTCTCAAGTACACCCATCAATGTCTTTTCTTCATTTTCCCAGCATAGGTCATCGGCCGCACGCACGAGGTTCTGCCTGTAAAGCTCCATACGGGAGGCATTCATCAGCATGGAATCGATGCGTTGGGCCAGGTGCACGGGATCATGGTTCTCGATCGTTTCCCCGATGAAATATTTATCAACCACGGCTTTCATTTCGGGGAAAGGTGAAATAAGCACAGGCACGCCGGCCTGAATATAATCCATGAATTTATTCGGAAGGGCATAATGGTAGTTCAGGCTTACATCTTTTTCGATGGATAAGCCGAGATCGGCCATTAAGGTGATAGTGTAAAGTTCCTGGAAAGGGATCTGCCCCAAAAAAATAACTTTCCCGCTTACTTTCTGGTCTTTTGCAAACTGCCTGATCTTTTCGAATACGTCGCCTGTACCTGCAATCACGAGTTTTGCGTCGGTCCTCAGGAATTTCATGGACTGGATGGCTTCTTCAAGCCCGCGGTCAACATTCACTGCCCCCTGGTAAAGTATCACTTTCTGGCCCGCTTCAATGCCGTAACTGCCTTTATCGGCTGGCAATCCGGGCAGGCGCCTGAACGGGACATTCCTTATCACGGTCACAGGAACATGGTATTGCTGTTCATATAAACCGGCAACACTTTTGTTCACTGCGATGACAGCATTAAGTTTTGGGAAAATATAGTCTTCAATGGCTTTCCAGATACTGGTGGTGAGTTTGCGGCCTACCAGTTCAGGCACCCCGCGGAAGTATTCATGACAGTCATGCAGCAGGTGGGTCTTCCGTCCGAAAAGGTTTTTTATTTTCAATGCAGCGTAACAACCTGCAAGAGTGTCCAGGTCGTTTGAAACGATGAGGTCGGCATGCCGTCCCAGGAGAAGGAAAAACAGGCGGAGGTTATGGTTGGCATAGAATAGCGGACCTTTATCGAACCAGAGTTTCATCCGGTGCATGGCGTATGACCGTTCAGCCAGCTTAAGGCTGTTTTTTCGTTTCCTTCCAACCAGCATCACTTCGTACCCGGCTTTGCCAAGAGCCATGCAGGTCCTGTGAACCCTCTGGTCGGTGGTGAGGTCGTTGGTAACCGTTACAATGGCTTTCTGCATCAGGTTCTTGATCCCGGGTTAATAAAGCAAAGTTAAATTATTTACTTTTGATGCATGCAAATACTCGAGAACATCTCATTAAAACCCTATAACAGCTTTGGTATAGACGTTAAAGCCAGGTATTTTACCGAATTGCATTCCGATGAAGACCTTGTGGCGTTTTACGGAAGCATCACACCTGAACACCTCCCCATCCTCATTCTCGGAGGCGGCAGTAATGTTTTATTTACTAAGGATTTCGAAGGCAGCGTGGCCTGTATCAGGAGCAAGGGCATAGTGAAGCTGCTTGAGAACGAAACCCATGTGTTCCTGAAAGTTGCTGCGGGCGAGGTATGGGACGATGTGGTGAAATATGCGGTTGAGCAAGGTCTTGGAGGGATAGAGAACCTTTCACTTATACCCGGTAATGCAGGCAGCGCACCCATCCAGAACATCGGGGCTTACGGTGTCGAAATAAAAGACGTATTGTACTCGGTTGAAGTTGCCGATGTCATTGCCCGGAATTACCGTGCGTTCAGGCCGGCCGATTGTGAAATGGGATATCGCACGAGCATCTTCAAAAAACATGGAAAGAACCGGTTTGTGATCACAAGTATCTGCCTTAAACTTGAAAAGGAACCTGTTCTGAAGCTTGATTACGGCGACATCCGCAAGGAACTGGAAAAGGCCGGGATCAAAGAGCCAACCTTATCCACAGTAAGGGAAATTATAATTAAAATCCGCCGCAGCAAGCTTCCCGATCCCTTACAACTCGGCACTGCCGGCAGTTTTTTTATGAATCCTGTGATCTCTGCGGATGAGTACGCATGTTTAAAAGAAGAGTTCCCCGCAATGCCTTCCTTCGGCATGGGTGATTCATTCAAGATCCCCGGAGCCTGGCTCATCGATCTATGCGGTTTCAAAGGCAAGCGCATCGGTGATGCCGGAGTGCATATGAACCAGCCCCTGGTGCTTGTGAATTACGGAAATGCCAGCGGACGGGAGATACTCGCCCTGGCCGATGACATTATTAACTCTGTGAAGAAGAAGTTCGGGATCGATCTTGAGAAAGAGGTGAATGTTTTCTGAGATTTTTATTAGGTGATTAAAGTGCAAGGAATTTCATCAGGTTGCAGAGTTAAGGTTGTAAGTATATGTATTCCAGACTTCGGAGTCTCCCCAACCGAAATTCGGTTTTGAATCTTAATACGATTTAGGGATCAATGGGATTATATAAGGTTGCTAAAGCATAGGTACCTCGAACTCGTTTCATAATTAATCCTTAAGACAACAGACTACATTACTATTAAAAATATTACAATAACGTTTAGCAATTGGGTTATTCTCTGATCATTGCTTTATAAATGTGACATGATGGTAGCCATTTGATGGATCGAGATTGTCAATATATGTATTTACGCCATCAACATAGTCAAAACAAGGGCTTAAAGATGGCACCAAAGTAAAACTAAAATGACATCCGGAAAATGTATAAGTCGTATTTTGGACTTTAGTTTCACTCGAGGCCTGAAAAGTCATTTGTCCATTTGCATAAATAACTAAAATCCAATAAACATCCTCAAGTCTATATCCAAGAGGTTCATTGGCATCCCTAATATACATTAGTAAGTTCCATGTACCAAGTATCCCATTAGGATTACATGATGTATTTGCATTGAAAGCTTTTGTAGAAATATATGCTCCGCTTGAATTTTTAATTACGGCATTAACTGTTTGATTACCCGGAGATGAACCGAGGGTCCAGTTGGTTTGAGCAGTTCCGCTGGAATTTGTAACCACTATTTCCTTGGTAACGCTTCCGCCTCCCTCTGCGATCTGAAAATGCACCAGAGCTCCAGCCAGAGGATTGCCGAGATTGTCTTTAACCACCACTATTATCGGATTGGGTAAAGGCTGGCCCAATGATCCTGTCTGGTTATCTCCCGATACGATTTCAAGATTATCAGGCGCCTTCCATAGCGCAACTGAGGTAGTGTAGGGAGGGAGATCACAAGTTGTCAGGGTTTTGCCGAATATTTTTACAACCACTCCAACCTTGGCATCAAGTCCGGCATCCAGCCTTGCATCCCAATCGGGCGGAGGCACAGTAACACCCATGTTAAATGTTTCCCACATCTGCGGTCTGAAATAGGGGCCAACAATACCATAAAACAAAAAATCAACTTCGGGTGTGATCACAAGTTTTTCCCCGAGCTGTGCATTTCCAGTCCAGGCGACAGGCAGAAAATTTTCAGCGCTCGTTAGATTCCATAAACCGGTCCATGCACCATTTTCATAGGTTGCACCAAGAGTCATTCCATAGGTCTTGGTGATTCCTGTATTCATATTAAACACAGCATCCACACTCGTATTAAGAGTTGCTGTTAACTTTGTATGTGCAACAATAACTACAGGAACCCCTCCCAAAAAAATTTTAATTGAATTTTTAAAATCAGCCAGGACTATTTTATAATCCTGGATGGTTACACTTTCACTGGCATTCAGGTTCAGATTGCAATTCAATTTCAGGCTTGCATTATCGGTATAGCAGGAGATCTTTGTGGGAAGCCCCAAGGAGTACTCCACATTACCGATAAAATTCGGATCGAATTGTGCGTTACCCTGGGTTATTTTAAATGTTACCCCTCCATTTTGATAAATGATCGTATTGGAGAAATCATACGTTAAACCATCGGCACTTAATTTGACTCCGGGGGCAATATAATTGATTTTGATTTTTTGCATGGTTTTTCCTCCGGCAGAAGAGGTAGCTTTGGTAGGTGAGATCCCTGTTTGAAAAGAGAAATTGGCCGTATTGAATAGCTCACTCATGTCGGCTTGTTCTGTTTGAAATGTATAAATATTTCCCTGGGAGGTTATTCCGGTAACCCTACGGAGGAAACCATCACCCGCAGCGCCCACTATCACATCACCTGTCGAAATTACAGGTATTGTTCCTGTAAATTCAATTTTATACATTCCTTGTGACAATTGCGTGGAATCGCTTATTAATTGAGAATTGTTCGCGTCAATCAATTTGACATTCTGTTGCAAAGTGTCTGATGGATTGTTGTAATTAGGGTAATCTACACTCTTCTTACATGTTGAAAAAAACACAATTGCAAATGAGAAAAGGAATAGTCTAAAAATTAAGTTTGTTCTGGTTTTCATGGCTTTTTCAGTTTATGTAAATCGGATAATCTATATTATTATTTTCAATTTTCAAGGAATGAGTTATAGCTAATATTCATATTTCCATGAAAAATTATGCATTTGTTAAATATTTAACAAATCTAATCTGTTAATTCTCAAAAATCAATACCTCATTTGTAGTATTTAATTAGGTTATTGTTATATTTGGAATTTAATAATTGAGAATGATGAAAACAGGAACACCGTCAGATGAGATTGACCGCGTTTTTGAGAAAGTCAAAGACGTAGCTCCAAGTGGACTCAGCACTGAAGAAGAATTGCTTTTTTACAGGGAGATCATCTCTAAAATGAAAGGTAATATCTATATTAATCAGATTGATGATGTTGATGACTTTACAACAGCTAGGATGATATGGGCCAATAAGAACTGCCTGGAATCAATGGGGTATACCCTTGAGGAGGTCCGGGAAAAAGGATACAGACTTTTTACTGAAACTATTCATCCTGATGATGCTGGAGTAGCCCGGCAATCTATAGATTATCATTCACTCAAACAGGGAGACGTATTTGGCGGATTAGCCAGGTTTATTAATAAAAGCAAAGAGATCAAATGGTACTTTGGAACTAATGTTGTATTGAACACAAGAAACGGCAAGCCTTGGCAGTTTCTTAATGTTGTATTAAACATCCAGGATGAACTTCATGCCCAGAAGCAGCTTTTGGAACTTCAACGTGAAAACATCCACCTTAAAAATACCCTGCAAATAAAATTATTGTCTGGCAGGGAGAAATCAGTCCTCAAGCATATAGCGAAAGGCTGTTCACACAAAGAAATCGCCGATAAACTTATGATCAGCACCCATACTGCGAGGACACACCATAGAAATATTTCAAGAAAACTCGGTAAAAGGAAGATAGCAGAACTGGCTGTCTTTGCTTCTGAAAGTGGCCTGATTTGAATCAGCAGGTTTTAAGCTGGCCCACTATTTCCTTCGCAGAGTTGATGTTATGCCTGTCAAGGTATCCGTTGATGCCATCAATGATCTTTGGGCAGACCATGGGGTCGATGAAGTTCGCGGTGCCTACCTGTACCACTGATGCCCCGGCAAGCATGAATTCTATCGCATCCGTGGCATTCATGATGCCTCCAAGTCCTACAATGGGAAGTTTAACTGCCTTGTATACCTGCCATACCATGCGGAGGGCAACGGGTTTGATCGCAGGGCCTGATAAACCCCCGGTAATAGTGGAGATGACAGGCTTCTGTGTCTCGGCATCGATAGCCATGCCAAGTAAAGTGTTTATAAGCGTAAGCACGTCGGCGCCTCCGTCGGCAACTGCTTTCGCCATCTCTGAGATGCTGGTAACGTTGGGTGAAAGTTTCACCATCAGCACTTTCTTATAAACTTCACGCACAGCCCTGGTTACCTCGGTGGCAGTGGCCGGCACTACCCCGAAAGCCATGCCTCCTTCCTTGACATTGGGACAGGAGATATTCAGTTCAATAGCAGGTATGCCTTCGAGCTCGTTGATCCTTTCGGCGACTTTTACGTACTCTTCAATGGTGGATCCTGAAACATTTACTATGACCTGGGTGTTGAAGTCTTTGAGCCTGGGATAAATAGTACTGCAGAAATTGTCGACTCCCTTGTTTTGCAGGCCCACCGAATTAAGCATGCCCGAAGCAGTTTCAGCCATACGGGGATATTTGTTGCCATCACGGTTGGAACCTGTCACGGCTTTCACGAAGATCCCGCCTAGCAGTCCAAGGTCATAAAAGTCTTTAAACTCCTCACCATAGCCGAAGCAACCCGACGCAGTCGTCACCGGGTTTTTGAATTTCATGCCTGCGATGTTTATCCCTAGGTCAGCCATATATAAAATATAAGTAGCGAAGTAGCGAGGTAGCGAAAATTGAAATAGCGAGGTAGCGAGGTAGCGAGGTAGCGAAAATTTAAATTCAACATTCGATATTCCTTGTTCAATATTCGACATTCAAAATTCGAGTATTCGATTATTCGAGTATTCATTTTTTACCATTTAAGCCTTGACGTCTCAAACACCGGCCCTTCAACGCACACTCTCTCATTTCCTTTATCGGTAGGTGTTATGCAGCATAAGCAAACCCCGTAACCGCAGGCCATATAATTTTCGAGTGAGACCTCGCAGGCAACCCCTTTGGCCGCTGCTAATTTAGCCACTGCATGCATCATTGCGTCAGGACCGCAGCAGAAGATCCTGTCGTAAGGCAGGGGAGACTGGCTGAACACAGGATTTTGGGTAACAAAGCCTTTATCTCCCCGGCTTCCGTCATCCGTGCTAAGGTAAACCTTGCCATAACGGGAATATTCGTTGACCTGCGACACCTCATCCGCAGACCTGAACCCAAGTAGAAAGTCGGGTCTTACACCTTTTTTATTCAGCACTTCACCCATGAACATCAGGGGTGCCACACCCGCTCCTCCTCCTACCAGCAGCAGCCTTCCGGTTGAAGGCAATGAAAATGAGTTGCCGAGGGGATATACCAGGTTAAGCGCATCACCGGGCTTCAGCATGCCCATATGCAGTGTGCCTTCTCCCTTGACCTGCACCAGCAGGCTCAAAGTATTTTTTACGTAATCCACAAAATGGATTGAAAAGGGCCTCCGTAGGAATGTGGAAGGGGAATTATGCACAAGCACCTGTACGAACTGCCCGGGAAGTATTTCGGGAAGCGTGACAGGTGCCTGAAGTTCTAAAACGAAATGTCTTGTGTTAAGCCGTGTATTGCCAGTAACTATAAAATCTTGTGCAAATTTCTTCATCAGCAGAAGGAAATGAACGGGTTAGCTGCCGAGCCTTGTCTGTGCTTCATGAATGACCTCTTTGTACTTCCTGAGGATACGGTCCCATTCCTTAAACAGTTCGTCGCTTTTCACGCTTACCTGGCTTGCATTGGCAACTTCGCTTACCAGCTTGATCTTATAAGCCAGGGGGTCAGTTGAGGCCAGTTTTACGATGATCCTGGTGCGGATAGTCTTCTGTTTGAAAGTCTGTACAACCCAGGCGGTGCGAAGGTAGCCGGTATTTTTATCGGTGACTTCAAGTACATCAAAATAAGTGGTGATGATCTGGCTGAGGAGTTTCCATGCTTCATCTTCCTTTTTCGTGGTTTTTATCTCGATGTCAACGTTCGCCACATCAGTAGCCTCAGTTGCATCATAGGCATCGTCCTTTTCCATCTGGTAGAAGTAAGTCTTCGGCGGCGGTGTGATGCCAGGCTTATTACAGAATTCAATGAGGCCAATGAGATACCCCAGTTTCTCAACTTTTACATTAACGCAGGCATATGGAGGGATCAGAATCTCGAGCTGACCGGAACCCATCATTTTTCCGTCAACATAAATCTTGGCATCAGGCTCGGAAACAGTGAACTTGACAACTTTCTTTCCGGCTGAAGCCGAAAGGCTTATTGCTATTAAAGCAAGGATCAACAACGCGCTTCTCAGTATGTTTCTCATGGTGAATGAATTTTTACGACATTCAATATTACAAATTATTCTGATTTCTTTTTCCTTGCAGCCTTTTTTTCAGGTTTTGCATCGGTTTCAGTTTCTTCAGCCGGTTTTTCTTCAACAGCCTCGGGTTTTTCGGCTTCAGTTTCCGCTGGTTCTACTGTTTCGGCCTTTTCTTCCGGCACTTCAGTGAAATCGAGCAGATTATGGGCCAGAAGCAGGTTATACCAAATCATCATCTTGCGGATGTCGGATACATAAACCCTTTCTTTGTCGAAATCGGGAACCATGTCGGCAAAGAATTTCAGCAGGGCGTTATTGTCGGATTTCGGATCAAGGGTTTCTTTTCCCTCCAGCTTTTCATGAAAAGCTTTGAAAACATCTTTCAGGGGGCGGTCCTCGCCGGTGGTGAACACACTGATCTCCTCAAGGGAACTCATTTTTTCGTGCCCGAATGCCGGGAAACGTTTCTGGTCGGCAAGGGACTCAACGATCACTGCGTTTTTCCCCTGGGAAACTACTGTAAACAAGCCGGCTTTACCTGAGATAGAAACAATTTTAGTAAGGTCCATAGTGTTGTTTTTTATGCAAAGATACAAATAGAATGTTCAGATTAATCGGTAGTTTTTGTATTCGCCTGGGCGCCAGCCAACAAGGTCTTCGATAAGCCTTAAGGCTTTTTGTTTGACACTGAGCCTGTTTTTCCCGGGATCCGGATGGAACTCCCAGTTTTTCATGGATATCCGTTCTTTCATAACCGAGGGATGGTTTCCGGGAAATGGTTTCAAACCGCTGATATTGCTGTAATCGAATTCAGGGGCGGCAGGTATGTGATTCTTAACCCAGTTGTCGTCATGCCAGTGCTTGTGAAAGGATTCCAGCCTGGCCTGCTGGGAACCGGGTGATTTAACCCATCCGTAATGATAGATGGTGGCATCAATCTGCTTTACCCTGAGTTTTTTGCCGTTGTTCCTGAATCCCTGGGCGTCCCTGTAAGACCTTATCCCTTCTCTTTTCCTGATGATCCTGACTTCACGACGGTACCAGTCGCGCGAACTGGCCACGTAATCATAGGATCCGAAAAAATGAAGGTAATTGAACAGCAGTCCTTCCACACGGGGATCATCCTTAAACCTTTCCATGCCCGCCTTTATGGCAGAATGAAAGGTTTCAGGAACAATCTCATCCGCCTGGATATAAAAAGCCCAGTCACAATCGTCCGAAACGGCATCAAGGGCTTTGTCGGTCTCGACTGCCAGCACCTTCCCGCCGGCCCGGAGATTATCATCCCATACGGTATCGATGATACGGATCTTAGCCGGGTCGATGGAAGCGATCAATTCACGGGTATTGTCATCGGAATTACCTGCCGCTACTACGAATTCATCGCAAAGAGGCAACACAGAACGTATGGCTTCGGCAACCGGGTAATCGAATTTTACGGCATTCCTTACAAAGGTGAACCCGCTGACTTTCATTTCAGATGGAGATAATGCCGGTGTAATTTTCGGGACTTATCTTTTTCAGCTCGGTCTTGACTTTTTTCGAAATTTTAAGACTGTCGATGAATTCATGAAGCAATGCCTTCGTCACATGGCGGTTTCCCCTGGTCAGTTCCTTGAGCGCTTCATAAGGATTAGGGTATTTTTCCCGTCTGAGAATGGTCTGAATCGCTTCTGAAACCACTGCCCAGTTATTGTCAAGGTCCTTGCGGAGTTTCTCCTCGTTAAGGATCAGTTTATCCAATCCTTTGAGAAGCGATTTGAACGCTATAACTGAATGTGCAAATGGCACACCTATGTTCCTGATCACGGTGGAATCGGTGAGGTCGCGCTGGAGGCGGCTCACCGGAAGCTTGGCCGAAAGGTGTTCGAACAAAGCATTGGCGATGCCGAGGTTCCCTTCGGAGTTCTCAAAGTCTATGGGATTTACTTTATGAGGCATGGTGGATGAGCCTGTTTCGCCCTTCCTGACCTTCTGCCTGAAATATTCCATCGAAATGTAAGTCCAGATATCGCGGTCCAGGTCTATAAGGATGTTGTTGATCCTTTTGAGGTTGTCGAAAAAAGCTGCAAGCCCGTCATAATGTTCTATCTGGGTAGTAGTCTGCTGCCGCCTCAATCCGAAAGTCTTTTCGAGGAATATATTGGCAAAGCCGTCCCATGCTATATCGGGATAAGCTGCTTTATGGGCGTTGAAATTCCCTGTTGCCCCGCCGAATTTTCCTTCAAAACGCAGGGTGGTAAGCAAAGACAACTGCGCACCTATCCTTTCGGTAAACACATATAATTCCTTGCCTACGGTGGTAGGTGATGCAGGCTGACCATGGGTATGGGCCATCATTGGAACATCTTTCCATTCCTGGGCACGGGCATAGAGAACATTGAAGATCTCTTCAAGTAGCGGAAGGTATACATCGACGAATGCATCCCTGGTAGCCATAGGGAAAGCGGTATTATTCACATCCTGAGAGGTCAGTCCGAAATGGACAAATTCCGAATATTCGGCAAGTCCGAGTTTTACGAATTTCTCTTTCAGGAAATATTCAACTGCTTTGACATCATGGTTGGTTTCCTTTTCAATTTCCTTGACCCTTACCACGTCGGCTTCGGTGAAATGGCTGCAGATCCGGCGAAGTTTCGGAAAGAATTTCTTATCGAGCTCACTGAGCTGGGGAAGAGGGATCTTGCAGAGGGCAATGAAGTACTCAACTTCCACTACGACACGGTATTGAATGATCGCAGCTTCCGAAAAATACATAGCGAGTTTTTCAGTCGCTTTCCTGTACCTGCCGTCCACGGGGGAGATAGCAAAAAGTGATGAATCCATGACAATCAACATTCAAGTTAATAACAACACGAAAATACAAATACTTAGGCAAACTTGGTAAACTGTATTATTTTACAGTTTTTAAAATCCATGAAGCGATCATCTCAAGAACCCTGGGCTGTATCGTTTCTTCAATTGTTCCGTACTCTGAAGGCGATCCTGTTTTAGCTGTCTGGAACAGATGGTTGGCCCCCGGGATCTCCTCGATGGTGTATTTGGAATTACCTCCGAAGATCAATGCCTTTTCAATTGCCGGCAGGTTGATTTTTGAATCTACCTGCAGGTCCTTGTCGCCGTTGAAGGCAAAAAGATAACAATGAATTTTCCTCAGGTAGTCCTGGGGATCCAGGGTCAGGAAAGTCCTGAACCAGGGCGAAGTGACGGTTTTAATGCTGTTTTCAATAGAGGCCGCCGACATGGTGTCGGCGCTTCCCTTTTTCTTTTCAGCATCATTTTCCTTTTGGAACAGCTTGCGGATGAGATCCGAGGCTTTATCATTATCTGGATATTTTTTCAGGATATCATATACCTTCTGGTTCATCTTCTCTCCCTGTTGAATGTCGGCTTCTTTTGCACTGTCGGCTCTCTGAATCTCGGCAGCCTGCGTCATCAGGACCATCTCCCCTGTAACACCGGTACCTGCCATAAGCACAATAAAATCAACATCCTTCCTCTTTGAGGCTATGATTGGAGCAATGATGCCCCCTTCACTGTGGCCGATAAGGCCGAGCTTTGCAGTATCGATTTCAGGCCTTGATTTCAGGAAATCCAGGGCAGCTTCGGCATCAGTCGCAAAATCAAAAGTTGTGGCTGTTGAAAATTTGCCTCCCGACTTTCCAACACCCCGGTCGTCACAACGCAAAACTGCAATTCCATTCCTTGACAGGTAATCAGCCAGCACCAGGAATGGTTTATGCCCCATCAGTTCTTCGTCCCTGTTTTGGGGCCCTGAACCTGTTATAAGAACGACTCCCGGGTAGCCTTTACCCTCGCCGGGGATGGTGAGGGTCCCTGCCAGGGTGATCCCGGCTTTTGCATTGGGGACAATGACTTCCTCGGTGATATAAGGAAAAGGAGGTACGGGCTCCTGCGGCCGTGACCTCTTGAAATCCTCTTTCTTGTGTTCCAGGTCAAGTGGCAGATCCAACCCGCCTTGCTTCCAGCGGCCTTCCAATGCAGAATAATCCCTCGTGAACCTTCCCTGGTAACTGCCCATAATAGATTTGACGCCCACTACCATCGAATCGGCTGTGACCATGACGCTGGTTGTAGGGATCCCGTGCGCTCCCTGGTCGGGACTGTCGAAGGTCACCGTAAGACTGTCCTTATCATTTGTTTTAACATTCATCACCAGGGTCAGGGTGATACCCTGAATTTTTAGTCCCCCAACCCAGGAACCGGTGATTTTAGAGGTGGGCGGTTTACCCTGGGCAAATGCAGGATTACCGGCAGCAAGGATCATTCCTGCGGACAGTAGCAGAAAGAATAAAATTTTTTTCATGGTGTGCTTATTTGGGGATGATATGAGTTGCAAACGAATCTGAATAGGCATAAAAGAAGCCCACTGCCCCGTTGTTGATGTTTCCTTCAACATTGGCAGGAGGGCCTGAGAAGAAGGGGATCTGGTAACCGGCCTGCTGTACCTGCCTGATGAAATCGTAGTATTCCTTTGTGATGCCGCTCATCTGCACCTTGACAGTGTCGCCGGGATAAAGCGTTTCCCAGTAATTTGCATTATTGATACGAAATGCAGTAAGACCCCTGATATAGCTCCCGTTGAAAAACTTGTCATCCGAAGTACTCCATTTCTGAATGGAGTCCGACATCAGTATTCCGTTGCGGTAGTACCGGAGCAGGTAATAATTGAACTCGTCCCCGGGTTCCTGGGCAAAGATCTTGATCAGCCACCTTCCGCTTTTCCCCATATTTGGATCGAACTCAGTCTGGATCGAATCCAGCCTTGCAACCTTCATGATCTTGCAGGTTGATGTATATTCTGAACTGTTGCCGATTACCTCCGGGAGCTTGATATCGAGGCCGTATGTCTTTCCGATCACTCCCCTGAAAGTAGGATCCAGGCTGTAAACACCAGGATGGCTGGGTAGCTGTTCCTTCAGTGTATCAGGGAAAGAACCATCACTCAGGATAACGATGGCATTGCTTACCATCGGCGGCGGCTGGTTATAGAAATAACTGGCCGATTTACTTAGGGTGACCGACCTCTGCATGCTGTCGTTGGTGATCCCGCCGTCAACCACAAGCCGTACATAGGAACTGTCGAGGTTCACATTGATCCTCTCGGTGCATCCTGCAGCAAGCAGGAGGATTATCAGGCTGAAGAGGAGCTTATTCATGGTTGAAATGGAAATTAAATGTAACCGATGGAATGATTCCGAAGAGGTATACCTTTTCGGCGTATGTTGTATTCGGGTCAACATTATCCTGTACAAAGTTAACCGACCAGGTATTGTGCCGGTCATATGCATTGTAAACCGAGAAGTTCAGGTCCCAGGTAAACTTCCTGTTGGGTTTTTCCTTGGAAGAGAAGGTTACGGCCAGGTCGAGCCTGTGATAGTCCTGATAACGATATGCATTTCTTTCGGAATAAATGGGAATTACCTTCCCGGCTATAGTCGCCCTTCCAGTGGGGAATGTCACTGGCGCCCCGGTTGCATAGACCCAGTTGGCCGAGATGTTCCATCGTTTGGCTACCTGCACATTGATCACAACGCTGATGTTATTGGGTTTGTCGTATGGAGCCGGATAGGGGTCAGGGGTTATTTCGGGGATCAGTCGGAAGGACCTTGAATAAGTATAGCTGACCCATCCGCTTACGATCTTCTCATTGAGCCTTACAAGGCATTCAAGCCCGTAGGAATATCCTCTCCCGGTCCGCACCTGGCCTTCCAACGTGTCGACCAGTAAAAGCTGTGCAAAGTTTTTAAAATCGATAACGTTATGCATCCATTTGTAATATGCTTCAACCGAGGTTTCAATGGTGTTATGCCTGAAGTTCCTGAAATAACCCACGGCAACCTGGTCACCCATCTGCGGCTTGATATTGGGGCTCGCAGGGAACCAGATATCGAGAGGTGTTCCTGCCGAAGAATTCTGTGCAAGCTGCAGGTATTGATATGTACGTGCGTAGCTCGCCTTGACCGATGATTTCTCGTTAAACTGGTACATCAGCCCTATCCTTGGTTCAATCCCCCCATAGGTATTGTAAAACACCCCGGTTTTATATACTGTGGAATCAATGACTACATGGGTTGGAGTATAATGGTAAACAGTACCAGGGCCGATATTCTGGAAAAGGGAGAGCCTGATGCCGTATGTTGCAGTGAAGTGAGAACCGATCTTCTGCTCATTGCTGGCATATATACCTGATTCGAGGCTGTAATTCTTTGGGACCTGTATCGAGGTGAATACAGTTTCACTCCCGGTGCCGCTGGCCGTGCCCGGGTTGATCATATGGTATGTAACGGCAGCGCCAAGATGAAGCGTGTTGTTGGTGTTGAGGTACCAGGCGAAATCCCCTTTCATCCCGAGATCCTTGAGGCTTGCCTTCCACTGGAATGAATTCGTATTCCCGTCGGGGGTTCCGAGAAGATAGCGGTAGTCGCTGTAAACCGTTGTGAAATTAAAGAACAGTTTCTTGGAGAACACATGGTTCCAGCGGAATGTCCCGGTACCGTTGCCCCAGTTCATTTTTGCGAACTGGTTGCTGAAAACGTCCCTGCCGAAATAACCTGATAAAAAGACCGTGTTATTGTCGTTGATCACATAGTTTATCTTGGCATTGATATCATAAAAATACAGGCGGTTATTCTGTAGCGCCTTGTTTGAAGAAAGAGGCAGAAAAAGGTCTGCATAGGTTCGCCTCCCTGAAACAATAAATGAACAACGTTCTTTTTTGATCGGTCCTTCGATCGTGATCCTGCTTGCAATGATACCGATGCCGCCATTCACCTCGAATTTCTTTGAATTCCCTTCGTCCATCCTCACATCGAGCACCGATGAAAGCTTTCCCCCGTAAATTGCAGGGATATCACCTTTATATAATTTGACGTCCTTTACCGCATCATTATTAAACACCGAGAAAAATCCCATGAGGTGGGAGGCGTTGTAGACCGTAGCCTCATCCAGCAGAATAAGGTTCTGATCGGGTGCTCCCCCGCGAACACTGTATCCGCTCGATCCTTCACTTACACTCTGAACCCCCGGAAGCAGCTGTATCGCCTTGATCACGTCGACCTCACCCATCAGCATCGGGATCTTCTGAATTGTCTTGATGTCCATTTTGAACACGCTCATCTCGGGCTTGGCCACATTCTGGTCAGTGCGGTCACTCTTGACAACCACTTCATGCAATTCCTTCTGTTCGGTCTCAAGTTCCAGCTTCAGGTTGATGTCCTTGTCGAGGGTAACCGCCCTTGTGACAGTGGTATAGCCTATGAATGAAAACAACAGGGTGTATTGTCCCTGGACCATGGTAAGTGAAAACCTGCCATACTGATCGGTGGTGGTACCGGTCTTCAGTTCCTGGATAAAAACAGTTGCTCCGACCAGGTCCTCGCCGTCGCTTTTATCCGTTACCTTCCCGGTAACAGTGTATTTTTTAGGAGTTTCAGGGAGTGAATAACCGGGAATGGCCATCAGTATACAAAAAAGAAAAAGAAGGGTCAAAGGGAATTTCATGCAGTGCTTGGAAATTATGGTCTGATAACGCTGAATTCCCCGTTTTCGTATAGCTTGATGATGCGCGAAGCCCTGGATGTTGAAATGACGTCATGGTATAAACCGACTATGTAGTCTGCCTGTTTAATAATTTCGGGGTTTATTTCATTAAAAGTATGAGGATTTGCCCCTCCTGAAGGGTTGGCGGAGGTTGACACCACCGGTTTCCCGAATTCCCTGATCAGTTCCCGGCAGAATTCATGATGCACAATGCGGATCGCGATGGAACCATCCTCACCCAGTATGTTATTTGCAAGGTTTCTGCCTTTGGGATAAATGATGGTCAGCGGAGTGTCTACATTTTTTAAAAGATCCCAGGTGATCGTAGGAATATTTTCAACATACAGTTCCAGCTTTTCAGGACTGTCAAGAAGGATGATCTGGCTTTTGCTGCCGATCCGTTTTTTGATCCGGTATATTTTGCTCACCGGTTCGGCATTAGTGGCATCACAGCCCAACCCCCATATGGTATCGGTAGGATACAATATCGTGCCGCCTGCATTCAATACATCCAGGCACGAAAATATTTCCTGCCTGAGGGCTTTACTGATCACTTTAATGGTAATTAAGGGCGTAAAAATACCTAGAATTTTTGAATTTAAAGGGGGAGTAACGGAAATTGATCAGGCCTTATGGTAGTAGCGCATTCAAAGTGCTTAAGGGGGCATGATCTTTGCCCGTGAAGACCGCATGGACGGCACTTTAGCTCCCTGGAGGTTTGTATGATCCAGCGTTTTTCGGAGAGCGGCCCGAACCCGAATTCAGGGACCGTA
>Ga0316226_1000186_pt1 | contig 94265 bp, 141 predicted proteins | sample TBH18017metaG_FD_206009 | JGI IMG/M metagenome (GOLD analysis project Ga0316226, IMG submission 206009) | Freshwater microbial communities from Trout Bog Lake, Wisconsin, USA - TBH18017 | ecosystem: Environmental > Aquatic > Freshwater > Lake > Hypolimnion/Profundal zone | place: USA: Wisconsin...
TTGTGTTGGTTATGCTATGTAGCATAACCAAATGCTTTTTTCAAGCAACATTGCTTGAAAAAAGATAAGTTGTACCTCGCTCGCTCGGCCCAACACAAACATTCTCTATAACAATTTCGTTATAAATAGTTATCCACAGGCTGTGGATAAGCCTGTGGATAAGTCCCCGTACCTAGGAGCCTAGGGCTATCGCGGCGGGATAGCGCGCCTCCCTAAGGAGCAAGTCTAAGAGCGATAGTCTTATGTCATAGGAACCATTCTTTCTTTCTCGGCTTGGCGTCAGGCTTCTGTCCCTGGCTGGTCAGGTGGTAGGAGCCACACACCCCACAGAAATAGGAGGCGCATGGCTTCTTTCTATTAGATTTCCAATTAGTGCGCCAAATACTATCTAGCGCGCGTTCCGCATCTAACTTAGTGCGGAACCGCTTCTTCTCCGTACACTTCGCCATTACTGGAACCTAAGTCCGTTAATGGTCTGACCGTCCTCACAACCTTGACAAATTCCTTGGTAAGTCTCTGATACGAGCCGTCCGCAAGAGCCACATTCGTGGCAATCACAGCCCTCGTTAGTATCTGTGTCACAAGACTCGCAGAGTTCAGGCTCGGCTGGCGGTAACGCTGGCGGTGTAAAGTCGAATTCAAGTTGTGTCCATTCTCCGTTGGTAGTCATTAGTAAGTTTCCTTTCCTAGGTGATAGTTTTTATAGCGTAGTTCTTTAACCTCAGGCAAGTAGTAGAAATTGTCTATGGCGCTCGCCTCTTCGCCACCCCCACAGAAACAATCTGTGAGGGGAAATCCGCAAGTATTACAGAGCATTAGTACCCCCCTAGTTCCGACAATGAAGGCTAAAACTACCGCACTCAAAGCACTCAAATACGGACGTGTAGTCGTGCTCGCCGTATTCGTTGAGTAATTCGTGGATGATTACCTCATTGTTACAGCATACAGAGCCTATTGGTTGTGACATTACATTACTTCCATTCCGTTTGGCAGACAGTTACGTCTAGCGAGTGGGTACAGCGCACCTTCTTGGTGTGCTGGTCAAGATAGTGAGCGCCCTCATAGGTAGCGCCCAATACGGCTAGGAGAAGGGCGCCCCAAAAGAGCGCCCTCACCCCCGTCCTCACGAGGAGATAAGCCTTAGAGCGAGGCACTGAGCCACTCCTCATCCTCGCGCGCTACCTCAAATTGAGCGATAGCGCTACCCTCATCCACCTCAACTACGCGCTTGCGCCTATCGTACACAGCGGATACTGCTTGCCCTTTGCTGGCTTCAAGTTCGGCGCGGAATAGTGCGCTAGCGGTTAGCGCGTGTAGTTCGTCATTATTGGTAGTGATAGGCGCGCGTAACGCCTTATCTATTGAACCAATGTGAAGGCGCAACTCCTCTAGTTGCTCATGGGATAGGAATAGAGTGGTATCTAAGCCGTCACCCACTACGCTTAGGGAGACATAATCCTCACGAATAGATGTAGAGAACACTGCGACCTCACGGCTGAGGTGAACATCAACTGATGACATAATCTGACCTTATCTGCTAGGGCTAGCGGTGTGCTTGCCATTAGGAGAATTCAATCAGATACGCATAGAGAGCGCAAGCCACAGCCCCCTATTCTGTATAACACTTTCGTTATAAACCTTTATAACAATTTGTTACATAACAAATTGTTATACAGCTACCTCTCAGGCTCCTCTCAGACACCCCCCAGAGTTAATTCAGGAACCTCTCAGGAAAGGGGCCAGGTGAAATTCGCAGGTATCACTTATATGGGGGAGGCAGTAGCCTAAGGTTGCAGAGGTTGCATAGGTTGCGTTTATGATAATGTGCGGTTATGGATAGAAAACAGCAGCTGGACGAAGCGCTTGCGCTTATTGAGCGGAATTTCGGCAGGGGTAATCTGATTAAGGATACTCGGGTTGAGCGGGGTGTTATCTGTGCATCCTGCGGGAAACGATGTAGCAGCTGTCGCTGCGGGTGCAGTTACTGCTGGGGAAACCAGAACCGTATTTACTATTAGATTATGGCCGAGGTTGCGGATTTTGCAGAGTTAGCGAAGATATTCGATTTGACAAATTCCGAATTTCGGAAGTGGCCTGAGTACCTTCATCGCGCTTATGATAGGGTGCGGTTATGACTACATTAACCCTAGAACAACTCGAAGCCCGTTTAAACATCATTACTGAGCTAAAGAACACGGAGTACAGTAAGAATTTTCCAGATGTGGACATCCTGTATAGGTTATCCACTGAGGCCTACGCCATTGAGGACAAGCTGCGCGAAAGTGGTTATTACTCAGACAAAAACTGACTTGAACGCATTCATTGCGTTTATGCTAGTATTCGGATACGACTGGTTCCCGAGTACGAATTAAGGACTTAAAGCTTACAACGGGGTCGTAACCGTATGTAACACCAGTTGCCTGCCAGTACCGCCGATAATGTCGCTCAAGCGATTTTCCTGTTGATGGATAGGTGGTACTGCGCTTATTGGTCGTTAGCTCAGTGGCAGAGCGCCCTACCTATAATCGGGAGGCCCCTGGTTCGATTCCAGGATGACCAACCGCTGTGACGCAATCGCGCGGAACAGGTAGGTTTTTCCATAAACACAGGTGTAATACAGCCCCGCGTTGCGAAAAGAGGAGAAATGCTAGTTAAGGTCTGTTTAGTCTGGCTAGTAACCATTGATACCCTTGCAATCCTATTTGGGCTCTACGGGTACACCTCAGCCAAGATATGGGGTAAGAAGTAACGCTGAGTAACAACTCTCAGGTATATGTTGTCTTCTCCCGCTATATGGTGAATAATTAAGAACATGAGTAATCGCGCTAAGAAAGTAAAGCCAGTAAAACCCTTTAAGGGCAAGAAGCCTCACGCTCGCGCTCAGTCGGGTACATCTAATGTTCCTACTATAGAGAAAGACTCTATGGGAAGAGTTCGTTCTGAAGAGAATAGAGCGAAGATAGAGGAAGAAACCCTGGCGGATAGAGCTCAAGCAGCCCATAAGCTGGCTACGCGTACTCTAGGCACCAACGAGCTAGCCGCTTTGATGCAAGAGGCTCCTGGCGGAGCTCTACCTGACCAGATTAGAGTGCATTCCCGTCAGTTTAAGAAGTTTGTTAATGACGCTCCTGATGCGGGCGCAACCCGTGAATCGGGTGTAATGTAGTCAACACGCCCTAATGTAGGTTGCGTTTTACATTCTATGGGTGTAGTGTTCGGTTCCTAGTAACAATAAAGGAGTCGAAGTGAAAGCATTCATTGGAATAGGTATATACCTAGTTTTAGTCTCCCTAGCCCTTGCCTTTAATCATGGCGCACACAAATGACCGACCTAGAGATTGTCCAAGAGGCGCAGAAGCGGGTTAAAGCGCAGATAAAAAATTATGAAGAAATAAATAGATTGATAGGTGGCCTTGTTTTTAGGTTACCAAATTACAACTCATGGCTCGCCCATAAAGCGTTCTTTGAGAGGCATAAGCGACTTGAAACAAATGTGGGTGATTTGTGTGAGATTTGCGAGTATTCAGAATACAGAGCGTCTTATCCCTGCCCTGAATCAGTAGCACAAGCCAAAGCGATTATGGGGGTGGAGTAATGTTAGAGACAGCCGTAACTCTGGCGATAATCGGTATGAATTTGTTTGGAATATATGTAGGGGTTCAAATTGGCAGATATTTATGGAATAGAGAGAACAAATGAAACACACTACCGCTGAATACTTAGCGTGGATTGATAACAAGTTGGCAATTCTTACTGAGATTGAAAATACAACTTTAGTAATGCCAATGGAAGTTATCGCCCGCGCCTCCCTCCTAGCCAACCGAGATGTGTTGGAGAGGCATAAGCCGATTCCGTATAACGATGGCTCAACTTTTTGTCGGGCTTGTAATGGCGTTCCCTGCCCTACCTACCTAGACATAGCCCAACGATTAGACGAGGTGATGTAGGTGAAGTGTTGCGACAGACCATCCAAATGCAAGCACCCATTCTCTCTACTGACTTATGAACAATTTTCTAAACAATTAGCAGGAAGTAATTGGATACAACAAAGCGAGGTGGAGAAGTGAGTGAAGAAACCGCAACTAAGACCTACATGACTACAAAGCAATTCATAGAAGTATGGAAGTCGCTTGATGATGACAAGCGCAAAGAATTATCAGCCGCTTGGTACAACGCTCTGGACACCGCTTGGTACACCGCTTGGGGCACCGCTCGCGCCGCCGCTTTGCGCACTGCTTGGTACAACGATTGGTACAACGATTGGTACAACGATTGGCACAAAGATTGGTACAACGATTGGTACAACGCTTGGGACACCGCTTGGAACAACGCTTGGAACTCCGTTCGGGACGCCAACCTCGCTGTTCTTGTACGCGACAAAATCACAACTAAACAATTCGAGATACTGACTCAACCATGGACATCATGCCAGCTCTCACTATTTGCAGAGGATTGGCAGCGACTACAACAAAGTGAGGTGGAGAAGTGATGGATAGCAAACAATTCCTAGAAGTCGTTGAGAAATACAAGGCAGGATTTATCACTTTGCCCGATGTCATGGAATCTCTAGCCGTTTATACCTTTGGTGAAGTTGAAAAACATGGCGAGCAGATAGCGCGGGAGATTGAGGATTACGCTGAAAAGAATCATCCAAAGCATAAATCAAACATTCTGTGCCAAAGGTGTGACATCACTGCGGCTTATCGCAATGCCGCCAAAATCGCTAGGGGTGAGAAGTAACATGAAACATACTCAACAGATATGTTTGGTAGTAATCCTATACATCCCCAACTGGGGTGTATAGGAAATGAACCTAACTAAGCGAATCCTCAGCGATGAGGAAGCAAATTCGTTTTCAACAAAGCGAGGTGGAGAAGTGAGTTACCTAAAAGATTTGCCCTGTGCGGGTTGTGGAACTGAAAGCACTTACTACTTCCCCGATAAACCAACGGCGCATTATTGCTATTGTGAGTTTCGGCATGAGATTGGCGAGCAGATAGCGCGGGAGATTGAGGCAGATAAAGTCGCTTGCCTAGCGGCTAGAGTCAAAACCAAATACATAGGTAGAAAATTTGAGTATAACCCCGTAGATACGGACAAAGAACGCGGTTTGGTAAAAATGGCGTACGACAAGTCGGCCGCTATCGCTAGGGGGCAAGATGAATTTCCATTGGTTTTAGATGGAAGAAATGATGGAAGCGTTATCCATGCAGAAGATGTGCGAAAAACTGCTCGTGAATGGAGGCGTGAAAAATGAAGGGCTTATTTATGCCAATGGACGGTGCTACTTGGTGGTTAGAAAGTGAACAAGTTAGAGCCAAAGCCACCGCTATCGCTAGGGGTGAGAAATGAAAAATACTCCTAAATGGTTTACCTTTTTTATGATTGTGCTACCTATCCTTTTCGTGTGGTTCGTAGTTCATGCAGCAACATCTGATAATCTTAAAGAGCCTACTGACCCACGATTGGGAACGGTATCTATTCCAAATACGCTTATATATAAAATTTGCGATGGAACAACACTTGTCTATTCAAAAGGCGGGGTAGTAGTTAATAGTCCAGAATGTGAGCCAAAGAAATGAGATTAACGCTTAAAAAGAACCGAATCGCAAAAAATACTTGCATAAATAGTTATGACATTATGGGATTCAAAGGTTTGGGTACTTGGTTTAATGCTTATGGAGTTAGTTACATTGGCACATTAGATGATTATGATAAACTGCTTAAAACCAATGATTTAACTCCGTTTAATTTGATACAAGACTTTAACTTTTTGGGTAGATTTCACATAGACAATTTATCAACCAAGTTTGGGAAGTGGGTAGATACAGAGTGACCCACGATGAATTGCTGGCAAAGATAGACTCAATGGAAATGCGCTACAAGAACGAGGAACCAAGAAGAAATGCCCTTCGTGCAGTAGTTGAATTGCATAAGCCAGAACCACGATTAGATGAAACGCTAATACGAAAAAAAGTAATGGTTTGCGGGCATTGTTGGTTTAATAAAATCACTTGGGAACAGGCTTACCGTTATTCGTATCCCTGCCCCACTATTCAAGCAATTGAGAAGGAGTTGATGTGAAAAAGATGAAAGAACCGCCTATCGGTTCAGTACTACTAGATGGCTTTGCCTGTGCATGGCAACGTGCGCCGTATGGCTGGAGCATCTGTGGGTCAGATGGCTCATGGTCATACACATGGAAAGAGTTGTTAAAAGACCTTTACCCACAAGATAGAGAACACCTACAAAAGACTGCTATCTGGGCTGAAGCAACTAAAGATGTGGGTCAACTTCCCCGTATCATATTTGTCCCAGGAGAAGAGTTAATTGAGGAGGATGAGGAATGATTCATTGTTACTCCTGCGGGGGAAGTTTTAGCGCGAATACAGGCGTTGATTTGGATAAGTGCATATTCTGCGATAGCGTGGACTTTGTAAAAGATACTACTAAAGGGGGTTCGGATAATGGTTGAGGTAAAAGAAGCACGTCAGGTATATGAGGCCAAGCTGGGTACGCTTAGCTTTACCCGCGGTAAGTTTGATGATTGGTGCGTCCACGTAGACGGTCACTATGTACCGCGCTTTCCTAAAGACGACTGGTACTTTATGAAGCTTCAAACCTTCAAAGAGGACATGGGAGACGCCGTATACGAGGACTTTAAGACTCTATACAGTGTAACTCGTAAAGATGTAGAACAGGACGTCTTTGACTGGATTAAGGCTAGAAGCGCTAGTTACCCTAACCCGCATGAGTTTGAGGTCGTATTCGCGGTTCTATACCTAACTATGATTGCAGAAGAGAATAAAGAGGGTGCTATTCTCAAAAAGCGCATTAAGCGCTTAGGGGTACACCAAGTACTCGTAGAAGGTATGCACTTCAAAGAGGCCGCTAACTGGTCTCGCGGTAAGCCTTCAATCGTCATAGCCAAGGAGTGTCACGCTAGGGGGTTTTAACTCCCTAGCGCTTTACTATTTTGTCATAATTGCGGTATGCCTGAAAACCGTAAAGATACCTTTATCAACAGCCTTGGACTTAAAGGCATGGTCCAAAACGCACGTCTTCGCCCTGAAGGTCCTGGGCAGATTCCATGGGCTAGAAACTATGACGTGGGAAGCCCTGAAGAGTTAGAGCGCGGGACTACAGGTAACTTTGGGCGCTTATTGGGCACTACGCACACACCAGAGTCTAGTCAATTTGAAGAGCTAACTAAAGGTCAACAGCAGTTGCCCTTGTGGCAAGAAGGACCCGCCACTGTGGCTATGCACTTCGGTAACTCAGGGCCTAGAACATCTTCAGCCGCATTAGGACAAATGATTGAAGACGCACGTAAGATTACTGGACAAAATCCAGTTCAAGACGAAGAGCGCTCAAGTTATGGAGACGCTGCTGCTAAAAGTCTTGGCGTAAAAACTGATGGAGTTACCTGGCAAGGAGAAAGCCCAGAGCACACCGACTGGAGAGTACTTACGAATCGGTCCAACATAAGGGAACGTCGTGATGACCCAGGCAGTAAGTATACTTTTGAAGATATTGCCCCCGAAGAGCTAGATAAAGGGTTTAATACCGTTATGCGCGCTAGAGCCGAGGCTAAAGGTAAGAACGGCGCAGTACAAGTAAAACCCCCAACGGATAACACTATCCAAAGACACTTACCACCTCATCAGTTCCTAGGAATGCCCGCGGTTCAGAAAACTCTATTCTAATGAGATTTAGCACGTGGTTGTTTGAACAGTTAGAGGATGTTGGGCCATTCTCCAAGATTGCAAAGATTTGCTGGGATGACGTTAACAATGGATGCGGAGTAGCAACTTTCACAGCATCTCAATGGGCTGACCACTTTATATTAAAACACCCTGTGAAATCGCGCTTACTAGTAGAGATGCTCTTCACCGCAAACGATGAGTTCACTACATATAGACGAAAACTTGACGCCTGACACAAGAGCTTGTAGAGTTCTGCCGTGAGAACTTTAAAACATATATTCGCAAACGGTGAGCACAACTTCATTCTAGAAACAGGTGAGAAGACTGCTCTAGGAACTCCTGCGGGTGTGTGGGCTTCCTACACCCCGCCTAAGGGCAAAAACCCAGGCGTAGTCATGATGCTCTACTCAACAAAGGAATCCCGTACCTATGTGCCCCACGTGTTGGGCGCGCTAGGTCTACACTCACTCCGTACCTACGGTGAGATGCCTGAAGGTTCCCACAACCTATCACCGCACAGCTTTGGAATTCAACAGCGCCTAGCAAATCTTTTGGGGCAACTTCCTGCCGATTCTGCGGTAAATCACGAGAACTGGTTCAACAGTCTAAACTACGTTAACGCATGGTCAAAGGGACTTCAGTCCGTACCGTGCGAGGATTTGACGTATGATATTGACAACGGAAAACAGTTCGTTCTCGACGTAGTGTCTGGGCGCGCTGTCTTATAGATAGGTGCGCTCATGGCTCGCAATACAGGTGATTTCTTTAAAGGCACTTTTGCTAATGATGGAGGGGGGGACGGTAGTTATACTAAGTACTTCCACGGAACAGGGCAAAATGCTGTAGGTACCCAGTCAGGCGCAGTAATCAAAATAGAGCACCCTGACACGGCGTACACACCTTACGATGAGTACGATTATCTAAACCATAGCGACGAACCTAACGCGGGAGATGAGCGCTTTAGACGCCATCTAGAAAGACATGAAGGCGACCAGTTTGATGACAGTGGGCGCCAATTTCAAGATACGGGCCAACTTCCCCTATTTACTACACACCACACCCCTCCAGTTCTTAATTACATGACCGCGACTAAAGACGCTACCATCCCAGCTATGGAGGTGGCCGCCCACGCGGCTGAAGAAACCCGTCGCAGATTTGGTGAACGCCCTTGGGCTTCTAATAACACTTCAGAGCACTCTACCCCTATGGTTAATGCGGGAATTAAAGCTGGCATCATTAAGGGTGTAATTGGGAAGCAAGCAGGCGAAAAAGCCCAAGTATCAAATGATATGGATTGGACTAGTAGCCTAAGTGATATGTCTCGGGCTCGTTCTGATTACGCCGAAGACTTTAGCGCGCTTCCAGAAAATGATTTCAAAACAACTACGGACGGGTGGAATGGTAATTTTAGACGCCACGACCCGCTTGTAGTTAAAACAGATATGGGTAACATTAAAGAAGAGATTAAAGAAAGACAATCTACAAACCCTAGATTGTCTGCTTCACCTAAGCCAAGCCAATTTGAAAACATACCTCTTCCTGGTATGGATAAGATATGAGTGACCCAGCATGGGGTCGTTCTAAAGCAGAACGCGCTTTAGGTGAGCACTTAACACCTAAAAAGAAAGTAAAGCCCGCACAAGCGCAAGACCTTCGCCGTGTGCAGACAGGTCAGTTCGATGGCCCACGTGCTTCTTACGGCCGCTATAATGTTTCCGAGCAATCAGCGGATATCCTTAACCGCTCTAAGCGCAACATGGATATGAGGTAATAAGATGTCATTTATGCTACCACTAGCAGAAGCAGCTGAAGGCGCTGGGGCTAAGGCCGCAACCGAAGGCGCAGCCTCTATGGGCGAAAAAGCTAAATCTGTAAATAATGAGACCTCAGGCGATATGGGTCGCGTAGAGCAGATGGAAGTCGGAAGAAACGAAGGACAACCAGAAGGCCGTACAGGTACACCTTCTCTAAGCGTCGCAGACGTGACAGGACCAGTGATGTAATGGCTAGCTCACCAGCATGGGAACGCTTAGATTATTTAGATGAGGAGCTTTTAAATGGCGGAAAGTAAACGCTTTGGGCCATACAAGGGCTCTGACGCTAATGGCGGACGCCCTATCTACGTTTATAAGACTAAGGGAAAAGACGGTAAGTGGCACACCACTTCCAAGAATAAAGCCCGCGCTGATTATGAGTCTGAAAACGGCAAGATTAAATCTAAGAACAAAACTGTTGACCACAAAGACAACAACCACAATAACGACTCTAAGGGCAACCTTCGTATTCTAGATAAGGGCAAGAACACCGCAAAGGAAAATAAACGCCGTGCGGGTAAAAAAGAAAACGAAAAGTAATGCGAATTCATAGCAAGTACGCCTACAAAGAGCAATTCCCTAACCGCGGAGCATGGGACGCCGTTCACCCTTCCTATTTAACTATAGGTGGCAGCGGCATTGTGGGAAACTTTGGCGCAGAGTCTCCTATGTCAGCTGCACCAACTGGAGAACCTGTTGAAGGCGTTAGCATGAATACTGGTATGGGCGAAGCCGCAGGTGCCGCGCCTACATATGGAGGCAGTGGAATTTAAGTAAGAGTTACCTTGTTTAAGTACTACAACTATCTAAGGGAGCGAAATGATTACCACAGTTGAACATAGAGAATTAACCCTACAAGACCGTTGCGATTCATGTGGGGCCGCGGCTAAGGTTGCCGCTACCTTCCTTTCAGGTGACCTATTATTCTGCGGGCACCACGCTAAAAAGTCTAGTTCTATCCTTGAAGCCCAAGCGGCTTCCGTTTATGACCCAGAGGGTGTTCTGAACTAAGTGTCCTCTACGGCTGACCGTTATACCTGCGAATGGTGCAAGAAAGTCTATGTCGTAGCCTCTTTAGCCCGCCATTGTGAGGAAAAACATTTAAACTCAGAGGATGAGTAAAAGAGCCATTGATTTAGAGCATGCTGATGTTATCGGCGGCATGGTCAAGCAAAGTCTTTATCACAAAGCGTCTAAGGTAAAAAAGAAAGCTGCTGGTAAGGCTTCTGGTAAAAAAGATGAAAAACCAACTAAAGCAGAAAAACCAACTAAATCAGAGAAGCCAACTAAATCAGAGAAGAAAGAAACCCCAACACAAACTTCTACGCCCCCTAACCCTAGTCCATCTAAGACTACCGAGACCCCTAAGCCTACCGCTAAGAAGACTTCTAAAAAAACTACTGAAAAGAAGTCATTCAAACCTGAGCCAGTAACTCGTGGCGACAACCCTACACACGCGATTAGTGCGGATACAGGCAAGCCTGTAAAGCTGTCTGAGGCTCATAAGAAGAATATTGATGCGTATAACGCGGGTAAGAACTACGCCCCAGCGGTTAACCTAGAGGAAGGCATGTTCACACCTCGCCAGTTCTCTGTAACTGATAACCGTTCTAGCGCAAAATGAAGAAAGTAAAGAAGAAAGTAGCGCCTACTGCTTCCCCAATGGTCCCTGAGTCTCGTAATGAGAGAGACCGCCTAACCCGAACCATTGCTCCTGTAATTAAAGGCCAAAAGACCAACGCTACACAGTGGGACCGATGGACGCCATGAAGCGTAAGAAAGAGTTTAAAGAGTCAGTATTTAAGCCTATGCAGATTAAAGACTCTAGATTTGGGCTTCGTAAGCTATTTCAAAACACAAATGAAAGCCCAAGCATCGCCATATACAGGCAGCCAGGAAAAGGCGTCTCAGGAGAGCATTTAAATTAGTCTATTCTAATGTAAAATAAACAGTATTCTGAAGGGAAGTCCATGACAGCTACGTACCCAACACAGGTCAAAACCTTTAACACCCACAACACTCTTGATGTTATCAACGCGGGTGACCCAAACGCTATTCAAGACGAGGTTGTTGCCCTTGAGAGCACTGTAGGAGCTAACCCTACCCTGTCTACCACCCCAGCCACTACGGGTTGGAACGGAACTTCATACACTTATTCAACGGTAAGCGCTCGTATCGCCAACGTGGAGCTGGGCGTAGTCGGAGATTCTCATACTCAATACCTACGTAAGTCGGCGGATTCGGCTAACGTTATCACCCCAAGCGCAAATAACATCAAGGCTGCTGTGTTCAAAGCTGCAAGCGGACAATCTGTAAACCTTGTTGAATTTCAAAACTCATCTGGAACACCTGTCACCTATATTGATTCTAATGGTAACTTGCAGGGATTCAGCGTATCTGGAACCATAACTATTGGCAGCACTGCCATTTCCCTTAATGGCACAGCCACAACCATCGCTGGTTTGACGCTTACAGCGCCTGTGATTAATAACGGAACAATCAGCGGAGCTACTTACGTCACCCCTCCTAATAGCCAAACGGGAACGACTTACACAGCCGCGGCTATTGATGCCTATTCATTTACGCTTCTCAGCAACGCTGCAGCTATCGCGGTGACAATCCCGCAAAATAACTCTGGAACTAACGGTTTCGGAGCAGGAACACAGCTTAACTTTGCTCAAATGGGTGCGGGACAGGTGACCATCTCTGGTGGTACAGGGGTAACCCTTCTTTCTACTGCGGCCACCCCAGCAGCGCCTAAGCTTAGACTTCAGTACAGCGTTGCAACAGCTGTTCAAACAAACGTAGCCAATACCTGGATAGTCACGGGGGACATAGTTTAATGCCTAATTTCTTTGGGATTGTAGCTTCGTCTCTTGCTAAAGCTTTAGCGAGCGTGTTAGACACGTTTAACAGAGCTAATAATGCGTCTTCTTTGGGAACCGCTGATAATACGGTCGCCCCTACGGGTTCTTGGTCTGTTATTAGAGGCTCCTGGGGAATCGCGTCTAACGCCGCTAATAGTTCTACCGCCGCTTCTTCCTACCCGCTAGCTACGCTTAACTTTCAAAGTAATACAGTAACCTTAGGCGTAGATAACATCGGTCCAGGTGCTGGTACCGCTTTTTGGGTCACTGACTCTGGAACTTGGTGGGCTACTTATGTAGACGCCACACAGTCGTGCTCAACATGCTACAACGGTTCTAACACAAACTACACTACTTGCAATAACCCGTCTAACCCAATCAATGGAACTTGCAATAACCCGTCTAACCCAATCAATGGAACTTGTTATAACACATCTAACCCAATCAATGGAACTTGCTATAACCCGCCTAACTACGGCACCAATACTTGTATTAACATCGGATACTGCTATAACGGAAACGCTTACACCTGTGTTACTGGGCATAACACGTCTAACCCTTACACGTGTGTTACGGGCTACAACACGTCTAACCCTTACACATGCGTAACTGGCCACAACACGTCTAACCCTTACACATGCGCATCTGGCTCCAACACGTCTAACGCCTATAGCTGTAGCTGCGTTACTAACACCTCAGTCAACCTCATAAAGTCTATAGCTAGCACTATCAGCACCGTAGCTACTTTCACCATGACCGCCACAGTCTTAGGTCTAAAGACCCTAATAAATGGTGTGACAGGGGTCATCACTGTGCGTGGGTATTCCACAACAGGATACACTACTCAAATTGGAACAGACCAAACAGCTACCGCTACAGGGTTTACCGCCAAAAATACCCATGGTATTATCCTCGGACCAACTACGTATAGCGCGGCTCAAACCGCTAATATTGACAACTTCCAAGTTAACTAAAGGACTAACATGCTGAAACAATATACGAAGTATGAGATAGAGAAAAAAAGGTTTCGTAAGGAAGCTCGACGTAAGTTCATAGATGATGTGGCGCACAAGCTTGGGCTTCACTTTCACTGGATTAGAGACCTACAAATAAAAAAGATTCTTGACCAAAACCTTGCCCCTGACACCTCAACTGTCACCGAGCGAATCGCTTTTGTAGTTAATGAAGAAGTAGTAGAGGTTATGTTCTGCCAGCCTAAACTTGCGGCTATTCTATTAAGCAACCCAACTATACTTGATGTATCATCAGACAAGCTAATACGACCTGGATATAAGTACAAAAACAATAAATTCATAGCCTAGGAGCACTATATGAAGAAGGTAAACTTCTTACTTGACCGACACTACTCGTTGCCTATAACTAGCCCAGTACCCGCCTCATCCTTGCTGCCTAAATGGCACCGTGAGGGGGAGATGTACATAAATAAAAATACAGGGCTTTTGCATATAGCGGATGAGTTGGAACGTGCGGCTGGAATGCGCTTGTGTATGCCTTTCTTTGACTCTTTAAGCTCAGGGTTTTTCCTTACTACTTGGGCTGACATAGAGATAACTAGAAATGATGGACTTGCTATAGAGTGGCAGTACATTGAAAAAAATGTTAAAGGTGTTTGGATTAAAGCAAAAGATGATTGGGATATAGTAAAAGAGCGTCAAGGAGATATTGGCTACACAATCCCTAGACCTGCTGGTCACGCCACTAACCACATGGTGTGGAACTCTAGGTGGGGTTGGCGCCTCCCTAAAGGTTGGAGCATGCTTGTTACTCACCCTCTAAACCAACATCAATTACCGTTTACTACTTTAGCCGCGATTGTAGACAGCGATAGATTTGCTTCCCATGGAAACATACCTTTCTTTCTACGTGAAGGCTGGACAGGTATTATTGAGAAGGGCACACCCTTCGCCCAATTAATTCCTATTAAACGCTCCGATTGGTTTATTGATACAAAAATTCAAGATAAAGAGGCGCTGTTTACTGCCCGTAGCGCTAGAGAAGTTTCTTATGGCTATTATCGGTCTAAGTTATGGGCTCCAAAAAAATACAAAAAGGAAGACAAAAATGGGTCTATTTAAGAAGTCTAAGTGGGACAAGCGCTCTTCTGCTGACCCTTCAGATTCGGGAACTATTGACTTTTTATTAACTGAAACAGATGAGAGTACTTCTTACGTAGAAGTTAAAAAGGCCATTGAAGTTATACCTGACTGGTATAAAGATTTAGCGCCCAGGCGCATAATTAGAGAGGGAGACCTAAAAGACGACTTTACTATTAAGCGCTGCATTCCAGTCTTAGACGCGCTTACTACTGGTTACTATCTAGTTACTAAGTACGATATCACTTTTAAATATGACGAGGAACGGGGTTGGTGTGATTTAGAGGGTAACTTCAACCCCAATAAGCCAGAGGTTAGCATGCACCCTGTGCAACAACTAGGTAGCATGCCTTTTAGTCCAGAGTTTTCTAAGTATGCTTATAAATGGGATAACCCCTTCACCATTAAAACTCCTCCTGGTTATAGCGTCATGTTTACGCACCCAGTAAACGCCCCATATCTTCCCTTCTACACGCTAAGCGGCGTTGTAGACACAGATATGTATTTTCAACCTGTACTGTTCCCCTTCTTATCCAAAAATAACTTTAACGGCGTACTGCCCGCTGGAACACCTATTGTTCAAATTATCCCCTTCAAAAGAGATGATTGGAAGTCTGAGGTCTACACAGATGGGATGTCCAGGGAGTACCTACTCAACAGAAGTCAAATTAGTGAGGCTTATGAGAGCCAAAGGTACGATAAAGACGGCAATGCCATGGGTGGTATGTACAAAAGGGACTACCGTAAAAAGAAAAAGTATTTATAACCTGAATCCGCAATTTAAATCTGTAAACTATAGTTAAGCTATAAGGAGGCTACTCAATGTCTACACCCGTCACCGCTGCCCCAGGGTCTGCACCAGTTGTACCTGTATCACCCGACCTACCGCGGGTCGCTGTAATCGTAGGCGCAGAGGTCGCTGAGGTTATGGCTATTACTGAGAAGGCAAGAGCAGCTTTTCTTAGCAACCCTACTTTTGTTGATTTGGGCTTTAATCCAGAGCGTATCGCTGATGGAGACCAATACGACCCAGCTACAGGTAAATTTACTAAACTAGAAGATATTCTACAGAAGCAAGCAGACGAGGCCGCCGCGGCTGCAGCTGCTAATACAGCCACAGCTTAATTAGGTAGGTAATCTATGTCTGATTACAAAAACAAATGGGAAGAGTACAAAGCCAAAAACGGCGCTACTCCACTTGACCTTTTTAAAGTGCGTGACCAAAACATCACCCATGCCGAAATGCAGCGTCGCTACGACATCTGTAAGGGCTGTCCTATGTTCGTAGGGCTAACTAAGCAGTGCCGTGAATGCGGGTGCTTTATGGGGATGAAGGTTAAAATTGATAAGGCTAGATGTCCGCTAGGGCACTGGGAACCTTATGAGGGTGAGCCTGAAGAGATAGAGTTGGATAATCCTTCAGAGTAAAGCCTGACAGTCTGCTAATCCTATTGGAGAATAGTGATGTGCGTCTTTTGGCGCGCTTTCTCTAGAGAATAGGAAATACCATGGCAAGAGATAGTGGGTACAAGCAAGTACCTAGCGGCAATATTCAGACTGACTTTGTATGGGGCAACATGGCTCCTCAGACTAACATTGACCGTGGCGTTGGAACCCCCGCATACAATGCAACTGGCGGAGGAACTGGCGATAAGGCGTGGGGAACCACAACAGATATTCAGAGCGGACAACTGGCTACAAACGACATTTCTGTAACCGCTAACCAGCTCACACTCAAGGCATTCGCAGATAGCCACGTTAACTACGTCGGCAACTGGGAAGCTTTCCCAGGCTACCAACAGATTGTTGGTTGGGGCGATAACAACCCAAGCACTTCCTCTGTAACTGGTGCCTCTGTAAGCGGTTCGGCTACTACGCCAACAACCGTAACTTACACAACCATCCATCCTTTCGTTGTTGGACAGCTTGTTACCATCACAGGGCTTTCAAACTCTGTCTACAACATCTCAGGCGTAATCGCCACTGTAACAGCTGGTACATCGTTTACTCTCGTTGTCCCAAGCTCTGTAGTTCCTAACACCACAGCTACCTTGACTACTCAGACAGGCACCGCTACTGTTTACTACAACACATCTACCCTTACAGCCGCTTCTGGAAACGGAACAACTGTTACCTACACAGGAACAAACACCTTCGTAGTTGGTCAGCTCGTAAGCATCTTGGGCTTTACTGGAACAACCTTTAACCTAAGCAACGCCCTAGTCGCTACTGCAAGCAGTACCCAGTTCACTGTTACAGCTCCTATTTCAGGAACAGCAACTATTGCTAACCCTGTAAAGGGTGCGAGCGCTGTCGCTTGGTATCTTGGCACTATTACTACAGTAACTGCTGCTTCTGCTTCAGGTACTACCGCAGTATCTTACACAGCTAACACTGGCTCAACAGCTACTGTTACAGCTGCTTCAAACGCAACTGTAAACGGCGTTAACGTTGTTACTTACGTAGCTAACAACACATTTAACCCAGGAAACACTGTTTCTATCTCAGGCATCACAGGAACAACTGCCTACAACCTCTCTAACGTATCTATCTTGAACGCAACTCCTACACAGTTCACTGTGCAGAACGCCGCTTCAGGAACTGCCGTAACTGGTCAATCAGCTACCGCTACTGCGTCTTCATTGATTGTTGGACAGCCTGTAAATGTTACTGGTCTTGCTACCAGCACAGGTACCTCTTTGAACCTCTCTAACCTCCCAGTGGCTACCGCTAACGCAACAGGATTTACACTTACCAATGGTTCAAACATCACTGGTACTTCTGTTGCTGGTGCTGGTAACTGCGGGCTAGCTCAAGGATATGTAACTGCTACTGTTCCTAGCCTTGTTGGAAAGACAGCTGCGGAAGTAGACCGTCTTCTCGCCATTGCTGACTTGAACACAGGAGTTACCAGCTACACCACAACTGGTGCTCTTGCACAAGACCAAAGCCTTACCGTCACAGGTGCGTCTAACTCAGGTGGAACTGTTACCTATGTAACTAACACTGGTTATGCTCCAGTTGCAGGTCAGACTATCTCAGTCTACGGCTTGCCAACAGCAGCGTTCAACCTCCAGAACGTGACAGTTGCTACAGGAAGCTCAACAGGCTTCACAGTAACTAACGCAGCTACTGGAACAACTGTTACAGGCTTCGTTGGAACTTCTGGAACTGTTACCGCAGCATCTTCTGATGGAACTAACCACACCTACACCGCGGCTAACACCTTCGTTGCAGGTCAAACAGTTACTATCAGCGGACTGGCTTACCCAGGATACAACGGAACATTCACCGTTATTGCTTCTGGTTTGAGCACAAGCTCATTCAAGGTAACACCTACATCACCAGTAGCAAGCGGTATCTCGCTCTCAAGCGCTAACGGCTTCTTCTTGGGTATCGGCGCAAGCGCTCGTATCCCACAGAACGCTAACTTGGTTGCTACTCAGAGCATCGCAGCTGGTGCTTCAAACATCCAGTCAGGTACAGCTATTAACTACAGCATCTTCGCTCCAATCGGAAACGAATCTGCTGGAACACAAGCTGGAACCTTTACCTATACCTATTAAGATATAGAGTAATAAAAAAGCCCCCTAGCAATAGGGGGCTTTTTCTATTTCATATACTTAGCTCTTCGGAGCCTACGCCTGTCTGTTTCTGTGGTTCCTGCCCAAATACCCTGCAGTGATGCGTCATTTAACGCGTATTCCAAACAAGGGTCTTTAAATTGACAAGCATCACATATAGGCTTAATACGCCTTAGGTTAGCCTTAGCGCCCTCTGGAGTCTCAGGAAAGAACAACTCAGGGTCAACCTGAGTACATACCTGAGACCCGTCAAAATACGGCGCTTTAGTACCAGTTATGCTTTTGCCAGAACTTCCATGCGTTAATGATTCCTGCTGGGTCACTTGGGCTCCCGTATCGTTTTTGAATGTATCGTAGGCCATATTTAATTTGTAAAGACGCGCTATATGTCTTGGTTACCTTGTAATTTCCCCATGTAGTTGGTAAGAACTGGGCGATACCTAAAGCGTGGCTTCTCATATTGAGAGCCTTAGGGTTGAAATGACTTTCAGACCCCCAAAGATGGTTTAAGGCATTCCATTCCTTAATAGAGAGACCCTTAGAGTATGTCGTTAGGAACGCAATAGTCTGTGGGTCAAAGTACTTCACATATGGGCTGGCTAAGGCTTTCTTAGCGGCAGACCGTGTAGTAGTTACTGTTAGATATTCGAGCGAAACTGTTACAGTCTTCTCGGGCTTAGCTGTAATAGGCAAAGCATGTACTACAGGCATGAGCAACTGGCTCCACACTGTAAGGCATACACCCGCCGTTCTAGTTAACTTTTTTAAATCAATTACGAAATTGATTCTGATATTAAGCATCTCTGCTCCTCTCAGTCATAGCTTTAGCATACACAAGGAAGTACAGCCAACGCCAACTCATAAGGGCGCATTTAGGTAAAAATATTTACTTTTTTTCTGTAAACTTGCATATATCGCACTTTTTGTGACCCTTATTACGGACAACTCAACGGCTCTCTGCATAAATCTACTATCGAGAACTGGGTTGACATTGGATACATCAACTGTTATAGCAACTACCTCATCCGCGCTATTCATAGGAGGCGTCATTCTGGGTGTTGTCCGCTGGGCACTAAAGACTCATACAGAAGCTCTGGTCAAAGAATACTTTTCAGAGTTAAAGCCTAACCACGGGTCATCCCTCAGTGATGTAATCCGTCTACAAGTACTGCCGATAGTGCAAGAGCTTCGGGAGAACCAGAAGCACATAGAGAAGGTTGTAGACAAGGTGGATTCTAAAGTAGATAAGCTAGAAGGTCGCTTTGAGCAACACGTAGAGGAATGGGAATCTGAATGACCGACGCACACAAGCAGCGGATAACTAATAACTATGTGATGGTTTACCCTGACCACGCCCCTAGAGAAGATGACCCTCACTATAAAGATTTTGAGGCCTATCGCCGCAAGACCAAAGACACAGCTCGATGCGCTATTGGCGACCACCGAGATGATTTCTCTGAATGTCTAGGCGGCCTTGAGCTGCACCATTCGCACGTGGAATTCGCCCTTTTGAACAACGTTTCATTAGAGTGGCTAGAAAAAGATTACCCAGGCGTTTCTAATCCAGATGAGGTAGGCGCTTGGATTGAATCCGCAGATAACTTGACTTGGTATTGCGAAGCACATCACCGCGGGCCAGGGGGCGTTCACCACGCAGCAGCCGCGGACTTTGAGGCTGAGAAGTATGTAAAGGGTTTAATAACAAAGGATGATAAGTGAGCTACACACCTGCTATAGGAGATTATGCTGTAGTACGCACTAATGGCGTGTTCGGTAAGCTTATTCGAGTTGGCACACTTTCTCGCTGGAACCACGTAATTGTTTATGTTGGAGACGGTTGGATTGTAGAAGCTAATCCTAAAGGTGTTCAGCTACGTCCGTTGAGCGAGTACGACGGAATGAGTCTGGCGTGGAACCAGCACGAAAACTTAACCCCAGAACATCGTGCTGCTATCGCGGCAAACGCCCGTGCGCTTGTTGGTAAAGAATATAGCTTTGCCACCATCTTTATTTTAGCTTTACGTATTCTAGGATTAAAGATACTTTCTAATTTTGCTGTTTTAAGGTACTTAGCAAAGAAAGAAGGATATATCTGCTCAGAACTAGTGGTCACTTGCTATGACAAAGCGGGCATTTCCATATCCGATAAACCAGATTACTTAACTACTCCAGGGGACTTAGCAGAGAGGTTGATGTACCAGTGACTTCAGGCGTTGATATTGTAAACATTGCTCGTACTCAAATTGGTTTTGTTGAAGGCCCAAACAACGAGAACCCATACGGAACGTGGTACGGGATTCCAAACGAGAGCTACTGCGCGATGGGTGTTAGCTGGGTCTTTGCCCAAGCGAACGCATCTCATCTTGTTGCTGCTCAAACACCTAAAGGTTTTGCTTACTGTCCCGCAGGATTGACTTGGTTTCAAAAGAATAAACAAATTGTTGATAAGTACTCAGCGCTTCCAGGTGATATTGTCTTTTATTGCTGGTCTGGGAACGGGGTGGCAGACCATGTGGAAATCGTGGAAGCGGCCTCAAAAGACGGCATAACAGCTATTGGGTTTAACACTGGCCCTGAGTCTTATACAGGTAACCAAGCAAATGGTGATGGCTGTTACCGCCGTCACCGCCCCTACCTTTACGTAATGGCTATCGCTCGCCCAGCTTATACAGGTAGCTCTACGCCTACTAAATCTATTTCACAGAATAAAGGAGTAGCCGTAGGTGTTGCAGGCGCTACCGCTCTAACTGGAGGCGGTGTTGCGGCAATTCACACGGCCAACACCCCAGCTCCTATTCCTACGGCTAAGCCTACTGTAATAGTGGCTCCGCCTTTCCCAGGCTCATCCGTGTTCAAAGTAGGAGCTAAGGGCAAAGTAGAGTTGGTTGTGGCTAAGGCTTTGGCTAACGCTGGACTCATGCCTGCTAACTTAGTCTCTAATGTTCTAACCGCAGAAGAGATTGCGCTTATCCCTGTGTACCAAGGTCTATACCCAGGGCTTAAAGCTTCAAAGGGCAAAGGTATTGATGCGGCTACTTACACGTCTATGGTGGCTAAGGCTAATGAATGAGACACTTTCAGAAAATATCTGACTGGTGCTCCTCCGCTTTTGGCTCACCTTGGTTCTTAATTATCCATCTAGTCTTTTGGTCTTTTTGGATGACCTTCGCGGCTTTTGACCCGTACCCATTTAATCTGCTCACATTAACCGTATCTTTAGAATCTATCCTCTTGTCAGGACTTCTCTTGAACGCGACTAACCGCTCAGGGGATGAAGACAGGCGTATAATTACTAAAGACCTAAAACTTGACCAAGAGACCCACAATCACATTGAGGAGCTCCGACATCACGTAAAAGAGATATTGGAGCACATCCGTGGGGATAAAGCTTAACTTCAGTAGCCCAGCCCACTTAGCTATAGCTGGTTCGGCGGGGCTTGCAACATGGGCCGCGACAGGGTATTCTACTGACCCGAAACACCTTGTAGCTGTTGCCACAGCATCGCTAGCTGGTGTATCATCGCACACAGCGAGTTCGTCTTCACCTAACGTGCAGTCCGACTCGCACATCGTAACACCATACGTAAACAACATAGAGGAGTAAGACATGGCAAAGTTCACACGTTCAGAGGAAGTGCTCGTTGAGCACTATGTTTACACAACAGCGTCAGCTGCGGTTGTTTTGTGGCATGAAGGCCACCATAACATCCACACCACACTATGGGCGGCACTAATTGGCGTAATTGCGCCAGTCGTTGCAAAGCTTAACCCACGCGGTGCTGTAGCAAAGCTTGCTAAGGAAGAGCACCTAAACGCGGCAACCACAGACGCTCTCCAGACTGTAGCCGCTTCTGCTGTTGCAGATGCCCAAAAGGTAGTCGCTAAGGCCGCTGTAGATGCTGCTGCTTCAGTAGCTAAGTAAGTAGTCATACCAGAAGAGCGCCCTTCGGGGCGCTCTTTTGCTATACTGATGCCTTAACTAGGAGGACTAATGAAGTGCGATAACTGTTCTAACGATGCTCAATACACTCACGCGGACCAAGGCGTAAGCCCTGCTCACTTCTGCCGCAACTGTCTGCCCCCAAATCTATACGAGCGCGCTCAGGCTGGGCATTTTCCTGTTCAGGACTCTGACACGGAAACAGATTCAGTTGAAGTGCCCGTTGCTAAAAGCAAGTCACAGGTGCGCCGAATCGCTAAAACTTTGGATATCCCAGAAGAAGATGTCGTATTAGAGACACCTGTAGATGAGGATAATTAGACAAAAGGCTCTACAGGTACACCCAGTACCAGCACATGCCATGTCTCCAAAAGGACCATTTCCAAAAGAAATGATGGCTGAGCCCGTAATTGTGTACGAGTATGACTCTGCGTATGAAGTAGACGGCTCAGACTTTGAGCTAGGGGCTACAGTTCAAAATAACTTTAAACCACCAAAGTACCTTAGATGTAGCGTATGTCTTGCCCGCGTCATAGAGACTGAAACCCAATACCATGTCTGTGAGGATGTAGATGGAGAACTACAACCGCCGTCGAACGAGTAGAAGCTTTAAAGACCTCCAACGCCAAGACGAGGCTAACAAACGCCTTAACATTGCGCTGGCGATGGGTGAAAAGGTCCGCGGTGAAGGTGAGACTCGTAAGCAGTGGAGCGACTTTGAGGTGCAAGACGCTAGAGAAGTTACTCCTGTTTATAATCAAATGACCGCCCCTACTATTAATCCATCTAGGCCCAGAGCTCTAAAAATAGCCTACAGCAGAGAGGCAGAGAAGCTTGTAGTTAGATTTAGAGATGGAACTTGGTGGGAGTACAACGAGGTTCCAGTAGACATCTGGAATGACCTTAAAGTCAGTGATTCCACTGGGCGTTATTTAAAACACTCAGGGCTAGACCAGCACGACAACATGGGACCATTTAATCCAGATGAAATGCCAGAAGAAGTAAGGGTGATGTTTAACAACTAGTGAAAACTTACGGACCACTATACGGCGGAACACTTAGATACTGGCATAAAAAGGCATTACCTATTGTAGAGGTAGGAAGTACACAAGAGACCGAGCATCCCTTTAGAAAAGGAAAGTGCCTAGTCCTCAGAGCCCCTTTCACAGAAACAGGCCTTTACTTTGGCCTCTGGTACTATAATCCTAAAGTTAATCCAGATGACGATTTAACAATAGATAAGATACTAGCTGAGGCTATGAAAGGCAGAGACGCCTGGAAGCCAGAGGACGGACTATTTGATGATATTTTCTAAGCCTAAAGAACCTTGGACTAAACCTTTTTCAGAAAAAGTAGCTAAGCGCATCTCTAGGATACCAACAGGAGAACTTGAGCTTTGGGTAGACCAAGCCTTGTATGAAGTAGGGCGTTGCATGTCCAGCTACCAAAAGAATAGACAAGCCGTTTATCTAGATGAAGCCCTCAAAGGCGCGGAAGCATTGCATGCAGTGGTTGACGAACTGCACAATCGAATGACGCGTTAATAACTAATCTTATTGGTGTGATACACTAAGCCTAGCCTCTTGTCCTCTCCCCGTAGGGGCAGCAGAACGCCTGAGTTTAACAACTCAGGCTTTTTGTTCTAAATTAGACTAGAGGCATATGGAACACTTAATAGACGAAGAAGACGAAGAGTTTGACCCCGAGATTGAGGGCGAACCCGCTCCTGAAGAACAGGAGGATGAGCTTGACGAGCTTTCTAAAGAGTTTGTAAAGAAGCTCATTGACCGTTGCATCCAATTTATGGATGCCCTTGTAGGCGTAGACGACGGTGAAGAACACGCTCTTCGCCCCTACCAACTACCTCTTGCCCGACGCATCATTGAGTCTGTAATCATCAATGACGGTGAGGAAATCACAGCTCTGGCCGCTCGTCAGTCAGGCAAATCAGAAACTATTGCTAATACAGTAGCTACTCTAATGGTACTTCTACCTCGCTTAGCAAAGATGTACCCAGACCTGCTAGGCAAGTATAAACATGGCCTTTGGGTAGGTATGTTTGCTCCAGTTGAGACTCAGGCTGAAACTCTATTTGGGCGCACGGTTAACCGCCTAACTTCTGAGCGCGCCTTGGAGATTCTGGGTGACCCAGAGATTGACGATAGCTTGGGTAAGGTTCCTGGGGTAAAGCGTCAAATCAAATTGAAGAACTCTGGCTCTCGTATTGTAATGATGACTGCGAACCCACGAGCTAAAATTGAATCAGAATCGTTCCATCTGGTAGTTATTGATGAGTGCCAAGAAGCTGATGATTTTATCGTTTCTAAATCTATTTCCCCTATGTTGGCTGCATATAACGGAACTATGATTAAAACAGGTACTCCAACCACCCATAAGAACAACTTCTACAAGTCCATACAGTTTAATAAGCGTAGGCAGACCGCGCGTAACCGCCAGAACCACTTTCAATGGGATTACAAAGATGTAGCCAAGGTTAGCCCTAACTATGGCAAGTACATCAAGAAAGAGATGCTTCGCATTGGCGAGGACTCTGATGAATTCCAGATGAGTTACAACTGCCTTACTCCAGACACCAAGGTACTTACTGGAGACTTGCGCTATGTAGAAATAGGCTCAGTACAGGTAGGGGATATTTTAGTAGGCTTTGACGAGGAAACTCAAACAAAGGGCGCACATCGTAAGATACGTGAAACTACTGTAATTAAAGCGGAACGCATCTTTCGTCCTACCTATGAGATTGCGTTATCTGATGGCACTGTGGTTAAGGCTTCTGACGGTCATTTATGGCTAGTATCAACCGCAGGTCGTCGCACCGTATGGAAGCGCACGGACGAGCTAACTTCCACCGACCGTATATTTAAAATCTTTGATACGTGGAAGCACATTGAGGACTATCGCACAGGTTACCTATCCGCAGCCTTTGACGGAGAAGGTCACTTCTCTCGGCAAGCAATGCTTGGGTTCTCTCAACGTGAAAACGTGATGCTTGGTAAAGTGCGAAAGTTCCTAGACGAATTAGGCTTTAAGTACTGGGAACGCCATGAGACTGGGACCAACAATGATGTGACGGTCCTTCATATTGCTGGTGGTCGAGCAGGGATGTCTCGTTTCTTAGGGCAAATTCGTCCTGAGCGTTTACTTCAAAAAGTGGACCTTAATTCATTTGGCTCTATTGGTCGCCATGATTTTGTGGGGCAGGACTTTGAGCACCCGCTAGTGCTATCGGTGACTTCTGTTGGAGAACAAGAAGTCGTTGCGCTTGAGACTACAACTCAAACTTTTATTGCAGAAGGCCTCGCGTCGCATAACTGTAAATGGCTTCTTGAACGAGGCATGTTCGTCACCTCATCCGTCATGGATAAGCTTGGTGACACCTCTATGGAGATTCAGCGCGCTTGGCATAGAACCCCAGTAGTTGTGGGGATTGACCCAGCTCGTAAGATTGACTCTACTGTTGTTACCGTAGTGTGGGTCAACTGGGATACTCCAGATGAATTTGGGTACTACGACCACCGCGTACTTAACTGGCTTGAGCTACAGGGTGACGACTGGGAAGACCAGTACTTCCAGATTGTTAAATTCTTAGAGGCCTACGACGTTATGTACGTGGGTGTAGACGCCAACGGTGTGGGTGATGCTGTTGCCCAACGCTTAAAGCTTTTGTTACCCCGAGCTGAGGTATTTGCTGTGGGCAGTAGCCAACCAGAGCAGTCAAAGCGTTGGAAGCACCTAAAAGCTCTCATTGACAGAGAGTTGATTGGGTGGCCTGCACACGCTAAAACTCGCAGATTGCGCACATGGAAGCGCTTTTACCAGCAGATGACTGACCTAGAAACTAAGTTTACTGGGCCTAACTTCTTGGCAAAAGCCCCTGATGAGGCGCATGCCCATGACGACTACGCGGATAGCCTAGCTATCGCCTGCGCTTTAACTTTAGATATGACACTGCCTCAAGTAGAGGTCTCTAGTTCACCATTCTTTAGATAGTTATATCTTTAGGCTGACTTACACGTAAATATGTAGCACACTTTTCTATGAGGTACCTCAACCTATAAGGAGTTTAATAATGGCAATAGCACCAGAACCAAAGTTCCCAGAGCGTCCAGGAACAGTTTACGACCGCAAGTTCTCACCAGCTACACCTGGTCAACGCGGACCACTTCGTTTTGAAGAGGGAATTGCAACAGACACTGACGTCCCACAGGACTTCACAAAGGGCGCAATGTCGGGTTATATCCCAGCACCAGGCCGTCCAAACCACAATGCAAACGTTTTCGAGAAGCTTCCAGAAGAGACAATGCGTGAGCGCGCTCACGTTGGTTCTGCTGCATGGGTAGAAGCTCCAGACTACCTAGCTGAGTTCGCTGCTGGCGGTTTCGCTGACCACGGCGATAACCGTATCGAGGAAGTTGCTCGTAACGGCGGTTACCAAAAGGCTGGCAATCCAGCAGTCGTTAACGACTAAGTTAGAAAAATAGCTCCCCGCCGTCCTCAGGGATTGGCGGGGGTTTTCTAAGGATTATTGATGGCACTTATTTCAGGTAAGTCAGTTAAGCAGGGGCCTAAGGGCGAACCCGCTAACCCAAAGCTATGGAACATGATTACAGCTCAAGCTCGTTCTAAGTTCAGCACTTACCCGTCTCCAGCCGCAGCTCACTGGGTTCACGCCAGATATGAGCAGCTTGGTGGAAAGTTCGTACCATCTAAGAAAGACATTGACCCACGTTTTAGAGATTACGCGCACGAAGAGCAAGAGAAAAAAGAAGAAACTGCTAAGAAAAAGGTTACTAAGCCAATCGGCAAAAACCTTATTCGCGGTGAGCATTTCAGATAAACCTTCTTTAAATCTATTTAGGTATTTTAATGGTAAGATTAGCTTTCTATTTGAAAGAGGTGATTAGGTGAGCGGTATGGATTTCTCCCCACCGAGTTACCGCGCAGCATCCTCTGATTTAACCATCTCCATTTCTCCACTAGGACTAGTGGAATTGGCAGATGAAGAGTTTGAAGTACACGGTCCCCGCCTTAACCGTTATTCCCTTAACTGGGCTATGTACCTAGGCCACCACTACTCTTATCGCCGTCAAACAGGCGAAACCCAAATGATGCTCAACTATTACAGAGCATTCTCAGACTTTCTAATTAACTTTACATTCGGTAAGGGCGTTAACTTCCGTAGCCCTAAAGAGACCGAAGCTATTGTCCCAGACCTGCTTGAGCGCGTATGGGAAGTAGATAACAATAAGGCTACTGTTCTATGGGAAATCGGACAACAAGGAACTGTCTCAGGTGACTGCTTTATTAAAGTCGCTTACGAAGAGGCCTACGTAGACCCAGCTGGGCGTCAACACCCTGGACGAGTCCGCATCCTCCCTCTTAACTCTTCTTTCTGTTTCCCAGAGTTCCACCCCCATGACCGCGAACGTCTTGTGCGTTTTAAGCTCAAGTACCGCTTTTGGGGTTGTGTAGACACTGAAACAGAAGCTCTAACACGCTCTGGGTGGAAGAGATATGATGAATTAGTTGATGGGGATGAAATTCTTACTCTTGACCCTAATACTGATGAAATCCAGTGGAAATCTGCTCTAATAAATATCTATGATTATTCAGGGCATATGGTTCAATGGTCTAATCACATCAATGCTGTCTCTACCCCTAATCATAGGTGGTTAGTCGAAAAACAAGTAGGTAGGAATGACACCCTAGCTTATGAGAGACAAATCGCCCGTACAGAGATAGGAATAGATGGAGACCCAAGTATCTCGGACCTCCGAAATGGAAGTCGCATTATAGTAGGTGGTGGAACTCCACGGGCTTTTTCTACTACTAAAACGATAGAAGATGAAGTTGTAGAGACGTTAGCTTGGTACATATGTGAAGGAAATGACCATACAAACCAAAATGGATATCGTTCTGGGAGAATATCTCAAAGTTCTATAGTTTATCCAGAAAAGACAGAGCGTATCCGTACTCTTGCTAAATGGTGGAGGGATACTAAAGGAGCCAGTTTCTCTGAGGGAGTTATTAAACCTCGCGGGGTTGTTGAATTTTATCTGGGTAAGGGTACTTTTGGAGTATTAGATACTTTGGCACCTAATAAAGAAATAACTCCAGAACTTATAACCAGTTTGACCGCAGAACAAGCATCTCTCTTTTATGAAACGCTATTAGATGCAGACGGTTGCAGAACCCATGGAGATAAGAAAACTACCCGATGGACTCAATTAGATGCTGGTCGTAAGGATTCTTTCCAAATGCTGGCAGCTATGCTAGGTATTCGTTCTAATATCACATCAGATAATGAAAAAGTACAGGTTTATAGTAAGAGACACATCCTCTCTGACTATACGTCAGCTAGTGCCCAAAGGGTATATTTAGAGGATGGAAAGATTTGGTGTCCTACAGTAGATGGTGGTATTTGGTTTGCCCGTAGAGAGGGGTCTACATATTGGACGGGTAATACATCACTAGAAGGCACACGTCAGGTGTTTACCTATACAGAAATCCTGACAGACGACGTAATTGAGGAATACATCAATGATGAGCTTATTGACTCCCGCCCTAATCCGCTCGGCACTATTCCTGTTATTCATATTCCGAATGTTCGTATTAGTGGTAGCCCTTGGGGTCTCAGCGACTGCAACGACATTATTAACATTAATCGCGCTTATAATGAAACTGCCACTGATATTGCTGACATTGTTAACTACCACGCAGCACCAGTTACGGTCATCATTGGCGCAAAGGCCTCACAATTAGAAAAGGGCGCCAACAAAGTATGGGGCGGACTTCCAAAAGACGCTCGCGTTGAGAACCTTGAAGGCGGAGCACAAGGACTAAAGGGAGCCATGGAGTTCATGGCTATGATGAAGAAGTCCATGCACGAGATGATTGGTGTTCCAGAGACTGCTCTTGGACAAGCACAACCTATCTCTAACACCTCAGGCGTTGCACTTTCTATTCAATTCCAGCCTTTGATGAACCGTTACCACCAGAAGATTATTCAGTACTCGCACGGACTAGAGCGTGTTAATGAGCTTATCCTCCTAAATCTTGCTCTAAAAGAACCTGAGACCTTTATTTGGGACCCTAACTCAAGCACTACTCCGTTAAAGCAAGGTCAACTTGCACAGTTAGACGTTAACGACCCCCTTACTTTCCGTTCATATGTTCACTTCCCACAGCCACTCCCACTAGACAAGCTGATTGCTCTTAACGAAATTCAATCTAAGTTGTCCCTTGGTCTTGAGTCTAAAGAGGGAGCGCTTCGCTCTCTTGGTGAAGAGTTCCCAGCAGAGAAGCTCACTGAAATTCGTCAAGAACTTCAAGATGACGCCCTTGCTGATGGCGCACTTAAACTTATTCAAACACAGATTGAGCAGGACATCCTGGCTCTTACAGGCGCACAGCCTGGTGCCGCTGGTGCTCCATCTACCCCAATGGGTGGTCCTGGAGCTCCTGGTGGAGATGTACCAATGACTCCTACTGAACCTGTCGTACTAGACGAGGCCACTATCGCCGCACAAATGGGTGACCAAGGCGTACGCGCCCGCCTCGTAACTGATGCTTACGGAACCAAACTCCCACAGAGAAGGGTCCCGCAAGACTACGAAAAATAATGCTATTTAAGCAGACAATTTCGCAGTATAAAGAGAAAATAAAGATACTAATAAACGTTAGGTCATATGTGCTACGAGCTTAGGCTCATTCGGAAAACGACCCCTAGGATGCAAAGGATATAAGTATGTCAGATACTGCAAATGCAATGGCTAATGCTTTTGAAGCAGAAGCTGGTACAGCTCCAGTTGTAAATGTGTCGGGCGTTGACGCGCCTACTGTTAACACTACTGCTACGAATGCAGCTACTCCAAAGTTTTATACTGAGGAAGACTTAGCTCGTGTTCGTTCGCAAGAGAAGGACAAGCTTTACCCAGAAATCGAAAGATTGAAGGAACAAGTTAGCTCTCTTGCTAAGGAGAAGGAAGAAAAAGCCGCTCGTAAGGCAGCTCAAGCAGCAGAAGAAGCTGCAGAAGCTGAGGCTCAACAAAAGGCTAAATTGGAAAGTGACTTGGACGCCAAGGAACTTCTAAAGCTTAAAGAGCAAGAGTGGCAAGAGCAGTTGGCACGTGAGCGTTCGGAACGCGAAACGGCCTTCGCTCTTCTGGAGCGTGAACGAGAGTTCGCAAACTTGCAGAATTATAAGCAACAACTGCTTGACGCTGAAGGCGACAATGTTATGCCACAGCTTCTCAAGTATCTTCAGGGTAATACCCGTGAAGAGCTTGAAGCTAGCTTGGCAGATTTGAAGGCTCAGTCTGAAAGCATTTTGACAGATGCGCAAGCTGCTATCCAGCAGCAGCGTAAAGAGCAAGTTGGAACAAGGGCGACCTTGCCTCCTAACGGACCTCTCGAAACCAATATGGAGCAACGTCAGTTAACGCCGCAAGAAATTGCAGCAATGCCGCTAAACGAATACGCAAAGTACCGCGACAAGCTTCTAAGCCCTGCCGCTCGGAATCAATCCCGTGGTTTGTTCGGCTAACCCACAACCTCAAAACTATTAACAAGGAGTCATAGCTAATGGCATCAGGAATTACAGGTACAGGTAACCTTGCCGCGTCACCTACAGCCTATTCAGGCACAAACACCCAGCTCACCCAAGCGATTCAGACAATCTGGTCCAAGGAAATCTTGTTCCAAGCAATGCCTATTCTTCGCTTTGAGCAATTCGCAGTTAAGAAGACAGAACTCGGCGTAGCCCCTGGTCTTCAGATTAACTTCATGCGTTACAACAACCTCGGCTTTGCTTCACCGCTCGTCGAAGGTGTTCGTATGCAGACAAACGCACTTACAGCTCAACAGTTCTCAATCACAGTAACAGAGCATGGTTATGCTCTTGCTGTTTCTGAGCTTCTCTTGAACGCATCATTCGATGACGTTATGGCTTCAGCCTCACGTCTTCTTGGCCGTAACATGGCTATCTATCTTGACCAACTCTCACGCGACACTCTCTACCAAGCATCTTCAACCATTTATGGTGAAGACCGTTCAGCGCTCACCGCTGTTAACAACTGGTACGCAGATGGAACAAAGGGTACATCTCGTGCGTCACTGACAGGTACTTACTACATGACTCCTCACACCGTCAAGGACGCTGTTGAGAGCCTAGCAACCAAGAACATCCCTCGCCTCGGTGAGACCTATGTATGTTTCGTTCACCCACACCAAAGCCGCAAGCTTCGTGACATGCCTGAATTCATTGAAGTCACAAAGTACGCTGCTCCAGGAAACTTCATGCTCGGTGAAATCGGCCGTTTGTATGACTGCGTATTCATTGAGACCACTCAGGTTCTCAAGGTCGCTGGTGGAGCTGGTACTTCTTACACTGCTGATACAGCTGTAGCTAACCCAACCATCACCCCTGGTGGAGGTTACACAACTCCAGCTACCCTCACAGGTAACGGAGCTAACGACCGCTACTCAGCTATCTTCATTGGAGATAACGCTTTCGGTCACGCTATCTCACTCCCAGTCGAGCTCCGCGATGGCGGTATCTTGGACTTCGGTCGTGAGCACGCACTTGCTTGGTACTCAATCTTCGGTCTTGGTCTTATCACTGACCAAAGCGTCATCATAGCCGAAACCAATTAGCCTAAACAGTGGTGAGATTATCCTAGTAGGCAAATGACCTACTAGGAGGTCTTATTATTATGGCAGTACAGCATGTTAAAAGTGAGTGCCCGAAAGGACCTTAAAGGCCGCGGTAAAGTACTTACAGTCAGAAACCAACTAATACAACTAAATAGCTAAAAGGGCGGGGGCGTTGAACCCCCCGCCTTATCCAACCGAGATACTAATTAGGAGAATACAAATGGCTAAAGCAAAGCCCACCGATGTAACGGGTCGTATGCGCGAAGAGCTAGCTGCTAAGAACATTGAAGCTACTCAAGAGGCAGCGAACAAGATGTCTATGGCAACAGCTCAAGCAAAGATTGACCTTGAGACCAATGTTATTGACGCAACAGTTCCAGAGCGTCAAACCGTGATTGTAGATGAAGTAATCACAGTCGCTAATCCAGATGAGGATTACGTTGAAATCCGCGTTGTTGAGGATGTTGAAAACATGACCTTAGGCGCAGGAAACACATACAGCTTTAAGGCAGGACAGCGTTACAAGGTAACCCGTCATGTTGCACAGCACCTGAAGGAAAAAGGTCGTCTAGCTGGAGTTATTTAATAGATAACTAAAGAAGTGGGCGCCTCTTCGGGGGCGCTTCTTCGTTTGTACAGACTTTTATTAAAAAATCCGACACCATTGGATATGTTGATGTGAGGAGTTTTCTTAGTGGCCACAGTAGTTGACCTAATCTCAAGAGTAAGACTTGAGCTTGGAGACCAAGCTTCACAGTTTTCTTACTCAGCGACGGGTGATGACTCTACAACCACCTTCAGCTTAGGCTATAAGCCTGTTGACCCCACTACTCTATTAGTAACTGTAGCCAACACAAACATACCTACCCCTGCTGGGTACACCCTTGAGCAGGATACTGGAGTAATCCATTTTGTTACACCCCCAGCCGCATCCGATTCTATAGTGGTCAGTGGCATTCATTATCGTTATTTTACGGATGATGACATCACTATCTTTCTTAATACAGCCATTGTTGAGCATACTTTTAACCGCACAGACGTCTACGGCTCTCAGATAACCGTAGCCACCATCCCTTCTGTAGAGGAGTACCCAATCGCGGTACTTGCTATCGTGGATGCCCTTTGGGCTTTGGCAACCGACGCGGCGTTTGATATTAACATTACCGCCCCAGACGGCGTAGTTATCCCACGCTCACAACGGTTCTCTCAGCTCAGCATGCACATTGAAAAGCGCATGGAGAACTACAAGATGCTCTGCGCCCAGCTTAACGTGGGTCTTTATCGTATTGAAATGGGTACGCTTATCCGCACCTCGCGTACAACTAACAAGTACATCCCTATCTACATGGGTCAAGAAGTTGATGACTCTCGCCAGCCAGAGCGCGTTTACATCAATAACAACCTCATGGGCCGCAATGCTCCCATTGCGTACTGCAACGTACAAGACATTGTTCTATATCAAGGTGACTCATTCTATACAGAAATAGATTTCCCATTTGATATTACTGGACTCAACTTTAAAGCTCAGATTCGCACCTACCCTAACTCGCCATCTCTGTATGGAACCTTCACGATTACTGTACTCTCCACCAGCTCATCTGTCAGTACGATTAGCCTTACCCTTACCAATTCAGACACTGCGTACATGCCTGTCCGTGCTTTCTGGGACCTGCAAGCGACATCAGCCACAGACTCAACTTACGAGCAAACTTACGTGCGTGGACAAGTATTTACTATCCAGCAGGTGACCCTTGACTAGTTGTGGCTGTGGTTATAACGGAGGACCTGGCTGCACCTGCGTAGCCCAAACAATTACTATTATTCCTCCTGCGTCTATTCCTATTGTTATTGGAACTGGGCAAGGCGGAACTCGTGGCGTTCAAGGTATCCAAGGTGCACAGGGCGTACAAGGCACGCAAGGTGTGCAAGGCCCTAACGCGGCAATCTATTTTGGTTTAACCCCACCAGCTAACCCGCTTATCGGTGACCGTTGGATTGACTCTTCTTCTGGCTCTGAGTACACATGGGTATACGACGGAAATTCTTATGCGTGGGTAGAAGTATCCGCAAGCGGGTACGTAGGTACTCAAGGAACTCAAGGTACCCAAGGTACTCAAGGTACTCAAGGATTTGTTGGGGCACAAGGAATTCAGGGTACACAAGGTGCGCAGGGCCTACTTGGGTTGCAAGGATTTGTTGGTAATCAAGGAACAACTGGTGCACAGGGTACAACTGGTACTCAAGGTATTAACGGATTACAAGGCGCCATTGGTAGCCAAGGACTTACGGGGGCACAAGGTACCAACGGAACTCAAGGTACACAGGGTTCAACAGGTTTACAGGGCGCTCAAGGTGTTCAAGGCCTTCAAGGTACTCAAGGGCTTGTTGGTACGCAGGGGACCCTTGGTATGCAAGGTGCGCAAGGTACTAATGGTGCACAGGGACTACAAGGAATTTCTATACAGGGTATTCAGGGTATTCAAGGAACAACAGGTAGTCAGGGCACAGCTGGTTCGCAGGGATTACAGGGAACGATTGGTAGCCAAGGAGCTCAAGGCACTAGTGGTCTTCAAGGTACAGCTGGTAGCCAAGGAACTACAGGTTTACAGGGCAGTCAAGGCGTTCAGGGCGTACAGGGAACTACTGGAACCCAAGGTTTAACTGGGCTACAAGGATTCATCGGAACCCAAGGAGCAACGGGAACTCAAGGTTTCACAGGCTCTCAAGGAACTATCGGAACAACTGGCTCGAATGGTTCGCAAGGAACACAAGGTATTCAAGGTATTCAAGGTATTCAAGGTATTCAATCAACCCAAGGAACAACTGGACTTCAAGGTCTGCAAGGACCTCAGGGCGTACAAGGACTACTTAACACGGTAATCTATGATTCTGACCAAGGCGTTATTTCACAACAGATGTTCAGTTAAGGAGAACACATGGCAACTTATAGCAAAGTAGCGTTATCAGCCGCAACCACAGGCGTTCCAATCGCCGTTGTCGCTACCGCCTCAACTGGTACGACTATCCACGCAACAGGCACATCAGCCATTGACGAAGTGTGGCTCTATGCCACCAATACCGATTCAGCGGCTCGCACACTTACTATTCAATTTGGTGGAACTGCAACACTCAACCAGATTCAACAGGTAATCCCTGCTAACTCAGGTCTAACTCTTGTAATTCCTGGGCTAATCCTTGCCCCATCAGGCTCGGCATTAACTGTTTATGCTTACGCCTCAGTAGCAAGCGTTGTAAACATCTCAGGCTATGTAAACCGAGTCGCATAATGGCAGAGAGATTTAAGCGCGGAGAAGTTGGCTCACAGGTCAATTCGTGGATGCCATCTACTAACACAGTTACACCAAGCGGATTCACTTCCTCAATTGCGCCTTATGGACTTCAGCTTCAACAAACAGTATTGACAAGCGGAACTTTAGGTGGAACTGCAACAGGTTCATCACTTCTAAACCCATCTGCAACTGTTCCAATCCCTGCTGGTATCACATTTGTCTATGTAATCGCAGTTGGTGGCGGTGGTGGCGGAGGCGGTTCGGGTTTTGGTGGCGGAGGTGGCGGAGGTGGTATTTCTTGGGGTTGGACTTTAGCAACTTCATCTTGTGTAGTCGGTGCTGGAGGAAATAACTCGTCAGGTGGTTACACCCGTTATGGAAACATTATTGCTGGCGGTGGCAGCGGTGGTTACAACGTTTACGGCGCACTTGGCGGTGGAGGTTTTGGCGGTGGCAGCGGTGGTAACGGGGCTACTAATTATTGGGGAATACCAAGTGGCAATGGCGGGGCTTCTGGAAGCACACCCGTAAATGGAAACACAGGTTCTGGCGCAGGTGGTGGCGGCGGTAGCACTACCAATGGCAGCGTTGCAGGAAATGGTGGTAATGGCATCTCAGGTGGTGGCGGTGGATACAGCAATATTGCTGGGTCAAGCACAAATACTGGGGGCAATGGCGGTAATGGTTTAACGGGCGGCGGCGGAGGTTTTGCAGGAAGCACATCTGGCACTCGTAATGGCGGTGCTGGCGGCAACGGAATAAACATCCTTACAGGTGCTATTACCACTGGTGGCGCACAAAACACTGGCAACGGTGGTGGCGGCGGTGGCGTTGCAGGTAACGGTGGAAGTGCATCTTCAACGATTGGTGGGGCTGGTGGGCTTGGCGGCGGAGGCGGCGGTGCTGGCACTATTGGTACCGCTGGTGGCAACGGAATCCTCTACCTTTACTACTAGGAGATAAAATGACAACAACTATCTATAACAACTCATCATTTAGCGATTCTCCTTATGGGCTAAAACTTCAACAAACCTTTACTACAAGCGGTTCCGTAACAATCCCGTCAAACATCTTGCGTGTTTACGCAGTTGTTATTGGTGGAGGCGGAGCTGGTTCTACTCAAACTACTGGTGGTGGCGGTGGCGGTGGAGCAGGTGGGTATTCTGCTGGTTGGACTTTTATTTCTAACACAGTCACAGTCGGTGCAGGCGGTACTGGAACATCAACTGCTGCTGCGGGTGCTAACGGCAATTCTTCACTTTATGGAATGGTTTTTGCAGGTGGTGGTTCAGGTGGATTGAGCTCAACAGTTGGTGGCGCTGGCGCAGGAGCAACAACTTCTACAGGTTCAACTTCAACAGTTTCTTACACAGGCGCTCCAACGGCTGCTGCTAACACAGTTGGTTATGGTGCAGGTGGCGGCGTAGGTGCTATTGGTGGTGCTGGTATTTCATCAGGTGGCGGTGCGGGTGTTGCAACGGCAACTGGCACACAAACTGCCTATGCTGGTGGTCGCGGACTTATCGCTGGTGGTGGCGGTGCTGCTGGAACTTCAGGTGTTGGAACAGGTGGAGCAGGCGGCACTGGCGATTTTTTTGCAGGTGGAACTGGTTCATCAGGAACAGGTACATCTTTTGGTGGCGGTGGTGGCGGTGCTGGGTATACTGGTGCAGGTTCTAACGCTTCAGGCAACAGCGGTGGTAACGGAGGTTCTGGTGGGGGTGGCGGCGGAGCTGGTTCTACACTTGGAACTGCTGGCAGTGGCGGCAATGGCGTTGTTTATCTTTACTACTAAGGAGCAATAATGAATTACAGATACGAATATCTTTCAACCTGTTGTAATACTGGCTACATCGAAACACGCAATGTGAATGACCCACAGGTTAATACTGTATGCGTTCAATGTGGGCAGGGTGGGTACGAGCTAGTCAATCAAACTCTTATTTCAGGAGAATAAATGTCACAGTTAATGTATTACGACACAGTTTCAGGGCAGTGGTTGCCTGTCGTAGTTGGGGCGCAAGGATTAACACAAGAAGAGATTAATGCTCTTATAGGAGATACAAGTGGCTATTGATTTCCCCGCATATCCTTCCCTTAATCAAATATATACTTTTGGTTCCCGCACGTGGAAGTGGACAGGTCAAGGTTGGCAGGCTGTCTCTACAACATATGGACCTCAAGGCGTTCAAGGTTTACAGGGTCTTCAAGGTGGCGGTTTCAATCAAGCTCAAGGTTTACAAGGATTTTCTGGAGCGCAGGGCGCTCAAGGTGTTCAAGGCCTTCAAGGGACGCAAGGTTTACAAGGAGCACAAGCCGCTCAAGGAACTCAGGGTTTACAAGGCCTTCAAGGTATTCAGGGTTTAACAGGCTCACAGGGAGCGACAGCTGCTCAGGGATTAAGTGGTACTCAAGGTACTGCTGGTACTGCGGGCTCTACTGGCGCGCAAGGAACCCAGGGCGTACAAGGAACTTTAGGTTCTCAAGGATATTTAGGTAACACAGGCGCTCAGGGAGCGCAGGGCACTCAAGGCCTTCAAGGTACGCAGGGTGTAGGCGGAGCCCAAGGCTATCTTGGTAATGCTGGAGCTCAAGGTGCTCAAGGCGCTCAAGGTACACAAGGATTACAAGGAGCGCAAGGTACTGCTGGTGCGCAAGGTTATCTTGGTAACGCGGGTGCTCAAGGAGCGCAAGGCGCACAAGGAACTCAAGGTATTCAAGGCTCATTAGGTGTACAAGGAACTATTGGAACTTTAGGCTCTCAAGGAGTTCAGGGGTCTCAAGGGCTTGCAGGTTCACAAGGTACCCAAGGAACTCAGGGATTACAAGGAGCTCAAGGTTTCTTAGGTAATACTGGCTCCCAAGGTGCTCAAGGAACGCAGGGTGCTCAAGGTATTCAAGGCACTTTGGGACTTCAAGGATTTACAGGAACTCAAGGAACTACTGGTTCAACAGGTTCTAATGGTGCTCAAGGCACTGCTGGAACTAACGGAACTAATGGTTCTCAGGGAACTACTGGAGCTACTGGCTCACAAGGTACTAATGGCTCTAACGGCTCTCAAGGCACACAAGGCTTGCAGGGAACGCAAGGTCTTCAAGGTCTTCAAGGCGCACAAGGAATTCAAGGCGCACAAGGAATTCAAGGCAGTTTTGGAACTAGCCCAGTAGTTTATCCCGCCGCCACCACTTCAGTTGGATTTACACTTCAAGGATTGGCTTCTCAAACCGCTGATTTGCAAGAGTGGAAAAACTCTGTCGGAACTGTTATCGCCTCTGTTGATGCTAACGGAAACCATAACTTCCCTAATATGGGGTTTGCGGGCAAAAACGCCATCATCAACGGCGGTATGGACATTTGGCAGCGTGGTACTTCAACCACCTCTGGCGGATACCAAACGGCAGACCGATGGAATAACTCGGTATCTGGAACCACAACAATTTCTCAAGAAACAACAGATTTGCCTAATGGATTTCAATACGGAATCAAGTTTGTTACTGCGGCATCTTCTTCTTTTGCTCAGTTCAAAACTTACCTAGAGCGCACTTCTGTAATTCCGCTAAGAAATCAAGTTGTAACCATATCTGGTTATCTAAAGATTACTGGCGGTTTTTCTGGTAATTGGGTTGGTCAGATTTATTACAGCAATACGACTGATACGGCTACATCTGTAACAACTCAAGTTGGCTCCAATGTAACTATTGGAACATCAGCAACATCAGCTTGGACAAGATTTAGTTTTCAATCCACTATCCCATCTGATGCCGTAGGACTTGGCGTTTTGTTTGTCCCCGACACGTTGCAAGCATCTGGTGTTACAGTTCGTACGACTGGTATTCAACTAGAACTTGGCTCTACTGCTACCACCTTCTCTCGCGCTGGTGGAAGTATCGGGGGAGAGTTGGGGCTGTGTCAGAGGTATTACTACAGAAGTAGCTCTACAGGAGCCAACCCTGGCGAACAAACTAGACTAGGTGAAGCTATTGCCTACTCAACTACCCAGGGTTTAGGCTTTATTAAATTCCCCGTAACAATGAGAATTATTCCTACCGCTTTAGATTTTGCTTCTCTTGTTGTTTATCAAGGAACTACAGGGCAACCATCTTTAACCAGTGTATCAATTAACACCGATTGGCAAAATCAAAATATGGGAGCAATTAACTTTGTCTCTAGCGGGCTAACAACTACAACCTCTTATTTCTTAGGTGTTACTCCTTCGGTTAGCGCATATGCTGGATTTAGTGCGGAACTATAAAATGATTATCACCTACCCGATTATTGTCGATACCAACGGAAACCTAATCAAAATGGTTTTATTAGACCATGAAAACGGTTCTTTTACTTCAATGACTAAAACAGATTACGATGCACAACAGGCATCTAGCACACTCCCATCCGAGTCTTCTATCCCACAGGCAGGTAACTAATGAGCAGAGCGCAGAGTCGGTCGCAAGGGTTGAGCAGAATACAGGCAGAGGCTACGGCTCAGGCTAATTTCACGGCGCAGTTGGCGGCTACTAATGCGAAGTTAGAGGCATTGGGGCTGACGGCCCAGACACATTGACACTCGTAGTAACCAACGTAGGTTCTACGGCTCAATCAGTTCTTGGTCGTATCTCTTGGACAGAAGCTCAAGCCTAAGCTAGACTATCTCCTATGGAAAATTCCGTAGGAAATACATTTGAGATGTATGAGCGCGTTCTATCAATAAAGAATGCGCTCAAACTCAAAACCCCACTTGATGTAAAGTTTACCCGCCTCGGTAGTGCACATGATGGCGGGTATATCCTTGTTGATGACGTAAATGGCGCAGACCACGTAATATCTTTAGGCGTTGAGGGCAACGTTGATTTTGAAAAAGATATTATGGAAAAAGCCTGCCATATCTATATGTACGATAATTCTATTGATGGGCTTCCAGAGCCAGTAAAGCGCTCCACATTCTTTAAGAGAACGATGGGAAGCATACAAAACGGCCACGCCTCCTTAGGCAGTTGTATTCAAGACGGCTGGGTTGGTGATGACGAAGACGACGACTTTGCTGGGTTTGCTGGCGGTGACGACTACATTCTAAAGATGGATGTAGAGGGCGCCGAATACGATTTACTTGGGGAAGCCTCTCGGGACACCCTTACATATTTTAGACAGATTACGGTGGAGTTCCACGACACTGACCGCATTGAAGATGAAGACTTCTATAAGAAAATGCTTCATGCGTTAACCCATCTACGCGAAACGCATACCCCCGTATTTGTTCACGCCAATAACAATATACCGTTAACTATAAAAGGAAACTCGCCCTTTCCTCAAGTGTTTGAGGCAACTTTTCTACGCAATGATAGCTATAAGTTTGCGGAAGAGACTGATTTGTTTGAAGGTTTAGTTACAAGAAACGATTTGCCTAAGCCAGAGATTGGGCTTACTTTTCCTTAATCTGTAAATTCCCAAACCATACCTAGTGAACGCATGTTGGCCTCTACTGCTTGTTTATAGATAGGGGCCAATTCTTGTTTGCGCAGTTCAGTGAATAGTCGTGCGCTTTCATCTTTTTGCCCAAACCACCAAGAGCTTACCGCCATCTCAAATTCAAGACAGTAAGACCCAAAGTACCCAACATCTGCTGGCAGGGGCTGTAGCCCATAATGATTTGCGGCGGCTAGTCCTATCTTTGCCCAGGTATAACACTCCTGCCAAGACTTCTTATATTCAAGAGATTGGGACAGCAGGAAGTACCCTTCTGGTCTATTTGGCATATAAGCAACCGCTTGAAACAGACAAGTACCCACCGTGTGGTCTCTATTACCCAGCTCCCCAAAGCATCGGGCTAACTTCAAAAGCGATGTGTACACTGTGAGGGACCCGTCAACATCTGCCCCGTACTCAGCGGCGCGCATATAAAAAGATACAGCGGAGGCGTATTGCTCTAGCTCTTCATACTCACGGGCTACTGCAAAGTTTATATCTGGATTAAATGGGTCTTCAGATAACTTTACTATCAGCTCTTCAATTTGCATTTAAAGCCTCCTGGACAAGCTCATCTACTACAGAGTGAGGGACTTTAAGAATAAAAGCCGCGTTATCTTGGAATCCAAAGCTAACTAGTAGGTCTTCCCCATAGACGGCCGCCCCAACGCAGAACTCTACATAGGCATCTAGAAAAGTAAATTGATTGGTCAGCCCTAAGAAGTTAAAGTCTTTATCCCAAACACAAAGCCTATGCCTATACACGGCTCCCTTTTGCTCTAAGTAATTTTTAAATAGGTCTACGTCATGCGTGATAGATACTAAGTAATCTCCCCAAGCAAATACATGTGAAGACCCTCTTTGGTCTAAAGGAGCAGGCGGTGTTTGCTTTAACGCAACCTGCACAGTAGGGGCTTCAACATCTGGGAGTACGTGCACCAATTCTGTAGGCATAGTCCACTTTACAAAGGTAAATGGCTGGTCTATAACGGGAACCCAATTCTTTTCACAATAAGAGGAGTCATCATTGGGCGCCGCAATACGCTTACGCGCCACCTCTCTAGCTTCCCATTTTCCCTTATTCAAAGAGATGGTGCTGTATTCCATGCGCCCTTGACCGTTTGTTGTAGTATCGCGGCGAACGCCAATCAAATAGTAAACGCCTTTCCATTGGACTAGGCGGGCGTCCTCTAGGCCAAGAAACTCCCAGATGGGCTCGTGCAAGTTGAGCACGTCCACCAAGCAATAATCAGTCATTTCTAACTCTGAATTGAGGCGGCAAAGATAGTTCTCGGTTTCTAAGCGCAGGTTATTCTCAGGATGCAAGTAAGCCAAAGGCCCCCACATAGAAGGGAAACGTTGCTTGTGTTCTGCGTGGTAGAGGGCATAGTTTACGTGCCTAAGATTAACAAGTATCTCCCCGTCTTCGTCTACAAAAACAGAGGGGTTCATCAGACCCGTACCCGCGGTAAAACGTTTAGGTATCACTATCGGAGCAAGTTTTCCGCCAGCTTGGACGGCGCGCTGAACTAGATTCACTCTAAATCATCTGCGGCTAGGCCGTGAAAATCACAATGTGATTCGTACAAGGTATCGGCAAGCCATTCGTCCTCAGTAGGCTCAGAGACATAGGATGAGCATAGTTCACAATATACAGCCCAGCGGATAGGGTCTAAATCCACAGCAACTACATCAACCGACATTGGGACCTCTTTATCCTGATTTATGTGCGTAAGCACGAGAGAATATTACCATGAGCGAAGATATGTCTTGGGTCAAGAACGCCCCGTCAGCCCCGTCTAAAGAAGACACTAGGCTTTTAGCCAGTCGTCCACAGGAGGCGCAAGACTTTATTGATAGCACCAAGAACTATGGCGGCGCGTCTATGAACCTTCAGTCTATGAAGATGGCACAACCTGGGGACAAAATGTATATCGTTGGTAAAGAGCCCTCTAAACATACAGGTCGCCCAGTAGACACTGCCTATGAAAATCCAGGTCAATCCACGTTAACTCCTCGCCAGTTTGCATCTCATTTTAATCGTTTAAAGGGAGAGACGAGTAACCCTAGCGCCATGATGGGCAGCTGGTACGATAAGAAAAATAAGGCATCTAAAGCCAAAGGAACTCAAATTGATTTATCAGTAGGCTATAAATATAAGAAGCCAGCTGAAAAGAAAATGATTGAACGCAATGAAGACGCAGCGTTCAGCATGGGCAACATGCGCGAAATCCGTAACGAAGCCGCTCGTAAACGCCACGGCATTACAGAGCCCCGTCCCCCAAAAAATAATTAATGAGCAAGCCGTATACACCTGGCGGAAGATTCAACTCCGATTTTGAACGCGGTTCTATCTTCCAAGGCATAGATGCTGACCTGAAGAACCCTGTAGGAACAGCGGCTCAGTGGTATATCTTTGACGCGGTTAACTCTGTTAAAGACCCAATTTACGATGTAGGAGACGACCCAAGCTACGGAGTTGGTGGAAAAGTATGGACTGGGCCGTTCACTATCCCAGTTATCAGAGCTGTGATTGAACAAGGTAGCTCCAAGACATCCACAGCTGGTTTCTACAACGCCGATACTCTGCATCTAACTCTCAACTCTAATGATATTGAATTTATCGCCCCAGGCACCATGTTGAGCCCAGACTTCCAAGACCGCAGCCGAGTTATCTGGAAAAACGAAGTGTTTCGTCCAGTAAGTGCCCAGCAACGGGGTATTATTTCTGAGACGTTTGTTCTACTAACCCTAGACCTTGTTCAGGTTATGCCTGAAGAAATGGTCAACGACCCTCAGTTCAGCGCCTACGCCAACTAGGAGAAGCAATGCCATTCAAATCTAAAGCCCAGGAAAAGTGGATGTGGGCTACCCATCCCCGCATGGCTGGTCAGTGGGAAGAACATACCCCAAAGGATAAGCCCCTTCCTGATAAACTAAAGTCAACAGCCCGCTCTAAATCAAAGGATAAGTAATGACACTATCAGCTGCATCATCCCCTTATACAGTGGGCACAACCGCTGTTCAGGTATCTCCATCTACTGGAGCTACCAATGGATATACCCTTGTTGTTCAAAATAACCATGCCAGCAACATCCTCTATGTAGGAACGTCTAACACTGTCACTTCATCTGCTTACGGTATTCAACTAGGTACAGGCGCCAGCCTTTCTCTAGATGACTTGACGCCAACTGACCAAGTGTGGGTTATTGCCAGCGCGGCTTCCACCCCAGTTGGAGTTATGGCAATCCTACGATGAGCATTCGCGTAGCCCGTAAAGGCGAGCCTATCGGAACAAGTAAGAAATCTACCCCCAAAGTGAAAGGTAAGTAACCATGTGCGCTACATGCGGATGCCGCGACAAGGCAAAAGATAAGAAGCAAGATGCCAAGCTTATGAAAGGCATGACCCCAAAGCAGAAGTCAGCTTTTGAAAAGGCTGACAAGAAGATGGATAAGAAGAAGCCATCTGCTAAGGAAGATGCCAAGATGGACAAGGCGTTGGCAAAGAAGGTCAAAAAGAAGTAAGCACTTAGCGCCCGCAAGGGCGCTTTTTGCTTTATTCTTATAGTAGTTCCCGTGCGGGGACTAAGCACTACCTTGCGATTTACTCTTGCTGCTCTCTTAGGAGATTACCCATGTCTGACCGTATTGACCGAGCCTCTGATGCTGAATTCATTAAGGCTATCGTCGAGAACGTCCCTCAACAGGCAACCAAGAATGAAACTAACGCATGGGGTGCAGCATTTGTAGCAGCAACGGCAGTGAAGCATGCACTCAAGAAGCGCTGAATTTAATGCGCTAGCCAAGCGCACATCCTTTGAGCTAGTAAGACCCCTTGATGCTCTCCTTCAGTCTTTAGCTATTAAATCTGGCTGGCCTGAAGATATCGTATTTAAATTGAATGTAATTGTAGACTCTGATGAAACTATTAGAGTCCATTACCCAGACGATATCAAGCAAGAGGTTGAAGACCTTGAATACGGACGCCCAGGTGAAACCCCTAACGCGGCAATACGCCCATTCCTTTTACGTGCCCCTGAGCTCATCCAAAATATTTTAGAAGAAAAAGCTCTAGCCCCACTAATAGATTTGATGGGAGTACTCTAATGGGAAATCCATTTATTGTTGCTGAAGACTTGGCTCTAAAGACCTGGTTGTCTGGCATTACGGTATCTGATGATAAAAACGCCAGTCGCCCTGTTAAAACTTGGTTTGGTTACCCAGACGTGGAAGTCCAAGACCAGGTGTTTCCTTTTATCACCCTTGACCTAATTGATATCAACGCGGGCAATGACAGGCAGAGCTCAGGTCTATTGACGGATACTGATTACCAAGGAACCATCGCTGCCCAATCTAATATTGAATATCAATACCAGATTCCTGTGGCGTACGACCTTGTGTATCAAATTACGTCCTATTCTCGTCACCCGCGCCATGACCGCGCCATTATGTTTCAGCTGCTAAATAAGTTTCCATCAAAGTACGGACACCTTGAGGTACCTAATCAACTAGGAACTTTTACGGTAAGTCGTTCTATGTTCCTTGATGGATTTGTAAAGCGAGACGCCGTTGAAGGTGAAACTGGAAACCGCCGCTTGCTTAGAAACGTTTTGACAGTCCGAGTAACTAGTCAGATGTCGCCTTTGGCGGCAGATGCGGTTGCCTCAGAGATTGTTCAATCTGTAACAATCAATGACACTACTACGTACATTCCGTCTGGCTACTATCCCGTTAAAAACTGACAACAACGATAATCAATAAGGAGATACATTAATGGCCGTTTATACACGCCCTGGGGTGTACGTTCAAGAAACGCTAAACCCTAATGCGCCAACACCTGGCGTAGCTTCACTCTCAATCGCAGCCTTTATCGGCACCAGCGACCGCGGACCAACTTCCGCAGCAACCTTGGTAACCTCTTGGAGCCAATACGTAAGCAAGTTTGGCGGATGGAATACCATCTCGAACAACAACTTGCCTATCGCTGTATACCTCTTCTTCGCTAACGGCGGAACTCAGGCGTACATCACACGCGTACTTGGTAACACAACCTCTGCAGTTGTTACAGCCGCATCTTGGACATCTGCTTCAAGCGGTACTGTAACTTACACAGCTAACAACACCTTTACCTCTGGTCAAACAGTTACGGTTACAGGTTTGGCTAACTCTGCGTGGAACGTATCTGGCGCTACTATCGCAACAGCGACATCCACATACTTCACAGTTACAGGTATTGCTACAGCAACTAACCTTACTGGAGTTACAGCAACGGCTACTGCTATTACTGGATACCCAACAGTAGCAACTCGTACACTCAGCGACCGCGCAGGTAGCCCTCTTCAAACCCTTACGATTGCCTCTAATAACTCAGGTACTTGGGGAAATAACCTCTATATTGCTATCCAAGACAGCCTCTCAACAGGTTACTTTAACGTAATCGTATACCTAGGCGGAACTACCTCGGGATACATTGTTGAGCAATGGACTGACGTAACCATGAAGTCTACGGATGCACGTTATGCTGTAACCGTCATCAACCAGAACTCTGCGTACATTACAGCTACAGACTTGCTCTCTATCTCTGGAAGCCCAACCAGCAACCCAGCGGTTACAGGAACAAATACCAATCTAGTCCCAGTAGTTCTCAGCGGAGGTAGCGACAACAACAACGTATCTTCTGCTAACATCTCAAGCGCGCTTAGCTTGTTTGACACTATTGCCTCTACTCTAATCCTAAATATCCCAGGATTTACAGACGCAACAACAGTCAACCTAGCTCTGGCCTACGCTACAGGTTCTACTCGTTCTAACGACGTCTTTGTAATCATTGATGGAATCAACGACACCGCCACCAACCAGCTGGCTCTTGCGGCAACTTACAGCGCAACATCCTCTGGAGCGGTTTACTACCCACAAATTACAATCTCTGACCCAACAGCCGCAGTTGGTTCACCTACAGGTGCAACTAAGACTGTCGGAGCGGGTGGAGCTGTCGCAGGTCTTTTTGCCCGCACAGACGCTTCTCGTGGAGTATTCAAGGCTCCAGCTGGTCTTCAAGCTCGTCTGTCTAACGTAGTTTCTGTACCATCACTCAGTACCACTGACCTTGGTAACCTTAACAACGGAACTGTGCCTGTCAATGCAATTCGCTACATCACAGGTTCAGGCTTTGTAGTTATGGGTGCTCGTACCCTAAAGCAGGGATATGTAGACAAGTACGTACCCGTTCGTCGAACCCTAACTTACTTGGAAAAATCTTTATCTGACTTGACGCAGTTCGCTATCTTTGAGCCTAATACCCAAGTTCTTTGGAACCGAATTAACTCTGTAGTCGGAAACTTCCTAAATCAGTTCTGGGGTCAAGGCGGTCTATATGGAAATACCCCATCAGCCGCTTTCTTCGTAAAGTGTGACTCAGACACTAACCCACAGTCATCTATTGATAACGGGTTTGTTAATATTCAAGTTGGAGTCTCTTTGCAGCGTCCAGCTGAATTCATCATCATCAATATCGGTCAGTTCAACGGTGGAACCACCGTTACTACGGCGTAAGGGAGATATAACTAATGCCAACAAATACTAACTTCAACTCAACCCTAGCGACTGACCCTTTACGCGGTTTTAGGTTCACCGCTACGTTTACTGCGGCAGGGGCTGACGCAACATTCAACACTAAAATCACTACAGGTTTTACTGGAGGATTCAGCTCAATCTCTGGTTTGTCTATTAATACCCAAGCTATCCAGTACCGCGAAGGTGGAATGAACACCACAGTTCACCAGATTCCTGGTATGACTACATTCAACCCAATTAGCTTTAGCCGTGGAGTAATCCTAGGCAATGACCAAGCTATGGTGTGGATGCGCGGGCTGTTCTCAGCTGGAACTGGCGCAGGCCTTCCTGCGGGATATAACCCAGTTACTAACCCAAACCCAGGCGCTACTGCGGCGGGCGCAACAGGAAACTTCCGTACGGACATAATCATTAATGTCAATCAGCACCCAAATACAAGCACTACTGTGGATTACCCACAAATGGCTTTTAAAGTGCATAACGCATGGATTACTGGCCTTAACTACACAGACCTGGATGCGACCAATGGTGCGATTCTGTTTGAAACAATGCAGCTTGTCCATGAGGGCATCTCTGTATTCTTTACAAATACTACGGGAAGTCCTTCAGACGGTAAAAACACAAGCGACTACTAACTGATAAGATTAGCCCATTAACCTAAGGAGAATAATTCGTGAGCACAACTGATACACCAGTAGTAGTAACAGACGCTGATTTAATTAATAAGTATGCAGCTATGGCGACAGAGGAGCCAGAACAGGTCGTAGAGACCCAGGCTCCTCTCGGACCAGAAGTAACTCTTCCTGGAGGATTTATCCTCGACGGGGCTGTGGTAAACACCGCTGAAGTTCGTGAGTTAAACGGAGTTGATGAAGAGGCTATCGCTAACGCACCAACTACAGGAAAAGCTCTTAATATTCTTCTTCAAAGAGGTCTGGTAAAGATTGGCGGAAAAGACGTAACTAGAGACGACTTGGATGCGCTTCTTGCGGGAGACCGAGACGCCATTCTTATCGCCATTCGTCGTGTTACTTTTGGTGGCACTGCAGAATACAGGGTCACATGCGCAGCTTGCGATACAGACCAGAACACCGTAGTAGACCTAGATAAAGATGTTCCTGTTAAAAAGCTGGAAAATTCTGAGGAACGAACTTGGAATGTAGAAACGAAAAAAGGGTTTGTTACTGTGGGGCTACCTACAGGAATTACTCAAAAGAAGTTGCTTGAGAACTCAGAAAAAACATCTGCCGAACTCAACACTATTCTACTTTCTGGGTGTGTGCTATCAGTAAACGGTATTCCATCTATGGGAGCCAGCACAGTGCTAAAGCTTGGTATGGCTGACCGCGCAAACCTTGTAAAAGAAATTATTGAACGTAACCCAGGCCCACGCCTTGGGGAGGTGAAGAAGGCATGCGAGGCATGTGGTGAGGAGATGAATCTCCCTATCAGCCTCGTTGATTTGTTTCGTATATAGAAAAGAAGATTACGAACTTTTATTAGATGAGTACGAGTTTCTAACAAGAAACTTTACAGGTTGGACTCTCTCGGACATACGGGGATTATCCGTGCGAGAGAGGCGCAACTGGATAGAACGAGCGAAACGAAATAGGAGGTAGTCATGGAAGATGACGTCAAGCTGGCCTTTGGCCTTGGCGGCAAGATGGGTACAGCCGTCACTAACATTAAGAACGACCTCCTAAGCTTAGCTAGCATTATCGAAACAACGCTTCTACCTAAGATTGATAAGATGGCTAGCCGCCTTGAGTCGGTTAGCAAAGATTTTAGTGGCCTTCTTATTGCTGATAAGTACGGGCGAGTTACGGGCACCTCAGGGGGTTCAAATAGAGTAGCCCCACCACCTCCTACGGATACTGGTAATAACGGAGCCCCTCCAACTAATAATCAAAGCCCTAAGACACCACAGGATAACTCCGCTGGTAAGCCTACTAACAATAAGATTGCGGCTGGGGCGCAGGCTGTGCTTGGCGGAATGTACGGGTCTAATCTACTTAGCATGGCCATGCCAAACGTGCAGACCTCCATCATGCAGGACTACCTCACTAACCGTGTAGCTTTTAATGGGGCTGGGGGGATAACGGGTAGTTTACAAGGTCAAACAAGCCAAATAAATGCTTTGCAACGCTCTATGGCAAACCAAGGAACAGCCACCAGCAGCATGGACGCAATTAATGCAATTATTGCTCTGCAAAATGCGGGGCTTGGCGGAGCAAAAAACTTTAAGCAATTAGCGTCGGGTGCCGCAGCCATTTCTAATTTAGAACCTGGCATGGGTCTTGCAGGTGCCGCTCAAGCTCAAGGAGCTGCTCAAGCCCCTACTACTGTAAATATGCTTCGTTCTATTGGTATCAATATGCGTGACGCTAACGGTAATATGCTCACTACGGGTCAAATGATTGACCAAATATGGAACTTTTTAAATAAGAACAACGGTGGCAAGAATATGGATAAGGAATCCATAACCATGTCCTTAGCCCCAGGTTATGGCCTATACAACATGCTTAGTAGCATGTTTAACGGCGACCCTATGATGATTAAACTTGTAGGAGACGGATTAAAGCTTAAAGCTCAAACAGGTGGGGCTGCTATTGATTCCCTTACCCGTAATCAAATGAAAACTTTGGGCGGAACCACTGGAACAGTTAATGCGATTGCTAACAAAACAGCTGCTCAAACAGAACTCTTAACCAATACGGCTGCAACTACTTCAGCTGGGTATGCGGCGTCTGCTGACTTAGCCGCGGCACTCAATAGATTTGCAGATATGGTCCCACAATTAACTTCGGCTTTGGGCGGATTAAACGGATTAATGTCTGGAGTAAAGGGTATAGGGGGCGGAGCACTCACAAGCGTTGCGGGCGCGTACGCCGCTAATAAAGTCGCAAAGAAAGTTGAAAGTACAGGCTTACTAAAGGGTATTGGAAATCTATTTAGTAAAGGTTTTAACTTTCTTAAAGGTAATATGGTAAGAGCGGGGGAGGACATCGCAAAAGGTGATGTGCCTGATTTTGCCGCGGCGGTCATGGAAGACGTAGCTGCGGGTGGCATCGCTGGGTTTGCTGGCGGTACATCTCGTGTACCTGGAACAGGGGATGGGGACATCGTTCCAGCCATGTTGACCCCAGGCGAAGCTGTTATTAATAAGGACGCTGCTGAGAAGTACCGTCCAATATTATCCGCTATGAACGCAGGAACCCTGCAAATGCACGCTGCTGGTACTTCTAATGTAGCTAAAGCTGAGTCATATTTATCTAAGATGAACTCTAATAAAGTAAGCGCGGGGGATTTTGCTCAAGCTATGCTCGTAGGATTAGGGGCGCCAACAGACGCGCAAAACGTCGCCAATCTAAAGCTATGGATGAGCGCTGAAGGTGGTAACTGGCTAAACACTGCGCATTTTAATCCGTTAAACACAAGCTATGGTTTAAATGGGTCTACTAACTTTAATACTGGAATGGCTGGGGGAGGCGTACAGGCGTACAAGAGTTGGAAAGACGGATTAGACGCAACTCTGGGCACTCTTACAGGTCAAAACGCTGGCGCCCGCGGGTATGCGAACCTTGTAAAAATGTTGCAGGGTGGAAAAGCATCTCAATCTGAATGGATTACTGCTTTACAGCAGTCTTCTTGGGATAATGGTCACTACTCTAACCTTTCGCATGGGGGCAACTCTAAATATAATCCAAATTCTCCGTACTCAGGCCACGGTAGCGGTGGAGCAACGAGCACCAACCCTGCAGTACCTACGCAGGCGCAAATAGCCGCACACGCAGCATCTCTTAATAAAGATGCGACTAATAACCATAACTACGGTGGGGTTAGCATCACGATTAATGCGCAAAATCAGTCATCAGATGCACTACTAAGTCAACTACAACAACTATTTGCGGGCTCAGGTATCGTAGCCCAGATTTCAGGGTGAGTAAATGCCTCAAAGTTCAGCGTATGCGGCAGCTTCTTATAAAGCATTAGCAGCTACCGCCGCAGCCACCGCGGCGGCTAACGCCCCTTTATTTCCAGTAGCTGCTGTTCAAACCAACCAAGTAGCTGCGCCACCTCCAGGTTATTATATAGACCAATTTGGGCAAGCCGCACCTGTCTCATCTATTTCAAACATAACGGATAGTAAGGCGAGAGCGGTCGCTGCCGCATTGGCAACCAACGCAGTAAAAGCTAGCGCAGTAGCGGCTGCGAAAGCAAGTGCCGCTGCAACCTCTTCTCAAACGTCTACGGCGGCCAAAGCAAATACTCCGTATAATATTCAATTCAATCTTCCACCCCATAAATGGAGTTTGCCAGTAGACCCCACTAATTTAGGGTATAACAAGACTAAGCAAACCAGCGCGTCCTTTAATCACGGACTTCGTAGAGCAGCTATGTGGTTCTACGATGCACCGCCTGCGGGAGACACAGCCCCTAGCAGCGCGCAAGGTTTAGTTTCCACATCCAATGCTGCAGCGGCTACGGACAAAAATTTATTTGGTTTTCAATTTTTATGGAACCCAACCACACTAAGCAATTCTATTTCATATAATCCTGCGATGGCTCCATCATCAGCCGATGCATTTGCGCAACTAAACTCTTTGTTTACAGGCATGGAAAGCATGCAAGTTACCGCGCAAATCAATAGAGTGATGGACTTTGCGGCGTTTAAGGCTAACCCTAACATGTCATTAAGTGAAATGGCCAGCTCGTATGCAGCGTACAAAAACCCTCAATCTAAATCTAAGGCTGAAACCACTGAACAACAAATATCTGACCTGTTAAAACGCGGAACTATGGCGGACGTAGAGTACATCTATAGGATGGTCAACGGCATCGGAAACGCATCTATACCTACTTTTACTAACGTCTTAGGTCGTCAAACAGCTGATTTAGCTTTTTTAGCCCCAACGGCTATAGCAATAAAATTTGGCCCAAACCCTGATAGTTTGTCGTACGTAGGTTGGTTAACACAGGTAGATGTTCAACACCTTCAATTTACTGAAGATATGATTCCGTTAGACACAACAGTAACCCTTAGCATTAGTGCGTTCTCTCGCACAACGTTAGCGAGCAACTAATGGCTATCTATAAAGGCTCTAGATATGAGTACTCTAAAGTAGACTTTGTGCAAACAAAAGCTGCGGGAAATGCAAACCCTATTATCTTCTACAACATTCCTGTATTTACCAACCTTTCTTACTATGAGCATGTGTATGAAGCTGGGGAACGGATTGACCAGATATCTACTCAGTACTACAGAACACCTAAGCTTTGGTGGTTAATTGCTGCGGCTAACCCCGCAATAAATGATTTATACAATATACCTGCGGGAACTTCTTTAAAGGTGCCCCGTGTTTAATTATTTAAAAGTAACTTTTCCTAACACTACGCTATCACCAAGCAGTGTGCTCTCTTTTAATTACTACCAAAACCGTTACAAGCATGAGGTTGCGGTCATAAAATTTAGAGATTGGAACGTTGAGTACTCTGTAATTTCTTCGGGTTCTCCTGTGCAATTTCAGATGTTTCATGGAGTTACCGCTGGGGCAGTAAAAACATTTTATGGATATGTCCACCACGTTTCACCTACCAGAACACCTGGCCAAAACATAACCGAAGTAACAGTAATCGGAGCCTCGTGGGTTATGAAAAATGAAAGCCAACATATTTATAAAGGACTATCAGCTGACGCTATAGTTACCCAAATGGCAAAAAAGTATAAGTTTGCCTCTTTTACTGTGAGTCACCCTCGCGTGTTCCCTCAGGTGTCTCAAGCGGGACACACAGACTGGGGTCTGTTAGTTCGTCTAGCTAAACAATGCGGCTACAGCCTACGTACAGAAAACACTGAGATTTACTTTCAGCCTATGTTGTATGAGTATACAAATTATCGTTCTCAAGCGCCTCGCTTTATTATGCGTGAGTCTAATAACCCTGGCGGTTCTACTATCTACAACTTTAAACCAATGATTGGCGAATCTATACCGTACGAACAGGAAACTAAAGCGGCTACCGCTGTGTCTGGTATAGATAGACCCTCTATAAATGGTTTATCTCTTACGCAACCTACAAGAAATAAGAAAACTAGAAGCTCTTCTAGTTTAGAATTTTTTGATAAGTATGAGACTTCAATCGTCGCTAACAATGCCGATACTGCTAAGCACGAAGCTAAAGCGGCCGAAGACCGAGCCTCTTTCCCGTACCGCGCTACAGTTGAAGTTAAAGGAGACCCTTTACTTCGACCAGATATGCCTGTATACCTACAGGGAGTTGGAGCTCAATACGAGGGCTATTGGACAATCTTAGGCACAGAGCACAAGATTTACGAAAAAGAGCGCAATAACCAGATATACACAACAATTTTAACTGTGGGTAGCGACTCTTTAGGTGCGGCGGTTACTTGGACAGATAATCAGACTATTACTCAACCCGCGGCTACTCCTACTAGAACTATTATTCCAGGAGTAACGCAAACGGTTATTACCCCCAAGAGCACTTTAATAAACACAACCCCATACAACCTTCCTCAGAAAAAGGGAACATTTGGGACACTTAATAATAGAACTGGCGACTCTATATCTAGTCCTACTTGGATTTCACAGACCGTTACGCTTAACCCTATCTTGACAGTGCCTGGAAGCTCCTCTCCTACGCGCAGCACCGCCCAAGCCTCTATTGGAACGATAAAGTGATGAACGACGAATACGATAAAAGATTTTATGGAATTTACGAAGGCGTCTGCACTAATAATGCTGACCCAGACGGTAAATATAAAATTAAACTTATTGTTCCGCAGGTGCTGGGCAATAATGAAACAGACTGGGCTGTTCCTTGCCTTCCTGTGGTAGTAGACGCTGACCATGGAACCTCTGGCGGCCTGACCACCACTACAAGTTCCGTTAATGATGGGGGCACTGGTTCTTCATCACACAGCCATACAGTGACGTTGACCACACATCAAAAAGTACCAAACCTTAATCAAAAGGTTTGGGTTATGTTCATTGCTGGAGACCCTAATTTTCCAGTCTGGATGGGAGTTGAACTATGAGTTCTGACAGCGCTATAACTCTTCCTTTTTCTTTTAATAGCTCTGGGGGTATTAGCTATACGACCGATATTCGTAAAATCTGGCAAGACCGAGTGACCTTAGTAGTTATGTCGCTAGTAGGGGAGCGGGTTATGCGACCAAATTTTGGGACAAATACGCGAGGTGCTGACTTTGAAAACACATCTAATGCTTTGTCTTTAATACAGTCCGAAATTGCCGCTGGGTTTTCAACCTGGCTACCTAATCTAACTCTTTTAGAGGTTACTGGGGCCGTAGACCCTGTAGATAACTCATTAAATATAAACGTAAGCTACCAATATGGGTTAGGTACTACCGACTCCGTGGTCTTGCGTAATGCTATCCTTGACTCTACAGGCTCAATACTTTCGGAGGCTCCAATAAATGGCTAGTTATGTTCCATCGGTAGACTATACCTCTAGAGACTACTCTGCCATTTTGTCAGATATGACTAGTCTTATCCCTAACTTTACGTCCAACTGGACTAACCGCGACCCCGCTGATTTTGGCGTGGTGTTGTTGGAGCTTTTTGCTTACATGGGAGACCTATTAAGCTATTACATTGACCGCGCTGCCAACGAAGCAATGATTACTACTGCTACTCAAAGACAAAGCCTTTTGGATATCTCCACAATGCTTGGTTACGTCCCAACGCTGGCTACACCAGCGACGGCATTAGTGACGTTTACTAACACTAGCGCTAGCGCTATAACTGTTCCAGCATTAACTCAAGTGGCGACATCCTTAATTGCAAATTCTACGACGTCTCAAGTAGTTTATGAAGTTACCTCTGCGGTAACAGTCCCTGCTCAAGTGGGGTCAACTGCTGGAACCGTAAGAACCTCAGTAACTCAAGGCGTAACTGTTTCTAACGAAAGCGTTGGAATTTCCAATGGATATCCTTCACAAGTTTATCAATTAGCTAACACTTCTGTTATCAATAATAGCACTGTCGTAGTTATTAACGGCGTAACTTACGCTCAAGTTCCCTATTTGGTTGATTATGGTAGCTATGACCCTGTTTATTCAACATACGTAGATGAAAACAATATTACCTACGTTAAATTTGGCGATGGAGTTAGCGGCTGCGTCCCACCTAATGGAGCAACCATATATGTTACCTACAGAGTAGGTGGTGGGGTACTTGGAAACGTAGCAACAGGCCTGATTAAATATATTTTAACAATGCCTGGGTTTAACGCTATTCCAACAGGATTAAGCGCTGTCAACTCGGACGTAACTGCGGGAGATGGAGCAGCAACTGGGGGGGCGGATGCTGAATCCAATGACTCTATTCGCTATAACGCTCCTTTAAGTATTCGTTCTATCAACCGCGCAGTTGCGGTTAATGATTACGCGTATTTAGCTACTCAAGTGCTTAACGTAGCAAAGGCTATAGCGTACGCTAGCGTTTATTCTTCTATCACTATTTACATGTTACCTTCTGGAGACCCTGGAGTATCTTCAGATAACGTTACGCCGAGCGCTACTTTTAATACGGTATCCGCAAATGTTCTTTCTTATTTAGTCAACAAAGCCCCAGGAAACACTACTATAACCGTACAACCCCCTAAATGGGTAGGCGCGTACATTAACTTAAACATTACGGTAAATCCAACTTACAGTCAATCTGCAGTTAAAACAGCGGTTACAACCGCTATTAACAACTTATTTTTTGTGGATAACACTTACTTTAATCAAACTATCTCTGTATCAAGTCTTTATAACGCGGTAGCGGCAGTCCCTGGTGTGGCGTATCAAAGCCTTACAAAGATGGTACGCGCAGATGCAGACCAGACCTATGTGGTTAATAACAAGCAGCTTGTATCTTCTGTGGCAACCCTAACCACGTCTACTACCCATACTTTGACCGTAGGACAAACAGTGTCGGTAACTAACGTAGATGCCACATTCAACGGAACTTATGTAGTCACTGCGGTAACAAGTAACACGTTCTCATATGCCCTTATCGCCAGCCCTGTGAGCTCTACTCCAGTATCTGGTGGTGCAGTAACTGCGTTAACAGTTAAAGATATAGTATGCGCTGTTAGTGAAATTCCTATGATTTCCTACTCCAGTACTTTCACACTAGGAAGCTTAAATATCACTGCTACAGGTGGTGTTACTAGCTAATGGCACGTTACGGAATTGATTACTACGGCCTTGGAACGTACTCAGGAAGCGCGGCTGCTACAGCATCGTACTCTGCGGGTACCTTTTTAGCGAAGCCTTATAACTATGGAGCTATACAATTAACGTGGTCTACCCCGACGGCCGCCGCAGGAACTTCTATAGCTAGCTTAGTAATCGTAAGAAATCAATACGGCTTTCCAGTTAATCCGTATGATGGTACCCAAGTCCTAGTAAGTAGTGATAACACTAACCCAACATCTTTTATAGATAGCACAGGGCTATCTGGTGGTGGGTACTTTTACTATTCTTTATTTATCTACGTGTATACAGCGTCTACCAATTCATACGCATGGGTAAACGCGGGAACCGCTTATGGATTTGCGGTCACCAAGGCTGGATACACAGACCGTTTGTATGGGTCTATTCCAGATATTTATAAGATTTTAGACCCGTCCTCTGCAACGGCGGACTGGAGTAACCAAGACTTATATAACTTTTTAGCTAACTTTGGCTTTCAGCTTGATTACATGCAAAACAGCATTGACCTTTTACGCCGTAGGTACAATATCGAAAAAGTAAACGGTAACCTAGTACCAACATTAATGAATCAATTTGGATTTACTTATGAAGGCTCCTTAGGTCTTCAGCAAAACCGTATTCTTCTTAGAGACGCTATTACATTAAATAAGCAAAAAGGAAGTAAACAAGGGCTTACCGCTTTTCTTAAAGACTTCACGGGCTATGCAATTCCTACGGCTTCTACAGCGCCTAACCCAAATGTTACTGGGGTAACACTGGGTCACAATTTAATGCTGGACTACAATGACTCTTCTGCTGAAGAAGGCACAGGACACTGGGTTTCTTCAGATGGAACTTCAGACATGGACTGGCTTGGTACATTAAACGTCACCTCCGTTTCTCTAACCTCAAATGTGGCCACACTTGTCGTTGGTCCTCATCAATATGATGTAGGAAATTACATAACAGTAACAGGACTGCCTGCCACTTTATTTAATCAGTCGGTGCCTCAAGTAATTACGTCTATTGACCAAACTAACTCTATTAGTTTTGCATTGTCTTACGCCTCAAATGTGACCTCTACAAGCGGTTATAACTTAGCTACTAACACATACGGCCAAATACATCCTAACCCTATTCCTTGGTCAGAGCCTACTGCCCCTAGTCTGTTTCCAAACAAGACAGGTGGAATTCTTGCGCTATACAACATGTCCGCTACCGCTCAAGCAATTTCTGCTTACTGCGGAGATTCCGACGCTATCGGCCAAGGCATACCTGTAACTGCGGGAACTGTTTACTCTTTTAATTTTTATGTAGCAAACGGCGGGACCGCAAGAGCGGTAACCCCTGTTATTAAGTGGTATGACCGTTTTGGTAAATACATTTCTTCTACAAGCGGAACTGCAATAACAGACACTGGGACACTGTTTTCTAGCTCGTACCGCCCTATAGTTAATGGCGTTGCTCCTACGTATGCTACAGCGCAAGCCATATCCACGTCATTAACTCAAGCGTATTACGCAGTACCTGGCTTATCTATTGCTAGCGTTGGTGGGTCAGCAACTAATGAGCACCACTACATTGATGCGGCACAATTTGAGGTGGCACCCGCGGCCACAGTAGCTGGATTAACCGTACCTATCACGGCGGCTTCTGGAAACGGAACCACGGTAACGTATACAGCGGTTAATACGTTTGTAGCTGGGGATACAGTAAACATCACGGGAATGCTCACATCATCTTTTAATTTTACAGCTGCAGTAATAACTAGTGCTACAAGCACACAGTTCACTATAGCAAGCACGTTAGCAACAGGTGTGGGCACCGTTACAGGTTCACCTGTTGCTGTTTTTGCTGGGAGTACTTTTGATGAGGCACGTCAACTTCATATCGTGCTAAAGGCTAATCGTATTAACGAGCTTATTAATCCACATTTTGCTTCTCCTTTAACTCCTTGGACGGTAACTAACGCGTCTAGCGTTGTTATTAATAGCATTGAAGAGCCTACCTCACCAGAATTTGCTGTTAGTACCACAGGAATTGCAGGGGGAGTAGCTACTGTAACGCTTTCTTCATACCATACATTTACAGTAGGTCAGTCTGTATTTTTAACTGGAATATCTGGTTCTGGGGTAACTCCTTCAAGTTTTAATGGGACTCAGACTGTGGCTTCTGTTACAAATAATACTTTTACATTTAATACGGGAGCTCCTTCTCAAGCAACAACAACAACTACGGGATTTGTGTACACCGCAGGAAACACTTTAGAGATTACAGCAACAGCGCCTAGCGTTACGGTGTCCTCTTGGGACGGGGCAACTGCTTCTCAATTAATGCCTATTTATTATCCAGGAACGTCCTACTCGTTCAGCGTATGCGCGCAATCGCTATCCACCGCAGAAAACGTTCAGTTAGCTATACAGTGGTACAACTCTTCTAAAACATTGATAGGCACCTCTCTTGGAGTATCAACCGCTCTAAGTATTGGTAACTGGGTTCGCCCTTACGTCACGGACACGGCCCCAACAACAGCCGCTTACGCTGTAGTTCAACTTTTATGGAGCACAACCACAGGACACTTCATCGCTATTGATGAGGCTCTGTTCGAGAATAATGGATTGGTCTTACCATACTTTGATGGCTCTAATGGACAAGGGCTACTCCCTTATGACTTTATGTGGGAAGGCAACGTGGTCAATGGAGCACGAAGCCATTTCTACAAGAATCGTTACAGCGTACAAACGCGTCTACTAGGTACCAATATCACTAACCAGATTAATGCGGGGTCTACGGTAGCGTTTTACCTAGCACAGCCACAAACGTAGTAAGATACAAGCATGCTTAATTTAATGTTGATTAGCCTGTCCACTGCATTCTTGTTAGCTCTATTCTCAGGAGTTTCTCAGCTTCTGTCTATGTTCGTTAATCCTGTGCTTGTTAACACTAGCTTTGTATTAGTGTTTAGCATTGCAACAAGTTTTCTTGTCACGGTCCCAGGGTGGAGAGCGCACATTGTTTACATAATGGCTGGGGCGTTTCTAGGAAGAACTTTCCTCACTATTGCGGAAAAAACGGCGAATTTTCACGCGACTATAGTCAGAAATACACAAGTCTAAAATCCTGTGTTAGTCTTCTCCTCCCCTAACAGGAGGTCCAATGGACAAGCACTATGTATTAATAACAGGTAGAGGTACCACAAGTCGGGCAAATGTCGAAGCCCTTCTAGAAGACTATATCTACGCAGCAAAAGATGAACTTGTATTCGTACTTGAGTACGAAAAGTCACCGAGCCAAGGGCAAGTGTTCATTGCTCAACTAGCAAGGGGTAAAGGCAAGGACATAATTGTCTTTGCTCACCCTGACGCTAAGTTTGACGGTTTGACAACAGGGTTCACTTTCAACCCCGTCATTGATACTTTTACTGAGGCAGTAGCCTTTGTAAAGGGCGAGAAAGCCACAGCCATATTTATCTGGGACGACGAAGATGAATCCCAGCCCCCGCGAGTCCGTTTACTAAAAGACGCGGGGATTAAAAGTCAAGATATCACTCAAGGCCTAATGTTGATTAAGGTAGCCGATGGTAGCCTTAGCGCGCCCGAACCAGTTGAAATCCCTGAAGCCGAGCAGGTCGAAGAAGAGCCCCTTGAGGATGATGATTTTGAAGAGGCCGAAGAGGTTGAGGACGACGAAGAGGAACCTGACCTAGAGGATGATATCTACTATGGGATTCAGGCTTTCATTAAGGCTATCGCCAAGGCGGTCGTAGCCGAGCTCCAGAGTGCCCCAGAAACGCCTTCTAAGGGCGACGAGGCGTGATTACATCTCGCGCCCTAGGCGTCTACTACTACCTAAAGGGTTCAGGGGCTAATATAAGCGCTGAGAGCCTTTCCCGCGTTTTCCCCGAAGGGCGGAAGGTATTCCTCTCCGTCCTGAAGGAGCTCCGTGAGGTGGGTCTGATTTCGACCACCCGCGAGACGGTCAACGGCAAGTTCGTGACCGTATCCCGCTTAACCGATGGGAGTCCCAAAACGGAACTCCTGTTACAGCAGTATGAGCAGAATAGCAATTTAATACTAAATGCTTATTCACTTAAATCATTAGAAAGAGTTCACGGCGGAGCCGTGAAAGGAGCAAACGTGGAAGATTATTCTCTTGGAAGATACGAAGTTGACGAGGATGACCGTCAAGAGCAAATCCGCAAAGCCCGTAAGAAGACTCAAGACGATTACGCAGAACTCAAGACTGCTGAAGCCACCCGTAAGAGCGAGGCTAAGTCCGCTCAGGCTCCCATAGATTGGAGCACGGATGCCTCGGTTTATGAATTCGCTGACCGCATGGGTCATATGTGGAACGTTCAACCTTGGACTACGGCTCGTACTCGGTTCAAGGGCGCTTTTGCTAAGTGCCGCAAAATCCACAGCACCAACGGCGAGATTGAACTCAAGATGATGGACCGCTTCTTTGCAGGCCTTGAGCACCAGAAACACATCAACGACCCAGAAGTTATTTGGAAGATGTTTATTAAAAACTACGCTAGCATCCTGCTTGATGTTGAGCGCAGTACTGTGACCCAAGAAGATATAGCCGTTGCTGAGGACATCTCCGCGCGACAGATGGAGAGGTTCTAATGTTTAAACTTACCGACTTGAAGTTACGTCGTCGTACTTGGATTAAGCTTGCCAATATCCCAGAGAAGCGCATTGGTTGGACCTTGGCTGACTGCACTGAGGTAGCCACGGATAAGATGCAGATGATTAACCGCTGGTACAAAGCGGTTAAGGACCACGAAGTAATCCGCGCTACTGGTAACACTCGTTGCGGTAAAGGTTTACTACTATGGGGAGAGCCAGGGCACGGTAAGACCACTCTTGCTTTGTCTATAGTTCAGGAAATGCTTACTACGTTTTCTCTTGAAGACTTTGACGCTAAAGACGGGGCTGCCCTAATCCGCCCATGTTATTTTGCTACCTTCAACGACATTCTTGCACTCAAGGGAATGACCATGGAGAACTCTGCTACTGAAGACCAAGAGGTCTTATTTCAGGGGATTTTGGGGGAGTGCTCAAATGATGCGTATAACATCCGAGTCCTGATTATAGACGACTTGGGTAAGGAACACACCTCATTGTCAGGTTGGCAAAGTAGCATGTTTCACCACATTTTACGCACACGGTTTAACAAAGGATTGCCTACCATTGTTACTACCAATATCAAGTTGGAGAACTGGGCTAGTGAGTACGGAGATGCCACAGAGAGCTTTGCTAATGAGGCCTTCGTGTACTTGCCTATTAATTCAACTGACCTACGAAAGTGAGAGCAAACCTCGTGTCAGACATGCGTTTAGTCCAACTTTTTTTGAGCCCGTCTCAGACTGCTGGGCCAGGGATTTATGAGGTTACTAGTGACCCTAAAGGAAACCTGTATTGCACTTGCCCAGGGTTTATTGGACGCAATTCGTGTAAGCACTCTAAATTTGTCGGTTCTCGCATTGACGATAACGACGGCCATTACCCGTTAGAGATATCTTCTCGCGCAACAGACGAAGACACAGCGAAAGCCAAAGCTTCAAATGAAGCATTCCGTGAGTTTGTTATTAAGTTTGGGAAAATAGAGGTGTACTAGCAATGAGACACGGGGACATCAGTAACGAGCTCCCCAAAAGAATAATCGTGATATCAGACGTATTATTGAATGTGGAGCTCTCGGTTAAAAAACGGTACAAAGTAATACCAATAGTTTCAAAAGAAGTAACTATCAAAAGAGAACTGCTTAGCTTTTTGTATTTGTATACAACAAAGAAAGGCGTGACTCTTGAGTTAGCCTCCTACACCTTAGACGATGAACAGTTGTCTGAGACTATGGAGTACTTAGATGAAAAGGGAACGAACCCCTTTAGATATTTCACTACATATCCATCTATACAAAGCCTTATAGACGAGCTACCATACCGCCCTGAAGTTGTTGGGGTGCTGGATGCTCCGCAAAACATATTACGATACGGACACTGGGGATTGGACTACAGCAACTTATGAACAACGAAGCAAAACTATTAAGTAAAGTTATTGAGAGCCGTAACCTTGGATTAATCTTAGAGCGCGGAGTTGATGCAGAGTGGTTTGCTGATGCAAACGATAAAAAGATATTCACCTTCCTGCAAAAACACTTTACCTATTATCAAGAATGTCCAAGCCTTGATTTGGTAATTGAAAACTTTCCTACATATAGTCTTTTAAAAGTAGAAGACAACATTGAATACTTTTTAGACAGGCTTGTAGCAAGCCGCCGTAAGCTTTCAATCATTCATACGATTGGAGAAGCCCTCACCTCTATTGAAAAAGAAGCAGACCATGAGAGCGCACTGCTTGCTATGGAGCGCGGAATTATACGATTGGAAGAGGCAGGCCTCACCAAGTCTAATGATTTGGAAATTACTAAAGCAGCCAAACACGCTAAGACAGAGTACGAGTTCCGCAAAAACAATCCAGGACTACTAGGTATCCCAACAGGTTTTCCCACTATGGATGAATCTACCTCGGGCTTACAACCTGGTCAGCTCATTGTTATCGTTGCTCCACCTAAGACTGGTAAATCTACATTAGCTTTGCAGATTGCTATTAACTGCCAGCTTGAGGGCAAGGTTCCTATGTTCATGTCCTTTGAGATGAGCAACAACGAGCAGAAGAACCGTTACTACGCTATGCGAGCTCGCATTGCATACAGGCGTTTAATGACGGGTACGCTTACTACTGAAGAAGAAAGTCGTTTCTATACCAAAGTAGACGCCATCCAAGATATGGAAGACAAGTTCCACTTTGTTGACTCTTCCAACGGGCAGACCGTTAGTTCTGTAGCCAGCAAGGTGCAGAGTAAAAACCCAGATATCATCTTTATTGACGGTACCTACTTGATGATTGATGAGGTGACTGGGGAATCCAACACCCCGCAATCAATTACTAACATTACTCGTAGCCTCAAGCGTTTGGCGCAAAAGATTAATAAGCCTATTGTTATCTCAACGCAAGCGCTTTCATGGAAGATGCGTGGCGGTCAAGTTACCGCTGACTCAATCGGTTACTCCTCTTCTTTCCACCAAGACGCCGACGTTATCTTTGGTCTACAGCGTGAGGACGAGGCCGTAGATGACACTCGCCTACTGCGCGTTATCGCCAGCCGTAACTCTGGTCTTACCGAGGTTTCATTGACATGGGATTGGGATACCGCTACATTCCGTGAAATGAACGAGGATGACCTGTGACAGTTGATGAAATGACTTCTACTCTTGAGCGCTTAGGGCTTGATGTCCTAGGTTCTCATGGGTACGAGATTCAAGGTCAATGCCCTGCTCATATTGAGCGCACGGGTCACGCTGACCGTAATCCGTCTTGGTATATCAACGCTGATACGGGCGCACACATATGTTTTTCTTGTGGCTGGAAAGGCAACCTTTACAGTTTAATTGCGTACGTAACCAAAGTTGATTACGAAAAAGCTAGTGAATGGCTTGGCTCTGTAGATAGTCTTGTCTCTAGGTTTAATGGATTACAGAAAGTAACTAAGCCTAAGATAGAAGAGCCCACGCACATCACGGGTTCCATGTTACGCGCTTTCTCTACCCCACCAGATTACGCGCTTAACGCTAGGGGCTTGAGTAATACTGCTGTTACTACCTACGGGATTCTGTGGGATGAGCGTAATCGAAATTGGATTATTCCTATTAGAGACCCCCACAAAGACACTCTATTAGGATGGCAAGAAAAGGGCTTTGACCACCGCTACTTTAATAATAAGCCTGCTGGTGTGAAGAAGAGCGAGACGCTATTTGGGTATAACGAGAACGTATTTAATTGGGCAGTCATTGTTGAATCACCCCTAGACGTAGTACGCCTAGCGTCTATTGGAATTCCAGGGTTAGCTACCTACGGGGCTATGGTATCTAAAGCGCAGTTCAATCTTATTCGTGGTTTGGATAAGGTTATCTTCGCTATGGACAACGACGAAGCAGGAAGAAACTCTGCCAAAGACCTACTGGCAATGTGTCAAGAGATGGGTGTAGAATCCTGGTTCTTCAACTACGGTGACTTAGACGTCAAAGACGTAGGTGGTATGAGCAAGTCCGAAGTACTTAACGGGATTGAAAAGGCACGGCATATGGTTAGGAAAGACCGAGCCATACATTAAGGGGTACACATGATTATTGGATTAACTGGCTACGCACAAAGCGGTAAAGACACAGTTGCTAAAACTCTTATTGATAACTATGGTTTCAAACGCATCGCTTTTGCTGACCCTATACGCGAACTTCTATACGAAATGAACCCCATAATTGGATTTGAGGTTGATGGCGGAGGGTGGGACTTAAAGACTGTTGTAGACCGAGACGGTTGGGATTTTGCTAAACAAGACCCCGAAGTTCGTCGTCTGCTTCAGGACTTAGGTGTTGGTGCCCGCAATGTATTCTATGAAGACTTTTGGGTTGACGTAGCCTTAGCAGATGTAACTAACTACAAAGACGGCAACCATTTTGTTATTACAGACGTTAGATTTATGAATGAGCTTCTTCAGATTAAACGCATGGGCGGTCAGATTTGGCGTGTAGACCGCCCAAACGTTACTGCGGTTAACAGTCATGTATCTGAATCTGCTCTATCCGAGTATGGTGTAGACCTTCTTCTCTATAACCACTCCACTATTGAAAACTTAGAAGAAAACATTAAATCCGTTATGGCAGGAGTATTAAATGCTAAGTGATGCAGTTGTAGCAAAAGAAGAAGCTATTGCCTTAGTCGCTTCTGGTATGAACCCAGAGTGGCGAGAGGATGCTTTACGGGCTATTAAGACCTTGGCTGAGCGCGAGGATGAGTTCACCACCGATAAGGTGTGGGAAGAGCTCTTGACCTTCTCCACAGCGGACACCCCTGAACCTCGTGCCATGGGTGCGGTAATGGTTCAGGCTAGAAAACTAGGTTACGTACTGCCTACCAACACCTACTTAAATAGCTCAAGGGTTAGTTGTCATAATCGCCCATTGCGCATTTGGAAGTCTAATCTTAGATGACCTTTACTGGCACTTTACTTCCTTACCAACCTGAGGCTGTAGACCGCATGTGCGAACGTGGCACAATGCTTGTCGCTTATGACCTTGGGCTTGGTAAGACTGTCCTGACTATTGCCGCCTTGGAGCGGTTAATGGCTGAGCAGAAAATTAAAGAGCCAGGTCTTATAATTTGTTTATCCTCATTGAAATATCAATGGGCTAATCAGATTGAAAAGTTTACAAGTGGTACTTCACGTGCTTTGGTCATTGACGGAACGCCAGCTAAAAGAGCAAAACAATATGAAGAGGCCTACAACTGGGCTACTTCAGGAGTTGACTATATTGTCCTCAACTATGAGCAAGTTGTTAATGACTGGGACTTCATTAAAAAACTTCCACGAGGATTTGTAGTACTCGACGAGGCTACCGCTATTAAGTCGTTTAAATCTAAGCGCACAAAGGCCGTAAAGAAATTGGTCAATGCTCCCTTTAGGTTCGCTCTTACAGGAACACCTATTGAGAATGGTAAACCCGAGGAGCTTTACAGCATTATGCAGTTCGTAGATAGCTCTGTGCTTGGCCGCTTTGACATATTTGATTCGGCTTTTATCGTGCGCAATAGCTGGGGTGGGGTAAACAACTATAGAAACCTTCCCACCTTGCACACAAAAATGAAGGAAGCTTCTGTGCGTAAGTCCCAGAAAGACGCAGACGTAGCGCCTTACCTTCCAGAGGCTATACATCAAGACCCTATCTTGGTTACGTTTGACCGCAAATCTTCTAAGTTATACACACGCATCTGTGACGACCTTCTACGGGACTTAGAGGAGGCTCAGAACCTGTTTGGTGGGGCGTTCAATGTACTTGCTCACTATGGTTATGAGAACCAAAGAGGAGGTCCTGAGGACGAATGGCGCGGTAAGATTATGTCTAAGATTGGGTGCCTAAAGATGCTCTGCTCTCACCCCGAACTTCTGCATACCAGCGCTGAAAAGTTTAAACAATTAAACGGAGAAGGGTCTGCCTATGCAAATGAATTGGTTGAGTCTGGCTATCTTGATGGCGTTAGTCATTCACCTAAACTGGACTACCTTACGCAGTATGTCAAAGATTTCTTGGACCAAGACGAAGAGAACAAAGTAGTTATATTTGCTACGTATGTTGACATGCTGGACATGATTGCTGAGACCTTAGGCCCTGAAAGATGTAAGCTCTACTCAGGTAAACTAGATGCCAAGACTAAAGAGGAGAACAAAGTTGCTTTTAACAATGACCCTTCTATCCGTGTCCTCATTAGCTCTGACGCTGGCGGTTATGGCGTGGACCTTCCCGCGGGTAATCTCCTTGTTAACTATGACCTCCCGTGGTCTTCAGGAGCGGCGACGCAAAGAAACGGTCGTATCATCCGAGCCTCATCTAGATTTCAGTCCGCCGTCATACAAGATATTCTGATTGCTGGTTCGGTGGAAGTAAGGCAATACGAAGCCCTTCAACAGAAGAACGCGATAGCCTCAGCCGTCATTGATGGAGAAGGAATAGACGATAAAGGCGGAATTCCTCTCACTATTGGCAGTTTAAAGCAGTTTTTGGTAGAGGCTATCGTATAAACCTATTTTGTACCTTTTTTAATATTACAGAGCACATGAGTAGGACGTATATTTTCTATTAAGTCAGTTCCCCCTTTAGACAGTGCAATTACATGGTCTAAATGTAACCCTTTCTCCCATCCCTCTTTATATCTAGGATGTCTAGGCGGGTCTAGTAACTACAGGAAGTTTTTGTGTGTTAACATTATTGTCATTCATACTAGTTTAAGTATAACATTGAAGGATGTGGTTAAGTCGCCTAACGCGCCTAAGACTCCTACACGTACTATCCGTGTATCCGATGACCTATGGCTTGCTGTTCAAAAGAAGGCTTCTAAGGAAAAGGTCACGGTAACAAGCGTGATTATCGAAGCGCTTGAGGCGTATATTGCCCTTGACAAGAGGTTGGACTAGTACTAAATTACTCCTTCTAACCAAGGAGTAGATGTGAACTTAGAAGAAATTAAAAAGAATGCTCACCAGTACTTTGTACTTAAATCCGAGAGCACCTTACTCACTGCCAGACAAAACGAATTAAAGAAGCGTCTACTTGATTCTTTAGATGATGCTGAGGCTGACGATAAAGGTCATAAAGTCCTGTCTTTTGAGGACTCGGACCTAGGTACGGTTAAGCTGACCAAACAACGTCGTGTTACTAAGAACCTTGATATGGATATCGCAGAAGACCTCCTAACTAAAAAAGGTATTAAAGATACCTGTGTTAAGATGGTTCCTATGCTAGACGAAGCCGCAATCATGGCCGCTTTCTATGAAGGTTACCTAACAGAAGAAGACATTGATAGCATGTTCCCTGCAAAGGAGTCCTTTGCTTTTTTGATTGACGCGGCTAAATGACCGAAGATTTCATTGACTCTACCTTTGCTGACCTGGATACTTACTATCCAGGCAGTAAACGCAAGCAGAAAAAGATAGAACCTAAAAAGCCTGAGGTAACCCCTGATGTTGCTTGGGATTCTAAGCCGTTCGTAAAGGTACTTCCCAATGGTAAAAGCATTGAGATGTTTACTATCGGCGCGCTTGCGCAGGCTCTAGGCCGCCCTGTAATAACAATCCGCGCATGGATTAAAGAGGGTTACCTTCCAGCCTCCCCCTACCGCCTCCCAGCCAAAAAGAACATCCATGGTGAAGACCACCAAGGGCGCAGGCTTTACTCTCGCGCTATGGTGGAAAAGGTGGTAGAGTTATTCCGTGCCTCTGGCATTCTAGAGGTAAAGCGAATAGAATGGCCGACACACCGACAAGTCACTCGTGATATTGTCGAGGCATGGGGTAACATCCGTGCAGAAGAAACTAATTAAAACAACATACAATCAAAGGAAAATAAAATACAATGGCAATCAACCGAACTGAAGCAGAAGCAACAGCGTACGTCCCAGAAAACGATGAATTCAACACTTCATCACTTGACGCTCGTCCCGCACAAGCCACTAGCACTCTCGTGCAATCAGGCTGGGAAGCAGCAGAAAAACTAACCGCTCCATCAAAAGAGTATCCAACTGAGTTTAAGTTTGATGCTAATGGTGGATATCAAATCATTAAGTTTCTAGACCAAGATGGTCCTTTCGCCGTGTACAAGTTGCACTTCTTGTCTCAAAAGACAGAGGGACAACGCTCTTATGTTTCACACGGACCTAACGACCCTCTTTGCACAAAGCTTGGTAGTAAGCCTGAAGAGAAGCGCGCCTTCTCTATTGTGAACCTCAGTCACCCTGAAGGTCCAAAGCGTCAGATGCTTATTGCTAGCCCACGTCTATTCAAGACCCTCCACGCGGCTCACTTCTCCCCACAAGGTCCTCTAACCAAGAACTACTGGGCTGTTAGCCGTACAGGTAAGATGCAAACAACCACGTATCACATCAACCCAGTTAAGCCCCGTGACCTCATGGAAGACTGGGCTATTGATGAAACAGCCGCGGAAGCCTCTGTAGCGTCCTTCGTTTCGTACACTCGTGCGGACATTAAGGAAAATACATGGGAAGAGCTTGAGGCTGTAGCCGCTTCTCTTTCACCTGCATTCTAACCAACAAAAACTAGAACGCTGGCGGGTCAAGTCTTTTATTAGACTTGGCCTTCCAGTCTTATTGGGGGAACCATTTGAATATTATTACGACTAAAGAAGATTTACAGGAATTAGTCTCGTACTACATGGCGCAAGACGCCTTTGCTTTTGACGTGGAAACTGTGGGTGTTCATCGCGGTGTTCCCGTAGAGAATGAAGTTTTATGGATTAGCCTAGCCACTCATGGTCGCGGAGATGCTATCCCCGTGGGTCACCCTAACGGAGAATTTATTGAGTTCATCCGACCACTTACAGGTCAAGGTCAGAAGCGAGTAGAAGCAGGACTTCCTGCTCGCCCACTAGATTATTCACGAGATGACAAGAAGGCTGTAAAAACTTTCAGCCCTCCACCAGCGCAGTTGTTCCCTGCCGAAGTCTTTGAGGCGCTAAAGCCTTTAATGTTTAATGAGAACATACTTACCATTGGCCACAACCTAGCCTTTGACCTTTGCTCTGTCGCTAAATACTACGGGGGCACCATCCCAGCAGGACCTTACTTTGACACTCTCATGGGTTCCTTTGTCTATGACAATCGTAATAAGGGAAAGCTCGGTCTTGATGACTGTCTACAAAGAGAGCTTGGGTTCTCTATGGAGAAGGGCATTGGGCACAAGGTTGAGGAATACTCTTTTGATGAGGTCGCTAAGTACTCTTATCTAGATTCTAAATACACATTCTTATTATGGAAAGCCATTGAGCCTAAGCTTATTGAAGCTGAGGTAGATAAGGTAATGAACCTTGAGATGGGTGTGTTGAAAGTTCTATGCGATATGAAACTTACTGGCGCGCCTATCAATGAGGCTCATCTTGCTGAACTACAGGTTAAGCTAGAAGCTGAGCTAGAAGAAGTCAAGGGTAGGATTTACCAAGAGGCTGGCCGTGTATTTAACATCAATTCTAATGCAGAAAAGCAATACATCCTCTACGGTCCTGTAGAAGAAGGCTGCCGAGGACTAGCTCCTGTTATTTTGACCACCGCAGGTGCTAGAAACGATAACCCTACTTATAAGGACTACTCAGTATCAGCAGACGCTTTAGAGCCTTATCGTGAGACAGATATCTTGGTGGGGGCGCTCTTAGAATATGCAGACCTTAATAAGTTAATCAGTACCTACGTCATTCCATACCTTGGGGGGGACGTCATCAAGACTACTAACGGAAAGTCTAAGACAGAGACTCGTGAGAGCATGCTTATTAACGGGCGCATCTACGGAGACTTCGTTCAGTGGGGCGCAGAGACTGGGCGTTTTTCAAGCCGTAACCCTAATCTTCAAAACATTCCCGCCCCTAATAAAAAGTTGGGTCCTGATAAAGACCACGGAACACTTATCCGCACCATGTTCTATGCGCCTGAGGGGTACAAGCTAGTAGTAGCCGATTACTCTCAGATTGAACCTCGTGTGCTGGCTTCTATGTCTAAAGACCCTATTCTTATGAGTACCTACAATACCCCTGGGGTAAAGGGTGATATCTATACCACTATCGGTGAGACTATGGGCGTAGACCGAAAAGCAGGTAAGGTACTGGTTCTTGCTATGATGTACGGCGTAGGTCCAGACAAGATTTCCGCGCAGATTGGCTGTACATTGCCTGAGGCCAAAGCCCTTCTGACCAGTTTCTCGGATAAGTTTCCTTCTGTTAATGAGTACCGCGCTAAGGTTATTGGTGTTGTTCGTAACAAAGGGTACATAGCCACGCTACTCAAGCGCCGTCGCTATCTTCCAGACATTAATTCTAGGCAAAATGGTTTTAGAGCCAGTGCTGAGCGTCAGGCATTCAACACCCGTATTCAAGGGTCAGCCGCAGATATTATTAAACTTGCTATGATTAGGGCGCACGATATGATTCCTAAAGAGTCTAAATTGTTGCTCACAGTTCACGATGAACTGGTAACGTTAACCCCCGACCATCTCGCTGAAGAGACTGCCAACGCTATCCGTGAGGCGATGGAAGGTATTAAACTACTAGATGTTCCACTAATCGCAGATTTAAATATCGTACAGACATGGGGTGACGCCAAGTGAATTGGTTTAAACGGTTATTCAATAAAGAAGCTGAGTTTGAGATTGTTACTCATCAGGTGCCTATGAGTACTGTGTGTCGTTGGTACCTATATGACACAGGGCTAGTAGAAGACGTCAATGGTATGGCTGAACTCTTGGGTTTAAATAGAATTAGCCTTGAGGGTGAAGAGATGGAACGCGAAGAGAGCGATGCTCGTATGCGCAACATAGAGCCTCTTTTCCCTTTCTTAGATTCCATTGCGGATTTTAGTTCACAGCTATTAACTACAATCCACATGAAAGAGATTGTTGATAGTAACCCTGATGTTGACGCAGATGACCTTTCTAAAAAGGCTGGGGACATGAGTTCTATTTACAAAGCCGCCGCTCTATCCTCTTTAATCGGTGGCATATCCGCTGCTGTAGACTTGGGCTTATTGCACCACGACGCGGTTAACACTGGCGTACATAATCTAGGAGATGGACATGAGCACTAGCGATTGGTTTGCTAAACGGTTAAATCAACCACAGCAACCCCAACAACAACCTAACATTAACTTGCCACAGTATGTGGCTCCTCCCCCTGCTACATATGTGCAACCACAACAGCCACAGTATCCGCCGTCACAACAGGCTACTCCACAAGCACCTCGGTGCCCTGGTTGCGGTAGCAATAACTACGGTGGTGCGCAGGGCTCACGTCCTCGCTGTTATGATTGCGGTTACCCTATTCAACAATCAGGTAGTGGATTAGGTAAGGGTATTGTTAATCAAGGAGGTACCGCTTCGGGACCTGCCGCACCTGCACGACAAGTATCTACTGGAGGGTTCAACGGAACCACCCCAGTCATTGGCCCAGACGGAGGATTTAGATAATGGCAATCACAGGCGAACTCGCAAAAGCTTTCAGCGAGATTAACAAGAAGTTCGGGGACGACACTGTTGTCCTCGGGTCTGATATCACCGAGACTGGTGGGCGCCTAACTACAGGTTCCATCGCAGTTGACGTGGCGCTTGGGGGCGGTTGGCCTACTAACCAATGGCATGAGATTATTGGTGAGGCCTCCAACGGCAAGACCGCACTAGCCCTTAAAACTATTGCGGCTAATCAACTTAAAGACCCAGAGTTCACTGCCGTATGGGTTGCCGCCGAAGAGTGGGTTCCAGGATACGCAGAGATGTGCGGCGTAGATGTATCCCGCGTGTACGTAGTTTCTACTAATATCATGGAGGAAGCCTATGAAGCCGTTATCCGTATTACGGAATCTAAAGCTATTGATTGCATTGTTCTGGATTCTTTGCCTGCTCTCGTTCCTAGCTCGGAAGACGAAAAGCAAATGGAAGAGTCAACAGTAGGGCGAGGTGCTCTACTTACTAATAAGTTCTTCCGCAAGGTTGGTAAGGCGTCTAAACGTTCACTGACTCACCACGAGCGCCCGTTTATCGGTCTGATTATTAACCAATGGCGCTCAAAGATTGGCGTTATGTACGGAGACCCACGCACTACCCCAGGAGGATTGGGCAAGGATTACGCCTTCTTCACCCGTATGGAGGTTCGTCGGGATGAATGGATTGAGACAGGCACAGGCCAAGACAAGCGTAAGATTGGCCAGACCATCAAGGTTCGCGTTATTAAGAATAAGTCAGCCGCCCCTTCCGCAGTTGCGCTAGTGGACTTCTACTTCGCTAACGGTGGAGAGATTGATGCTGGCCAGTTCGACTTTGCTAAGGAGATAGTGGCAATCGGTAAGCTCAATAAGGTTATTACCCGCGCTGGTGCGTACTACCGTTATGGGGAACGTCAGTGGATGGGTGAATCTGCTATGCTTAGCTCCTTACGGGAAGAGATTGAGCTCAAAGAAGAACTTGAACGTGAAGTGCTAGATTCTATTAAAGCAGGGTCAAAGCACGTTTATGAAGAGTAAAGGTCTTAGAGAGTCTCAGAAGCACGAGGCACGACTAGCAGATGTTTTCGACGGCCAGCGCAATGCTGGTAGCGGAGCCTTCTGGAGTCGTAAAGGTGATGTCCGTTCACGCGAGTATCTAATAGAACACAAGTGGACAGGCAAAACCTCCTTTACCGTCAAAGCAGCGGTTCTGGAGAAGATTGTCAAGGAGGCTATCCTTGAGAGTCGTACACCCATTCTCGGCATCAGTCTCAATAATGAGAACTACTGCATACTTACAGAGGATGACCTCTTAGAACTGCTCCATACTATTCAGGAGCACTCGTGCACGACGAAGACCTTGGACCCGAACCTTGGCGATACAAAGCCAAGTGCAGAGGAGTAAACACCGACCTCTTTTTTCCTCCTCGGGATAAAGAACAGTATAAAGACATAGCCGATAAGGCTAAGGCTGTCTGCTTTGGTCGTGATGGTTTGCCCGAATGCCCTGTGCGTAAAGAGTGCCTCTTGTACGCAGAAGAGAACGAAGACACCCACGGTATATGGGGTGGCATGTCACACCGTGAACGTAACGCGCTTAAAAGAAAAGCAAAAAAAGTAGGACTCACCCTTAAAGAATGGGTGGAAACCCAACCTTCGTGATAGGTTACTCCCATGAGTAACCAGACATCAGGAGCCTTAAAGAAATTTGTGGACGTGGCTAAAAAAGAAACAAGAGTCCTAGGTTCAGTAGAGCGCTACATTATTTCTAAGCCCAAAGACAAGAGTCGTAGAACGGACGTCCTGCACCCATCAGAGATGGTAGGTAACGACTGGTGCCATCGCGCTTCTTACTTTCAACTCCAAGGTAAAGAGCCAATCAGTAACAGAACAATGACGCTCGGCCTTGATAATGTGTTTGAAGAGGGTCACGCTATCCACGCTAAGTGGCAAAAGCGATTCCAAAACATGAACAACTTGCACGGTATGTGGTACTGCCATGAGTGCGAGGAAACCTTTTGGGGTGGAACAGATTGCCACGACGGTCCTATTACATATAGAGAAGTGCCGTTATTCTATGAGCCACTGCGTATTGCAGGGCACTCAGATGGTTGGCTAAAGGGATTCGGTGAAGACCTCATGCTTGAGATTAAATCAATCGGTGAGGGAACCCTACGCTGGGAGTGCCCAGAGCTATATGCTGAGAACAACTATGACTTTAAAGCCACATGGAAAGCCATAACTACTCCTTTTATGAAGCACGTAATGCAGGTTCAAATTTATATGAAGCTCGCGGAACTGCTGAGCGAAACTGACCCTCGTTTTATTGGCTACCCTAAAGAAGCCGTTCTTATCTATGAGAATAAGGCTGACCAGTCTGTTAAAGAGTTCGTTGTTCCTAAGGGCGATTTCGGCATTAAGCACATCTTTGAAGCAGCCCAGTTAATTGTTGATAGTATTAAGGCACAGACACCACCTGAGTGCAATGTAACCATGGGTGGTTGCGCAAAATGTAAGGGGTACGAAAATGGTTAATCTTGTAGCAGAGGGTATAAGTGAGGCTGTTCTAAAGGTATTAGAAGGCCAAGGGCTACCTATCCGACGCCAGTTAGATTTAGATATACCTGACTTCCCTAAGGACATCACAGCTGTGGATGACCAACAGCTCATGCGTTTAGCTACTGTGTACATGGAGAACTACAACTTCATGCTCACCCAAGTAGCCTGCGCAGAACTCGCAGTTGTTGAGTCTAAGAACAAGCATGACAAAGCCGAGGCTAAAGCCATGCTATCTAAGACCACAGGTAAGTCAACGGAGAAGGCAGGCATGCTCATGGCTTCCGTGAGTACTGACCCAGAGATTGAGCAGTTATCGGATGCTGTTCTATTCTCAAACGCCTATCACAAGCTCCTCAAAACAACATTAGATAACCTAGAGCGGTACTACCAGCTCACTTCCCGTGAGCTAACCCGCCGAACATCTGTTCTAAAATCTCGCGGATATTAATGAAGATATTTGATGGCGGACTAGAGGGTGCTATAGGCGCCGAGGTCTACATCGGCATTGACCAGTCCTACAGCGGGTTCGCCATAACCGCGCTCAATGACACAGGGTATAGAACTACCGTGTATAAATCTGATAAACGCGGTATTGAAAGACTGCGGGATATCCAAGCCCATATGCTGGAGATTATAGTTAACTATACAATTCTAGACGTGGCTATGGAAGGCTACGCTTTCGGTTCTCAGATGGCTAACATGCTAGGGGAACTGGGCGGTATGGTTAAGCTAACCTTATTGGATTTTGGCATATACCCCCTCATAGTTCCGCCCACTAACCTAAAAAAATATGTGACGGGCAAAGGCAATGGCATATCCAAGAGTCAGATGATGCTGTTCGTTTATAAGAAATGGGGCGTTGACCTCGCTGATGACAATGCGGCTGACTCCTATGCTCTAGCCCACTTAGTGGCTAAGCGCCATGGGCTGGCGTATGAAAAAGAAGTTTATGATAAGCTTCAAGACCCTAAGTTTCGAGAAAAGTAAGGTGCATAATGCCAAGTTACGACTACAAGTGTGACACTTGCGAGACCGTAGTAGAGGTTCAACGTTCCTTTGATGAAGAGGGCTCACCGACATGTGTAGCCTGCAATACAACTATGAGTAGGGTTTGGAACGCCACACCCGCGCACTTTAAAGGAGGTGGCTGGGGTGGACGATAACGAATGGTTGTTACCTTGGTTTCTAGTTACTTTATTAACAATCGTATCTCTAGCAGTTTGGGTGATTAAATGAGTAAGACACAGGAAAAGAGAGCACGTCGTATGCAGGAATCCGCTGACTTTATTTTAGAACGTCGCAAGATGCAGTTGGGTATGTTTGAGCAGGCGCATAAAGTAGGTCTAAAACTGTACGAAGACCATAAAGATGACCTACAGCCAGCTGATATCGAAGCCCTTGAGAAGCAAATCAAGGAGAACGAAGCCATCATTGAGAAACTAAAAAGTGAAATCTACCCGACAACTGAAGCCTGATTACACTGGCACCATGGACTACGCTGATACCGTGCTCCATGAGTGCCCCAAGTGTGAAAGCAACCTTTGGAACCTGAAGGTGTCCTTTGAAGACTACGAGATAGCCCAATACCTGTTGGAGATGGAGTGCGCTATCTGCGGAAGTTACGCTAAAGCGCCAACCCCACTTGATAAACCTAATTAATGTCTAACTATCTTTAGACAGACCTTCTGAGGGCTAACCCTCATACTTTATACCACGGGGAACCACACTAATCGTAAACCGAGGTATACAACATGTCAGAGCAAGACGAGAAAGACGTGCTGCGCGTTTCAGCCAGCAGTAACCCACAGGCGGTAGCTTCCGCCATTGCCCACGCTATCTATGAAACCCGCACCTGTAAGGTACGCGCCGTAGGTGCTGGGGCTGTAAACCAAGCCACCAAAGCCCTAGCCATTGCGCGCGGATATACTGCCCCACGAGGCATTGATATCGCATATGTCCCTGGGTTCACCACTATTAAGAGCCATGATGGGGATATTTCAGCCATGGTTCTAACAGTGATTACCATTTAAGCCTGTATTCAACAGGTAAATGGCGTACATTTATGAAACAACCTTCGGCCAAAGGATAACCATGGAAAAACCTAATAAAGAAAAGCATCTTGGACCCAATGATGCCGCTAAGCCTGTCGCTTCAACAAGCGCAAAGGCTAAGATTGCCCCTGTAGAAAAGGGAACACTCGTAAAGCGCAAGGGTGCCCACGATGAGAACCCAACCATTGAGGACCATAAGGTACGCTCACATGTTAAGAATACTGGCGGCGCTCGTTACGGTATCAACGTAAAGTTCCAAAAGACTGAAGCTCCAGAAGCTGGTGCAACGTTAGCTAATGCAAGACTCTTGCCTTCAGCTATTAAGCGTTCTGCTCAGACTTTCGTGGCAGGAATGGCAGACCAAGACTAGTCAATCTGCCACACAAAGCCCCTAGTTAAACACTAGGGGCTTTTTCTTTTTGTGGTAGTCTATGTCTTGTTGCATCGTGACGAGACAAGGACACATCATGCTCACCGTATTGAATAAATATTTAGAACCCTCAGCACTTGCAGACGAGTGCGTTGTTGGGCGCTGGATACTTTCATTAAACGAAGAAGAGCGCAACACTTTTGCAAAACTTAAAGAGCACAGTAACTCAGTAAAACTCGCAGCACTATACAAGGACTTACTTTCAGAAGGGCTTCTTCCCTTCAAACTAACCGCGTTCCGCTCACATTTACGGAGTTATTGCACATGTCAAAACTAAACATATTGGGTAAGGCTCTAATCAATGCGGAGTTGGATAATTCAGCAACTCAAATAAAAGAAACCAATACTCCACCAGAGTTTCGTGCGCGATTAGATGTTAGTACAGACGGTGGTTACTTTGTTTCCACCCCTCGTGCAGCTATTGATATTGAGGACGCGGTATCGTTATTTAAAGATTTTGATTTAGACCCAACAGTGTGGGAAGTAGTAAGCGTACGTAAGAGCCGCTGGCAAACATTCAACGGTGACTGGCTAGAAGCAGCACGTGTAAATATAAAGCCCGCTGGCGCATCCCGCGAAACTGATTTAGATTATGATGCTTTAGTATCAAGTATTGAGAGATGGAAGCCAGGAAAAGCAGAGAAGGGCACAGGTCCCCTGTTTGCCATTTACGCAATAGGCGACACTCAGTACGGTAAAGACGCTGGCGGAGGTACCGAGGCTACTGTGGCTCGTGTGCTCCACGCACTTGACGAAGCGGTTGCGCGCCATAAAGAATTGTTAAAGTTAGGTCGTAAGATTGGAACAGTTGTACTGCCTCAACTGGGAGACTGCATAGAGGGAAGCACCAGCCAGAACGGCAAGGTTATTGGTCGCAGTGACATGGGCGTTACCCACCAAGTACGTATCGGCCGTCGTGTGCTACTAGCGTGGATTAAGGCGTTTGCCCCCTTGTGCGAGGAGTTACTAATCCCTGTAGTCCCAGGAAACCATGATGAAGTGCATAGAATTATGATGACTGACCCTACTGACTCATGGCAGGTAGAGATTGCTTCTATCGTCCAAGATATCTGCGCGGAGAACCCTGCGCTATCACATGTTAAGTTTTTCTATCCTAATCCAGATAACGCCACTCTTGCTATAGATTTGGGCGGAACCACCCTAGGTATGGCACATGGGCACCAAGCTAAAGACATGGGCAAGTGGATTGCTGGGCAAGCTACAGGACGCACACCAGTAGGCGCGGCAGATGTTCTAATCACAGGGCACTTCCACCACTTCCGTGCAGACCAAGTAGGCCCACGCTTGTGGATTCAAGTGCCAGCTATGGATGGTGGTTCAGCGTGGTTTAGGGATAAAACTGGGTTGGAATCACCTACAGGAGTGGTAGCCCTAGTGATGGGTAAAGACTACGACCCGCGCAGAGATTTAAGCGTTATCGGCGGAGAAAATCGCATAAACTAGTGTTATGCCGAGTCCTCATCAAAACATACAGAACCTAGGTGCCGCTGGTATGGCAGGCACCAACACTACCTATGGTGGTGGCGGTGTTCCTGTTGCTCGCTCCGAACTTGACTTCCTGCGTCTTGGTGTTGGACGCCAACCTTCCGCTGAATACCCAGACGGATACTTAGGTACGATTCGTTCTCGCAGAGACGACCGTGGCCGCTCATCTAGTACATCAGATGATGTACTCAATGCACTTAAAGTTAGAGTAGGTCAACGCTCGTATCAACGTGGTGTTCATCGCGGTGAGCGCGTAGACGTACAAGATTATTATTACCCTGAAGGACTAGAAGCCACTCGTGGTATTGCTCGTCAATTCAGAGGAGTTCGTGACGGTAATGTTATTCGCGTCGCACGCAATGTTGAGAACGCTATGGCCGCACCTGCACCTCATTTACCTAATGATGGTAAGGCTAACATGCGTAGCACATCCCCAATGGCACTAGACAAGAGACGCGTAGACCAAATGGCTCGTATGCGTCCTGCTTGGAAATAAATGTCAGGACAGATGTCTGATGGCGTATACAACCGCCGACCTTGGGTAGCTCCTACAGCTGATTTAGATATATCGCGCCTTCCCCCTCAGGATTACCTTGGGCCGTTTCAATCTAATGCAGAACGCCTTATGGGTCAGTCCTTGGCTACTTGGTCTATGACTAGCGAAGAGATTCAACAGTACGTACGTCCGCCACTACCGCAGGTGAAGTTGTTTCCACCTCGTTTCGGGTATACTGAGAACGAAATTGGCATTGAAGACTTAATTGATTTACCTCGTCGTACCGCTACAACTCAACGTGTTGAGTCTGACTTTAGCCAGACCCCTAACACTCAAGAGTCATCCAGCACTAACTCGTTAGGGAGCACCATATGAGTAACGACCCAGGACTTTACACAGATAGCACTGGCTCTGGCATGGCTGGGGCAGAAGATGTGCGCCTTGAGACCCAACGTGACATGTCAAGAACTATGTATAATGGCGATAATGCCTGTAAAACCTGCGGGATGCTAATAGACCCCGTACAATCGTTAATGAATCAAGATACCTGCCCGTCGTGCAAGCGTCGTAAGCAGTTTAACCGAGTGAAAGGCGGAATGGCATGACCGTTCGCAAAGCACGTTCAGAAACCGCATCCCTTCTAGAGGGTGCCACAGACGGCAAGTACCGTAAGCGTCGTCCTAACATGGAAGTTGACCCAGGTATGGGTGACCAGATTGTTGTCAAGGAGCGCGCTAGTCTGCATCCTTACATGAACTACGGGTTCATCAACTCTGAAGATTCCAACAAAGTAAACCCAGCAGGTAACTAATGTCAGCGCCAGATAAAGCAAAAGACCCACGTAGAACACCGAGTATTCCTTCTGGGGTTACAGGAAAATACACATTTATGGAACTTCCTGAAGACCAACACACTACTGCATACATTCCGCGCAGAACAGATGCGTATGCTTCAGGACCTAGAACTGGCGTAGAAGCCGCACTTTCTGGTAAGGGCAAGGCTGGAAACATGGGCAAACTTTTGGGAGAAGTAAAGGGAGCGTTTAAGCCTAATGAATAAAAGCGAAGAGCCTTCTAAAGTAAACCCAGCAGGTAACTAATGGCTGCCTCAAACCTAACTAAATTTGATAAGAGCAATCCAGAGCACGTTAAGGCTATCAAAGGCGAAGACAAAGATGGATTTACCTCTGGCGGTAAAGACGTCAAGATTCACGCAGGCGGTTACTTCTCCAAGACTAGCCCCTCAAAAAATCCAACGAGTGATGGCGGCAAGAAGGCAGTAGCCAAGAAGGTTGCTACACCTCGTAAGTTGAAGGCTGTACCTATGGCTGAAACGCCTGCCACAGCCAAGAAGGCTCCTGCTAAGAAGGCTGCTCCTAAAAAGAAGTAACCTTTTTGTGCTAAGATTAGCCCCATGTCTGACACATTAGAAAACGAGTATATCCTCCTACTTGTATGCAAAACATGCAAGACCATTGAGGAAATTCCGTACCAAAAATCGGGTAAATATCTAGGCGACGGAAAGTACGACCAAACAGACAACCCCTTTTTAGCTAAGGCTATCGGACCTTGCGAGAGCAAAGGTCATATGGGCATGCTTACAGACGTTAACTTCGTTTATTGGATGACTCCAAAGGTTAAAGAGTCCATCATTGCTCAAATTAAAGACACATTTACAAATGGCGCAAACATGGCCTCTGGCCTTGACGTATTTGGAACTAATTTCTACGACCTAAAAGATACCTATTCCGCAGATGCTATGTCTTGTTGGAAACTGCACAACAGTCCTAAAGGCCAATGCTCTGACTACAAGGCTGAACGTAAACTTCTGGATGCAGGAACAGGTGCTGAACGACGCGCCGAGGGCCTAGGCAAATCTAATATTAAGGTCTATTTGTGCGATTTTTGCCCTGTAAAGATGTATAACCAGCAGAAAGCCTATAAAGAGCGCGGGTTGTACGAGTAAACTTTGGGTCACCTTTCCCTGTAACGCTTGGCTATACTGTACATACAGACCAAGAGGGAGATTCCATGTTCGTAGAAATGACATGTCAATGTGGAGCCTCATTCCAGATGGACGCAGGGGATAACACATCTATAGTTGAACTTTGGGCGCACTCATTTGTTAATGCACATCACGAATGCGGTTATATGTCCACGCCATTACGCGCGGATACTGAAGAAAAGATGAAGCGTTACGACGTTATCTACAAGGAACCGCGCGAAAAAGAACTATAATTAGTAAATGGATTTCTATACATCACTAGTTGCTAACGCGACCCCAATAGGTATAGAGCCTGCTGAGACTTCGTACTTCAGTGCTCCTGGAGCTGGGCTCGACCCTCGTTTATTTAGAGACAATAAGCTACTTCCTGTTATGCGCTCGGCTATTCTACGTATTCTATTTGAACACCTTAATCAGTATTACAGTAGCCCTGAAGCGTACTGCACCGTCTGGTTAGCTGGTTCTGGCGTGAGCTACCAATGGGCAGCTGCACGGCAGCCTGCGGATTTAGATTGCCTTATCGGCGTAAACTATTTGAAGTTTAGACAGGCTAATCAACAGTATAAAGCCTTGAGTGACCAGCAGATTGCGGATATGTTTAATGAAGATTTCCGAAAGCACCTGCACCCGTTAACTAATAACTTTTTTAATACCTACGAACTTACTTTCTTTGTAAATGTTAAAACAGATATCCGCGCGTTAAAGCCATACGCCGCCTATTCAGTAACCAATGACGACTGGACAGTTGCGCCAGAAACAAAAGCGCCTCCACACAGCGCCGCCATGGAGCAAAAGGTTGCCAAAGATTTGTCTATGACAACAGAGATTCTATCCAGATACGCAGATGCGTTAAATAAACTCGGTAATGCAACTACTGATAATGCCCGTAGAAACGCGGAATCTGCATTAAAGTTAGCGATTGACCAAGGCTCCGCACTGTTTGATGATATTCATTATGGCCGCCGAAACGCTTTCAATCCTTCTGGTGGTGGTTACACTGATATTGCTAACTACCGTTGGCAAGCAGGAAAGCGCGCTGGAAGCATACAAGCCCTGAGTAAGTTAAAAGAGGTTTCCGTCAAAGGTCGTAAAGACTTTGAGGCTCAGACATACGGCATGGAACTTCCAGACACCAATACCTTAATTCGTAGGGCTGTCGGAGGACGTTAATGTGCGCGGTTCAGGAATATAATATTACTGAATTAGCGGATGTGTTTAACACAACAATAGATGACGCCGCTGACTTCATATACACATCCATTGTCGTCTGATTAATGGTAGGGTTCCACCGTGGCTACACTAGTATTTATAGATGAGGTTTTGCGCAGTCAAACTGGCGCCCCTATACCTCAGGGTATTGCTCTGTTTCGCACTCTAAAGGAAAGAGAACGCGTTCTTATCCTTTCTAAAGATAAGGCTAGAGATGATGTTTGGCTGAAAGCCCACAAGATTAACTTTGTAGATGACCTAATAGGATTAGAGTCAGTAACCTTTACAGATTTTCCAGAGTGGCGCCTCGTTGAGTACTGTCGCGGGCAATGGCATATAGACATGGTTATAACATCTAACCCAGAGCTGGCGACTAAACTGCTCACAGTAGGCATCACTACTCTAATGTTTTTACACCCTGTTTATATTACAGAACGTTTTCGCCCAGATAGCCGCACGGGTGTCCGTGCTTGGGAGTCTATTTCAAAAGAGATAGCCACCCAACAAGAAGCCTTTATTGACGACCACAGACTAAACCGAGACATATGACTCGGATTGTCTATTTAGGTGCTGAGGTTCCTAGTAATCGTATCTTGCTTGAAAGTGCGGGCGTTCGCCATGTCGGTTTCAGTTTCTACCGCCTATTGCGCCGCGGCATCCCTAAAAAGGGATACAGATTAGAAGACCATTTTGACGACGGGGTTCAGATTTATCTACACCCTGGCCTACCCGCTGACCCCGCTATTCCTTTTGATGAGTTCTCGGACTTGTACGAGGGGTTCGTGGCAGAGAACATTGATAGGGTAACCCTATTCACGGAGATAGATTCAGATAACCTAGCCTATGTAGAGAACCAAAGAAAGACCTGTTGGTCTGAAGTTCCCCCAGGTAAGTTCCTCCCAGTTTGGAACCCAAGCACGGGGTTCAGTAATCTTAATCTAATGGCAGAACGCTACTTAGATATAGGAATCCCAGGCTCCTCCTTTGATGACCCCCAGACTGCTGTGGTGGTTAGAAACCTCACCCGTCAGGGTACTAGATTTCATATCTTAGGCTCGGCTAAGCCCGACCTACTACGCAATGTTCCAGCTGAGACCACAAGTACGCTATCATGGCTGTCCCCAATGATGAATGGCGAGACCATAGTCTGGGACGGTGTGAAATTGATGCGCTACCCCAAGCGCATGAAAGACCAAGCCCGAACTAGATATAGAAATGTCTATACAAAGGCTGGCTTAGATGTTGATAAGATACTAGAAGATGACCCCAAAGAAGTATGCCGTTTGGCGCTCTGGTCATACCAGCAATATGAAGCGAGGAACAACGGAGTGAATAACAATGACGACTTCTTATCAGATAATAGCGAGGGAAATGAAGTAGCAACTAATGCGGAAACTACCCCCTCCCATATTGATAAGAAGCCCCTAGAGACACGGAAACTTGAAGCACGATTACCGCATGAAATGGGCAATCTACCTATCTTCGGATACGACGTAAAAGCCGTTGTTAATGATGATGGAGTCATAGAAGATGTGACCTCTGTGCGTTCACAATCTACTAGTCTTAGGGCATGTGATACCTGTTTCGTAGCCTCTAATTGTCCCGCTTTCAAGCCGCAAACAATGTGCGCTTTCAATCTACCAGTAGAGGTAAAGACCAAAGACCAACTAAAGGCACTACTCAATGCAATCATTGAAATGCAGGGTCAAAGGGTCGCTTTTATGCGATTTGCAGAAGAAATGAGTGGTGGGTATGCTGACCCCAACGTTTCTCAGGAGATTGACCGCCTCTTTAAGTTGATTAAAACAACCAAAGAATTGGACGATTCAAGAGAGTTTATCCGCATGACGGTAGAGCGACAAGGCTCTGCAGGAGTGCTATCCTCCATCTTCGGAGATAAGGCCAACGTCTTAAAAGAACTCCCTAATGACGGTCTAAACGAAGAGCAAACGACCAAGATTATAAGAGATTTAACCGAAGAATAAGATTTCCTCTTAGCATATAAGAGAGGGGTAGCGGATATTGGAACTATATACTCCGTGAACTACGACTAATAAGCACCTAGACTATAAATCCATAACTGACGAACGGGGAAAAAGTGGCTTTATCATTTCATTTAGCAGACGATTACGTGGCAGGGTACCGCAGTAAGAAAGTGCCTTGGGGATACCAAGATGCCGCTGGAAACTCGGTGGGAGAGATTACTTTCCTACGTACCTATTCCCGTATCAAAGAGGATGGCACCAAAGAGACTTGGGTAGATGTGTGTGAGCGTGTCATCAACGGCATGTATTCTTTACAGAAAGACCACGCTAAGGCTAACCGACTTCCTTGGAATGATTCCAAGGCACAAGCCTCAGCCAAGGAGGCGTTTGACCGCTTATTTAATCTGAAGTGGACACCCCCAGGACGTGGACTATGGGTTATGGGAACCCCAATCGTGAACGAGCAACGAAATTCGGCTGCTCTTCAGAACTGCTCGTTTGTATCAACCTCTTCAATGACAAAGAACGACCCTTCCAAACCATTCGCCTTCCTTATGGAAGCAAGCATGCTAGGCGTCGGTGTTGGCTTCGACCAAAAAGGCGCAGATAAGGATTTTACAATCTATGAGCCACAAAACGGAGAAACCTATGTCATCCCAGATACCCGTGAAGGTTGGGTCGAGTCCTTCTCTGCCATCCTCAATAGTTACCTTAGACCAGATACGAAGAGCCCTGTCTTTGACTACAGCCAAATCCGCCCAGAAGGAACTCCAATTAAAACCTTTGGAGGAACTGCCGCAGGACACGAGCCATTAGAAAACCTTCATAATCATATTCGCCGCATATTCAAAGACCGCGCGGGAGAGAAATTGACCCGTTTGGATATCGCAGATATCGGTAATCTAATTGGAGTTTGCGTAGTATCTGGCAACGTCCGTCGCTCAGCAGAACTTCTAATGGGAAAGCTGGATGACGAAGAGTTTCTTAATCTGAAGAATGCCGAAGTCTATCCAGAGCGTAACTCTTACAACCCAGAAGCTCCTGGTTGGGCTTGGATGTCTAACAACTCAGTTGAGGTTAGCGTCGGTTCTAATTTAGATTCTATTGTTGATGGTATTGCCCGTAATGGTGAGCCTGGGGTTATCTGGATGGATGTGACTCGTAAATACGGTCGTCTAGCAGACCCAATCAACAATAAAGATTGGCGCGCGGCTGGGTACAACCCTTGCGCAGAACAGTCTCTTGAATCCTATGAGTGCTGTACTCTGGTTGAAACTTACCTCAACCGCCACGATTCTATTGAAGACTTCAAGCGGACTCTCAAGTTTGCTTATCTCTATGCCAAGACCGTAACTCTTCTGCCAACTCACTGGGAGGAGACCAACGCGATTATGCAACGTAACCGCCGTATCGGTACCTCTATCTCAGGTGTCGCTGACTTCGCTGACAATCGTGGTCTACCAGCCTTGCGCCAGTGGATGGACGAGGGTTACGCCACTATCCAACAGTACGATAAGGGTTACTCAGAGTGGCTCGGTATCCGTGAATCCATTAAGACTACTACTGTCAAGCCTTCAGGAACAGTCTCTATTCTTGCAGGCGAAAGCCCAGGGGTTCACTGGTCAGTAGGCGGTAAATACTTCCTTCGTGCTATTAGATTCCGCAACGAAGACCCTCAACTTCCTCTCTTCCGTATGGCCCAGTATCGTATTGAAGCGGCCAGCGAGGACCCAAAGAATACTTCTGTGGTGTTCTTTCCAGTTGAATCTAATTCTAAACGCTCCGAGAAAGACGTCTCTATCTATGAGAAGGTTGCTCTCGCAGCGACGGCGCAACGCTACTGGAGCGATAACTCTGTCTCTGTAACAGTCTCTTTCAACCCTGAGACGGAATCTAAAGATGTTGGCACTGTTCTACATCTATATGACGGTCAGTTGAAGACGGTCTCTTTCCTACCATCAGGAAATACTATCTACCCTCAAATGCCGTATACCCAAATTACTGCGGAAGAGTACGAGGCTTATCGTATGACTCTCTTTCATATTGACTTCGCTGGTGTCTACGCTGGTATGGCTATGGACGCTATCGGTGAGGCTTTTTGTAGCACAGACGCATGCGAAGTTAAAATGATTACAGACGTAAAGCCAGGAGAAATTATCACAAGTAAAACAACAGATTAGTAACTAATCTTTGCGATAATCTGCTAGCCTAGTGGCACCATGTCCTGGAGCATGCGGCTTAGGGTTAAGGTTCCTCCTAAAACCTATCCAGATAGTGGGAATAAGTGTTACGGTAGCACGTGGAGCTCCAACCTCCAAGGCACGGGTTCGACCCCTGTATTCCCTGCGGTGATACACCTCCATGACTGAAAATCATGGGGGGTTGTAATTCCAAGATGAACCTATTAAACTGATAAGGGACAATCAGTAACCGAGCATAGAAAAAGCCCCCCTAAACTAGGGGGGCTTTCTTTCTTTCGGCGCAGGTACGGCTCGCTCGGAAGGGTTGAGGTCTTGACCGTCCTTAGTAGGAACGAGTGGAAACTACTTTAACGCCCCTCTTAAAAATCTCTCTTATTCGTCGTCCTCTTCTTCAATAATCTCTTCGTCCTCAAAAGGGTCTTGATTAGGATTGGTTATGTGCCAATCAGGAAGTCCTCCACTGATTGGGTTCACGCTTCCACCTTAAAATCAATAGAGCCCATAAGGAAGGTAGGCTTACCGTTCTCATCTTCAATCGTAGGGGACAACTTAATTGACTTGCGTCCTGTTGTGACTAGCAATTCGCTCTTTACCCAGCGCTTACCAGCAGAGGCGTTAGACCATGCGCTCATAACTACGTTGGAGACCTCTCCTAGTTCGTTACGTACGGCTACAGTACAGAGCCATGCGCCACTCTTTTCGGTGTTCTTTGCTAGTGAAGCAATAAACGTATTCGTTACCTTTTTAGCCATTTGTATTCCTTCTTTCTTTGGGTGTGTAATCTACCACATTAGAGTACTGCTTGTCATCTACCACCCAAAAGTATGGCATCTCGCCATTTACATCAGGGAATTGTTCTTGATAGTACTCAGGGGCTTTTCGGATTAGATTAGATTGGTGAGACTTATGGAGTCGCTCGTCACCTAGCCACGCGGGCATGGTTGGGGCGCCTACACAAACAAATCTCTCCAGCATGGTGTCCTTGTATCCACGCGCTATCCACTCTAGGCACATCTCTCTCCCGTAAGCATTGAGCGCGTCCTCGTACCCAGCCCACATCAAGACTGCAGGGTGGTTACGCCACCCCTTAGTCTCTCCCCGTAAGGCTTTAAGTATCTGCCACGCTTCAACTCTCTGCCTACCTAGCCTACGGTAATCCAGCGCACGTGCTGTATCCGTAAAGTTAGGTAGCGGTAGAAAAGTTTGCATTACTCAGTCTCTCTATCTAGGCTCTCTGCATGGAGTACTGCTCGTTTATGTCCCTCTTGCGCTTGCTCTAAGGTTGAGTATCTCTCTTGATACACCTCAGACCAATCATCTTTAGGAAAGACCATAGTCTCAAATATGACTGGAGGTGCTTCGTCATTAGAACCAAGGCGCATATCTATACCAGTCCACACTGTGGATACGCGATAGTTATTTACCTCGTAGTACCCTACGCGCTTATACGTATGGTCAGTGGTATATTCGCCCCACTGTTTAAGGCTAATCTTATTGCCCTTACGGTCGTAGCACCTATAGTCATTCTCTTGACTACTCATCATCTGACTCCTCTTTTAGAGTTGCGAACTCTCCTGAAAACCAATCTCTTGCCCATTCGCTGGCAGAGTTGTACCCATTCTCTAATGTGATAAGGGTATCGGAGGCTAGGTACGCGCTCCATACGCTCTCTACTGTAGTACCTTCTTTGAGGTCGTACTCAGTATCAGATTGAAACTCTTCTACATAGTCTGCTAAGCATGCGTAGACAAATACGTCAGCAAACTTTGGGCGACCCTCACGATACGCATAATCATTAAGCGCTTCTAGTACCTCTTTGATACGAAGGTCACTGCCTACTACTTCACCTAGATTACCCATTTTTTATTCCTCTTCCTTTTCTTGTCGTGTTTCGTCATATTTTATTACTTCCGCGCTTAACATGCAAGCAAGGACACTTTCTTTTAACTGCCTAAGGTTAGCGTAAATATCAAAATCTACTTTAGACTCTTTTGTAACTTTATCTAGTAAATACTCTAGCGGTGCTAACGAAACTGTATAGCCCTCCTCGTCTTTGTACTCTAAAGATAAGTTTTCTATAAAGTACGCCACTAGTAAGTCTGCTAGAGACACTTCCGTTTTGCTTTTATCTAGTCTACGTGCGCCGTCCTCAACGTACGTTAAATCTCTTAGAACGCCTGTTACTCGGTTACCGATAGGGGGTTCGGAATCATAATTAACATTAGTATGACGCCCGTGCTGGATAAGGTTATTTATATTATTCGCAATAATAGTATGTGCTTCCGCACTTAGGTTTCTATATGAGAGGTCTCTGTCTTTAGCATAAGACGGGCGCGCGTGGTGAGGTTCGTCTCCCCACTGCTTACTAATATTACTTTTAGCCATTAGTTATGCCCTCTGCAATCACAACATTCCTCGCACCGTGTTGGCACATACACGCATTGGCGGATACCGTACTGTGCGCCTACTGTGCCCCGTTTAGGTGTGGCTTCTCCACACCTAGAGCATTCAATATAACAATCGTTGCACTCCCCGTTACAGCAAGCGCAAGCGTTCTCGTAAGCGACATGCTCGCATGCTTCATGGATAACCTTAGTCATTTTTGATTTCTCCAAATTCTTTTAGAACCTCACGTAGCACGTCAATCGCGCCTCTGTAGTACTCATCTGACTCAAAGTGCTCGTCATCAGGTATCTCAACCCCTGTACGGGCTTCCTCCCACGCGACTTGCAGACTCCATGAACGTTCTTTTATATAATCAAGTACGTCTTTACTCATTTTAGTCCTCCCATATTTCTTCCGCCGTCAGAGTCTCTGACTATTACTTGCTTAGTGACTTGCCTAAGGTTATCCCAACCGTAGTACTCTTGCATGAAAGTAAAGTATTCCTCTGCAATCTTTTCGCCGTCAGTTTCCTCGGTTGTTACGTCTCCAACTAATGAGAAGTAGTCACCTATAAATAGAACCGTATAATCTTTAGCCATTGTCCTTGCCCTTACGTTTAGTTTGCGGTTTGTTTGTGTTGAGTAGCCTTACCAGCAATAAGGTTGATATGGCTCTGCACGTCTCGGTTATCACCCCGACCGATTTTCGTACGAATGTCTGCGACTGAGGCAGACTACTCACGGCTCGTGCTCCAGTGTCCGTTGCTGTGCGCAAGGCTACTCAATTCTATTTAGTTTTTACCAACTACTCTGATAGTAGAACGTCCACCATTGCTCGCCCTCAGTCCACTTCAGCAGGTTCTCTAAGGTCTTGACGGTATCCTCTAACTGTTCGTAGTACCAGTTGTCGTACTCGGTATGACCGAAAAAGAATCCTTCCATAGCAGGAAGTAGTTCCTCTGTCTTAGTCTTATCCTTCAATACTTCTTGGCAGATATTAGATAGTTCCTTTAACTGCTCTCGCGTAACGTTAGCCTGCTGGCAATCATCTACACCACCCTGCACGTTTTTTACGAACCACTGATGGATAGCATTAGCCTTGCGCCAGTAACCTACCTTCAACTTTACTTCTGCCGAAGGCAAGTCTCTGTACTCAATGCCGTTAGCGCGTATCGCGGTAACAATATCTTGGTACTGTTGCTTCTCGTAATCGTCCGACCATTCGGCGCCCGATACGTACTTCTCTGCGTATAGATACATGTCTAGTCCCACTTGATGTTGCCCTTCTCTAGTTGGTTTAGTTTTCTTACTGCGTAGCCTACTTTGTCCGATAATTCGTTGTCAAGGTTTTCCACGCTTGGGTTGTATAACGGTTTGATAAACTTTTCGTTGTAGTAGATAGCACCGTCAGGGAAGACTGCGTTCTCTGTCTCCACGTCCCAGTCCCACTCTTTTCTTTTAGAATCGTATTTAATTATAAAGTGGTGGCTTGTCATAAGAACACCTTCTGACTGTCCTCTAAGTAGAACGAGTAATCAATCGCGCTCTCTACTAGGTTTATCAAGTGAGGCACTTCCATAACCGTACTGTTTAATAGGCTAATGCTATCTTTCAGTTGGTTAAGCGTTTCTCGTAATAGGTCAGAGTAATCAATGGTTGATACCTGTACTTCAATAGGCTTATCCATTAGCCCTAGTCCTCCTTGTTATATCGTAGGTACTCGTTGCGCTTATCGGCGCCTTCTGTGATTAGGCATGATATGAATACTGCTATCAATGCCCCTATAACTATCGCGGTCATGGTTCTCCTATTAGAATCCCACTAGGGGGCAGACTATCTGCCCCGTAGCGCTTCCTTGACTAGTTCCGTTGCGACACCGAGCACGTCGCTTGCTTTTGCTACAGTCTTGAATACCTTTGCGAAGTGTCGGATACTCTGTAACTGCTCTTTGGCTGACTTGTCGCCTGTGTTACTAGCCTCAATTATTTGGCGGTAGTACTCATAGTTACCAATAAAGACTACGCATGTGAGGATACCCTTAGCGTTCATCTCCTTGATAATGCTATTGCACTCGTCGCTCATTTCCCATTCGCCGTCGGTGACTATGAAGGCAATCTTGATAGCCTTCTTGCTGTTACCCAGTAGGCGTTGGCTCTCAATGAGGGCGCGGATAGGATTAGTGCTACCTCCCGATTGAACGTAGCGATAGTTGCTACCCTTAGCCTTCTCGTTGCGTGAGTACACTAAACGGCTCTCATGGTTGAAGGTATAGACGGTCACTGCACCGTCAATATTCTCAATGCCACGTTTGATAATCCATGCGTTCTCATTAACTGCGGTCATACGCCCACCCATAGAGGAGGAGTTATCCGTTAGGATTACTGCTTCAATGTCGGTGGCAGGGTTGCCTGTGTCCCATGTATCAAACATCTCACCGATAGCATTAACGTCGGGAGTCATGGTACGAGAGACGTTGAGTTTCCCACTTGAATTGAACTTATCCCAATGGGGTTCGCTGTCTTTGGCGATACGTTCTAATTGAATACCGAACCTACGCGCTAAGGCTACCGAGTTTGTTCTGGGCGCTTGGTCACGATAGATAGCGTTACGCATAGCACTACGGGTCTCGTCGCTATTGATAATAGCCTTACGGGTCTCAGAGACTTCACGCTTTACGTCAGAGTCATCTCTAATCTCTTGAAGGCGTTCCTCAATAACCTTAGCAATCTTGGCGTCCTCCTCGGTGAAGTCTAAGTCCTCGCCCGTATATTCAGGAGAGTCCTTACCTCCAGCACCGATAGCAGGGGCGTTCAGTTGCTCTAATTCAGAACCTTCACCCTTGTTCTTATCTTGCAGTTGATTCTGTTCTTTCTGACCAGCAGGGCGCCCCTTTGTGCCTAGGCTTCGGTCTGTGTGAGGCGCTTTAGGGTTCTGCTCATTAGGGTCATCAAACCCGATAATGTTAGCCATGCGTACGGCTATATCTTTAGCCTTATCAAAATCTGCAGGGAAGGCGAAGGCTTTGTAGGTATGAATAAGTAAGTGCATTTCCTCTGCTAAGGCTATGCCATGACGAGCGATAAACTTATCGGCAATCAACTGGCGCAACTCTAGCGGTAGGTACGTACGCCCCGTAGTGAGGTGAAAGTGTTCTCCCCATTCTTTGGAGTCACCCTTCAACACGTAGTCAAGGGTGCTTGCCTCTAGGAACACTTTGGTAGCAGGGTACTTGGCTGTAAGCAAGCCCTCTACACGTCCCTCCTCTAACACGTTGAGCGCATTGATAACCTTATTCTCTCTAGCCCACTTGCCTAGGTCACTGCCAGCACGTGGTGAGAATAGGACGTGAGCAATCTCGTGGTAGTTCAAGCCGTTGAACGAGATAAGGCTATCGGTAGTCAAGTCCTCAATTAAGTCGGAATTGAATATGATTTCCTTGCCGTTGCTCATAGCCGTAGTGTTCATGTTAGGGTCAGACACCACCGAGACGGTGATGTCCTCTCCTGTGATAATCCTATCGGCACGCTGGTACACGGCACTAACGGCGTTGAGTTTATCGGCTTGCTCTTGATAATCCTCTAGGATTTCCTCACGAGTACGCCCCCACTCATCTTGGTACTCAAACTCATTAGTATCAGGATTGTACCGAGCAGATAGATTTCTGCTATCTTCTAGCGCCGATAACTCGTCGGTATTCTTTGAGTATCTCATTAGATTGTCTCCACGTGGTAGCGGTCTGTGTCAGGGTGAGTAGGGATAGAGATATTTAGTTCGCTTGCAATATTATCCTTGAAGGTATCAACGGATAGTCTTACTGCACTACGCTCTTCCTTATTGAATCCGTTCACGAACGAGGTCGAGGCGAAGTCAATACCGAATCGCTTGGCGTTCTTTACGTACTGCACGAGGGAGCGCGTTGAGATAGGAGTAGTAATCTCATCTTTCTCAAATTGGTCACGCAACTTATCGGCTAGTACTAGTAGAGAGGCATTACCTACTACCTTCTTCTCAATAGCCTTATCGTATGGAAACTCTAACTTGATACCGAATCGGTCATTGAACGCTTGGTTGAGTTCTTGTGTCCCACGATAGCCGTAGTTCATGTCAGCCACGATAAGTAGGTCTTTGTGCGCCTTAATGACCTCGCCACCATTCTCTAGGAGTTGAATCTCACGGCGATAGTCAAGGAGTGAGAACAATACAGTGCTAACCCTAGTAGGAAGGAAGTTCACCTCATTGAGGAGAAGTACGCCACCGTTACGAACGAGTTCGGTAACTGCACCGTCCTGCCAGCGATAGCCTTGCCCGTCAGCACGTGGAATCCAGCGCCCGAATAGTTGGCTTGGGTCAATACCGTTATTGTTGGACACGTTGAAGTAGCGGTAGCCACGAGCCGAGGCATATGACTGCACTGCAATAGTCTTACCCGAACCAGCGCCACCTTCAATTAGAACGTTGTCGCCGTCAGTCAGAGCGCGGTCGAAAATATCCCAGTCAGTCTTGCCACCAAAACTGCGGTGAACGTACTCACGAGCCCACTTTGGGTCAGGAATAGTAATCATGGATAAGGCTAGTTCACTTACACGATTGTCATTGGTAGCCACTTCCACCTTCTCATAGGTAGGGATTGTGGGTGCGGTCACGACGGAATCCGCGATTGTGGGAAGTACACCCTGCTCAGTTGAACGAGCGATAGGGTTAATAATCACGCCATTGGTACGGCGCTTGTCGGTGATATACGCGGTGAGCGATTGGTCACCAGCGAATAGGGAGCCGATAATGTTAATGACTGCCTCACTGTGTGTGGAGGGCGCGGTAATGGGGGTAGCACTTTCACGTGCATATAGAGCCTTGACTGCAATATTAGTGACTAAGCCTAGTTCAACCATTTGTAGGTCACGGTCATTGAGGGCAACTGCTACGGGCTCAACTAGGAGTTCGGTGTGCGGTAGGTCATATTCAGTAACCTTATTCCATGTTTGACCCCTACCTTTGGAGCCATTGGACGTGCGGTGGTATAGTTCCACCGAGTCCTTGTAAGGGAATATAAGAGTCTGCGCTTCTGCAGGAATACCTTCTAATAGCCCTGCTGGGCTAGTAACGAGTAGTGCTAGTGACATTGTGTACTGCCTTCCTGTGCGCGGTCTGCGCGGTTATGAGGATTATGTTTAATCCAGTACCCGTACTCTAATATAAGAGAGAGGGGGGAGTCCAATTAGAATGGCTATATTTGATAACGATTAGATAACGATTTATAGCCCGTTCTGCAACGCCAGCCATATATAACAAATCGTTATAATAGAGGGTAATCCAGTAACCCTAGTTAATACATAGCAGACGGGGCTAACCTTATGGGAATCTGGTCTTATCCGCGTTCAAGCCCCCTATAGCATAGACAGTAGCCTAAAGTCAATAGTGGGAGTGTGTGACGTCGCTCACAGCCCCCTATCTCTCTCTCCGAGAGCGCGCTAAGCCTATTCTAACTATTCTAATAGGACACTCTCTTCTCCCAGCAATCTCTCAGGATTCTCTCAGGTAATCTACAGTAGATTGTTACCAAATCGTTATAATTGACACGGCGTGTCGGCTTGACAAATGTTTGTG
>Ga0316226_1000216_pt1 | contig 87204 bp, 82 predicted proteins | sample TBH18017metaG_FD_206009 | JGI IMG/M metagenome (GOLD analysis project Ga0316226, IMG submission 206009) | Freshwater microbial communities from Trout Bog Lake, Wisconsin, USA - TBH18017 | ecosystem: Environmental > Aquatic > Freshwater > Lake > Hypolimnion/Profundal zone | place: USA: Wisconsin...
GCTTTAAAGGTATACCCTTCCCTTATATAATCCTTTGTAAGCGTCCTTGGAACCCGTTCCCCGTATCCTTTTGCGACCAGCCTGTCGGGATCAATACCCCTGGTGATGAGGTAATCCACCACGCTCTGTGCACGCTTCTGCGACAGCACATCGTTACGTTCATCGCTGTCGCGGGAGTCGGTGTGCGCTGCCAGTTCGACTATGATAGTCTCATTGGCATCAAGGGTTTCGATGAGGCCCTGGAGTGAATCCTGGTACTGGGGCTTGAGATCCCATTTAGCCAGGTCATAAAGGATGTCGGGTAAAACGACAGGTTTTTTCGGGATAGGTCTGAGGACAAAATTCCTCGTCAGATCCTTGCCTTTTTCCAGTCCGACGGTAGTTTCCCGGCCTTTTTCGTTGAAGTAATCTTTCTTTGTGACAGTGATGTCGTAGGTCGTGTTGGCAGTGATCTGCATTTTATTGAAACTATAGTGGCCTTTTTCGTCGGTAGTATATTTGAATGAACGTCCATTGGTGCCAGTAGCCCTGACCTCAGCTCCCAATACAGGCAGCAGAGACTTATCGTCGGTCACGTTCCCTTCGAGGGTATAATAGATAGGAGGGATCACAAAGGAATAAATATCATCCCTTCCCTTGCCGCCCGGCCTGTTTGAGGTAAAAAGACCTTCTTCGGATTCTTCACTATTAAACACAATGGCCACATCGTCGGCAGCTGAGTTGATAGGGGGTTTCATGTTCTCAGGAGCGGACCATTTCCCTTTGGAATAAACTGAACGGAAAATATCCATTCCACCCATGCCCGGCAGGCCGTCGGATGAAAAGTACAGTATACTGTCATTCCGGATAAACGGGAACAGCTCATTGCCCGGTGTATTAATGAGAGGGCCCAGGTTTTCCTTGATCCATTTACCACCCTTTTTACTGGCTCTCCAGATATCTTTACCGCCCTGCCCTCCCGGCAACTCAGCCGAGAAATAGATCACATCGCCTGAAGCTATTGACGGATGGCCATATACACTGCTGCTGTCACCGCCCAGGTCAACCTTTTCGGCATCACTCCAGTTACTGGTTCCCGTACGGCTTGACATGAAGATCTGGCATCCGTTCTTTTTCCTGGAATCGTTATAACAACGGGTGAAATAAAAATGCACAAACCTCGGGTCAAACTGTCCAACTCCATCGTTGGTCTTGGTGTTCAGGATACCTGCCTGGTCGGCGAGGACGGGTTTGCTCCATTCTCCTTTACGGTCCCTCCTTGCAAAATAAAAATCTGAAAATTTCAAACCGGTCCAGTTGTCAATATCTTTCCCGCTGGAAGCATCGCGGTCGGAAGTAAAAATTATTGAACCGAACTTTTTATCTGCATATGCAGGGGCAAAATCATCTTCTTTGGAATTGAGGGGTTTTTCCCATTTGACGTCATATTTGGAAGGATTGGCAAGCCATTCCTTAGCCATTTTACAGCTTACGATTCCCTGTTCGCCTTTTGGATCTTTTGGTGAAAGTTCTTTATATGCCTGGTATTGTTTTATGGCTTCATCATAGTTGCCGTTTGCTTTCAGGGCATTGGCATAATAAAGGAGAACACGGGGCTCGTCTTTAAGGAACTTTACATTGTTCACAAGCCGTTTATAAGCAGTTTCGGCTTTCTTTGTGTTATTCATCATCCTGTAGCATTCAGCAATGCGGAAAGATATCCTGTCGCGTTCAGTCTTGTTGTTCTTGACTTTGGATGAGGCTTTCTGGTACTTCTGAAGCGCTGTGAGATATAATTGATCGGCAAATGCATCATCAGCGGCTTTTGTGGCTTTATTCTGAGCCATGGCCGGAATTGTAAGGGAGAAAAGGAGGATAAGGTAAAGAAAAAAGGTTCTCAGTTGCATTACAGGATGATTAGTAGCTGGAATAACGTACAAATATAATGAAAAGTGTAATTGCCCGCGCCTCAAAATAAAAAAGGCCACCCCGGGAGGGAGTGGCCTTTCAGCTTTAATTATTAATTAAAAAAGCAAATGTTATTTGGTTTTTCCCTTGGTCAGAAGCTCTTTCTTATCCTTACGCCTTTTCTGCCACATCAGGATGTCGTAAGCAACAGGTGTTGCATTGAACACCGATGAATAAGTACCTGAAATAACCCCTATGAGAAGAGCGAAGGTGAACCCGCGGAGAACTTCACCACCAAAGATGAAGATCACAACGAGTACAACTATGGTTACACCCGAAGTGTTGACGGTTCGTCCAAGTGTTGAGTTGATGGCGGCATTGATATTTTCGGCAAGATCGCGTTTTGGATACAAAGCCCTGTATTCACGGATCCTGTCGAAGATGATGACAGTATCCATGATAGAATACCCGATGATCGTCAGAAGTGCGGCAATGAACGACTGGTCAACCTCCATGCTGAAAGGCAGGATGCCATGGAACAAGGTAAACATGGTGATGATGATCAGGGTATCGTGGAACAGTGAAACAACGCCTCCTATACCGAATTGCCAGTTCTTGAACCTTAAAGCAATGTAGATGAAAATTATAAGGAGTGAGAAGAACACCGCAAGGATAGCCTGGCGGATCAGGGCATAACCGATAGTGGGGTCAACACGCTGTGAACTCATTTCACCAATAGCCTTCCTTGGATCCGAAGCTTTAAATTCTTTGAAAGAGATAGAGGTTCTGTAGAAGCCTTTAACACCTTCGAAAAGTTTCACATTCACAATGGAATCAGCTGTCGTGGTACGTTCGTTTATCAAGTATTTGGTCGTGATTTTAACCTGGTTGGAAGGTCCGAATGTCTTGACTTCAGGATATTCCTTCATGACCTTGCCTAATGATTCACGGATATCCCCGGTCTTGACCGGCTCATCGAAACGTACAATATAGCTGCGGCCGCCGGTGAAATCGAGGCCCGGATCAAGACCACGGATGAATATTGATATAATGCCGGGGATGATGATCGCGATAGAGAGGATATACATCTTATATCTCAGACCGATGAAGTTGATCTTCATGTTCTGGAATGCATTCATGGTGTATTTATTACCGGTGGTAATGGTCATGTTCCTGTCGAGCATCCATTCAAAGATTAACCTTGCGATGAAGATTGAAGAGAACAGCGAGAGGAGAAGGCCGATGACAAGGGTGGTTGCAAAACCCTGGATGGGGCCTGAACCAAAAATGTACAGGACGACACCGGTAAGAATGGTGGTAACGTGACCGTCGATAATTGCTGAAAGGGCATGCCTGAAACCATCTTTCACCACCAGTCTCATTCCTTTGCCTGCCCTCATTTCTTCACGCATTCGCTCGTAGATGATCACGTTCGAGTCGACCGCCATAGCGAGGGTCAGAACGATACCTGCGATACCGGGGAGGGTCAGGACCGCCCCTATGGATGCCAGAACTCCGAAAAGGAAGAACACGTTTGCGAACAGTGCAAAATCGGCTACATGGCCTGCACCTCCATAATATAATGACATATAGAGGAGAACTCCGATAAAAGCAATGACAAACGAGATCAAACCTTTATCGATAGATTCTTTACCGAGTGAGGGTCCCACGACTTCTTCCTGCACGATACGTGCAGGGGCCGGGAGTTTACCTGCTTTCAGGATGTTTGCAAGATCCTGTGCTTCTTCAACACTCATGCTGCCTCCGGTGATCGAAGACATCCCGTTGGGTATTTCACCGTTGACATTCGGATAACTGTAAACATACCCGTCAAGGACGATAGCTATCTGCTTGCCGACATTGTCACCGGTGAGACGTTTCCATATACGGGCGCCTTCGGAGTTCATCGACATTGAAACTTCAACACGGCCGTTCTGGTCGTAATCCTGGCGGGCATTAACGATGACATCTCCGCCCAGGGCAGGCGAACCGTCGCGTGAAGTGACTTTCAGGGCGATAAGCTCCAGTACATCTTTCTGTTCTTCTCTTGGTTTAACTGTCCACGCAAGTTTCAGGTCGCGGGGGAACATATGTTTAACCATGCGAAGCATATAATTTACCCTGGCAGTGTCCTTGATAAGAGACCTGCCGACCATGGCATGATCGTCAGCCATATACTGCCCGTCTTTATTCTGATAGATGGCCATTGCCAAAACAGCGAACAGGGGATTTTTTTTCATCCACTCTTCTGTCTCTGCTTTTTTATTCATTGCAGCGCCCTTGGTAGTGTCTTTGCCTAACTGTTTCAGGAGGGCATTACCGCCAGTGGTATCTTTCTTAACTTCTCCGGTCTTGGCAGGAGCGGCATTCTTTGATGTGCCTTTCTTTTCTGAAAGGGCGAGTTTCTCTCCGCCTTTTCCCATACCGGTGGTATCTAATCTCAGCGAATCGCTTTTCATTGTATCGGCGCCTGAACTTAAGATGGCGGCCATTTTCTTATTGGCCTCGGTAAAATAGGGATGGAGCTGGGTGAACTGGTAGGTTTCCCAGAATTCGAGCTGCGCGCTTCCCTGGAGGAGTTTACGTACACGCTCAGGATCTTTTATACCCGGTAATTCGATCAGGATGCGGCCTGCAGTCTGGAGTTTCTGGATATTCGGCTGGACTACTCCAAAACGGTCGATTCGGGTGGTAAGAATGTGGTAGGTCCTGTCTATGGCTGCATTGGTCTCATCACGGATGACTTTGATCACTTCATCGTTGGTAGTGTTGAAATTGATCTTGTCCTTTAACTCAACAGTATTAAAGATAGCTGCCAGCTTTGCATTCGGGTCTGCCTGTTTGAATGATTCGTAAAAAAGGTCCACAAAATCGGCTGTACTGCTCTTTTCTTTCTGGATAGCCATTTGCAGGGCTTTTTTGAAAGTCGGGTCCTCGCTGTTGCCTGAAAGTGCACGGATAACTTCGGGTACCGAAACCGCCATCGTTACGTTCATACCGCCTTTGAGGTCGAGTCCAAGGTTTATTTCACGTTCCCTGACATCCTTGAGAGTATATTTCTTAAGAAGGATATTATAAACATCGACATTAGCCATGGAATCATTGAAATATTCATTCCTTGAACGGATCACCGAATCGGTAAGATATTCCAGACGGGCCTGATCACCCTTGGCTAATTTAACTGCCATTTCCTTTCCCACCGGGTCATTGGCGTATTTATCAGCTTTCACCGAATACCGGTAGCTGATGAAGGTAAACGACAACTGGAATAAACAAACTAAACCGAAAATAATCGCAAATAGCTTGACAGCACCTTTATTCTGCATGAGCTTTAAATTTAATTAAGAAAATTATTGTCTTATTTTTTGAGGGTGCAAAATTAGAACTTTTCCCCGAATAATAAAAGAGGTGGAATGAATTATATTTTACCTTAGTTTGATAGTCCCTTTTATTGTCCCTTCGGGAAGCCTTAACAATATGAATTTGCGCCAGCTGTAATTGGAATTTTTTGCAGCTGTTTCGGGCTTGTCTGCATATTTTACAGTGAATTTTGAATCATCATTCACGATCAGGTTTTTTGTGCCCTCAAATTTCTCTTCGCTGATCGTGGTCATTGCCCAGTAACCAATGGTGTCTTTCGGGGAAATGGTTTCAAACACCAGGCGTTCCCCTCCCTGCCCGATAGTATACCACCCGCTTGTCATCCAGTACCCCCCGCTGGCCACATAACGGCACATCGCAACATAGATTTGTTCATGGTGATTGTTTTTAAAGACTATCTGGGATTGCCCCGGATAAAGGATGAACAGGAAGCAAAGGATTATAAATGACCTTGTCATGGCTGAATGGAAATTTTAAATAAAAGTAAGGGTTTTATCCTTCGCCTGGCCGGGTGCAAAGGAATTTTACCGGCTGCAGGAACCATCCGAGCCTGACGAAAGTTTCCTGAGGATCTTAAGTCCCCTGTTCTTAAAGCCCGGTGTTTCTTCATTAAGACGGAATTCAATGCAATCGGCAAGCTCTTGTTTTATGGCAGGCTCCATAAGCGAGATCCTGAACAGAATCTCCATGCAATATACTTTAACAGCTGCATTATGATTTGGGGAAAGTAACCAGTCAAAGCAGATATTGATAAGATTTCCGAGTTCGGACGACGGGAGAGGGGACCTGGATAAAATATGCAGTGAATGTCTTCTCAAAGCATCATGACTGAATTCAGGTAATAATCTGGCCATCATTTCAAGGTGCGGATTGATTATTTCGGGATTTTCAAACGAATATAAGTCAATCGCCCATAGAATTCTCCTGCTGAAAGGTTCTTCATTAGATAAATATATGTGGATGAGTTCGTTATGCCACTCAGGATGTTGTCTCAGTATTTCAACCAGCCTGTCGGTATGGGCCCGCCCCTGGGAGGAATTTATAATCTTTTTCAACTCTGAGCGTAAGCGATCATTCGTTTTATAGCCTGATATATAATTCATTATACTTATTTTATGATTTTCCACCAGTAATCAGCCCAAATTTATAAAGAATTTCAGGAATACTGAAATCTTGTTTTACTTTTGCATGAAAAATGAAACCTAAGTGAGTTACATTGAGTAAAAAATATTGAAGTAAGTGATTTACAATAAAAATAAAAACCATGAAAATCAAGTATAGTGATCTCATTGAACAGACGTTTGAGTTTCCTCAGCCTGAATTTCAGGTGATTGACAATGAGTTATATTTTCATAAAGTTTCCTTAATGGATATTATCAAACAGTATGGAACTCCATTGAGAATCACTTATCTTCCTAAAATATCCCAACAAATACAAAAGGCAAAGCGTTTGTTTAATGTCGCAATGGCTAAAGTGGATTACCAGGGTGACTATCACTATTGTTACTGCACAAAAAGCAGTCATTTTAGTTTTGTGATGGAAGAAGTCCTTAAGAATGAAGTCAATATAGAGACTTCATCCGCTTTTGACCTGCCACTGATACATGATTTGTTTAAACGGGGGCTGATCAAGAAAGAAAACTACATCATCTGCAATGGTTTTAAAAGGCCACAGTATATTGAACATATCCTTGATCTTGTACATAACGGTTTTGTCAATACGATCCCGGTGCTTGACAGCCTGCTCGAGATTGACAAGTATGAGGAGAATCTCAAAACTAAAATGAAAGTCGGCATACGTATTGCCTCGGAAGAAGAGCCCAAATTTGATTTTTATACTTCAAGACTGGGTATCCGTTACAATGATATTGTCCCTTTCTATATGGACAAACTGAGGAATAATCCCAAATTTGAATTGAAGATGCTTCATTTCTTCATCAATACCGGGATAAAGGACACCGCTTATTACTGGAATGAATTAAATAAATCGGTCTCTGTTTATTGTGAACTTAAGAAAGTATGTCCGGAACTTACCGGACTTAATATAGGGGGAGGATTCCCTATAAAGAACTCACTTGAGTTCACATACGACTATGAATACATGGCCGAAGAGATTACGGCCCAGATCAAAAATATCTGTGAAAAGAATGAGGTGCCGGAACCCGATATTTTCACTGAATTCGGATCATTCACCGTGGGTGAATCAGGCGCCATTCTTTTCAGTGTGGTTGACCAGAAGAAGCAGAACGATCGTGAAGCATGGGATATGATTGACAGTTCATTCATAACAACCCTGCCCGACACCTGGGCTATCAACCAGAAATTCATTCTCCTGTCAATTAATAACTGGGATTCGGAGTACGAGAGGGTGTTCCTCGGTGGACTTACCTGCGACAGCGAGGATTATTACAATGCCGAAGGCCATACCAACGCCGTCTTCCTTCCAAAATTTACAAATGAGCCTCCTCTATACATAGGAATGTTCCATACCGGGGCTTATCAGGAGTCCCTGGGCGGTTATGGAGGTATACAGCATTGCCTGATCCCTGCACCCAAGCATGTTCTGATCGACCTTGATGAAAATGATGAAATCTTTACGAAATTGTTTTCCAAGGAGCAGAGTTATAAATCAATGCTGAAAATTCTGGGGTATTGATTACCTTTGCAGCGCGGAATCAGCAATCATTAAAATTCTTAATTATGGCAAAAAAATCCAAACAAAAGCTGGAATACCTGAAAAATGTCGTAAGGCATATCGATATCAAGTCATTTGACTCTTCACCCATCATCAATGCGATGCGGGACATGTCATTCACCTCCAGGGATACTGCTTCTGCGGCAGATATACTTAACAGGATGGTAAAGGAAAAAGGCTGCACCATTTTTCTTACCATTGCCGGCAGTACCAGTGCAGGAGGGTGCATGCAGGTTTATGTGGATATGGTAAAGAATAATATGGTAGATGCCATCATAGCCACCGGGGCAACCATTGTCGACATGGATTTTTTTGAAGCGCTTGGTTATAAACATTATAAAGGCAACCCGGTTGCTGACGATAAAGACCTCCGCAAACATTATATCGACAGGATCTACGATACCTATATTGACGAGGAAGAATTGCAGAATTGCGATATGACCATTAAAAAGATCGCAGACACCCTCGAAAAGAGGCCTTATTCCTCGAGGGAATTCATCCGTGAGATGGGCAAATGGCTTGTAAAGAATTCAAAGAAGAAGGACAGCCTCGTACAGGCGGCTTATGAGCATAATGTCCCTATCTTCTGCCCTGCCTTCAGCGATTCCAGTGCAGGCTTTGGCCTGGTATCGCATCAGTGGGAAAACCCGAAATCTCATGTTTCTCTTGATTCCGTGAAGGATTTTCTTGAACTGACGAAGATAAAAATGGCTTCCAAATCTTCGGGTCTTTTCATGATCGGAGGAGGTGTTCCCAAGAATTTTGTCCAGGATACTGTTATTTGCGCCGAAGTTCTGGGAAAAGAAGTCGGCATGCATAAATATGCAGTTCAGATCACTGTTGCTGATCCCCGTGACGGTGCCTGTTCAAGTTCCACGCTTAAGGAAGCTTCATCCTGGGGCAAGGTTGATACGGTGTACGAACAAATGGTTTACGCGGAGGCAACAAGCGTTCTCCCGCTAATCATCAGTTATGTTTACCATAAGAAAGACTGGAAGAAACGCAAGAGGCAGGAATTCACGAAGATGCTTGATAAGTAGCGAAAACCGCTCGCATATTTGCATCGCGGCTACGGTTGCTGCGTCACTCATGTATACAATTTACCTGGGCCTGTCCAGAATTAATTCGCTCCTTGCACCTGATGCCGCTTATGCAAAATGCTTCGCTTTCAATAATTTCGCTACTTCGCTATTTCGCTATTTCGCCATTTCGCTTTTCGCTACCTCGCTTCTCACTACCTCGCTTCTCGCTACCTCGCTTCTCGCTACCTCGCTTCTCGCTACCTCGCTACCTAATACCTTAGCCACTTCCAAAGTTCCCGGTAATTCACTTTTTTACCGTACATGAGAATGCCGGTACGGTAGATCTTTGCAGCCATCCAGGTCGTGCCAAGGAAAGTAAGTATCAGCAGGAACATTGAAAGCGCAACCTGCCAGTAGGGAACGCCGAAGGGGATCCTGATCATCATGGCGACAGGCGAAGTCAGGGGAAAAACAGAGAACCAGAAGGCAACCTGTCCCGAAGGATCCTGTATGAAAAACTGGGTCATCACCATTGAAAGTATCAGCGGAACTGTTATCGGCAGCATGAATTGCTGGGTGTCGGATTCGCTGTCGACAGCCCCCCCGATAGCGGCGAACAGGGAGGCATACATCAGGTAACCAAAGATAAAGAAGAACAGGAATGCACCTATCATAACAGGGAAATTGACTGAGCCAAGGGCTTCAAGGACAACGTTCACTTCTTCCGGCTGTGCTTTCTTTGCCGAAGCTGAATCGGGGAGAGGCAGGTTATCGGGATTGTACTTCGCAACATTTTGCATCATGGCCTTGCTTGCAGATTGCTTGTCTGTACCTTTCCCTGCAAAAGTTGAAGTAACCACGGTCACAATCCCAAAAGTAAGTATTACCCACAGAAGGAACTGTGTAAGCCCGACCATTCCAACACCCACTATTTTTCCCATCATCAGCTCAAATGGTTTTACCGATGAAATGATCACTTCGATAATGCGGTTGGTCTTTTCTTCAATGACTCCTCTCATAACCTGTGAGCCGAACATGAAGATAAAGAAATAGATAAGGATGCCCGAAAACATTCCAAGCACCATGCTGATCTCGGTAAAGCTTTTTTCTTCCTTCCCGCCATCGGAGATTTTGATCGTATTCACATCCACGTTTGTCTTTACAGAACGCAGAATGTCCTCCACATTGATCGGATTTTTCTTGTCGGTTTGCAGGTCTCTGAGTTTGGCTTCAAGTTTCATGTCTTCGACCTGCTTGGTCATCACATTATGGATATAGCTTTTAACGTTTATCGCAACATTACTTTCGGCATATAATATCGCATTGGTAGGAATGCTTACTTCGGTTTTAGGTATGAAAAGCAGGGCATAATCCCCGCTCTTTGTAAAATTCGATTTGGCCGATCCTATGTCGGAGGTGATATAATGGAATTTAATATTATCTTTATCCTTGAATTTTTCGAAGAATATCCCGGTCTGGTCTATTACAGCTACAGTTTTCAGTTCGTTTCCACGGATTGCCATGTAGATGGGGACGATCACGATGGCCGCCATTAGGAGAGGCCCGAGAATGGTCATAACCACAAATGACTTTTTCCTGACACGCGTCAGGTATTCGCGCTTGATGATCAGTAGGATTTTATGCATATCAGGCTTGAAGAATGGTTTCGGAATTTTTTTCAGTAACAACCTTTATGAAGATGTCGTTCATACTTGGAATAATTTCGCTGAACGAATGCAGCATGACATTGGGCAGTAATGCGCTGATCAGCTCGTTCGGATTTGAACCGGTCGGGATTTTGACCCCGGCCATCCGCAGATCATGGTCATTCCATTCCCTGATGATCTGAAAAGCTCCAGGCAGTATGCTTTCAAGACTGCCCTGGAAGCTGTTATAGGATATTTCAAAAGTATTTGTCTTATATGTCTTTTTGATATTTCTGACCGGGCCGTCAAGCACTACCTTTGCGTTGTTAATCAGGGCGATATGATCGCATAATTCTTCAACTGAAGCCATGTTATGTGTTGAAAAGATCACTGTAGCGCCTTTATCTTTCTGGGCGATGATCTCATCTTTGAGCATGCTGGCATTAATGGGGTCAAACCCACTGAAAGGCTCATCAAAGATCAGCAGCTTAGGTTCATGGATAATGGTGACCAGGAACTGAACTTTTTGCTGCATCCCCTTTGAAAGCTCTTCAACTTTCTTATTCCACCAGGACTTCATATCGAATTTATCGAACCAGTGCATTAGCCTTTTATGAGCTTCCTGTTTACTCAATCCCTTAAGCTGGGCAAGGTACATCGCCTGTTCGCCCACCGACATTTTTTTATACAATCCGCGTTCTTCGGGGAGGTAGCCGATATTATAGATATCGTTGGGTTTAAGTTCCCTTCCGTTAAGGAAGAGCTGTCCCTCATCCGGGGCAATGATCTGGTTTATAATGCGGATGAATGTAGTCTTCCCTGCTCCGTTAGGCCCCAGGAGGCCGAAAATACTGCCTTCTGGTATTGAAATATTAACCTTGTCGAGAGCTTTATGGCCGGAAAACTGTTTGGAGATATTCAGGGCCGAGAATAATTCCATAAATATGAGTTAAGGTTTAGGGGTGGGATATTTCAGGTTAGACAGCTTTTAAGGTTACAAGTTACATAGTATGCAATAATTTGTACTTTGTACTTTGTACCTTGTACCTTGTACTTTATTTCCCGTTTTATTCAAAGATGTCTTTCATCCTGCTGAAGAACCCTTTTTCTTTTTCTGTAGGATTTGGATGGAAATTGGTTGATTTGGCCAGTTTTTCAAGAATGGCGTGTTCCTCTTTTGAAAGTACCTTCGGGGTCCATACATGAACAGTGATGAGAAGATCCCCTTTGCCTTCATAGGAATTCACGCTGGGCAAACCTTTGCCTTTCAGTCTCACCACCTTGCCTCCCTGGGTCCCGGCATCAATCTTTATTTTTATCTTCCCGTCTATGCCTGGGATATCTGCGCTTGATCCCAAGGCTGCTTCAGGGACGGAAATATATTGGTTGTAAAGCAGGTTATTCCCATCCCTTACAAGGTCCGGGTGTTTTACTTCCTCTATCTGGATAAGCAGGTCACCCGGGACTCCGCCCCTGGCGGCTGCATTACCCTTGCCGCCCATCGAAAGCTGCATGCCTTCGCCAACACCTGAAGGTATCTTGATCGTGATGATCTCTTCGCCTTTGGTGATGCCGTTCCCGCTGCAATCAAGGCATTTATCGGTGATCACCTTTCCTTCTCCACCGCAATGCGGGCAGGTGGATGTGGTCTGCATCTGGCCGATAAAGGTTGAAGTGACCCGGGTCACATGCCCCGAACCTTTACAGGTTGAACAGGTCTGGAAGGCGCTGCCGCTCTTTGCTCCTGTTCCCCTGCATGTTACGCAGGCAATATATTTGTTTACCTTGATCTTTTTTTCAACCCCATGGGCAATCTCTTCAAGCGTGAGTTTCACCCTGACCCTGAGGTTGGAACCCCTGTTTACCGTGCGGCCGCCTCTGCGCCCGCCTCCGCCGAAAAACGATGAAAAAGGATCATCAAAACCGCCTCCGAAAATATCACCGAAATGCCTGAAAATGTCTTCCATGTTCATTCCCCCGCCGTAGCCGCCGAAACCATTTCCGTTACCAAGGCCTGCATGACCGTATTGATCATACCTCTGGCGTTTGTCCGGATCACTCAGTATTTCATAAGCTTCGGCAGCTTCCTTGAATTTCTCTTCCGACTCTTTGTCGCCGGGGTTCTTGTCAGGATGAAAACGGATCGCCTGTTTGCGGTAAGCTTTCTTAAGCTCTTCAGGTGTGGCGTTCTTGCTTACTTCCAGTATCTCGTAAAAATCGCGTTTTGTTGTCATAAGCCTACCACCACCTTTGCATAACGGATCACCTTTCCATTTAATAAATATCCTTTCTCAACCTCGTCCATCACCTTGTTCTTCATTTTTTCATCTTGGGCAGGGATATTCGTTATAGCTTCATGAAAATCGGTGTCGAAAGTTTCACCAACGGTTTTCATCTGTTCCAGCCCCTGATTTAACATGGTAGTCATGAATTTATTGAAAATCAGGATTATACCTTCTTTTAATGCCTGGGCGTTTTCGGTTGTGTCAAAAGCCTTAATGGCCCTTTCAAAATCATCAAGTACAGGTAACAATTTAATGACCAGGTCTTCAGATGCATTTTTACGGATATCTCCTATATCTTTCAGTGTGCGCCTGCGGTAATTGTCAAAGTCGGAATACAGCCTGAGATATTTATCATTGACTTCATCCAGCTTTGCTGAAAGATCCCTGCTATCTTCATCCCCGGCATTATCATCCGTTTTGCCGGTTGATGCCGCAGTACTATCTTCTGATGCAGCAGATTCCTTCTCTTCCTGGGAAGTATCCGGTTTTTCTTTTTCTTCTTCTTTGTGTTCTTTTTTAGACATAGCTGTATAATATGAATCGGAATTCCCTGAATGATATCAAAAAATTTGCCAAATGGATTTGTGCGCCAAAATGTCAGGGATTGATGCGTTTTATTGAGGCGCCAAGATTCTGAAGCCTGACATCTATTTCCTGGTATCCCCTGTCGATCTGTTCAATATTGTCGATAATGCTTTTTCCCTGGGCCGAAAGCGCTGCGATCAGCAAAGCAACTCCTGCCCTGATATCGGGGGACGACATCCTGATACCCCTGAGCGGGTATTTGTGGTCAAGACCGATCACCGTGGCACGGTGGGGGTCGCAAAGAATGATCTTGGCTCCCATGTCGATGAGTTTGTCCACAAAAAATAGCCTGCTTTCGAACATCTTCTGATGGATGAGAACGCTGCCCCTGGCCTGGGTGGCAACGACCAGCACTATACTGATGAGGTCGGGTGTGAATCCCGGCCATGGAGCATCGGAAATGGTCATGATGGAGCCGTCCATGAACGACTCTACCTCGTAATAATCCTGGCGGGGGATATATATATCATCACCTTTGAACTCCAGCCTGATCCCGAGGCGGCTGAAAACATCGGGTATAGGTCCGAGGTGCTGGATCCCGGCATTTTTTATAGTGATCTCGGAGCCCGTCATGGCTGCAAGCCCGATGAAACTGCCCACTTCTATCATATCCGAAAGCAGGGTGTGTTCGCATCCCCCGAGGCTGTCAACACCGTCGATAAACAGGAGGTTTGATCCAATGCCCCGGATCTTTGCACCCATCCTCTCCAGCATAAGGCAAAGCTGGTATATATAGGGTTCGCAGGCGGCATTGAAGATCGTGGTAGTTCCTTTTGCAAGAACGGATGCCATAACGATATTGGCCGTACCTGTCACAGATGCTTCATCAAGGAGCATGTAAGTCCCTTTCAGCTCGTGTGCTTCAACGCTGTACCATCCTTCATCAGGATCGTAAGTGAAATTTGCCCCAAGTTTCCCAAGGCCGGCAAAATGGGTATCAAGCCGCCTCCGGCCAATCTTGTCCCCGCCGGGAAGGTAAACGAAACCTTTTCCGTAACGCGACAGCATAGGGCCCAGGATCATGATGGATCCCCTCAGGCTTCCGACTTTTTCACGGAACTCCTTCGTCCGCAGGTAATCGAAATTGATCCCCCCTGCTTTGAATGTTGCAGATGATCCTGACCGGCTGACTGTTACGCCTAATGAGGTAAGCAGCTCGATCAGTTTGTTGACGTCCCTGATGCCGGGAATATTATGAATGGTTACCTCTTCCTTGGTAAGAAGACATGCACAGATAACCTGGAGGGCTTCATTTTTGGCTCCCTGGGGAGTGATCTCTCCATGAAGTTGCCTGCTTCCGGTTATCTCGAAAGAACTCATTGCTGAGGACGGTTCTTGCTCCTGGGATTATTGTATTTGCCGTTGGGATTCGGACGAAATGGTTTTCTTTTTTTGTTGAGGCCAAGGATATCGTTGGTATGCTGGAACTTAAAGTCCTGTTTCAGCTTGGCTTTACCTTTGGATAATTTGTCGAGATGCAGTTCAATCAGTGTATCGTCGACCGATTCGCGGTTCCAGTTCAGGTATGACTTTTTCATGTGCTGGGCGATGGCATGCACCAATGAGTCTTTTTCAGCGCCATCCTCATAATCGACAGCTTTTTCAAGCATAAGGGCGATGTTCTTGCCGTAGTGGCGGAATTCTATATCCTTATCATGGTACTGAAGCTTTTCGGGCTTTAGGCTTGTCGATAAGGGAGGAGGAGGGGGATAGGGGGCATCTACATCCAGCTTAAAATCAGAAATGATGTACATGTGATCCCAGAGTTTATGCTTGAAATCTGAGGTCTCTTTGGCTGCAGGGTAAAGCTGTCCCATCACATTGATCACGAATTTCGCAGCTTTTGTCCTTCGTTCCTTGTCGTCGATCGAACAAAGGTACTGTATCATTTTCTGCACGTTTCTTCCGTATTCCGGAATGACCATCTGGTCACGGGCGGTATTGTATTCCATTTTTTAAAATTTATGCAAAGATACAACTTATTCGGCTATCCTGAGCTTGGCGAATTTCAGCAGGAGCTGCTTCTGTCCGATGCCGGGGAAAAGCACCGTGGCTTTTTTGTTCGGGCCCGAGCCTTCAATGTTTGTCACTTTACCCCTGCCGAAACGTTCATGCTCTACGTCCATTCCTGTTCTGATATCTTCGATCTCGGATGGGGGGATGGCAGAGATGGCAGGATTTACCGGTGGCACAGGCTGTTTAACCGGTGGTTTGGGGGCAGGTTCATGCTGGGATGGACCTGAAGACTTCCGGTCGGGGAACTTCCTTGGCGGGAGGTTCAGCCCGTCGAGCATATTCGAGAAGTTATCGGCTGAAATGAAACTTTCCTTTTTTTGTACAGGCTTTTTCGGAAAATCAATAAGTTTTTCGGGGATCTCTGAGATAAAACGGCTGGGTTCGCACATCGTCAGGTTACCCCAGCGGTAGCGGTTCTCGGCAAAAGCCAGGGTGAGTTTCTCCCTGGCCCGGGTGATGGCAACATAAAACAGCCTGCGTTCCTCTTCGAGGTCGGTCCTTGAATTCATCGATTGTATCGAAGGGAAAAGGTTTTCCTCCAGCCCAGTTATAAATACATAAGGAAATTCAAGCCCTTTTGCCTGGTGAATAGTCATCAGCAGTACCCTGTCGGTATCGTTCTTATCGCCGTAATCTGCATCAGTAAGCAGGGAGACATCCTGCAGGAACTCATCCAGCGTGCGCACTACATTCTCTTCGATCTCCCCGGTCTCCAGGTTGGTTCTGGGGCTCTCTGTAAATTCTTTGATGGCATTCATGAGTTCTTCAAGGTTCTCGAAGCGACTTACCCCTTCGGGGGTCTTGTCCTCATGCATTTCCCTGATCAGTCCCGAGGAAGCCGCGATATGCTTGGCCATTTCAAATGCATTCTTTGTCTTGATCAGGGCGGCGAAGCTTTTAATCATCGTGATGAAACCCGTCACCTTCGACCATGTATTTTCGGGAAACCTGAAAGAAGCCGGAGGGCTTTCTATCAGGTCATACAGGCTGGTCTTATGCTCGTCGGCCAGGACGATCAGTTTCTCAACCGTTGTTTTTCCGATACCCCTCGCAGGGTAGTTGATAACCCTCAACAAGGCATCTTCATCCCTTGGATTGATTGAAAGCCTGAAATAAGAGAGCATATCCTTTATCTCCTTTCTCTGGTAAAAAGAAAGGCCTCCGTAGATACGGCAGGGGATATTGAGCTTCCTCAGGGCCTCTTCCATCACCCTCGACTGGGAATTGGTACGATAAAGAATGGCAAATGCAGAGTTTGGCAGTTGGTGGTTCATCTTATTCTCGAAAATGGACTGCGCAACCATATTGCCTTCCTCATTGTCGGTTGAGGCATGCAGGAGGCTGATCTTTGCACCACTGTCGTTATCGGTCCATACCTCCTTGAATATCTGGTTCTTATTATTGGTGATGACCTGGTTTGCAGCCTCCACAATTATTTTCGTGGATCGGTAATTCTGTTCCAGCTTAAATACTTTATGGTCAGGGTAATCATTCCTGAAATTCAAAATGTTCTGAATGTTCGCTCCGCGGAAGGCATAAATACTCTGGGCATCATCCCCCACAACACAAAGATTCTCATTGTTTGCAGCAAGTTTCTTCACAATCAGGTACTGGGCATAGTTTGTGTCCTGGTATTCATCGACCAGGATATATCTGAATTTCTGCTGGTATTTGATCAGAACGTCGGGGAAATCGCGAAGCAGGACATTCATATTAAAGAGCAGGTCGTCGAAGTCCATTGCCGAGGAACGCCTCAGGCGGTTCTGGTATTGGAGGTAGATCTTCCCCGTAAGCGGTTTCCCGGCTCCATTATCATATTCCTGTATCTCCGGATTACCCTGGTATTCCTCGGCGGAAATCAGGCTGGTCTTGGCAGCGGATATCCTCTGTGCAATGTAACCGGGCTGGTATAGCTTTTCATCCAGGTTATTCTCTTTGATCAGGTTTTTAATCACCCTTTTAGAGTCATCGGAATCGTAGATCGTATAATTGGACGGATACCCAAGACGGTGCCCTTCTACCCTGAGGACCCTGGCAAAAACCGAATGGAAAGTCCCCATCCAAACGTTCTTTGCTTCGCTGTTACCAACCAGGGTAAGGATGCGATCCGTCATTTCCCTTGCAGCTTTATTAGTAAAGGTGAGCGCAAGGATATGGAAAGGATCCACTCCAAGTTCCAGGAGGTAAGCAACACGGAAGGTAAGAACCCTGGTCTTGCCCGAGCCTGCCCCGGCAATGACCATTACCGGGCCTTCGGTTTCTACAACAGCCTGGCGCTGTGCTTCATTCAGTTTATCAAGGATTCCCGACATATTTTAAAATCCGCGCAAAGGTAATAGAATACCATTTTGGGCTGAGGATTGTGAAAAATTAATTAACAGGCAATCACACTTTCAGGGCAACAAGTTACGCTTACTAAAAAAAAATTATCAAACTGAATGTTAAAAAGGGCACACATACATGAAAACTGTACACACATACCTAAAAATCAGCCCGGTTTTACCTTAACAACTGGTTACACTTACTTATTTAGTGATCACAGTTAACCTGTAGACAGCGACAGTTGCCAATTATGGCTTTACACAGGAAAACACTTGATATATTTTTGCATCAAGGATTACAATCTTTAAACACTTGTTAATATGAAAAATCTCCATATAAAACCAATTCTGGTCATGATAGTAATGGGATTATTTGTTTTCAGTTGCCAGAAAGACATTAATTCCCCGGGTCCTGACACATCTTCTAATAAAATAAAGTCATTTTTTGATATGAAAGCCTCATCAGGCTTCAACTGGAAGACCACTCAAAGTATAAACCTTGAGCTATCAGCAAAAACCAGATCTTACGTATTGATCAAATCAACAGCATCGGGGATTATATATTATAAGGCGCTTCTTCAGCCATCCTTAACATATAAAACCGAGATCACCATCCCTGCATATGAGAAGGATCTGACATTTGATATCAACGGGTCTCCGAATATCATAAAAATTGAAAATAATAAAATCGTTCATTCTTTCTGAATATAAAGATCTAAATAAATGAGAACAAACAGGAAAATGATAAAGCAAGCAAAGACCTGGACAGCGGTGATGATATTTGCAATAATGTCATTTTCTTCCGCCACTTCTTTTGCAGATATTAAGTCAGTTTGCGATGTATATAAATCCATGGGCGGAGGATACTCTTCCACGGTAACTTCGGTGATTTGCAATCAGCAGGATCACTCGCATACCATTACGCTTACTATTCAGAATGACGGATGTTCCGACCCCGGATGTCAAGCAATTTCTTCGTATGCAGTTCAGGCAGCAGCAGGAACTTATTCAAATGTTAGTGTAAGTATTGTATATGGGGGAGTGTACTATGCCAGTATTAACATGGGCCCTGCATTGAGCGGTGAGTCCTTCTCGGGATTCAGGATTGAAGGTATCGGCGGGATCGGAAATGGCCATGTGGGAGTCTTTAAAGTTACATACACTCTGACCGGATTGTTTCAGGATCAGCAAATTGCTGCCCATGGAAGCGGTTCTTCTTTCAATACGAATTTTCAAATCCAGGAATTTCAGAATGTGATGAACTGTTATAATACTGACTGCAGCGGGGGAGGCCTGGTTGGACCAACAGCAAATAATGACAATGCCACAACAGCACAGAACACTCCTGTAGTGATCAATGTTCTGGCCAATGACGTTGCCGGTTCCGGAGCGCTTGTTCCTTCAACAGTTACTTTTATTGCAGGTACTCAACCTAACCCTGCTTCAGTGGGAACGTTTACAGTCAACCCCTCTACCGGTGCGGTTACATTTACTCCGGTTGCAGCTTTTACAGGTGTTGCCACCATATCGTACCAGGTTTGTGACGTAAACAGTTTATGCAGCACGGCTGTTATAACGGTAACGGTTACTTCCGTTGTTATTCAGCCGCCTGTTGCAGTGAACGATAATGCAACAACCCCGCTTAACACACCGGTTAATATAAATATACTAACGAATGATATCCCCGGGTCAGGAGCACTTGTGCCTTCTTCGGTCACCTTTGTTGCCGGAACAGCACCACCGCTGACTACCGGGACTTTTACAAAGAATTCCTCGGGAGTGGTCACATTTACCCCGGCAACCGGATTTACCGGGACCGCAACCATACATTACACGGTATGTGACGTCAATTCCCTTTGTGCATCTGCAATTATTACGGTTATTGTGAGTGGTGGCGGCGGATGCCCCGGCGACCAGGACTGCGACGGATGCACTGATAATGTAGATGATTATCCGACTGACCCCACACGCTGTTTCAATAATTACTATCCCGCTGCAGGTAGCGGAACCCTTGCATACGAGGATTTATGGCCTTCAAAAGGGGATTATGATATGAATGATGTCGTAATCGATTATCGTTTTAACACTATCACCGACCATAATAACAATGTCGTAGAAATTTACGGGACCTTTGTCCTCAAGGCTTCAGGCGCCTATTTCCATGATGGATTCGGATTCCAGATCCCAACCAGTAATGTGGACCCTGCAACTATAACCGTGACGGGTTACAATCTTTCACATTCATTCATATCCCTGAACAGTCATGGTCTTGAAAACGGACAGACCAGGCCAACCATCATAGTTTTTGATGATTTTCTTAGTCTTATGCCAAATCCGGGTTGCGGCACAGGAGTGAACACCACCGAAGGCTGTGCTTATGTTGCGCCTGTCACCATTACGATCCATATAACTTTCAGCAGCCCGGTCTACCAAATGTCGCAAACCAATATCGAGAATTTCAACCCATTCATCTTTGTAGATCTTGTAAGGCCTCACGAAGTTCATCTGCCCGATTATGTTCCTACAAGCCTGGTAAACCCGGCTTTCTTCAACACCTTCGATGATAATTCAATTCCTTCTGCCAATAAATATTATAAATCCTCGAACAACCTGCCATGGGCTATCAACACTTATGAAGGATTTGATTATCCAAAAGAAAAAGTGGATATCATCAATACCTACCTGCATTTTGCAGATTGGGTTACCAGCGGAGGGATGCTTTATCCCGACTGGTATCAGGACAAACCTGGTTATCGCAATACTTCCAATGTATACACACACTGATTTTATCAATGATCCATATATAAACCCTTAAAAAGAAATCATCAATAAAAAAACCGAAAACAATGAAAAAGTTAGTACTAAGTCTTGCAATTCTTGGGCTGGTCCTGGCACTTGCAAGCTGCAACAAAAGCAATAATAACGGAACAAACCCCCAGCAGGTTACGCAGGGAGTGAGCTTCTCTATTAAACCTGGTACAAACCCGGGTGGGCTTAAATCAGATTGTTTTGCAACAACAGCAAGCTATGCTAAAGTATGGCTCATGGTAGGGAGTACACCTTACAATAATGGAAATCCGATCCAGGTAGATATTTTCTATCTTACCGGAGTCCCTTATACCAATTCAATCCAGTTACCCCCGGGAACCTATTCAGTAAGTGATTTTATCATTTACAATGATAACCAGACTCCGAGTAATACTGGCGATGATATAGTGTTGGCAGCAGCACCTCATTCCGGTTCAACTTTTGCACCATATGTTAATCATCCTCTGACCTTTCCTTTTACTGTTACCGCGTTTGCAAAAACCAATCAGCCTGTTGAATGTGTTTGTTATCAGCCGAGTACCTATACTGATTTTGGATTTGTTTTCTTCCAGCTCCAGGATATTACTCTTAGGATGCAGCCATTTTTCGGAGATCTTTGTACTAAAGAGTATGCTACCTATACAGGTTCACATTATGCTCTCCAGAATACCGGTCTTCAGCCTGATATGCCGGCTATTTTCCAGATTCAGGTGTTAAGAAACGGTACCGCCATGGGAACATTCACCAATGACAGTTTAGGCTGGTATGGCGAAGGACGTCCGATGAAGGTCTATTATGCAGACAGGGCCGGTATTACTGATAATTTTGAATTCAGATTATCAGTCCTCGTTAAAACCGGAAGTACATTCAGCTTTGTTTATTTCACAAGCTGGTTCATTTCTGATGCAACCCGTATCACGGATCCCGATAACAACGGCGTTATCGACTTTTCTATCGGCTATTGCAACCCGAATGCTGATTATGTATTGCCCCCGTATATCAATCTTCCGTCTTCATGCACCTATAGGATAACCGGATTTAATCCATCAACCACCGGTGCATATGTTGATGCACTGTTAGGTGTAACAGGCACTGGTTTTGATCTGGGAAGCGGCACTTTTGGATCCTATTGCGTGGAATACAATTTTAACATCACAGTAGGCACCCAATACACAATGAATGTGTTCTCTTCATTGTATCCCAATGCTCCCGGTTTCCCGTCATGGGCCCAGTCCAAACCATGGGACAAAATCAACTGGCTCGTCAACCACCTCAGCTGGTATCCCGGATATACCATGTCTGATCTTCAGGGAGCAATCTGGGTGTTGTGCGGATGGACCGGTAATCCTTCTGAAACCGGTGTTTCTTATCCTCTTTCAACCAAGGGTACAAGTATGGTAACCGGCGCAACCACTAACGGGACCGGGTATAAAGTACCTACAGGCGGACTGGCATGTGTTATTTTCATTGATCAGAATCCAGCCAATGGAACCCACACTCAAACCATGTTTGTACAGGTTGATCCTTGATTTTAATAAAATAGAATTAAAAGTTACAGAAGCAGCATCCTTCGGGATGCTGCTTTTTCCCAAAACAGAAACGATTATAGTTTGAATTCAATCCCCACAGTTAAAGCACATTCAGTAGTATCAGATTGAACGATGAAAAACACATTATTTATATTGTTAGTTCTTTCATCAGTCCTGGTGTTTACAGGTTGTAAAAAATTCATTACCGACGGAATAAGTTCGCAGCAGGATACCCAGGGGGTAAGTTTCTCTATCGCTCCGGGTTCAAGTACCGGCGGATTGAAATCTGATTGTTTTTCTCAAACAGCGAGCTACGCAAAATTGTGGCTTACTGTGGGCAGTACCGCCTATAACAACGGAAATCCCATCCAGGTTGACATTTTCTACCTTGGGGGGATACCGTATACTAATTCAATTCAATTGCCGCCGGGAACATATACACTCACCGATTTTATCATCTACAATAATAATCAGACGCCAACCAACAGCGCCGACGACATTGTGCTGGCAGCCGCTCCTCACACAGGATCAACTTATGCACCCTATGTTACAAATCCGCTTACGATAACTTTTACGGTTGTTAGTTTCACCAAGCTTATGCAGCCAATAGAATGTGTTTGCTATCAGCAAAGTAATTATACTGATTTTGGATTTACATTCTTCCAGATCCAGGAAGTAACCGTGAGGCAGCAGGCATTCTTCGGGGACTTGTGTATTCTGCATATCTCAGATTATATAGGTTCGTTGTATCAGCAACAGTCAGCGGGATTGCAACCTGATATGCCTGCGATCTTTAAAATAGAAGTCTGGAGAAACGGTACGATGATGAGTACCTTTGATAATTCGGCCTGGAAGGGTGAAAGCCAGCCTCTTTTAGTTCAATACGCCGATCGCCAGGGAATTGTCGATAATTTCGAATTCAGGCTTAATGTCCTGGTCAAACAAGGCTCAGGTTTTAATTATACTTATGTCTGGAGCTGGTATGTTTCCGACGCAAATCCAATTACCGACCCGGATCATAATGGGATAATCGACTTTGCTCTCGGCTATTGCAATCCTGCTGCGGATTACCAGTTGTCGCCCTGGATAAATCTTCCGCCTACTTCTACTTATACGATCAGCGGCAACTTCGGGCCGGGTTCAATGGGCACCTATATAAATGCAGCATTAACCAATGTTCCTGCCAATTACTTTTTCAGTAACGGAACGTACTCATCCTGGTGCATCGACTATAATTTTTCCCTTAATAAAAACACGGCATATTACATGGTTGTGTATTCTTCATTATTTCCTAATTTGCTCCCAACGTTTGCCCGGACAAAACCATGGGATAAAATAAACTGGCTGCTGAACCACCTGGATTCCTATAACGGATACCGTTGGTATGATGTCCAGGGGGCTATATGGACCTTATGCGGCTGGACCGGTCCGACTAAAACAAGCGTTCAATATCCATTAAGGAGCCTGGGAAATCAGATGGTTTCAGATGCCAATGCAAACGGTGGAGGATACAAAGTTCCTTCTGGCGGAAATGCCTGCATTATTTTTATCGCATCAGGCACACCGGATAATGCTTCAATAGCGAACGTCCAGGTTATCGTCGTTAAAACTGATTCCTGATCCGGAAAGAACCCTTTCCCAAATCAGGCTATATACTGTTGCTTGCTTTTCATTTTGCTACTGATGAAGAAAGGTAATTAAATCAGTTTCCATTTTCTTTTTTCTTTAATTCAGAGCTAACGGTTACGAAAAATCGGTATACACATACGTAATTTGTCGGTACATATGCGTATTATCGGTTGAAATCATTATTTGCATGGGCTATTTTTGTTTCGTAATTTAGTGTGATCTATTGATTGAGAAAGAATTGAAGATACCCAAAACACCAAAAGCAATGAAAACAAAAATCATTTTTATAATTGCATTTGCCGCATCACTGGTATTTTTATCAGGATGCCGCAAGGACACTTCCGTGGTCCAGAAGCCAAAGACCATGGATGATCTTAAAATATCCCAGTCATTCAATTGGGAGATGACGCAGGAAGTTACCATGAACATTGGTATGAACATTCCTGCTGTTACCTATCAATTCAACAAGGTCAATGTATACCTTGATGATCCTTCAAAGGGCGGTGAACTTGTATTCCAGGGATGGACAGGTAATTCCGATGCTTTGGTAGCCAAAGTCAGAATACCTACCGGGGTTAGCCAGCTTTGGTTTCAGCTTATTCCAAACGGCGGCCAGAGCCAGGTTATCAGTATCCCTGTGAATAGCACTATAACCTATACCTTTACATCTTCTGTTAAAAAAAGTGCGGAGCTTTCAGGTCCTGATTGCAGTGCCGCCGTTGCACCTTACATATTGAGCGGCAGCGCCAGCTTTACAATAGACGATGGCCATACCTATTATATTACCGGCTCGTATACCGGCGATATTACCATAAAAGATGGTAAACTTCAGATTTGCGGTACCTATACAACCGGCACACTTGATCTTAAGCCAAACAATAACAAGACTGCCACCCTGATTGTAAGTTCCACAGGAACCATTGGTACAGTTTCGGCTCCTGTTACAATTAAAGAAAGCAAGAGTGGATTGTTCCAGAGTTGGGGGACTTGCCATATTGCCGGTGTTTTCACTCCCAACGACGAGGTCGAGAATTACAACCAAATGACTGTATATGGCCAGATGGACATGAACGGCAGTTCAGGCAACTTCGTCAACGGTGGTGGAGCATACATGCATATCAAAGACAAATGGAACGTGATCAACCAGACAACAAATCTTGGAACCATTGAAGTTGAAGGTGACATGGAATGCAACAATTCTATTTTCCTTAACAGCTGCGCCCTGATTGTTCACGGAAACTTCCATCTCAACAATTGCCAATTCACAAACCAGACCGGTTACCTGAAGTGCTTTGCTGAAGCATATATGCAGGGTGGAACCGGATTCATGAAATTAAATAACGGATCGATGATCTCAACCCAGGATCTTAGGATTAATGCTGATGTTCAGGGTTTTGGTACCAAAAATGAGATTAAGGTAATCGGTATGTTCCGTTTCGACGGGAATAAGGTAATCACTGGCCCGATTGAATCGGCCCAGACCAACGGAGTATTAACTTCGGGCGATATGACAAACTTTACACTCGGAGCAACCTTCGTCAGTTTTGCAGGGATCACCAATACAATTCCTGTTACTGCATGTAACACTGAAGGTGTGAATCCTACTCCGACACCTGTTGGGAACGTATACACAGGAACAGCAGTATATGAAGACCTCTGGCCTGAAAAGGGAGATTATGACATCAACGACCTGGTGTTGTATTACAAGTATACCCTGACCACTAATGTCCAGAACAAGGTCACCGACATCCAGATCAAGCTTTATACGAGGGCAGCAGGCGCATCACTTGAAAATGGTTTCGGCATCCAGTTTGATAATCTCGTACCTGGTGATATTGCATCCGTTACAGGATACAACCTCCAGCACGGCTACATCAGCCTTTCGGCAAATGGAACTGAAGCAGGACAAGCGAAGGCTGTTATCATCCCGTTTGACAATGTAAATAATGTAATTCATAAAGTTACCCCGATTTTCTTCAATACGGTTCTTGGCGCTCCGGTCGGAACAGCCGATACGGTTACGATGGCAATCCATCTTACGACGCCTAAACTGACTACGGATCTGGGTACCCCGCCTTACAACCCTTTCCTTATCAAGAATATGGACCGGATATCTGAAATCCACCTTCCAAATTATATACCCACCTCGAAGTCAACTAATTGCCCTTACTTTGGTACCGGTGACGATGACAGCCAGCCTGGAATAGGCAGGTATTACAAAACAAGCAATAACCTTCCGTGGGCGCTTAACATCCCAACCACTTTTGATTATCCTGTTGAGAAGGTTTGTGTTTTAGATGCGTATAACTACTTCGCAACCTGGGCTGAATCGGGTGGTATTGCTTATCCCGACTGGTACAAAAACCTTCCGGGATACCGGAATGCTGCAAACATCTGGCATCCCTGAGAAAATAACAGGAATTTGTTTTAGCTTTTGGTTAGAAGAGGCCGTCCGGCAAGGGCGGTCTCTTTTTATACACAACCATATGTCAGTAAGTAAATTTAAATAACATCACATATACCACTGGCATTAATACATTTGCTAAGTCAGGGACAACACTTGCTTGTTATAGCTTGCAACAGGCTATATGTTGTTTGTATTTTTGTTGGTGATCGGAGAAACCAGAAATAGAATAAACCATGAAAACAATTAAAAACAACGTTATTAATTACACAGCCCAACTGGTCATTATCATTATAATATCAGGACTGGTATCGTCTTGCAAGAAGGATTCTTCAGGCGGGCAGGCGCCATCTGATGCACCGAAACACATGAATGATCTTAAAGTTGCTTCCAGTTTCAGCTGGAACACCGATCATGATGTGACTTTTGACATCTATGCGAAGGATAACCAGGACGGTCCTATCAGCAAAGTCCGTTTTGACGTTTATACAAAGGATCCTGCCCAGGGCGGAGAGTTGTTGTTCAGCGGTTTGACCGGAGATGACGGACTTTTCCATTTCATTCGTCCCATTCCTGGTACGCTTCAGCAGGTGACAATAATGACTAAATTTCTCGGTATCGGCCGCATGCATACGGTTGATGTAACGGGTGACTATGCCAGTTGCATTTTCGGAGGTAAATTCCCCGATCCTGGGCGTGTTAAATCTACCATGGGGTATACACCCGTCCCGGGCATGCCAAAAGTTTATTATATGGGATCTTTCGATTCAGATGGAGTCCCGGCTTACTTTGAGTCAGTCAATGATGTAATCCCGGCCTCGCTGCTTTCCGATATTAACGCCACCCTCCCCGAGGGAGTTTCGGTTCCGGCACATCATCCTGAATATCTCACAAATACTGCACCTACTCAGCTTGTCCTGCTGGAACTCTGTGATGTATATGTGACCTTTGTCTCGGAAGGTGCAGGATTCAGAAACTGCATTGGTTTTTATGTGTATAATACAGGGACACCCCCGACAAGCGTCAGCCAGATAGACTCAATAAAAATAGTCTTCCCGAATGCCTCATCATCAGGCAGCGGGGGTAACATGCATGCCGGTAACAAAGTTAAGATCGGCCGTTACCCGGCAGGGAAAACCATCGGTTGGGTTGTGTTCGCCAATGGATGGAACGGCAGCAATGTTACAGCAGGGAACTGGACTGTTTATTCAACAAACAACCTGAACCCGGAATCCAATGTTAATGAACAGCGGCATATTGTTTTATTAAGAAACCCCAGCCTTCATAATATCCTGTTTGGAGTTGAAGACTGGCGTCGTGATGATCATGGTAGCTGCGACAATGACTTTAATGATGTGGTGCTGAATCTTGTTTCGAATCCAGTGGAAGCTGTTGACCAGGGAAATTATCCTCCGATGATCCCCTCCAACCCGGATTCAGATGGTGACGGTGTCCCCGATAATCTTGACGATTATCCTAATGATGCATCAAAGGCCTTTAATAACTACTATCCCAATGCTACCGGTTACGGATCCGTGGCTTTTGAGGATCTTTGGCCAGGCAAGGGAGATTATGACATGAATGACCTGGTTGTTAATTACAGGTTTAACCAGATAACAAACTCGGCTAACAAAGTTGCTGAGATTACGGCCAAACTGATCCCTGTTGCACAGGGCGCAAGTTTAGAAAACGGATTTGCCTTCCAGATCGGAACTGCACCATCCAATATAACCAGTGTCAGCGGGTACGACCTTCGTCATTCTTTGTTTACACTTGCTGGAAACGGAACTGAGATCGGACAGTCCAAGTCGGTGATCCCTGTGTTTGATAATGCCTATGACCAGCTGCCGAATCCCGGATCAGGAATAGGGGCGAACACTACCATTGGAGCTCCATATGTAACACCACATGAGATTAATATTGATGTTATTATGAAATCAGGAGGAGTTTCCCTGATTGAAACCGGAACACCACCTTATAACCCGTTCATCGTTATTAACCAGGTGCGTGGCGTGGAAGTTCACCTGCCCGATAATGCACCTACCGATAAGGCTGACCAATCCTTGTTTGGTACTGCCGATGACAACAGTAACGCCTCTGCCGGCAGGTATTACAAAACATCAAACAACCTGCCCTGGGCTATCAATACCGGTGCGCAGTTTGCTTATCCTTCAGAAAAAAGCGAGATCACCCAGGCATATCTTAAATTTGCGAGCTGGGCTGAATCTTCAGGTTCGTTGTATCCCGACTGGTTTAGCAATTCAGGAAGCGGTTACAGGAATAATGCATTGATATATACTCATTAATACCCGTTTGATTTTTAAGGAAAAGCCGCGGAAACGTGGCTTTTCCTTTTTGTATAAGGCTATTTTGATTAATTTTGGACTCCTTAATCCCACATGATTCCATGCATCTTTCCCTGTTCCAGATACTGAATTATTCGCTGATCCTCCTTGGGGTGATCATTTTTACAAGATATATATGGGATGTGGTGTTCAACCCCGATTACCAGCCATCAGCCTGGAAGCAGGCAAAAAAGGATGGGAATCTGGGCAGGATCATTCTGAAGATTGAAAAAAGTTACGCGGATAAGGTCCGCTTCTTCAATTTCTGGTTCCAGGTTGAACGTCTGCACAAAGAACAGATCCCCGGCGCCTTTGCCGAACTGGGGGTATACAAAGGCGATAGCGCCAGGGTAATTCATCATATGGACCCCGCCCGGAGGTTCTATCTCTTCGATACCTTTGAAGGCTTTAAAGAAACTGATCTTTCGCTTGAAAGAGGAGAGGCAGCAACCTATACCAGGAGAAATTTTGCCGACACGGATATAAATAAGGTCCTGTTAAACATTGAAGGGAACGGGAATATCTTCGTTCAGCAGGGATACTTCCCGGCATCCGCCGTGAAACTGGCTCATGAGAAGTTCGCTCTTGTCAATATCGATGCTGATCTTTACAATCCGACCAAAGCCGGACTTGAGTTTTTTTACCCCCGCCTCAGCCCGGGAGGGGTCATCCTCATACATGATTATAATAATAAGTGGGAAGGAGTTGTTAAAGCGGTGGATGATTTTTGTAAAACGATACCTGAAAATATGGTCGTTCTGCCCGATAAAGAGAGCACGGTGATGATCATCAGGAATAAGGGATGATAAGAAGTCGGCAGTCGGCAAACGGCAGTCGGTTTATGGTGAGCTCAGATAATTTAAACATTAATCTCATTATTTGTTCATTGTATATGGTACATTGTATATCAATTTATCTTTATTTTACAGGCCTTTCGTTGATTTTTCAGAACAGTTTGTAAAAAAACTCAGAATTATCTTGTTTGAAAGAAAATAAGTTGTAATTTTGCACCCTCGAAAATCAGATTTGGTTTTTGAGGGGATACTAAGCCGAAATTAGTAAGGAAACCTGACAAAGCGAGACATCTATAGGTTTCAACAGCAGCCGGAACGTCGGTTGCGATGAAAAAGTCTCTCTGAATACAGCTCTCCTTTTATATTTCAAAGCCAATATCCTTCTTTACCAGGCGCGGGTTTTAGCGTCTTAAAACTTGAAAAGAATTTAAACATTTCAATATGCCTACAATTTCGCAATTGGTTCGTAAAGGAAGACACAAATTGACTGACAAGAGTAAAGCTCCTGCCCTTGATTCATGTCCCCAGCGCCGCGGTGTTTGCGTTAGGGTTTACACAACCACTCCCAAAAAGCCCAATTCAGCTATGCGTAAAGTTGCACGTGTACGTCTGACCAACGGGAAGGAAGTAAACGCATACATTCCGGGTGAAGGCCATAATCTCCAGGAACACTCCATCGTGATGATACGCGGAGGCCGTGTAAAGGATCTCCCCGGTGTTCGTTACCATATCATCCGTGGTGCCCTCGATACTTCAGGTGTTGAAGGTCGCAAGCAGCGCCGTTCAAAATATGGCGCCAAGAGGCCTAAAGAAAAGAAAGCATAATCACAGCTGTTATTATAAGAGCATATGAGAAAATCAAAACCAAAGAAACGGCTCATCATTCCCGACCCCAGGTTCAGTGATACCCTGGTTACGAAGTTCGTGAACAATATGATGTTCAGCGGCAAGAAGAACCAGTCGTACGATATCTTTTACGAAGCTATTGATATCGTAAGTGAAAAGACCAAGGAAGACGGGCTTGAAGTTTTCAAGAAAGCCCTGGCCAATGTTACCCCTTCTGTTGAAGTTCGCAGCCGCCGTATCGGTGGTGCCACTTTCCAGATCCCTTCTGAGATCAGGCCGACCCGCAAGAGTTCAATCGGCATGAAATCGCTGGTTGGGTATGCAAGGAAACGCCACGAGAAAAGCATGGCCCAGAAGCTGGCCTCAGAGATCCTCGCTGCATACAAGGAAGAAGGTGCCGCTTTCAAAAGGAAGGAAGACACCCACAGGATGGCTGAAGCCAACAAGGCATTCTCACATTTCAGATTTTAATAACAATAAACCTAACCCTATACAATATATCATATAATGCCCGGCCTGGAAAATACACGCAACATTGGCATTATGGCTCATATCGACGCCGGTAAGACGACGACGACCGAGCGTATATTGTATTACACAGGTATCAATTATAAGATGGGCGAGGTGCACGACGGTACTGCCACCATGGACTGGATGGTCCAGGAGCAGGAACGCGGTATTACTATTACCTCGGCCGCTACCACAGTATACTGGGATCTTCAGGATCAGCAGTACCGTATCAATATTATCGACACCCCCGGTCATGTGGATTTTACGGTTGAAGTTGAGAGATCCCTCAGGGTCCTCGACGGAGCTGTGGCCATTTTCTGCGCAGTCGGCGGGGTTGAACCACAGTCGGAGACCGTGTGGAAACAGGCTGACAAATACCATGTCCCGCGCCTTAGCTACGTGAATAAAATGGACCGTACCGGTGCCGATTTCTTTAAGGTCATTGACCAGATAAAGGAAAAGCTTGGCGCCAATCCCATACCGGTTCAGCTGCCCATAGGAGCAGAAGAAGATTTCAGGGGAATTGTGGACCTGATCTCCGGAAAAGCTTACTCATGGGATGATGTCTCTCTAGGCAAGGAATATTTCGAGATCCCCGTGCCGGAAGATATGAAAGAAGAGGTGAGTAAATACAGGAACCTACTTATTGAAGGGGCTGCCGAGGAAAGCGAGGAGCTGCTTCATAAATTCCTTGAGAATCCTGATTCTATCACCGAAGATGATCTCATTATCCAGATCCGCAAAGCGACAATACAGAACAGGATCACTCCTGTCATCTGCGGAGCATCATTTAAAAATAAAGGGGTACAGACCCTTATCAACAGCATCATAAGGTTTCTTCCTTCGCCTTATGATATGCCACCCATTATAGGCATCAACCCATACACTGAAAAGGAGGAAGAACGCCATCCCGATCCTGCGGAGCCGTTCTCAGCGCTTGCCTTCAAGATCGCAACGGATCCTTTCGTGGGACGCATTGCTTTCTTCCGTGTCTATTCAGGTTCACTGGATGCCGGCGATGTGGTGCTGAATGCGAATACCGATAAAAAAGAAAGACTGCTGCGAATCATGCAGATGCATGCAAACAAACAAACCCCGCTCAAACATATTGAAGCAGGAGATATCGGCGCCGCAGTTGGTTTCAAAGAAATTCATACAGGCGATACCTTATGCGACCTCAAGCATCCCATCACGCTTGAAACCATGAACTTTCCCGAGCCTGTCATCAATATGGCCATCGAACCGAAAACACAGGACGACGTTGAAAAACTGGTCAATGTACTTAATAAAATGGCCGAAGAAGATCCTACTTTCAAGGTTAAGATGGATGAGGAAACCGGGCAGACCGTGATCAGCGGGATGGGAGAACTTCACCTCGATATTATCGCTGACAGGATGAGGAGGGAATTCAACCTTGATGTTAACCGCGGAAACCCGCAGGTTGCTTATAAAGAAGCTGTTGTCAACTCGGTGATGCACCATGAAGTGTATAAGAAACAGAGTGGCGGCAAAGGCCGTTTTGCTGACGTCTCGATTGAGATTTCCCCGGCCGACAAAGGGGTGAAGGGTCTTCAGTTCATCAATGAAATCAAGGGAGGAAGCATCCCGAAAGAATTTATCCCTTCTATTGAAAAAGGCCTGAAATCGGGTTTGTCGAATGGCCCGATCATCGGTTTTCCGATGGAAAGTATTAAGGTCCGCCTTCTTGACGGAGCCTTCCACAGTGTGGATTCAGATGCCCTGTCGTTCCAGATCGCTGCCGGCATTGCATTCAGGGAAGCCACTAAAAAAGCAAAAGCTGTTTTGATGGAACCCATCATGAAGTTCGAGATCATCACACCGAATGAAAGCATGGGCGAAGTCACCAGTGACTTGCATAAACGCCGGGGACATGTGGAACATATCGATTCCCGTATCGGAAATGCAGTCATTCACGGCAGAGTGCCCCTTGCAGAAATGTTCGGGTACGTCACCACCCTGAGAAGCATCACCAGCGGGAGGGCAACCTGCATGCTGGAGTTTTTGCAGTATTCGGCCACTCCTCAGGAAATTATGAATGAAGTGTTATTTAAAATCAGAGGCTACGTGCCTGTATATTAATCATTTATATGAGCCAGAGAATTAGAATAAAACTGAAGTCTTACGATTACAACCTTGTCGACAAGTCGGCTGAGAAGATCGTAAAAACAGTCAAGGCTACCGGTGCCGTTGTAAGCGGTCCGATTCCTTTGCCTACCGACAAGAAGATCTTCACTGTTTTACGCTCGACTTTTGTTAACAAGAAATCCAGGGAACAGTTCCAGCTCTGCACTTACAAACGTATGCTGGATATTTACAGCACCACATCGAAGACAATCGATGCGCTGATGAAACTGGAACTTCCTTCAGGAGTGGAAGTTGAGATCAAGGTCTGATCGGGTTGTAATTGTAGTTGAACTAACGAAAAAAATCGTAAGAAATGTCTGGATTAATTGGAAAAAAAGTCGGGATGACCAGCATCTATGATGCCAACGGGAAGAATCTTCCCTGTACGGTCATTGAAGCAGGTCCCTGTGTTGTGACACAGATCCGGTCCAAGGAAAAAGAAGGCTATGATGCCATCCAGCTTGCTTTTGAGGATAAGAAGGAAAAGCATACCACAAAAGCTGAGCTTGGTCATTTTAAGAAAGCCGGGATCACACCGAAGAAAGTTATTGCCGAGTTTACCCGTTTTGAAGCTGACCATCAGAAGCAGTTCGGGGATATCGTAAAGGTGGATATATTTCAGGAAGGTGAATATATTGACGTAGTGGGCATATCGAAGGGTAAAGGCTTCCAGGGTGTTGTCAAAAGGCATCATTTTCATGGTGTCGGAGAAGCAACGCATGGACAGCATGACAGGCTCAGAGCCCCCGGTTCGGTTGGCGCATCTTCATGGCCTTCAAGAGTTTGGCCTGGTTTAAGAATGGCCGGACGAATGGGCGGAAAAAGGGTGAAAGTGATCAACCTTCAGATTTTAAAGATAATCGTGGAAAAGAACCTGGTACTTGTAAAAGGTGCAATTCCCGGACCCAATGGTGCATATGTAATAATTGAGAGATGGAAATAAAAGTATTTAACATTAAAGGATCAGAAACCGGGCGTAAAGTCAATCTGGACGATACGGTTTTCGGGATTGAGCCCAATGATCATGCCATTTATCTGGATGTAAAGCAGCATATGGCAAATCAGCGTCAGGGAACTCATGCAACTCTCGAAAAGTCAATGGTTTCGGGCAGTACCAAGAAACTGCATAAGCAGAAAGGAACCGGCGGTTCCCGTAAGGGCAGCATCAAGAGTCCTTTGTTCCGCGGCGGAGCACGTGTTTTCGGCCCCCAGCCAAGGGATTATAATTTCAAGCTGAACAAGAAACTGAAGAAACTTGCCCGTATATCTGCACTCAGCTATAAAGTAAAGGAAAGCAACCTGGTCGTTCTGGAAGATTTCACTTTCGATTCACCTAAGACCAAGAATTGCACTGAGCTTTTAAAGAGTTTCCAGCTTAGCGGAAAAAAGACCCTGGTGGTTGTAAACCAGCCCGACGACAATCTTCTTCTTGCTGCAAGGAACCTGAAACGTCTGAGGATCATCCGCACTGCAGATCTGAATACTTACGAAATTCTAGACGCAAAGCAGGTATTGATTACCGAAAGTTCAATTCCTGAAATTGTAAAGATTCATCAGAATTAAACAATTTATTCTAAAATCCGATGAGAATTATTATTAAGCCTATCATAACGGAAAAAATGACCGCCCAGGGTGAATCCCTGAACAGGTACGGGTTCTTTGTAGACCGCAAGGCAAACAAGCTTCAGATCAAGCAGGCTATTAAAGACCTGTACGGGGTTGAAGTTGAATCGATCAGCACAATGATCGTTTTTGGAAAGAAAAAGAGCCGTTTTACCAAGGGCGGAGTAATTTCCGGCAGGTCCACTTCAAGGAAGAAGGCTATTGTGACATTGGCAAAAGGCGAAACTATTGATTTTTACAGCAATATTTAAATAAATGGCGCTCAAGAAATACAAACCAACAACACCCGGTCAGAGGTTCAAAGTTATCAGCTCGTATGATGACATCACCTCGATGACCCCCGAGAAGAGCCTGCTCTCTCCGTCCAGGAAGACCGGTGGAAGAAACAACCAGGGTAGAATGACCATGCGGTATGTCGGTGGCGGTCATAAACAGGTCTACCGAATGATCGACTTCAAGAGGGATAAGGATGATATTCCGGGTCTTGTCAAGACCATTGAATATGACCCGAACCGCACTGCCAGGATTGCGCTGATCAATTACAAAGATGGCGAGAAACGTTATATTGTAGCTCCCCATGGTTTGAAAGTCGGCCAGACGATCCTTTCAGGTAAAGGTGTTCCCCCGGAAATCGGCAACACTATGTATCTTAGCGAGATCCCCTTTGGAACGGTAATCCATAACGTGGAGCTCCGTCCCGGACAGGGCGCCAAGATGGTCCGCTCGGCAGGTGCATATGCACAGCTTATGTCGAGAGACGGCAAGTTTGCCATAATCAAGATGCCTTCAGGTGAGACCCGAATGATACTTCAGACCTGCAAAGCAACTATCGGCATGGTTTCAAATACAGACCATCAGCTTGAGAAGCATGGTAAAGCCGGGCGTAACCGTTGGTTAGGCCGCAGGCCGAGGAACCGCGGTGTTGCAATGAACCCGGTTGACCATCCGATGGGCGGAGGTGAAGGACGCGCTTCAGGCGGACACCCGCGCTCCCGCAAGGGTATGCCAGCCAAGGGTTATAAAACCCGTTCGAAGAAAAAGCAGTCGAACCAGTACATCATTGAAAAACGGAAAAAGTAACAGCTAATCAATCATAATATGAGCAGATCGCTTAAAAAAGGCCCTTTTATCCACTACAAGCTTGAAAAGAAAGTTCAGGACGCTGTGGAATCCAAGAAAAAGACCGTCATCAAGACCTGGTCCAGGGGGTCCGTGATTTCTCCGGATTTCGTGGGGCTGACCATCGCCGTCCATAACGGGAACAAATTCATCCCGGTATATGTTACCGAGAACATGGTCGGTCATAAACTTGGGGAGTTTGCCCCGACCCGTATTTTCAGGGGGCATGCCGGAAATAAAGATAAAGCAAAGAAATAAAGGAAATACTATAGATTATGGGAGTTAAAAGTCGTACGAGAGCCGAGAACCGGAAGGAAGCTAAAAAGAAGACCGCTATTGCCACTCTTCAGAATAATCCTACCTCCCCGCGTAAAGCAAGACTGGTCGCTGACCTGGTCCGCGGCAAAAGAGTAGAGCTGGCCCTGCATATCCTTAAAAACACCAGCAAGCAACCGGCTGAAAAAATGCGTAAGCTTCTGCTTTCCGCTATTGCAAACTGGCAGGCAAAAAATGAAGGATTACGTATTGAAGATGCAGACCTTTTCGTTGAAGAGATTAAGGTTGATGTGGGCCGCACACTTAAACGCATCAACACCGCTCCTCAGGGCCGTGCTCACCGCATCCGTAAACGTTCCAACCACATCACCATCACCCTCGGTTCACATAACGCGGAGGTTGAAGAGCAGGTCGAAGAGGAACTTGAAGAAGAAACAACAGAAAGTAATAAGGAATAATTTAAAGGTAATTTTTAATGGGACAAAAAACCAATCCGATTGCTAACCGTTTAGGCATCATCCGCGGCTGGGATTCCAACTGGTTCGGAGGCAAGGCCTTTGAAAGTAAACTGGTTGAGGATGACAAGATCCGCAAGTATCTGCATGCACGTCTCTCAAAGGCAGGCATTTCGAAGATTGTCATCGAGCGTACATTAAAGCTTGTTACAGTAACCATCCACACTGCCAGGCCGGGTATTATCATCGGTAAGGGCGGGCAGGAAGTTGACAAGCTGAAAGAAGAGCTGAAAAAGATCACCAAGAAGGAGATACAGATCAATATTTCAGAAATCAAACGTCCTGAACTGGATTCGGTAATTGTTGCAAACACGGTTGCAAGCCAGATCGAAGGCCGTATTTCTTATCGCAGGGCCATCAAGACATCCATTGCTTCAGCTATCCGTATCGGTGCCGAAGGTATCAAGATCATGATCTCAGGCCGACTGGGCGGAGCCGAAATGGCACGCAGGGAGCAATATAAGGAAGGCCGTATTCCTTTGCATACTTTCCGCGCCGACATTGACTATGCGACAGCTGAAGCACATACAACATACGGACGTATCGGTATCAAGGTCTGGATATGCAAAGGCGAGATATATGGTAAACCCGAACTGGTTCCCAGCACATCAACAGCCAAGCTGAAACCTTCGCAACAGCGTCCGAAAGGCGGCAATCCCAGGCCCGACAGGGACAGGGACCGCGACAGGGGCAGGGACAGAAACAGAGATGATAAACCCCGTTTCAGAAAGTAAAAGATTGAACAACAATAATATATCTGAATAATGTTACAGCCAAAGAAGACTAAGTACAGGAAACAGCAGAAAGGTAAGATGAAGGGCAACGCCCAGCGTGGCCATCAGATTGCATTTGGCTCTTTCGGTCTCAAGACCCTTGAAGAAGCATGGATCACAGGCCGCCAGATTGAGGCCGCCCGTCAGGCGATCACCCGTCATATGAAACGTGAAGGCCAGTTGTGGATCCGTATCTTCCCCGATAAACCGGTGACAAAGAAACCTGCCGAAGTTCGTATGGGTAAAGGAAAAGGAGCGCCCGAGTATTTCGTTGCCAGGGTAAACCCGGGCAGGATCATGTTTGAGATCGACGGAGTACCTGAAACGGTGGCAAAAGAATCTTTACGTCTTGGTGCCCAGAAAATGCCGGTGGCCTGTAAACTTGTAATGCGCCGCGATTACGACGAAGAGCAAGCATAATTGTAAATAGCCTGAAGCTATCGCAGATTAAAACATTAAGAAATGGAACAGAAAGTAATCAGAGAGTTCACAACCGGTGAGATCCTGGAAAGACTGGACGAGGAAAAAAGGCAGCTTTCAAAGCTGAAACTCAACCATGCCGTTTCACCACTGGAAAATCCCAATAAGATCAAGGCTTACCGCAAGACCATTGCGCGCCTTCAAACCGAATTACGCCGCCGCGTACTTAGTGGTGAAAAAATCGTAAAGCCTGTAAAGCATTAATTTATGGAAAGCAGAAAACTAAGAAAGGAAAAGATCGGGGTCGTGATCAGCAATAAAATGGAGAAATCCGTTGTTGTTGAAGTCGAGCGCAAGATTAAACACCCGAAATACGGAAAATTCGTGAAGAAATCTTCAAGTTTCATGGTTCATGACGAGAAGAAAGAATGCAACGAGGGTGATAAAGTCCGTATTGCCGAAACCCGGCCAATAAGTAAGAATAAGTGTTGGAGACTTGTCGAAATCATTGAAAAGGTTAAATAGCCATGATACAGCAAGAGTCAAGATTAACAGTAGCAGATAACAGCGGCGCAAAGGAAGTACTTTGTATTAAAGTCCTTGGCGGAACCCGTAAACGTTATGCCTCGGTGGGTGACCGGATCATCGTGACCGTGAAGAATGCCCTCCCTTCAGGCAATATAAAAAAAGGAACGGTTTCGAAAGCAGTGGTTGTCCGTACTACCAAGGAAATCCGCAGGGCTGATGGATCATATATCAGTTTTGATGATAATGCAGTAGTACTGCTGAATAATGCCGGAGAACTGATCGGCACCCGTATCTTCGGACCGGTTGCACGCGAACTCCGCGAAAAACAGTTTATGAAAATAGTTTCATTGGCACCCGAAGTGCTATAACAGAATTCTACCATGCAGAAGAGATTACATATCCGCAAAGGTGATACAGTGATGGTCATTTCAGGCGATTCCCGGGGACAGCAAGGTAAAGTCCTCAATGTCAACATCGACAAGGAGAAGGCAATTGTGGAAGGCGTGAACATGGTTTCCAAACACACGAAACCGAATGCAAAAAGCCCCCAGGGCGGGATCGTCAAGAAAGAAGCGCCGGTCCATATTTCAAACCTGAAAGTTATTGACAACACCGGGAAACCGGCCCGTACAGGCAAGAAAATTGACAGCAAAACCGGAAAATTGGTTCGTTATTCTAAAAAATCAGGGGAGGTTATAAAGTAATGGCTTACATACCGAGATTAAAGGAAAAATACCAGAAAGAAGTGGTTCCTGCACTGATGAGTCAGTTCAGCTACAAGAACCATATGCAGGTTCCGAAGATCACAAAGATCTGCCTGAACCAGGGATTGGGTATCGCCAACACCGACCGTAAGTTCATTGAAAACGGTTTGAGTGAAATGACACTAATCACAGGCCAGAAAGCGGTTCCTACGAAGTCAAAGAAAGATATTTCCAACTTCAAGTTAAGAAAAGGAAATGCTATCGGAGTCAGGGTAACACTGCGCGGAGAGCGTATGTATGAGTTCCTTGACCGCCTCGTTGCTGTTGCTCTTCCGCGTGTACGTGACTTCCGCGGTGTGAACGACAAGGGGTTTGACGGCCGTGGTAATTACACTGTCGGTATCACCGAGCAAATCATCTTCCCGGAGATTGATATCGACAAGGTGACCAAGATCAACGGACTTGACATCACTTTCGTGACCACTGCCCGCACCGACCGTGAGGCAATGGCGCTGTTAAAAGAATTTGGGCTACCATTTAAAACAAGATAACAACATGGCAAAAGAATCCATTAAAGCAAGGGGAGTTAAAAGAGAGCGTCTTGTCGCTAAGTACGCCGACAAGCGTAAAGCTCTGAAAGAAGCAGGAGATTACATTGCCCTGCAGAAACTTCCTAAGAATGCCTCTCCGGTGCGTCTCCACAATCGTTGCAAACTCACCGGCAGGCCTAAAGGCTATATGAGACTTTTCGGGATTTCGCGTATCAATTTCCGCGAGATGGCCAACAACGGCATGATCCCTGGTGTTAGAAAAGCCAGCTGGTAAAAGAACAGAATATTAACAAACAGATATAGAGTAAAATGGTTACTGATCCCATTGCAGATTATTTGACGAGAATAAGGAATGCCGTGATGGCAAACCACCGGGTCGTAGAGATACCTAAATCTAAGATCAAGGAAGATCTCACAAAGATCCTTTTCGAGAAGGGGTATATTTTAAATTATAAGGTAGAGAATGAACCCCGCCCCGGAATTATCAAAATAGCTTTGAAATACCATCCGGTAACAAAGCTTTCAGCCCTGAATTCCCTGGTCAGGGTTTCCAAACCCGGTCTCAGGAAATATGTCGACAGCGACAATCTCCCCCGTGTACTAAACGGACTCGGAATTGCAATCCTGTCCACTTCACAGGGTGTTATGACCGATAAGGAAGCACGCGTCAAGAGAATTGGCGGCGAAGTTTTATGTTATATCAGTTAATCAGGAGGTTCAAACTATGTCAAGAATCGGAAAACTTCCCATTACAGTACCAGACGGTGTACAGGTCTCAGTATCAGATACTAACCTGGTGACCGTAAAAGGTAAGCTCGGTGAACTCACCCAGCAGGTTGATCCCAAAATCAGGATCAAGGTTGAAGAAAACATCGTATATGTGCTGAGGGGGACGGATGAAAGAGACGACCGCTCAAAGCACGGACTGTACAGGTCATTGATCTCTAATATGATCAAGGGCGTAAATGAAGGATTTACCATCGTACAGGAAATGGTCGGCGTGGGTTACAAAGCCCAGGCAACCGGTCAGGTGGTTGAGCTTTCCCTTGGGTTTTCACATAACCTGATGATTGAACTTCCCAAAGAAGTCATTGTACAGACCACAGCGGAAAAAGGCAAAAACCCAACCATCATCCTGAAATCTCACGATAAACAGCTTTTAGGACAGGTTGCTGCAAAGATCCGTTCATTCCGTAAACCTGAACCATATAAAGGCAAGGGTATTCGCTTCCAGGGTGAAGAGATCAAGAAGAAAGCAGGAAAATCCGCTGCAGGAGCATAATATTCATCACAAGATAAAATCATAACAAATGATTACCAGTAGAAAAAAAGATTTTCGCAGGTTCAGGATCAAGAAAAGGATACGCAAAGTCGTAGAAGGGACACCTGACAGGCCTCGCATGACGGTATTCAGAAGCAGTAAATCAATCTATGTCCAGCTCATTGATGATCTGGAAGGCAAGACCTTGATTTCTGCATCATCTTCGGAGAAGGCGATGAAGAATGCCAAAGGTACCAAGTCTGAGATTGCCAAGATGGTAGGCAAGAGCATTGCCGAAAAAGCTCTGCAGGCAGGGATCTCGTCGGTTATTTTTGACAGAAACGGTTATTTATATCATGGCAGGGTAAAAGCTTTGGCTGATTCAGCCAGAGAAGGCGGCCTTAAATTCTAATCAGGTATGACAAACGTTAACGTAAAAAGAGTAAAATCAAGCGAAATTGAATTCAAGGACCGCCTGGTCAGCATCCAAAGGGTGACCAAAGTGACCAAAGGGGGGCGTACATTCAGTTTCTCGGCCATCGTAGTTGTTGGCAATGAAAACGGTGTGGTCGGTTACGGTCTTGGTAAAGCAAAGGAAGTAACGGCTGCTATCGCCAAAGGAATCGACGATGCAAAGAAGAACCTGATTAAAGTTCCCGTCCTTAAAAATACTATTCCACACGAACAGCTTGGTAAGTATAGTGGTGCCCTGGTTTTTCTGAAACCGGCTGCTCCGGGTACCGGTGTAATCGCCGGCGGCGCCATGCGTGCCGTGCTGGAAAGTGTAGGGATCAAAGATGTGCTCGCCAAATCAAAAGGTTCATCAAACCCTCACAGCGTGGTGAAAGCCACAATCAATGCGCTCATGAAGATGCGCGATCCATATACCATCGCTCAGTTGCGTGGTATCGATATGGATAAAGTATTTAACGGATAAGAAATTGCAAAGCATAACGGCAATGAAAAAGATAAAAATAACTCAGGTCCGCAGTGGAATCGGACACCCGGAACGCCAGAAAAAGACCTTGCAAGCTTTAGGGCTGAGGCGTATCCGTCATTCTGTTGAGCATGACGCAACCCCCCAGATCCTGGGAATGGTTGAAAAAGTGAGACATCTCGTAGTATTTGAAGAAGTTTAATCTCTGAAAGGATATAAAACATGGATTTAAGTAATCTTAAACCGGCAAAAGGTTCTATAAAAAAGGAAAAACGTATCGGCAGGGGTACCGGATCAGGCCATGGAGGAACATCAACCCGTGGTCATAAAGGCGCCAAATCACGTTCCGGTTACTCGAAGAAACTGGGTTTTGAAGGTGGTCAGATGCCTCTTGTCCGCCGTGTACCCAAGTTCGGTTTTAAAAATTTCAACCGCGTTGAATATAAAGGTATTAACCTGGATACTCTTCAGCAGCTGAGTGAAAAGAAGAATACCCTTGCAATCACCATGGAAACTCTTATTGAGGCAGGGTTCATCTCCAAAAGGGATAAAGTGAAGATCCTCGGACGCGGAGAACTGAAAGCCAAACTGGAAGTCACAGCAAACGCTTTTTCTGCAACGGCAAAGAAAGCCATTGAAGATTTAGGTGGAATAGCAAACATAATTTAAACCTGTTTGAATGAAAAAACTGATTCAAACCATCAGGAACATTTGGAAAATTGACGATCTCAGGAAGAGGATCATTTATACCGTTGGTATACTTCTGATCTATCGTTTCGGAGCATATGTCGTAATTCCCGGTGTTGATCCTGGCATGTTGCACAATCTTCAGAACCAGTCGAAGCAGGGATTGCTTGGCCTTCTGAACATGTTTTCGGGTGGAGCTTTTGCAAATGCTTCCATCTTCGCACTCGGTATCATGCCATACATCTCAGCATCCATTGTGATGCAGTTGCTGGGTATGGCTATTCCTTATTTCCAGAAACTTCAGAAAGAAGGTGAAAGCGGGAGAAAAAAGATCAACCAGATCACCAGGTATCTTACGGTAGTCATCCTTATCCTCCAGTCACCTGCATACATCGCCAACCTCGTATCGCAGCTTCCTCCGGAGGCAGTATACCCGTTCAACGCGAACATACAGCACCATTCCATTTTCTCGTTTTTCGGGATAATGTCTATTGTGATCCTTACCGCGGGCTCCATGTTCATCATGTGGCTTGGTGAGCGTATCACAGATAAAGGCATCGGTAATGGTATATCGCTGATCATCATGATCGGTATTATAGCCAGGCTGCCCTTTGCATTGCTCGGGGAACTTGTATCACGTATGGAACAGAAAGGCGGAGGGCTTGTATTCTTCGTCGTTGAGCTGGCCATACTGGTATTGGTCATCCTAGTCACCATTCTTCTCGTGCAGGGTACACGCAAGATCCCGGTACAGTATGCTAAGAGGATTGTAGGGAACAAACAGTACGGCGGCGTAAGGCAGTATATACCTCTTAAAGTCAATGCTGCCGGTGTTATGCCCATCATTTTCGCCCAGGCCATCATGTTCCTGCCTCTGACCATCGCTGGTTTTGCGAGCAATGAAACGCTGACCGGCTTTGCAAGGGTATTTACCGATTACAACAGTCTCGCATACAATGCCACGTTCTTTGTCCTGATCATTTTCTTCACCTATTTCTATACTGCAATCACGATCAATCCAAACCAGATGGCAGAGGATATGAAGAAGAACGGGGGATTTATCCCGGGTGTGAAACCAGGAAAAAGAACTGCGGAATTCATTGATAACGTGATGTCGAGGATCACACTCCCAGGTTCAATCTTCCTCGGGTTTGTAGCTATTATGCCGTATTTTGTCAGGGTGGTTGGCGTTACCAGCCAGTTTGCCCAGTTCTACGGTGGTACTTCCCTGCTTATCCTTGTAGGTGTTGTACTGGATACTTTACAACAGATCGAAAGCCACCTGCTGATGCGTCATTATGACGGTCTTACTAAATCGGGACGAATCAAGGGCAGGTCGTCATACGGTGTTGCAAGCTGATGGTATTAAATTGATATTGAATGTTAATTAAGACTGCGGAAGAAATAGAATTTTTAAGGGAGAATGCTTTGATTGTAAGCAGGACTCTGGCCGCAGTTGCAAAAGAAATAAAACCGGGTGTACAGACAAAAACACTCGATAAAATAGCCGAAGATTATATTCGGTCTGAAGGGGCGGTACCAGGATTTAAAGGGTATCGGGGGTTTCCGGCAACCCTGTGCATATCCCTCAATGAAGAAGTGGTGCACGGAATACCGGGAGAGAGAGTTCTTTTAAATGGTGATATTGTTTCGATCGACTGCGGATGCCTGAAGCACGGATATTACGGTGATTCTGCCTATACTTTTACAGTTGGGGAGGTTAAGCCTGAAGTGATAACTTTGCTGAAGAGAACAAAGGAATCCCTTTACAGGGCCGTTGAGGTTGCTGTTACAGGGAAACGAACAGGAGATATTGGCTCCGCTGTGCAGGATTATGTGGAGGGTTTTGGTTATTCGGTGGTGAGGGAACTTGTGGGGCATGGAATAGGGAAGACGCTGCATGAAAAACCCGATATTCCTAATTACGGGAAGAGAGGATCGGGTCAGAAACTTCCTGAAGGCCTTACCATATGTATTGAACCCATGATCAACCTGGGTACAAAAAATGTGGTGCAGGCCAGCGACGGGTGGACGATCAGGACTGCCGACCGCATGCCTTCTGCTCATTTCGAGCTGACTGTGGTGATCAGGAAAGAGAAGGCAGACGTGCTTTCCACGTTCAGATTTATCGAAGAAGTTCTAGGACCTCAACTCATATAAAATGTCAAAACAATCGTCAATTCAGCAGGACGGCACTGTCGTCGAATCACTGGGGAATGCAATGTTCAGGGTGGAACTCGAGAACGGACATGTGATAACTGCGCATATCTCAGGAAAAATGAGGATGCATTATATCAAGATCCTTCCCGGAGATAAAGTCCGGATCGAAATGTCACCGTATGATTTGACCAAAGGCAGGATAACATTCCGCTATCAATAGAAAAAAAGCAAAATAAAATGAAAGTAAGAACATCCATCAAGAAGAGGTCGGCCGACTGCAAGATCGTCCGCAGAAAAGGGGTCTTGTACGTGATCAATAAAAAGAACCCCAAGTTCAAGCAAAGACAAGGATAATTAAAATTAAATAAAGCATATATGGCCAGAATTGCAGGTATTGATTTACCGAAACAAAAACAGGGAGAGATTGGTCTAACCTATATTTATGGTATCGGCAGGAGCACTGCCCAGAAGATCCTGACAGAAGCGGGTGTTGACTGGAGCAAGAAGGTTCAGGACTGGAATGATGACGAGCAGAATAAGATCCGTTCAATCATCAACGAGAAGTTCAAGATCGAAGGTGCGTTGCGTTCCGAAGTCCAGATGAACATCAAACGACTGATGGATATAGGAAGCTACCGTGGTATTCGTCACCGTATCGGATTACCCGTACGCGGACAAAGCACAAAAAACAATGCCCGTACCCGTAAAGGCCGCAAAAAGACCGTTGCCAACAAGAAGAAAGCAACCAAGGGTTAAGACAGGTAGCGAAAACAGGTAGCGAGGTAGCGAGAAGCGAGGTAGCGAAAAACAGGTAGCGAAGTAGCGAGAAGCGAGGTAGCGAAAAAGTTAAGTAGCGAGGTAGCGAAATAGCGAAATAAAGAAGTAAATAATTATATGGCAAAGACTGAAAAAAGTTCAAAGAAAAGGGTTGTGAAGGTGGATGCGATAGGCAGGGCCTACATCAATGCCTCTTTTAACAACCTCATCATTTCATTAACCAATAATGCCGGACAGGTGATATCCTGGTCCTCCGCCGGTAAAATGGGCTTCAAGGGTTCCAAAAAGAACACTCCTTACGCCGCCCAGATGGCCGCTACGGATGCTGCCAAGACTGCTTATGACCTGGGACTGCGCAAGGTCAAGGTGTTCATCAAAGGACCCGGTGCAGGGCGTGAATCAGCCATGCGTACCATTCACAGTGCAGGCATCGAAGTCACCGAGATAGTGGATATTACTCCTCTTCCTCACAACGGTTGCCGCCCACCGAAACGCAGGCGTGTATAATCTGAAGTAATCATTAATAATATTCAATACCATGGCAAGATATATTGGGCCGAAATCAAGGATAGCAAGAAGATTCAGGGACCCTATTTACGGACCCGACAAGAGTTACGAAAAGAAAAATTACCCACCGGGAATGCATGGGCAGACCAAGCGCCGTGCGAAAACATCGGAGTATGGTACCCAGCTGATGGAGAAACAGAAAGCCAAGTATACTTATGGAATTCTGGAACGTCAGTTCAGGAACATCTTTAATAAAGCTTCGCATAAGGGTGGTATCACAGGTGAAGTTCTGCTCCAGCTTATCGAAGCACGCCTTGACAATACAGTATTCCGCCTTGGCATATCCCCTACAAGGGACGGCGCACGCCAGCTTATCGGGCACAGGCATATCATGGTTAACGGTAAAGTCGTGAATATTCCTTCTTTTGAACTCCGCCCGGGCGATCTAATATCGGTGCGAGAACGTTCAAAATCACTTGAGGTCATTACCGACTCTGTCAGCGGAAGAGGAAGCCAGTATCCTTGGCTGGAATGGGATTCCAACATGCTGACCGGGAAATTCATGAACTACCCTGAAAGATCGCAGATCCCCGAAAACATTAAAGAACAGCTGATCGTCGAATTGTATTCGAAATAACGGGAATTCATATTGATATAAACCCTTTAAACAAAGTATTATGGCTATATTACCGTTCCAGAAACCTGACAAGGTGATCATGCTTGAATCGGATGATCGCCGCGGAATATTCGAATTTCGTCCGCTTGAGCCTGGTTTTGGTATTACCATTGGAAATGCACTGAGAAGGATCCTCCTTTCTTCACTGGAAGGATTTGCCATCACTTCAGTTAAAATCGAAGGGGTGGACCAGGAATTTTCAACCATCAAAGGCGTCATTGAAGATGTCACCGAGATCATTCTCAACCTTAAGCAGATCCGCTTCAAAAGACTTATTGAAACGGAGAATAACGAAAAGGTTACCGTGATCATCGCGCAGCAGAAAGAATTCAAGGCAGGCGATATTAATAAATTCCTGTCGGTTTTCCAGGTGCTGAACCCTGAGATCGTCGTTTGCCATATGGAACCTTCGGTTAAACTTACCGTTGAGCTTTCCATCGATAAAGGCAGGGGTTATATCCCGGCCGATGAGAATAAGGCGCTTAGCACTTCCCTCGGTAGGATCGCCATCGACTCCATTCACACGCCGATAAAGAACGTTACCTATAACATCGAGAATTACCGCGTGGAGCAGAAGACCGACTATGAAAAGCTGGTTATGGAGATCATCACCGACGGTTCAATTGCACCCAAGCATGCATTAAAGGAATCGGCCAAAATCCTGATCCATCATTTTATGCTGTTCTCGGATGAGAAGATCACCCTGGATACTGCTGAAAAGACAGTGACCGAGGAATTCGACGAAACCTCTCTGCACATCCGCCAGCTTCTGAAGACCAAGCTGGTCGACATGGACCTTTCGGTGCGCGCACTGAACTGCCTGAAGGCGGCCGATGTGGAAACCCTGGGAGACCTTGTGGCATTTAATAAGAACGACCTCCTGAAGTTCAGGAACTTCGGAAAAAAATCCCTTACTGAACTTGAAGAGCTCGTGAAATCAAAGGGCCTTGAGTTTGGAATGAATACATCAAAATATAAATTAGATAAGGATTAATTGCGATGAGACATCAAAAGACAATCAATCATTTAGGCAGGACCAGTGCGCACAGGAAAGCCATGCTTTCGAATATGGCAGCTTCACTCATTCTGCATAAACGTATAACGACCACGCTTGCTAAGGCAAAGGCGCTAAGGGGCTATGTTGAGCCTTTGATCACCCGGGCAAAGGATGACTCCACCCATTCACGCCGTGTTGTTTTCAGTTACCTCCAGAATAAAGAAGCGGTTACCGAACTGTTCAAGGAGATCTCCAAAAAGATCATGGAACGTCCTGGTGGCTATACCCGCATCCTGAAAACCGGAATGCGCGCAGGGGACAATGCCGATATGTGTTTTATCGAACTTGTCGACTACAATGAAGCCATGCTGGGCAAGAAAGAAGATGCAAAGGCAAAGACCACCCGCAGAGGCCGCAGGGGAACCAAAAAGGCAGAAGAAGCTGAAAAGCAGGCCCCGGTTGCTGAAAAGGAAGTGAAAAAGCCTAAAAAGGCTGCTAAAAAAGCAGAGGAAACCGAAGGCTCCGCAGAGGATAAACCTGAAGAATCCACTGAAACCACCGAAAGTTAGTCCGTAAATTAAAAAATAAATGGATCCAAGTAAAAGGATAATGTACTCTGATACGTTATCCTTTTTTTAATTTTAAAAACTTAAAATAAAAGATTATGAGTACGATATTATCAGTCAGAGCCCGTCAGATCCTGGATTCAAGGGGCAATCCCACTATCGAAGTTGATGTGATCACCGACAATGGCATCCTGGGCCGTGCAGCAATTCCCTCGGGAGCTTCCACAGGGATACATGAAGCTGTTGAACTTCGCGACAACGACAAGAAAGTTTACATGGGGAAAGGCGTGCTTAAAGCCGTTCACAACGTGAACAAGATCATTGCAGAGGAAGTCATAGGTATGTATGTGACCGACCAGGTTGAGCTTGATAACAGGCTTATAGAGCTTGACGGCACTCCGAACAAGGCGAAACTCGGCGCCAATGCGATCCTTGGTGTTTCCCTGGCTGCCGCCAATGCAGCAGCCCAGGTTACCGGCCAGGAATTATACCGCTATATCGGTGGCACTTCTGCAAATACCCTTCCTATTCCCATGATGAATATCATCAACGGAGGATCGCATGCAGATAACTGTATTGACTTCCAGGAATTCATGATCATGCCCGTTGGGGCAACTTCCTTCACGGAAGCTATCAGGATGGGATCCGAAGTGTTCCATAACCTGAAAGCCGTTCTTAAGAAAGATAAGTATTCGACCAATGTTGGTGATGAAGGTGGATTTGCACCGAACCTGAAATCCAACGAAGAGGCTCTGCAAGTAATCATCAAAGCGATTGAAGCTGCAGGATATGCGCCCGGAAAGGATATTTATATTGCACTTGATCCCGCTTCCTCGGAGTATTATATTCCCGAAGAGAATGTTTACCATCTGAAAAAATCCACAGGTGAAAAACTCAGCCCTTCAGATATGGTTTCATTCTGGAATGATTGGGTGAAAAGGTATCCCATTATTTCCATTGAAGACGGCATGGCCGAAGATGACTGGAACGGATGGAAACTGATGACCAAAGAACTTGGCAGCAAGATACAGCTTGTAGGCGACGATCTTTTTGTTACCAACGTGAAGCGCTTATCCGAAGGCATTAAAAAAGGAGTTGCAAATTCAATTCTTGTAAAAGTAAACCAGATTGGTACTCTTACCGAGACCATTGCCGCAGTTAACCTTGCATACCGCAACAGTTACACTGCTGTGATAAGCCATCGTTCAGGTGAAACTGAAGACGTGACCATTGCCGACCTCGCCGTTGCATTGAATACCGGCCTGATCAAGACAGGATCGGCATGCCGCACCGACAGGATTGCAAAATACAACCAGCTTCTCAGGATAGAGGAACAACTTGGAAATACTGCCTGTTACCTGGGCAGGGATTTCAAGTATGTACGCTAGTTTTTGTTAACAAATTGTAGTAAGTAGGACTCTAAAACCCCACTTAATAAACAGAGGCTGTTTTATATTTGAGGTCTAATCCAGGCTATGCGATTTAACCTCAGATTTACAGCCTTTGTTTTTATATTGGTGATCATCCATTCAGGTTCACTTTCGCAATCCCTTGGCAATTACGAGACCTCTGTACAAACAGGCGCTGTGAATAAAAAAAGCAATGCCTCTATCGCCGGTACATGGGAAGCAGGTGTTAAAATCGGACCGGATTTCTATTACGGTGATCTAAACCTCGATAAATTCCTGCCACATCACAGCTTCAGTGTTGCGGGAGGTGTTTTCATCATGAGGCAGTTTACCAATGTCGTTGGGATCAAGGCAAACCTGCTCTTCGGTGGTTTAAATGGGAGCAAGGACGGGATTTACGACACTGAGCCTGCCACCTGGACATTCCATGGCAGCATGTTTAATTTTACGGTGAGCCCGGTATTCAATCTTTCGAACATGTTCTCGCCCTATCATGAAGGGAGAAAGGTGTTTTTATATGCTTCCGTTGGTATAGGGATCAATCTCTGGAACAGGAATCTTTCGACCAGCCTTAACGGGGAAGTCATCACTCCCGGCCAGGTACAGGGTATGCAGGCCGCTTTTATTTTTCCTGTAAGCCTGGGCCTTCAGTATCTTATAACAAGCAGGATAAGCGCCGGAATTGAGAACACGTTAAGCACTGTCTTTGTGAACCATGCTGACCAGACGCTTGGAGGGTGCAAGGTTGACTTTACCGATCTGTTTGCATTCACTGCTTCCTACCGCTGGGGAGCATCAAAAAAGAATATTGCCGTGCAGGAGTATCCTTATACAAGCCCGGTAAGTTATCAAACATATACGCCCCCGGTGGTTCCACCTGCTGTAAAACCTGTCCCGGAGCGCATTCCAGTGCCTTCCGCTTCCGAGGTATACGATTACGTGGTCCAGGTTTGTGCATTTACACAACATAATTACACTGTTGCCTGGGTGAAAAAGCATTACCATATTGATTTACCTGTAACAAAGGAAAGTGAAAATGGCATGAACAGGTATATTATCGCCCATTACTACAAGGATATCAATTCTGCCAGGGAGCTTTGCGACCGCTTACGAAAACAAGGGATTCATGATGCCTGGATCATCGCTTACCAGAACGGGGTAAGGCATCATGTTGTAGTGTACTAGGAATTACGAGTTACGATTTACGGTTTTCGATTGAAGTTATTGATTTACGATTTAATCGTAACTCTAAAATCGTCCAATCGTAAATTATTTACAGACCTGCTTTATAAAGTCTAGTGATTCGGGTTCTCTGAGTCCTGAGCTGATGGATTTCTGGAAGTCGCTGCAGGCCATGGCGTAATTACCAAGCATATAATTCGCCATCCCGTGGTTATAATAAACCGATTTCATCATCGACGCGTCGCCCTGGTTGCTGGCATTAAATGCAAGGGCGATATCAAGGTCGGCAAGAGCCCCGGAGAAATCGGATATTTTCAATTTCGAGCTGCCCCTGTAGAAATACACTATGAATGCCTTATCCTGGGGTTTTAATTCGATAGCCCGGTTGAAATATCTCACTGCTTCCGAAAAATTCCCATGCTCATATTTCCATACGCCTTCCCAGTAAACCTTGTAGTAATCGGTCACATATTCGGGACCGCTGACATCGTTGAGGTTTACCGAAACGGCCTGTGTCATGGCAACTGACGGTCCTGTATACTTATAGCCCCTGCAATGTTCTTTGATCGCCTGGTCGTTGCCGATATCTTTAAGACCGAACTGCAGTGCTGTGTTCCAGTCGGCACAGGCTCCGTTCTTGTCTTTATTATTGAAGCGGGCAACACCCCTGTTGTAAATAACAGTCAGCCATGCCGAGTAATAATTCTGTTCAGCAGGTTTCAGTGAAATAGCCTTGTCGAAGTCCATCATGGCAGCTGCATTATCGCCAACCTTCAGACGTGCATTGGCCCTGTATGCATAAGTCAGGAAGAAAGTAGAATAGGGCGGGTATTTTGATGCTTCGGTAAGATTTGCAACGGCCTGCATATAATTTCCTGAGACATAATCTGACAATCCCCGCTTGTAATATTCTTCGGCTGACCTGGGAATCCCGGTAAAAGCCTGTATGTATGCTCCTCCGCTATAGTTTAACAGTGAGCGGAAACTGCTGAAATCGGCTTCATAATAAGCCCCTTTGAAAAGCTTGTCCCGGTTTTTTATATCGAGGTAGGGCATATAAAACTTCTCTTTATTCATCACCTGGATTAGCCTGAACCTTGCGGTTGTCTGCCCCCCGGCCTGGAACGGCAGAAAAGCAATCAGCAGGTTATGAGCCGTGATAGTTTTATTAAGAAGTATGTTATGGATGCTGTATGCAATGGTTGAATTCAGGTAACGTTCATCAAAGCCAACCAATGTATTGTCGCAAAGGACTTCCAGGTTCTGGATATAGGGTGTGTTGAATTCCATCTTTTCAGGTATGACCGCCTGGAATTTCGAAAGTTTGCAAACAAAATAGGAGAGCCCGGTTTGTTTATGCCAGGTTTCCATCAGGGTCGGGAACTCATACCATCCTGTTTTAAAACGGATGATAAGCACGGCATACATCTCATTATTAACCAATACATCGCGAACTTCCAGGTTGATGAAATTCTCTTTGCCAAGCTTGTATGAAGGCTTGGAAGATTTGTTTAATTTATAATCTTTCCACGGGATCAGGTTCAGGCCTGATGCCCATTCACCGTTGTCCTGCAAGGTCCAGCCCGTGGCCAGATCAAGCACGGATCTTGTTTCACTAACCATTGGCAGATCTGACAATGATCTTGACATGTTATCGGTGTTTTGCGCACCCTGTCCGGGCTGAAGCGGATACTGGGCGAATACACCAATTCCCATCAGCAGTCCAAACAGAAGAAAAATGTATTGCTTCATCCGCAATGAATTATACTATAAAATCCTGTAAAACGTTAACAAGCAGGGCTGTTACATGCCTGACATTCTCCTCGAAAACTCTCAATATCTCGGCCCATGTAACAGGTTCCTCATCATGCTTCCATGCATCATAATCAGTAGAGAGCGCAATGACAGCATAAGGAATACCTGCTTCATTGGCCAGTGCTGCTTCCGGTGCGATACTCATGTTGACGATGTCGGCGCCTATAATACGATACATTATAGATTCGGCCCTCGTAGAGAATCTCGGTCCTTCAATGGTCACAACCGTCCCCTTGGAGTGATAAGGAAGCTTCAGTTCACCAGCGCTGCGGATCAGTTTCTTCCTGAGTTCTTCCGAAAAAGGATCGGCCATGGCTACATGCCCGGTAATTCCCGGTTCGAAACGGTCATGGAAAGTATTGATCCTTCTTTTAGTAAAATCGAGAAACTGGTCAGGAAATACTATATCGCCCCTGAGGATCTCCTCCCTCAGGCTTCCGCAGGCGGTTGTTGCAAGAATGCCTGTACAGCCAAGTTGCTTAAGCGCAAAAATGTTGGCCCGGTTGTTTACATGGGTCGGTGTAATGGAGTGCTCCCTGTCGTGCCTCGATAAAATATAGATCTCGTTATCAGCGATCAGGCCGTGCAAAAATGAAGAGCTGGGACTTCCGTAAGGTGTATCAACAATAACCTCATGTGTGTCCCTGAGAATATTTAATTTCTCAAGTCCGGATCCTCCGATAAGTCCTATTCTGGCCACTAAAATAAATTTAAGCGAATTTAAGAGAATTCACCGCCTGATGCAATTGCTTAAAATTTTGTTAATAACAAATTGACAGGAGTTTTCAACACCGGCTTATAGTTATATGTATGGAAACACATATGAAGATTACAATAAGACTGAAAAATGTATCTTTGCCGTTCAAAAAATAAGATACTATTTCATGAGTTTTGCTGGAGAACATTTAATATTCGGAGTTCTTGGGAAGTCCTTCATCTGGTTAAGTTTTACAACTTCTCTGATTGCCACGGCCCTGTTCCTTTTTCACTTTTCGCGTAAAGAGAATCCCTTTAAACTGGTAATCGGGATTGCGAGAAGTTTTTATATACTTCATGTGATTTCGCTGTTAGCTGTGATCGTTGTGTTATACATCCTGATATTCAGGCATTATTTTGAATATAGTTATGTATGGCAGTATTCTTCGGCCGGCCTTCCGGTAAAATATATAATTTCATGTTTCTGGGCAGGGCAGGAGGGGAGTTTCCTCGTCTGGGGGATTTCACAGGCCGTAATCGGGCTTTTCCTGATCAGGAGAGCCGGGGACTGGGAATCTCCTGTTATGGGAGTTGTTTCCCTCTCCCAGGTTTTTGTCACTTCAATGCTTCTCGGCGCCAGTGTTTTCGGTTACAAGCTTGGAAGCAACCCCTTCGTCCTCCTTCGTGAAACCTATGCAGGGCAACCGGGTACAATCTTTGAACATCCTGATTATTTGCAGTTTGTGACCGACGGTAACGGGCTGAATCCTTTACTGGAAAATATATGGATGACCATTCATCCCCCCATCCTTTTCATCGGTTATGCACTGGCACTTATTCCTTTTGCCTATTCAGTCGCGGCATTTCTGAAAAAGGACTATCATGGCTGGATACGTCCAGCCCTTCCCTGGGTGTTACTGGCCCTGACTTTTCTTGGAGCAGGGATACTTCTCGGAGGTGCCTGGGCTTATGTTTCACTGACCTTTGGCGGTTTCTGGGCCTGGGACCCGGTTGAAAATTCTTCGCTGGTGCCCTGGCTTACCCTGGTGGCCACCCTGCATTTCATGATCATTGCCCGAAAGCAGCATTTTGCGCTTTTATCGGCATTCCTTTTCAGCCTGATCTCATATATCCTGGTGCTTTACGCTACCTTCCTGACCAGGAGCGGAGTGTTATCCGAAACTTCCGCCCACTCATTCGGCGATAACGGCCTTACCGCGCAGCTCCTGGTATACCTTCTGGTTTTCCTGGCAATCATGCTGGTGTTTGTTACCTGGAACATTAGGAAAATACTCGATCACAGGAAAGATGAAATGTTCTCAAGGGAATTCTGGATGTTCATAGGCTCTCTCATCATAGCGCTGGCAGCATTCCAGGTGATTTTCACAACCTCACTCCCTGTATTCAACAAGTTGTTCGGAACACATGTCGCGCCTCCCACCGACAATATAGGATTTTACAATCGCTGGCAGATGCCTTATGCCCTGCTGGTCGCCGCTTTCATAGGGTTCAGCCAGGTGCTGAATTATTCAATGAATAAGGGGAGGGAAGCGTTAAAAAAGCTGATCATGCCTGCCGTCCTGGCTCTTCTTTCAGCAATCCCGTTCCTGATTTCCGGCATCGTAACACAATTTGCGCTTCTGCTCTTCCTGTATTTCATTTTATTCGGATTATTCTCCACCCTGCTCAATATGATATTCCGCACATCCTTTCCCAGGAATACCGGCGGAATGTTCACTCACCTTGGATTTATCATTTTTTTACTGGGCACCCTGATCACTTTCTCCAATTCAAGGGTGATATCAACCAATACTTCCAGGTACGACCTGGGGAATGAACAGACAAATAATGAGAACCTGATGCTGGTTAAGAGCGATACCCTCTATATGGCCGGGTTTTATGTTACCTATGTAAATAATTCAAGATCAGGCAATATAACCTCTTATAGGGTTGACTTTCTGCGGATGAAGGAAGGGAAGATGAAAAAGGAATTCAGTCTTTATCCATCAGTGAACGTTCATCCGAAGATGGGAGCGGTATACAATCCCGAGACCAGGCATTACCCGATGATGGATTATTACACCTATATCGCGCAGGTTGGGGAGAAGCCCGATTACATAGTAATCAAGGCCATCATGAATCCGTTTATCAATGTACTCTGGGCCGGTGCCCTGCTCATGGTGTTCGGGCTGTCATACTCCACGATGAGGAAGATCAGGTTACGCAGAACAGGTAGCGAGAAGCGAGGTAGCGAAATAGCGAAGTAGCGAAATAATAAGTAGCGAAATTATTGGAAGCGAAGCATTTTGCATAAGCGGCATCAGGTGCAAGGAGCGAATTACATCTTGATAAGCTTAGGGATAATGCATATATGAGTGACGCAGCCACCGTAGCCGCGTTGCAAAGATGCGAGCGATCTCACTACCTACTCCGTCCTGGCTTTATCCTCGAGCATAGGTACAAACCTGAAGTTCCCATGTTCTTCCTTTCGCACTTCAGTTTCAGAGACCTTATAAATGGTGGTCATGACTTGTACATCATCACCCACTGGTATCACCAGGATACCCCCGGGCCTGAGTTGTTTGATAAGCAGTTCCGGTATAAATGGCGCGGCAGCAGTGACCAGTACCTTGTCGAAGGGAGCAAATGCGGGAAGGCCTTTATAGCCGTCCCCATAGAACAATTTTATTCTCTGGTATCCCATTTCGGCAAGCAATAACCTGGTTTTATCGTATAATGATTTCTGGCGTTCAATGCTGAATACTTTGACCCCGGCCTCGGCCAGTACGCAGGCCTGGTACCCGCTTCCCGTACCTATTTCCAGAACTTTTTCACCTTTCGACAGTTTAAGCAGCGATGTTTGAAATGCAACAGTATAAGGTTGCGAAATAGTCTGCCCGGCTCCTATCGGGAAGGGCTGGTCTTCATAAGCATATTCGAGAAATGAGGAGTCAAAGAAAAAATGCCTGGGGACTTTCTCCATTGCTGCAAGAACAGCTGGATCTGAAATCCCTTTCTTCCGGATTTGGCTGATCAGCTGGTTCCTGAGTCCCTGATGACGGTAAGTGTCTTGTCTTTTAGAGGGTTTCATAATTTTTTGCCCTGGAAATTTTTCACGAAAATAGTGATTTCAAAATCTTAAAAGACTAACTTTGCAAAAAAATAACCGGTATGCTGAAAATCGGAGTTCTGGGAGCCGGCCACCTCGGTAAAATCCATCTTAAATGTATCAAGGAAATTCCCGAATTTGACTTATGTGGTTTTTTTGATCCTGATGTAAACATTGCAGCAAGGGTGGAGCAGGAATTCAATATCCGAAAGTTTTCCTCTCTCGACGAACTGGTTGACCATGTTGATGTTGTGGATATCGTTACACCTACCATATCTCACTTTGACTGTGCTTCAAAGTCTCTTCTTAAGAGCCGGCATGTTTTTATAGAGAAACCGGTTGTGACCACCCTGGATGAGGCCAGGGAACTTATCAAGATGGCAGGTGAAGCCAAAGTGAAGGTGCAGGTGGGCCATGTTGAAAGGTTCAACCCTGCCTTCCTTGCTGCTGAACCTTTTTTTGCCGGACCCATGTTCATCGAAGGGCATCGCCTTTCGCAGTTCAATCCCCGCGGGACCGATGTGCCGGTGATCCTTGATCTTATGATTCATGATATAGATATTATCCTCTCTGTTGTCAAGAGCGGGATAAAAAATATCAGCGCCTCCGGGGTTGCCGTAGTAAGCGACACTCCGGATATTGCCAACGCAAGGATAGAATTTGAGAACGGATGTGTTGCTAATCTTACGGCCAGCAGGATATCCGTCAAGAATATGCGCAAATCAAGGTTCTTTCAAAGGGATGCGTATATCTCGGTGGATTTCCTTAAAAAGGAGCTTGAAGTTATACGGATCGAAGAACCGGGAAGCAGCAGTTCAGGATTCGGGATGCCCCTGGACCTTGGACCGGGTAAAGGTCTCAGGCAGATCTCTTTCATCAAGCCGGAGGTCAGGCCAAATAACGCGATCAGGTCGGAGCTTGAAAGCTTCTGTTCCGCTATCATAAATAATACTGTGCCGCCGGTCACCATTGAAGATGGTTATCATGCCCTGGAAGTTGCATATATGATCATCAATGAAATAAACCATACAGTTAAGCGGCTTACTTGATTTCCGCAATTGTTAATTTCTTTTATCATTTTTTTTGACAATATTCATGCGGAAAAGGCGTTTTGAAACCAGAATCATAAAACAGTTCATGCCGGGGACTAAATTTACCATTGGTTTTAGCTTTTTTATTTTGGGTATCATTGTCCTGACATCCTGTGAAAAATTCTCTGGGAGCCAGGAAGTTCCGGCCTACCTCAAAATTGATTCCATTTATATTACGACGGATTATTCAACCCAGGGTTCGGCATCGAATAATATTACCGATGCCTGGGTCTATGTTGACGGTCAGCTTATCGGCGCTTTTGAAATGCCCTGTAAATTCCCCGTTCTTCAAAACGGTATCCATAAGGTTACCATACTGCCGGGGATCATGATCAACGGTATCTCCAGCACACGCGGGGCTTATAATTTTTACACTCCCATCAATCTGAATGCAAGGTTCGGCATCGACAGTGTGACCAGCCTGAAAACATTGCATACCACCTATTCGACTTCCTCCAACTTCATGTGGAGGGAAGACTTTGAGGGGACGTCTATAAGCCTTGATACGACTACCCGCAGCACGGTGCCGGTGAAAACGACGGCCGAAGGCTCGCCGCTTACCATCGAAGGGGTACACTCGGCGATCATGATCACCGATTCAACCAATGATTTTGCAGAAGCACAGTCACATGTAAATTTCGTGATTCCCCTGTCGGAAGTTTATCTCGAAATGAATTATAATATCAATACAATAACTACGGTAGGTGTCATTCTTACAGGCTATTCTGCATACATACAGTTGCCTGTACTTAATCTGAATGTCACCAACGGGAAAGCAAAAAAAATATATATTGACCTGACTCCTGCACTTAATTATACCACCGGAATAGACCATTTCAGGGTATATTTCGGAGGATTTAAAGATTCGGGTGTGAAGCAGGGGATTATGGTAATCGACAATGTCAAACTCATTACATCAAAATAAAACAAGAATGAACAAACGGGCCCAGGTGATTAAATATGTGGCGGCCGATTTCCTGGCTGCTGTCCTTGCCTGGACATTGTTTTTCATTTACCGCAAATACAGGGTTGACCACCATGTGATGGATCACTTCAAGCTGATTTCCGGTGATGTCAAGCTGTACTATGGAATGTTTGCAATAGGGCTGTTCTGGCTTGTCCTGTACACACTGATAGGGACTTACAGGCAGATATACAGGAAAGCACGCTTGCGTGAATTTGCCCAGACCTTTCTCATCAGTTTTTTAGGTGTAACCATCATTTTCTTTGCATTGATCCTGGATGACATGATCATCACGCAAAGAACCTATATTGAATTTTTCTTTGTTCTGTTCCTGCTTCACCTGTTCTTTACTTCCGCGTTCAGATTTATCCTCACCTCCCGTACAGCATACAGGATCCACAATAAAATCATAGGCTTCAATACGGTCATCGTCGGAAGTAACGGTAACGCCCTGTCCATCTACAAAGAGATCGAAAACCAGGAAAAATCCTCGGGGAACAAGTTCGTCGGCTTTGTTAATGTTGAGGGATATACCAGCTATAAACTCTCGGAGTTCCTGCCTCATATCGGGGAGACCAGGGATCTCAATTCCCTGGTAAAACAGTACAATATCGAAGAGGTGATCATTGCCATAGAACATTCCGAGAATCACACCATCGAAAACATAATCACCCAGCTTGAAGATACCGAAGTGGTGATTAAAATCATACCCGCTATGCAGGATATCATTATGGGTTCTGTTAAAACGACCTCGATCTTCCATGCCCCTCTCATCCAGATCTACCCGGATCTCATGCCGGCATGGCAACTCTCGTTCAAACGTATCTTTGATATTGCAGCTTCGTTTATCGCCTTGATCATTCTTTCGCCGGTGATCATTACCACAGCAATCATTATAAAACTGACTTCCTCCGGTCCTGTGTTTTTCAAGCAGGAAAGGATAGGGCTGCGTGGTAAGCCTTTCATCATGTACAAGTTCAGGACGATGATACAGGATGCTGAGAAAAATGGTCCACAGTTGTCCTCCAAGGATGACCCGAGGATCACAAGGGTGGGAAAGGTGTTAAGGCAGTTCCGCATCGATGAGGTGCCCCAGTTCTATACCGTGATCAAGGGTGATATGAGTATTGTAGGCCCTCGACCCGAGCGCCAGTATTATATCAACCTGGTCACCCAGAGCGCTCCGCATTACAAACTGTTGCATAAAGTCAAGCCGGGAATCACTTCCTGGGGACAGGTTAAGTACGGCTATGCCGAGAACCTCGAGCAGATGATCGAACGTCTTAAATTCGACCTGCTTTACATTGAAAACATGTCGCTTGCTATGGATTTCAAGATCTTAATTTATACGATCCTGATCATTATCCAGGGACGTGGAAAATAATTCCGCCCCCAGTTTCTCCATTATTTCCCCTGCTTTTCCCTGAATAAAGATATCAGTTATACTTCCTGTGAAGTTTGAAGGTTCGGTGTTGATCTCGATGATGCTGCATCCTGCCGATTTCGCCATAAAAGGGATCTGGTTTGCAGGCATGACCTCCCCGGTTGTCCCGATGATTATTAACACATCCGAAAGGCTGGCCGCTTCATACGAAGCGCTAAGGGCCGTCTGGGGTATGCCTTCCCCGAAGAATACGAAATCGGGTTTCAGCAAGCCACCGCATTCCCTGCAGGTTGGAGGCACATGGTCAAGGCTCACTGAACCTACTATGTAATACCTATGACAACCAAGGCAGACGATACGTTTTGAGTTCCCGTGAAATTCATACACTTCCTTTGACCCTGCTTCCTGGTGGAGGTTGTCGATGTTTTGAGTGATGATCCTTGCCAGGAGGGCTTTTTTCTCCATTTCGGCTAACACGAGATGAGCTTTATTGGGGCGGGCATTCCCAAAGTAATCATAGAATATAGCTTTGATGATGCTCCATGATTCAACAGGGTGGTCGAGGAACCAGGCTATCTCCAGTGATTTCGGGTCATACCTGGACCATATCCCGTTGTTCCCCCTGAAAGGGGGGATCCCGCTTTCGACGGAGATCCCCGCTCCGGTAAATGCCGTGGTGAACCGGGATTTTAAGAGCATGTCAGCGGTTTTCCTGATCAGGTCTTCCATACGTGCTATTTTAGCCAGCGGTCAAGCCAGTTAAAAAATGTCCTTTGCCATAGAATACCGTTCTGGGGTTTTAGCACCCAGTGGTTTTCGTTCGGGAAATAAAGGAACTCGGCAGGAATCCCTCTCAGGAGGGCTGCATCAAATGCCTGCATTCCCTGGGTGTAGGAGATCCTGAAGTCAAGTCCTCCATGGATCACCAGGATCGGAGTATCCCAGTTCTGGACGAACTTATGGGGGGAAGTGGCATAGGAACGCTGAGCGATCTTGTTTTTCAAATCCCAGAAAGACCCGCCAAGATCCCAGTTTGTGAACCACATTTCCTCGGTCTCAAGGTATTGTGCCTCGAGGTTGAACATTCCGTCATGCGCAATGAATGCTTTAAATCGTTTATGATGGTTGCCGGCCAGCCAGTATACCGAGAACCCGCCATAGCTTGCTCCCACGCATCCCAGCTTGTCTTTGTTAACATATTTTTCCTTGCATAATGCATCGATGGCGCTGAGGTAGTCTTTCATGTTCTGGCCGCCGTAGTCTCCGCTGATCTCTTCGTTCCATTCCTTACCGAAGCCCGGGAGTCCGCGGCGGTTGGGGGCGACAATGATATAACCGTTTGCTGCCATCATCTGGAAGTTCCAGCGGTATGACCAGAACTGGCTTACCGTACTCTGGGGTCCTCCCTCGCAATAAAGAAGGGTAGGATACACCCTGGTGGAATCAAAATGAGGAGGGTAAATGACCCAGGTATGCATCATCTTGTTATCGGTGGTTTTGATCCAGCGTTGGGTTACTTTACCGAACGCAAGCTGATCCATGATCTCCTTGTTTTCAAAGCTGAGCTGGGTGTCTTTCCCGTTGGCCGGATCCACAGAATAGATCTCGGCAGGAGACGACATGGAGACCCTCGTTGCGATGAGCCTGTCACCTGCGGGGAATACCCCGGTATAGTTATGAATGCCTTCGGTGATCTTGCGGATCTTCCCGTCGGGAAGGGTCAGCTGGTAGATCTCGTCGGTAGCATGAAAATCACTGATAAAATAAAGTGAGCTGCCATCTGAATTCCATGCAAGGCCTTCTGAGCTCTGGTCAAAATCTTTTGAATAATCAGTTTTTGTTTTGCTGTTGAAGTCATAAATGAACAGCCGGTTCTTATCCGATTCATACCCGTCGCGTTCCATGCTCTGCCAGGCAAGTTTCGTGCCGTCGGGAGAATAAACAGGGGCAACGTCGTATCCCATCATGCCTTCGGTAAGGTTGGTGGTCGACCCGTTATCAAGCTGGTACAGGTAAATGTCGGAGTTTGTCGAAAGAGTATAAGCAACACCTTTTTTCTTGCGGCAGGTATACGCAATTGTTTTACTATCGGGGCTCCAGGTGATCTGTTCCATGCCTCCGAATGGCTGAAGCGGGCATTCATAAGGCTCGCCTTTGAGGATATCAGTTCCGCTTTTAATCATTTCTTTAGTGACATCTGCAACAAAAATATGGCTGTACGATTCAACCCAGGTATCCCAGTGACGGTACATAAAATCATTATAGATCTTGCCTGTCGCCTTTGGAAGGTCTTTATACAGATCAGGCAGGGTCTTGTCCACGGCTACATCCGCAGTATAAAGAAGCTTTTTTTCGTCGGGCGAGAAGCGGTATCCGCTGATGCCGTCGGGAACATCACTTAGCTGCATGCGCTTGTTCCCGTCAGGATCTATGGCCCAGAGCTGCATAGACCCGCTTTCGGAGGAGAGGAAATAGATCTTTTTCCCGTCGGCTGCCCATTCAGCCTGGTTCTCGCTGAAAGGCGTATGAGTGATCTGCCTGGAATTCTTTCCGTCGATATCCATGACGAATAATTCCCTGTTGCCTTTATTCTGTTCAACATTATACCAGGAAACCCCGTAAAGGATCTGCTTTTTATCCGGGGAAACTGCAGGTTCCGAGATCCTTCCGAAGGCCCAGAGCACCTCGGGGGTCATCAGGTCGCCCTGGACTTTGATGTTGTTTTTTACGATAAGAGGAGCCTTTTGTTCACCGGCCTGTTTCTCCCTTTTGCAGGACCATCCTGCGACAAGGGCCAGGAAAAGCAATAGTAATGCTGATTTTTTCATAATTTGGGTTTTATTTTTATCTGTTTACTGATACAAGTTTAAAAGCTGAAAAATATGTTTGCCAAAGATGATCACTCCTGCGGAGGCCGCGGCAATTGCAGCTATAAGCACAGCCGCAGCTGAGAGGTCCTTGATCATCCCCGCTTTTTCCCGGTATTCGGGCGAAATGATATCCACAGTAAGTTCCATCGCGGTATTGATGATCTCGAGGCTCAGTACCAGGGCTGAGGCAATAAGCAGGATGCACCATTCCGCCGGGCTGATCCCCAAGAGGCAACCTGCAGTTATCACCAGGATAAAAGCTGCCAGATGTATCCTGAAATTGTGCTGCGTGCGCACAGCCATTTCAATTCCCCTGAAGGCAAACTTAAAACTTCTCAATCTCTCCCCAAGGGAGAATTTTTTCCCTGCAGGAGCTTGCATATTATCGTTCGGATTTGATGAACCTGATTACAGTTTCAAGTAATTCCCTTGGGTCTATGGGTTTTGAAATATATCCATCGCAGCCGGCGGCCAGACTTCTTTCCTTCTCGCCTTTTAAAGCATAGGCTGTTTGGGCGATAATGGGAGTGACTTTATTGAATTTCCTGATTTCGGCAGTGGCTTCATATCCATCCATTACCGGCATCCTTATATCCATAAGGATAAGGTCAATCTTACCTTTAGATACCATTTCAATTGCATCGATCCCGTTCTTTGCCCATACAATTTTTGCATTGGCACGTTTCAATATTCTTTCGAGCAGGAAATAATTGGATTCTTCATCTTCCACGATGAGCATGGTTTTGTCTTTGAGCTGATCTGCATATTCTGGCATCTTCATAGCAACAGGCTTGGCGGTCTCAGCTGCCGTGGCAGAGGTAAGGGGAAGGGTGATAAAAAACTCGGTCCCTTTGTTTTCGGTTGATTCCAGCCTGATATTCCCGTTGAGCAGGCTCATCAGGTTTTTGCATATGGTAAGGCCAAGGCCGGTTCCCCCGTATCTTCTTGTGTTGGAATCATCGGCCTGCCTGAACCTTTCAAAGATCAGGTGATGTTTATCGGCAGGGATCCCTATGCCTGTATCCCTGACGAAGAATTCGATCAGGGGCCCGAGATTTTGGTCTGTTTTAAAGGTATATCCGAATTCAACAGAACCCTTCTCAGTGAATTTGAATGCATTCTCGATGAGGTTTGTCATGACCTGCCTGAGACGGTTGCCGTCGGTCATAATAATAAACTCATGATCGGGTGCAAAAGGTTTGAATACAAGATCAACATGGGTTTTCAGGAGTTTTTTCCTGAGCTCGTTCATGGTGGAATACACCGAAGAAAGCATGTTGTTGACCTGGCATTCCCTGATCTCGATCTTGATCTGACCGGCCTCAATCTTCGCAATATCTATAATGTCGTCCATGATCCTCATCAGGTCATTGCCTCTTTCCTTGATGATCCTGATAAAATCCTGGCGCTCTTCATCGGTAATGGCAGGATCGGAGAGCAGGGTGGAGAAACCTATGATAGCATTCATGGGAGTCCTGATCTCATGCGACATATTCGAAAGGAAAGCCGATTTGAGGCGGTCAGATTCCTCGGCCCGGTCTTTTGCGGCTATAAGGTTCAATTCTATCTTTTTCCTGTCGGTGATATCCCTGTATATCCCGAAAGCGCCTATAATCTCTCCTTTGATTCTTATTGGGGTTACAATAATGGATACATCGATAAGATGCCCGTCCCTATGTGCACGCCGGGTTTCCACCTCCGAAATATTCCCGACCATGGCTTTTCGCGTAATTGCAAGAGCATCGTCGATGACCTCCTGGTTAGTGATCTTTTCATCGATGTTGGAGCCAATGATCTCCTCAGGTAGAAATCCGAACAGGCGGGAAAACTCTGTATTAACGGTTAAAACGGTACCTGTGTTATCAATGGTGATAATGGCTTCGGAACTGGCCTCGAACAATTGTTCGAGGTATGATTTTTGCCGGGCTACATCATCCTGGGCCGATTTGCGGGAGAGCATAGTTGCAATCTGCCCGGCTATGATAGCGAGAAGTTCAAGTTCTTTTTCGGTATATTGTTCAGTATCGGTATAACTTTGAACGGCCATAACACCGAATACTTTATCGTTCACTATCATGGGTACACCAAGCCAGACTTTAGCCGGTGTGCCAATGATCTCGATCTCCCCATTGCTGTTGAGTTCCGCAATTTGGTTCTCTTTAAGCAACACGGGTTTTTTTGTGCGTATCACATACCCGGTAAGTCCTTTGCCAACAGGCCGTGATGTAAATTGATCCTGGTCGTCAACATGGTAGGGAAAAGAAATAGTTCCGGCAGCCTCATTGTAAATAGCAATATAAAAATTTTTAACATCGAATATATTGCTCAGTTCACGATGAAGAGTTGCATACATTGCATCAAGTGATGAAGCATTCAGGGCAGCCTTAGATAGTTCGAAGATGACTTTCTGAATCAGTTCCGAATTTTTCTGTTCTGTGATGTCATTGATGAAACCTTCAAGACATTTGACTTCTCCGTCAATTAAGACTGCCTTGCCTTTCTCCCAAACCCATTTGATTTTCCCGTCGGCTGTCTTTATGCGGTAAATCAAGGTATAGGGCTGCCTGCCCCGGACCCCCTCTTCCACATATTTCCATACCTTATCCTGATCTTCTTTAAGAATCAGGTCATTGTATGAAATTTTATTATTTTTCAGCAGGTCGTTGACCTGGTAACCGGTAAGCTCATAACAACCATCGCTGATAAATTCCATTGTCCAGTTGCGATCAAAATGGCAGCGGTAAGCGATTCCCGGCAGATTGTCCAACAATCTTGCGAATTCCATAGGGCAGATAAATGAGAGATGTTAAGTGGTGTAAATTTATAAAAACAATCTGTGCGTTGTTATGTTGGCCCGGCTTATTTTTCGTCAGGGCGGTTTTCGGCGCATAGGCGCTCTATTTCATCTACCGAAAGTTTGTCGTCGCAACAAAAAGCTTCAGCCAGCTGGTGTTCAGCGCAGAAGTTGACTTTACGGTAAGCGATCCTCTGGATGTTAAGGAGATGGCGGGTGGAGATATTGTCTGTTGTGAAGTTCTTGCCGCCCGAACCGCATGCCAGCACCATCGAAGGGACCAGGGCATTATAAAGTCCGCCCAGGGCGCCCTGTGATGAAGGGGTGTTCACGACAATCCTTCCAGCATTAAGGGACTGAGCGAAATACCGGATTTTTTCATCATCATTTGAGAATATGCTTACCGTATGCCCCATGCCGCCGTGTTCGTTGATCTTCCTGCACATCCTGATGCCATCTTCAAAATTTTCGATCCTGTAAAAGGCCAGGACAGGGGCAAGGACCTCAAGTGAAAGCGGCCATTTGATTCCGACCTGATCAGGTTTAAGCGGGGCAATGAGAAGATTTGAATCAGTCGGGATATTTATTCCTGCAAGGGAGGCAATAAAGGCGGCAGGCTTACCGATGACCTCGGCGTTCATCGAACGGGTATGGGTATTGATGCAGACCTTGCCAACTTTTTCAGTTTCATCCGGGTCAAGAAAATAAGCCCCCTTCTTTTTAAACACCCGTTCAACTTCATCGGCATTGTATTTTGAAGCGATAACAGCCTGTTCGCTGGCGCAGATGGTTCCGTTGTCGAATAATTTGGATAGCAGGATTTGGTCAACGGCGAAATTGACATCTGCGCTTTTTCCGATGTACACCGGTACATTCCCCGGCCCGACTCCGATAGCAGGGTTTCCTGAACTGTAGGCCGCCCTGACCAGGCTTACCGATCCTGTGGCCATGACCATGGCAGTAAAATGATTGCTCATGAAAGCAAGCACCTGGTCGCGGCTTGCTTTGGGTATCCATTGGATGCAATTCTCAGGCGCCCCTTCGACCAGGGCCGCTTCATAACAGATCCTTGCCGCTTCTATGGTGCATTTGCGGGCCGCTCCATGCGGATAAATGATCAGGGGATTCCTTGTCTTGAGGGCGATCAGTATCTTGAACAGTGCTGTTGATGTGGGGTTGGTAATAGGGGTTACTGCGAAAATGGGGCCAAGGGGTTTGGCAATTTCCACTATGCCTGCTTTCCTGTTCTCGGCTATGATACCTGCAGTCTTCTGGTCCCTGATGTCGCGGTATACAAACCGCGTAGCAATAATATTTTTAATGGTTTTATCATGGATGTTGCCTATACCTGTTTCTTCAAAGGCCATCCCGGCAAGAATTTTTCTCGCACCGAAACCAGCCGCGTAAGCCGCCCTGACGATACGGTCGGTATGTTCCTGGTCAAGTTTTGAAAAATGATGACTGGCTGTTCTTGCTTTATGCATGGTCTCTTCAACCATGAGGTCAGCAATTGGTTTGTCCATAGAAAAAATATTAATTGCTGGGGGCCAAAGTTAATAGATTTGAATTTATGGTGATTTTTATTAATTTCGCCGCACCAAAATGCGGTAATAGCTCAGTTGGTAGAGCACTAGCTTCCCAAGCTGGGGGTCGTGGGTTCGAGTCCCATTTACCGCTCACAGCAGATTGCAGCCGAATTGACAAATGCAAAGGTGACAACGTTTATATCAATCGAAATATTCCCCTAAAAAAGATCAAAATCGTTAAAGCCGATATGCTTGATAATTTGATTTCTAATATTCTTGCAGAAACTACCCGGATGTTCTTTTAAAGCGACCTCCGGGTCCAGGCAGATTATTTCTCTCTTATATCATAAGCCATCAAGGCATTATTATGCCTAAGGTATAAAATTCCCTTGTGGATCACAGGATGTGCCCAGTAAGGCCCTTGGGTTCCCTGTGTTACGTTAAAGCTGCTGACCAGGTCGAATTTTTCTGGTGTGGCCCGCGCTAGTCCGACCGTTCCCTTTTTTTCATCGTAAAGATATAGCATCCCTTCAGCAGCAATGATAGATCCCTTGCACTGCCAGTGCTCCTCCCATTTCTTCTTTCCGGTTTCCCAGTCAATGCAGCACCAGTTCCCATCGGCATTGTTAAGCCAGTTTGAACCGTAGATATAGCCGTTGATCAGCAACACACCTCCGTGATGATTATCCAGTATGCTGTCTGTCCATGCTACATGTCCTTGTTTTCCGTCCGACGAAATAATTATCATCATCCCTCCAGTGTTGTATCCGCCTGTCACATAAACTTTCCCTTGATTGTAAAGCGGCGTAACACATTTGATCAATTCCCAGTTTGGGTTCAGAGACTTCGGCCGCTCGTTGACGACAGTCCAAAGGATCCCGCCATCAGTAGCATCGACAGCGAATACATGACCCATTGCAACATTCACGATCATCCTTTTACCGGCATAATCGATCAGTATCGGCGAAACATAACCCGGCTTGTCATCAATTGAAGGAGATCTCCAGATCAATTTGCCTGTGGTTTTATCAACAGCAATGGTCATGGTTTCCGGTCCCCCCGGTGAAAAATAAAGCTTGTCACCATCGATCAACAGGGATTCGGCAATCCCCCATCTCCCGTAAGTGCCATTATTAGTCTCACTGCCTTTATAAGACCATATTATCTTGCCATTGGATCCATTGATGCATGAAAGGTCTCCGTATCCGCTGCAGGTATAAACCCGGTTCCCTTCCACAGTTGGTGTGGCTCTGCTTTCGGGGAACGATCCGTTCCATGCCCTGCCCATTGGGGTTTGCCACAGAATCTTCCCTTTCATGTCAAGGGCTATAAGAATATCCAGCGAATCCTTCAGGCCGGTGATGAAGATGGTGTCGTTCCCAAATGCAGCGGATGAGTTACCTTTCGGAAGGTCTGAATTGGTCCATAAAAGGGTCGGTCCTCCTTCAGGCCACGATTTTAACAAGCTGATTTCGGATGAAACTCCGCTGCGGTTCTTGTCGCGCCAGCTGCTTATTTCCTGGGCGAAGCAATTTTCCATGATCATGAAAACAGTAAGACAAAAAAGAATTCCGTATCTCATAAATATAGATTTTTGGATAACCATTGAAATTGGTTTGAATCGAATAAGTCAAGATTAGAACAGAAGCCAGGTTTAACTATGGCCTTAAACCAACGATAATGCCATATAACAAGATTCACAGGGATAACCTCTTAGTTGCCGGTACGACAAATTGTTCTGCCTTTTCCGATCTTCCTCTTTCTGTAAAATTACAAAATTCAATGAGTATTAATAACTATCTATATTAGCAATCAATAAGAAGTATTTGACAAAATGTGTAAGGTTTTTTTAGGACGAGACACTTGCCATAGATTTAAAGACTCATCGTGTTTATACACCTGAACAGGAGGAAGATGGTAAACCAGTTTCAAGAATGATTATTTACGAGGCAGTTTGTTAAGATTAGATATCCTTTGGGAATTGGAGAGGGCGGCTCTATTGACCACCCTGTGCCAGTTTTAATTGATTATTGTATATTTCCGAGAACCAGGTTATTTCACAACCAGTTTATCCCTAAATACATTGCCATCTTCTGTTTGGTATTGCAAAAAATAGATCCCGGCCTGCATGCGAACAAGGTTAATGCGGATATTCCCATCCTGAACAGTTTGCCTCATTATGTCTTTCCCTTCAATATCAGTAATCAATAATTGCCCACCCGAAGTGTGACCTGTAAGTTCAACATTTATAAAAGTGCCAGCCGGATTGGGATATACTTTGAATTGCCCACTACTTTCCACAGGAACAATCCCCGTGATGGTCTGATAACTCATAACCGTGGCTTTGTTGCTGTAACCGCCATCCACATAACAGGCATATATCTTCCCGGTCCCGTCAACCTTCATGCAAGTGGAATATGCGCCGCTGGCTGAAAATCCAGTGTTTCCGACAGGCGTCCAGCTGCTACCATCGAAACCCATCACCGTCGCTTTGTAGTTGTTTCCGTAATCCGTATAAATTACATACGGTTCTGCATTGGGGCCTACTGCCACGATAATATTGTCAGCGGTATCCGCTGAAAAGGCCTTCACGCCAACAACCACCCAGGAGGTTCCTGTATATTTCATGACAGTAGCCTTGCTGCCATGTGCCTCATCGCGATAAGCCACATAGGGTGTGTTGCTTCCATCAATGGCAATGGTCGTATAAATTGCAATTGAATCCGAAAATTCCGTATTGCCGAGATTTGTCCAGGTGGTATCGCTGCATTTCAGCACCATGGCTTTATTGTTGTTGGACGCATCGGTACACGCTATATAAGGATTTCCGCTTCCGTCAAGCGCCATGGAGATAAAACTTGTCAAAATATTGAGCGCTCCCGGATTCCCAACCGAAACCCAACTGCTGCCATTAAATTTCATCACCGTAAGACTGTATAAATCTCCCAATCGCTGATAGGCAACAAAGGGCGTACCTGTATTATTGATGGCCAAGGAAAAGTAAGGGGAAATATTAACTGAGGAAATGGGTCCACCAACAATTACCCAATTACTACCATTGAATTTCATGACAGTTGCTTTCCCTGAGTTGTTGTTATCCGAAAATAAGACATAAGGTGTTCCTGAAGGATCCACTGCAATGGAGTAATAATAGCAGGGTCCAGGGGTAAAACCAGAATTTCCAACAGTAACCCAGCTGGTGCCGTCGAACTTTTTTACGGTTCCCTTCAGATTTTGATTCATATCCTGGTAAACAACGAATGGCTGGCCTGAAGGACCGAGAGCTAAGCGGGTATAGGAAGCGGAACTGTCAGAAAACCCGGGGGTTCCAACATAGTTCCAGTTTGTCTGGGCTTGGATATTTTGATGATTCCAAATTTAAAGAATGATGATAATGGTCAGAAATTGACGAAATAACAAAACAGGGTTCTTCATGTTTTAAGGTTTTAATTGAGTCGGTAATCAAGAATGTTAATGAACATCAAAATTGCGTACATAAATAGGTTGAGCTTTTATAAAAAGCAATAAAGTACAAATATACCAAAATAAACAAACAAAAGTTTCAATTGAAGAAAGCATGAAAGGGTAGACAGGCCGGCATCATTGACCACCTTCTGCCGATTTTTATTGACCACTTTACCATGTTAGAGATCAATAGAATAAGATGGTCATGCCGTTCCTGTAAAGGCTGGTAAACGCCGGCGTTTCTTTTATGGATGCTTGATTCAACCATTCGAAACATGGTATCAAATGCCATTAAGTTCACGAATAGGGGCGGCCAGGTTATCATTTCTGCAAAACCAGCAAGTGATCAAGCGGTTGAAATATCGGTAGCGGATAATGGCATAGGAATGAGTCGAAAAATTCTTGATAAGTTGTTCCGGACAGATGAAAATGTAAGCCGTAAAGGTACCGAGGGTGAATCAAGCAGCGGGCTGGGATTGATCCTCTGTGAGGAATTCGTAGAGAAAAATGGCGGAAGGCTTTGGGTTGAACCTGAGGATGGACAGGGGAGTATCTTTTATTTTACAATACCAAAGGCAAACAAACTGATAATTCCAGAGAGTTCCTGACTGCAACCTAAGGTATAATTTCCATTAGTCGAAAGTACCGGCATTGATAAGCCAGATCACGGGGTTTTCAAGGAAGTTGCCGATGCTGAACGGTTTGACCGCTAAAAGGTTTTCAAATGTGAGGTTATGCATGAGGATTTCCTCCGGGGAAGTTTCCTTTTGAGGAAGCTCCAGCCCCGATAACCGGATCGTGATCCCGATATAGGCTTTCTTTCCTTCATCTTCACTGAGTAGCTCACCGAACATTTTCAATCCTGTTTTATTGATAACACTTGCAAGGGCTTCATTATTGGCAAGGAATATGCTGACCGAAGGTGAGTTTTTATCAAAATTTGCCACTATTCTCAGAGTAACGGAGTCAGGTAAAAAGATGTTTCCGATTAACCCGTTAACCGCTTCATTCACCTGGCTGAATGTAAGCAAACCCGGAGTAGCAAGTTTGAGCATGCCAGTAGGGTACGAGCCGAACGACAGAGCTTCGCATACCGGGAAAACGACCATACCGGCACTGGAAATCATCCTGAAGTCGGGATCCCCCGAATTCTCCGGAGGCAGAAAAGCAATCCCTTTCTTTGTGGAAATAAAGAAATCAGGACAAGCCGATAGACCGGATTCTGTTGCTGACAGCGATCCGAAACCGACAACGTATCCGAGTTCTCCGATACTTGTGTCCTTCCTGGTGTTAATGTATTTTCCCTTGATTCCGTCATCTCCCTCAGGATGGTATATCAGCTTGTGATGCCCGATTGCGATCTCGCTGACTCCCGACTTTCTCAGCCTGCCAGCCTCTATCAGTGACAGGGCTGCTTCAAGACTGCCTTCGAAACGGAATATGTTGTCAAGGCCGGCAATCTCGAAAACCTTCAAAATTTCAGGGGCCACCGCGGCCAGAAAAAGTTCACTTTGTCCCAGCAGCAGCTTCTTCTTTGTCTTTAAAAATATCCTGATCCCTGCACTTGATACATAAGTACATTCTGTCATGTCAATGACAATATCCTGTTCAATCCCGGCCAGGTCCATTAGGACGAGATCCAGTTCATTGCTGTTTGTTGCGTCCAGTCTGCCTCTTATTGTTACGCAGCGATCACTGGAATGGGTAATTATTTGCATCATCAATATTATTAATAATTAAAGAATCTAAAATAATACTTTTTATATAACGGGATTAATATTTTACATTGCAAATACAGAATTAAATTACTTTTACTACTTAAATTATCCATTAATATGTCAGAAATAATCGCCGGAGTTGGTTCACGCGTAAAGCATCCCCAGTTCGGGAAAGGAGTGATAGTGCAGGTAAGATCAGATGCATGGGAAATCACTTTTATAGAAACAGGAACCCGAATAATCAACCGCAGCTTTGAAGGTCTGGAATTTATCGAAGCCGTTGAAACCCCCTCTGACCTTGCTACCTATGAGAAGGTCGAAAAATCCCTGATCAGGGTGCTGAGGCAATTCAGCGACATCCAGGAGACCGTACTGCTTGGCAGCCGCTGGACCGGTGGTAAAATGGTAATGTACCCGGCCGATAAGTCCCTTAAGGAAAAGGAAATACCCATGGAGGCTTTCTTCCATAAGATCGTAATGCTGAGGGACAGGCTGCGTGTGCTGGAGCAGAAGATAAATACCAGCAACCTCAGCGATGAGGAAAAGGTTGAGATGCAGCAATATGTCACACGTTGCTACGGCAGCCTTACAACGTTTAATGTTCTGTTTAAGAATAAGGAAGACCAGTTCGTAGGGGAGAAGGGCACCTGAGAATCAAATTGTAAAGCAGAAGTTATGAAAAGATCGTTATTTATTGGCTTTATGGCTGCAATACTGTTAATCGCCTGCAGAACTGAAGCAGCTGAAGTCAATACAAAAAGAGACAGCATTTATGCCCTGCTTAAATCACATATTACAGGCGATACGGCAAGGGCAAGATTGTATCATGAGTATGCCAGGTCTTTCATGCCAGCCAGGATGGATTCCGCCGAAAAATATTTTAAGCTCAGCTTTGAACTCTCAAAAAAACTCGGATATGATAACGGGAGGATGAGATCATTGAACGGTCTTGGGAATATCCTTCTGATCTCAGGAAATCCCAGGGAAGCCTTGGTCCGTTTCGACGAAAGCAGGAAGGTTGCTTACAAGGAAGGCGATCCCGATTTCCTCTGTCTGATCAATAATAATATGGGGGTTACATTCGACAAGTTGGGGCTGCTCGACAGTTCTGAGAAATACAACATGGTTGCCCTGGAATTTGCGGAGAAGATCAAATCAGGGAAAAGGCAGGCTAAATGCCTTTCCGACCTGGCAGCAGTTGCAACTCACCGGGGAGATTATAAAAAGGCAGTTCTGTACAACCTTAAGGCGAAGGAATTTTATGAGTCGGGACATAATACCTCGGATCTTGCCATGGTATACATCCGCCTCGGAGTGATTTACAGTGAGATCAATGACTATGACAAGTCCATCCAGGCATACCGCCTGGCATTGAAATTTAACGACACCCTGCAAAATAAAAGAATGAGGATGACCATTGTCAACAATATGGGTTACCTCTATTATAATTTGAAAAAACAGTACGACACTGCAAAGATCCTGTTGAATGAGGCCCTTGAAATTGCCAGGGAATTAAATGCCCCCGATATCCTTCTTACGGCCAGGATTAACCTGGGAAATGTTTTTATGGAACAGAAAGATTATCAAAAAGCTCTTGAATATTTCCTTATCGCCTATAAATTACCCCAGCTTGCCGATCTGAACAGGGAACAAACGGCCCTGCAAATTAATCTTGGAGAAACCTATCTGAAGCTTGAAAATCCGGTTCTTTCGCGCAAATTCCTCATGCTGGGACTTGGCAATGCAAAGAAGAACGGATACATGGATTTCGAAAAGAATGCCTTTGGATGTCTGTATGAACTGGAATCCGGCCTTAAGCATTATAAAGATGCAAATGAGTACCTGGTTAAATATACCGACCTTAAAGACAGCCTCTGGAACAAGGACTCCGAAAAACGGATCGCCGAACTGGAGTTTAAAAGCGAGTTGAACCGTAAAACTGCCCAGAATATCCTGCTGCAACGTACGAATGAGTTGAAAGAGCAGGTTATCAAAAGGCAGAGAATCATTGTAGCAGGTATTGTTTCAGTGATGTTACTGCTGGTGGTCCTTATCTTTGTGACCCTTGGAAGCCGCAACAGGATCAGGACAATAAACAAGCTCATTGATGAAAAGAACCGTAAACTTGAAGAATTGAACAAGACAAAGGATAAATTCTTTTCCATTGTTGCTCATGATCTAAAGAGCCCTTTCAATGCATTGCTCGGATTGCTGTCGGACCTTGATGAAAGTTATGATGAATTTGATGAGAATCACCGGAAGAAGATCATACAAAGCCTCAGACGCAGCAGTAATAATACTTATAATCTTTTAGTAAACCTTCTTGAATGGGCCCAGATCCAAAGGGATCCCCTGTCAAACAATCCGGAAAAAACTGAACTCAGGACTATTGTGTCGCAGGTAATGGAAGTGCTGCAACCCAGGGCCGAACGGAAAAAGCAGGTGCTACAGAACCAGGTTGAGCCGGGATTTATAGTTTATGCAGATCCCATGCTGATCAAATCCATCCTGATAAACCTTGTTAACAATGCCATAAAATTCACCCCCTTAGCCGGTGAGATCAGGGTTCATGCAAAAAATACCGGGGGGCTTGTCTCAATTTGTGTCACTGATAACGGGATAGGAATCCCCGCGGACAAGATCCCGTTGTTATTCCGTATAGACAATAATTTCAAACGCATGGGAACAGACCTGGAAGTGGGGACCGGACTTGGACTTGTCATGTGTAAAGAATATATTGACCTGTTGGGTGGGGAGATCGTGGTTACAAGTATACCGGGGGAAGGAAGCACATTCTGCTTTACATTACCTGCCATTAGATAAACCAGGGATTGAATATATCAGCTTTCAGGACGGCGTCGATAGTTATCTTCCTGAACCAGTGCGAAAAGACATATTGCCAGATAAGGTGATACAATCCGGGCTCACCGGCTTAAAGAAATTTAATTGCTGAAGTACTTCCGGATTAAAAAAAACAATTCCTTCTTCTTAAGAGGCTTCACGATGTAATCATTGCATCCGGCTCCTGTTGCATTTTCCCTGTCACCCGAAAATGCATATGCGGTTTGGGCAATGATGATCACATCCTTGTTGAATAACCTGATTTGCCGGGTAGCATCATATCCGTTCATAACGGGCATCTGCATATCCATCAGCACCAAATCAATCTCAGGATGCTTACGGCAGAGTTCAACAGTTTCACTCCCTGTTTTTGCAATCATTATCTCTCTGCAGAAATTCTTTAATAAATGTGTGATGAGTAATCCCGAGGCTTCGTCATCTTCAGCAACAAGGATTTTTAGGTTTTCGGGATGTTCGCTGTCAGAGTCGGCATGAAAGTCACTTTCATTTATAACAGTTTCGGGGGATGTATTTTTGTATGGAAGTGTAAAATAAAATACCGAGCCTTTTCCTGTCTCGCTTTCCACCCGGATCTCCCCTCCAAGCAATTCAACATAGGCTTTGGTGATCGATAACCCTAACCCGGCTCCCTGCTGTGCCATCTTATTAGATATATCAGCCTGAATGAAACGCTCAAAGATTGCCGCCTGCCTGTCGCCTGGTATCCCGATCCCGGTATCTTTTACGAAAAATTCAAGCATATCCCCGCTTTTATTATATCCAAGTTCAATGGAGCCTTCGTTTGTGTATTTGACAGCGTTTTTAACGAGATTCGAAAGAATGGCATAGACTTTTTCACGGTCGGTAAGAATATGGGCATATTTTGGCGCTAATGAAACTTTTCGTGAGAAATGTATTCCTTTATCTTCAGCTTCACGCTTGAAAAAATTATAGATAAATTCGACCTGGTCATTGATATTGGTTTCCGACAATGCAACCTCTATCATTCCCGATTCTATTTTCGACAAATCAATAATGTCGTTAATGATGTTGAGCATTCTTGCCCCGCTTCTCTCAATGATCTGTATATACTCCTTTTGCTCCTCACCATTGAGGCCGGGTTCTTTAAGCAGGCCGGCAAATCCAAGTATTCCATTCATGGGGGTGCGTATCTCATGACTCATATTGGCGAGAAATGCCGATTTTAATCTGTCGCTTTCTTCTGCACGTTCCTTGGATTCCAATAATTCCTTCTCCTGTTTTTTTCGTTCAGTGATATCCCTTATTGCAGCAACCCGTATATCCTCTTCTTTATATTTTATTTCCCTGACGACCAGTTCCGCCTGGAATACCGTCCCATCCTTTCTCCTTATCCCTATTTCATAAGGGGCGGGTTTTTTATCTTTTAAATTTTTTCTTATCCTGTCCTGATATTCAGGCAAAACTAAAAGTTCAATAACATTTTGGTTAATCAATTCCTGCCTGGTATAACCCGTCATCCCAATAAACGAATCATTAGTGTCAAGGGCAATGCCCTGATTGTGAATGACTATACCTTCGTAAGTAAGCGCTGCCAGTTTCTTGAACCTGTCTTCACTCTCCATGACAGTTCTTTCGGCAACTTTTCTTTTGGCCTCTTCCTTTAATACTTTCCTGACCTGGGCGATTGAATAAAAATAATATGAAATGATAAGAAAAAGAAAGGCAAAAGCCACGATTAAACGGTTACGCAAACGGGTAAGCGCAATGTAAATGTCTTCTTCCTCGTATGAGATCATTATTGTCCAGTATGTATTCCCCAGCGGAGCACGGTAAAATACCACATATCGTTTATCAAGGTTTGTTTTCCCGTCAGCACTTATCCCGGAATGAACGCTTTTCCCCGTTCCATGATCCTTTCTTACAGTCTTTGCAAATAATGTTAAAGCTGAGGTGTCATTCATTGTATTATCGAGAAATGAATTCCCGATATGGCCTTTCAGGGGGCAGAATATTTCAACCCCGTTTTCGCTGAGCAACCACACTGTTCCGGTTCCCCGAATCCTGATCTTCCCAAGATATAATTTCCCCAGGCGGTCAATGGATATTAGCATTGCAAGACTGCCGGCATATTCCCTGCCTTTAAATATCGGAACATGCAAAGCAATGGCCTGGTATCCCTGGGCCGATTTGAATACATCGCTGATGATAGGCTGATGGGTGGTAATGATCTGACGTACATGTTTCTGGTAAGAGATGTCTTTTCCTATAACTGATTCATTCGTTGGATAAGTGCTCAATATAACGCCATGGGCATCGACTCTTGTCAGGGCTTCAATATAATCTTTATGATATTCATAAAAACCTGCCATCAGCGATTCGCTCTCTCCACTATTTTCAACGATGTCATTAATCCTGGATAAAAAGACCAGGTCGGCCTGGTAGTCGTTGAAGAATGAGGTAATTCCCTGGGAGGCAGTCTGTGCCAGGATTAATTGTTCATTATTGAATTCATCGATGGTCCTGTCCTGAATATCTTTATAGATAAGTATAAAGAGGATAGAGAACGCAATCAATATAACCGGCAGGAAGAGATATCTTCTTGAAAATTTTAATTTTTTCATCCGTTTTTTCAATTGGACGATCTTGGAGTTACGATTAAATTTTATGATTGTCGATTTACGAGTGTCATTTTATTCTTCAACCGTCAATCATAAACTTCAATCGAAAAACGTAAATCTTTATATCTTAAATCAAACTAATTCTCCGGCACCTCATGATTCAAGCAAATCCCTGTACAAATTAAAATTTTCTTCGCTAAAACAAACAAAAGTCACAGTGAGGGGGAGATCGTTTGATGCCAGGAAGGCTTTTGTTTCATTGATTGCTATCTCTGCAGCAAGCTTTTTGGGAAAACGGTAGATCCCTGTGCCTATGTTGGGAATGGCGACCGTTTTGCAGTCATGCAGTTTGGCCTGGTTTAAGCTGGAATGGTAACATTTGGCAAGCAGTTCCGCTTCGCCTTTATCCCCTCCTTTCCAAACAGGGCCAACAGTATGAATGATATATTTTGAAGGAAGGTGCAACCCTGGTGTCACTTTGGCTTCACCAGTCTCGCATCCTCCCAGGAGCCTGCAGATCTCCGCAAGGCCGGGGCCTGCTGCCTTGTGTATTGCACCATCCACACCTCCACCTCCTAAAAGTGAAGAATTTGCAGCATTCACTATGGCGTCTACCTGTATGGTAGTAATGTCGCCCATGATTAACTTTATTCTTTCTTCCATAGACTGAACAAGTTTTGAAGTTCGTCGTGTATTGAGTTATTTGTAGCAATAATTTCTTTTCCAAAGATATACTTTTCCCCGCCAGAAAAATCAGTCACCCTGCCGCCGGCATTTTTTACCAGCAGAACTCCGGCAGAAACGTCCCACGGACTTAATCCATATTCATAAAAACCGTCATAGCGGCCTGCAGCGACGTAGGCAAGGTCTGCCGCAGCCGACCCCAGCCTTCGTATGCCCCTGCTATGCTGCATCAGATGCCTGAAAATATCGAGGTAATCTTCCATGCGGCCATAATCATGATAAGGGAAGCCGGTGGCAAACAATGATCTGGCAACATCCGGTGTTTGTGATACCCTGATCACCTCCCCGTTTTTATATGAAGGTGCATCCTGCCAGGTGTAAAAACATTCATCCAGGTTCACCTCGTAGATGACCCCTGCAATGACTCTTGAATTCTGCATAAGTCCTATGCTTACGCAATACATCGGAACTCCATGGATGTAATTGGTGGTCCCGTCCAGGGGGTCGATGACCCAGGTAAATTCGGCGCTGCAAAGGCCGGGGCTTTCCTCGGCAATAAAGCCTGATCCGGGGAGTATCCGGCCCAGCTGTTCAATAATCCTCGATTCGGACTCCCTGTCAACATAGGTGACGAAATTATTGAAGCTTTTAAGTTCTATGTCGGATGACCTCAGTTTAATGATCTCCTGCTTGAGGAATCCTCCTGTTTCAACTGCAAGTTTGCAGGTTTGTCGGGTGATATATTGAAGGTTTAAAGACATATGCAGGTAGCGGGGTAGTGAGAACTGAGGTAGCGAAATTAATGATTTTTTCAGATGTTATGGTGAATATAAACACCGTCTCTGTCGTTTTCATTAAGTATTACGGGAATGATACGGTTGGTAAGGGAAGGATCGTAATTTGTCTTTACCCTGATGTAATTTTCGGAGAAGCCATGCATCCATCCTTCCGAATTATCCGATTCAAACAGGACGTGCACTTTTTTCCCCTTGTTTTGCCTGTAAAATGTTTGCTTTTTCAATTCAGAAAGATGATGGAGCTCGTGGCTTCTTGCTTTTTTGATCTTGTCCTGTATAACATCTCCAAGTTTTGAAGCCAGGGTGTTGTCCCTTTTCGAGTAGGTAAACACATGCATGTATGATACTGCAAGCTGTTCAAGGTAGGTGTACATATCGCGGAAATCCTGGTCCGATTCGCCTGGGAAACCCACGATCACATCTGCTGCTATACAGGCATCAGGCAGTTTTTGCCTGATCCTCTCCACCCTCCCGGTATAAAGTGAAAGATCGTATTTCCGTTTCATTGCCCTGAGCACCCTGTCAGAACCCGATTGAAGGGGAAGATGAAAATGGGGCATGATCTTTCCTGATGCAGCTGCAAGGTCTATAATTTCATCTGTAATCAGATCAGGCTCCACTGAAGAAACCCTGATTCTAGGTAATCCTTCGGTCCGGTCCAGCTCCTTTAATAATTCAAACAGGCTTTCATTATTATGCCTTCCGAAATCACCTATGTTCACTCCTGTCAAAACAATCTCCTGTATCCCGTTAGCCGATATTTCCCTGGCGCTGCTGACAACATGGGAGATAGTGTCGCTGCGGCTGTGGCCCCTTGCCAGGGGAATGGTGCAATAAGAACAATAATAATCGCAGCCATCCTGGATCTTCAGGAAGGAGCGTGTGCGGTCTCCATAGGAAAAGGATGGAACAAATCCGCTGTTTTCTTTAATGCCGGCTGATAAACCTCCGTGGTAATCATGGGTTTTAAGCTTTTCAAGCTCTTCGGGCAGATCATATTTTGCACTGTTACCGAGCACGAGGTCCACGCCTTCCATTTGCAGCAGTTCCCCCGGTTTAAGTTCAGGGAAGCATCCTATGACCGCTATTTTGGCCCCCGGGTTCAGCTTATGCGCCTGGTGTATCGCCGCCCTGCATTTCTTTTCCGCAACGGCCGTAACGACGCAGGTACTGATCACATAGATATCGGCAACTTCATGATGATCAATAAGCTCGAAGCCTTTTTCCTTAAACTTCTTTGAAATTGCGGAGGCTTCTGCGAAGTTCACTTTGCAGCCGAAATGATGGAACGCGATCGTTGTGGGATTCATGAGGCAAAGTTACTAAATAGCGAGAAAAGAGGTAGCGAGGTAGCGAAATTGAAAAGCGAAATGGCGAAAAGTGAAATAACATGTTGCGTTTACAATAATTTATTCGCAGCAATCTTAATTTCTTTTGTGTGTTCATTTCGCTACCTCGCTACCTCACTTCTCGCTACCTAAGATACTGCTGCCAGAGTATTCCGGTGACAATCAGCGCTAATCCTGCCACAGTTGACAGCAAAATGGCTTCGCCAACAGCAAAATGAATGATGATAAGTGAGATGAAAGGGGAGAGGTAGATCAGGTTGCTGACTTTGGCTGTGGTAGAAGATAGTTTCAGTGCATTCAACCAGAGCAGGAAAGTAATCCCCATTTCGAACAGCCCGATGTATACGGCCCCTGCAATTCCTCTCCAGGGCGGGATCCAGAAGTGTTTTGTAAGCGCGATAGTTATAAAAACATATAGTAGTCCGAAGAAAAAATTCAAAAAAAGCTTACTGACGGTTTCGCGTTTATCTTTCAGATTGATAATCCAGTAAACAGCCCAGAAAAAAGCGCTGCCTGTTGCAAGCAACACTCCGGCAGGGTTTGAAAAATGAAACGACAACAGCCTGCCATGAGTGGAAATTACCATGATCCCTGCAAAACTTATAAGTATCGCAAGTATGCTAAGGAAGCTGATCTTCTGCCTCAGCATGGGGATCGAAAGCAGGACGAGCACCAGCGGCCATATATAATTCAGGGTGCCTGCTTCCTGGGCGGGAAGTATTTCATAAGCCCTTAAGAGGACAACGTAATAGAGGTAAGGGTTGAGAAGTCCCATCAGGGCCGACATAAGAATATCGGTGGATGTGAGTTTCCCGAGTAACGACAGTTTCCCCTGGACGAGCAGGATGACAAAGAGCGTGATGACTGCAACTACAGAGGAAAACAACAACAGCCCCAGGGGATCGAGGTAACGCAGGCTGATCTTGAAAGCGGAGCCTATGGTCGCCCAGCAGGCAATGGCTGCGAAAGCGTAAATATATGCTTTTCTCTGGGTTCTCATCAGGCCGCGAAGGTAAGAAAGATTGAAAAAAGTCCTATTTTTGCATATATAAACTATTTGTTATGAAGAAGCTTGCCGTGGTTGCGCTGGGTGGCAATGCCCTGCTTCGTTCCGACCAAAAGGGAACCATAGGGGAACAGGAGGGCAATGCATATGCAACGTCCGAATCTCTGGTTAAACTGATGAAGCGTGATTATAACCTGGTCCTGACGCATGGGAACGGGCCCCAGGTGGGTAATATTATGCTGGCAAATTCGGCCGGGCACAAGATGTTCGGGCTTCCCGAGATGCCACTGGACATCTGTGTGGCTTATTCCCAGGGATTCATAGGGTATATCATAGAGCAGCAACTTAAGAACGTGCTCGAAAAATACGAAATGGAGAGAGATATCATCACCATCACCACCCAGGTGCTTGTAAATAAAGATGATCCGGCTTTCAAGAACCCGACTAAACCGGTAGGCCCGTATTATACGAAAGATGAGGCTGATAAACTGGCCGAAAGCACTAAGTCGGTTTTCAGGGAAACCCCTGGAGGCAAGGGATGGAGAAAGGTGGTGGCTTCCCCGAAACCATTGGTAATCCTGAACAAAAAAACCATTGAAAAAATTGCCAGGCAGGATAACATAGTGATTGCTGTTGGCGGAGGCGGTATACCCGTGTATTATGTTGAACCAAACAAACTGGAAGGTATTGATGCTGTCATAGACAAGGACCTCGCTTCGGCTCTTCTTGCTTCACAGATCAATGCAGATAAATTCTTTATCCTAACGGATGTGCCCAAAGTTTGCCTCAACTTTAACACTCCCCAGGAGAGGTCACTTGACCGCCTCACCATCGCCGACGCCAAGATGTACCTTGCCGAAGGCCAGTTCCCCGATGGAAGCATGGGCCCCAAGATCAGGGCTGCAATTCACTTTGTGGAAAATTCGGGGAAGGATACCATCATCACCAAGACCACCATGCTTGGAATAGATAACGGAGGAACAAGGATCACTCTTGTTTAAATACCATTTTCTTTATTTCCGTCCCCTCTATCTTAAGAAGGGCATTTTCAAGTTTGCTGAATTCATTCTGATCACCATATAATTCGAGCAGTATGATCCCGCTGCCGGCGGCAGTTCCGGGCTCGTTATTATGCAGGCCCAGCCTGGTCCTGATGGTACAGCCGAATTTTGCCAGGACATCCTGTACCGGGGCGGCTGCGTTGACCCTGTTTGAAATTCTGATCCCTAAGATCCAGGTTTCTTTCATAATCCTTTGTTTATATGCTTGAAATCGGGTACGGTAATACAAGCCGAAACACCTCCGTTCGAGGTGATGCTGATGGTACCGTCAAGTTGTTCGATCAGCAATCTGATAATAAACATCCCCAGTGATTCCTGGTTTTGCAGGGTAAAGCCTTCCGGCAGACCTATCCCGTTATCGGAAACAGTGAACCTGAAACCATCAGAAATTACTTTCTCAAGTTTAATGCTTATGATGCCTTCTGTCTTACCCGGGAAGGCGTATTTATATGAATTTGTAAGCAATTCATTAGTTATAAGTCCGAGCGGAAGTGCAATCTCTATATTCGCCAGAATGTCATCCATTTCTATTTTCAGGGTGATCTTATGCCCGCTGAACGTCGACGAAATCATTGAAACCAATGAATGGATATAGTTCGAAAGAGGTATCTTGTCGAAATTCTCACTGCGGTAAAGGTGTTCGTGTATCAAGGCCATAGACCTGATCCTGAGTTCAATATCCCTTATCAGCCTCTGAAAGTCAGGATCGGGATTTTTACTTCCCTGCATACTCAGCAGACTGATGACTATCGCCAGGTTGTTTTTGACCCTGTGATGGATCTCCTTGAGCATGGTCTCCTTGGTCTCGGTATTCTTGAGCTTAAGGGCTTCGATCTCCCTTTCTTTGGAACGGTCTCTGGTCACCACCATGACTTGTTCAACCCGGTTGTTACGGATCATGGGAAGAGTCCTGGTCTCGACAAAAACCTGCTGCCCGCCGTAATCAAAGCTCAGTTCCCTTATTGATATCCTTCCCGTCTCAAAAACAACCCTCACACTGTCAATCTCTTCTTTACTGATAAAGGGAAATGATTTTTCAACATTGAGGCCGATAAGGTTATGCGGCAGGCCTGCTTCCACAGCCACCTGTTTCAGGGTTGAATTCACCATTTTGATGTTCATGTTCCTGTCAACTGCAACTACCCAATCCGGAAAACTGTCCAGCGCCTGATGATACTGCCTTTCGGATCTGACAAGTTCTTCTTCGGCTTCTTTGCGTTCCTTCATTTCCTGGATAAGCTTATGATAATTTTCGGTAAGCGCTTTCTGGTGAAGGAAGTTTTTCCAGTTCAGGCTCTGGAAGATGTATGATATGAAAAAGCCCAGGGTGGTTACTGATACTACAAAGAAGAGATGGTTGAAATATAGGAAAGAGATGGAATAAGATTGATTGACAAGGGTAGCTGCAAAATATGCCATGAACTGCAGTGCGTTCAGGAGAATGAGATCCCGGAACCGGATCCGGTAGAAAGTATGCATGCCAATCATCACCAGCATAACCCATGCATAGTAATAATTGTATCCCCTGCCTGTAATATCGGAAGTGACTCCTACATAGTACACTGCAATGCATGAATAGAGGTTGACGAAAATAAAAATCAGGGAGAGGTATTTCTTCAGGGGATTGATGAAGAGGGCGGCCAGGGAGATTACGAGAGAAGGTACAATAAGCCCGAACCTGAAGAAGTATTGTTGTTCAACGGAATCGGCAAATAAAATCCTGTTATTTATGGCATAGACAATAAATAAAAGCAGGGTGACCGAAAGGCCGACTTTCATGCTGGGGACTGAAGAGGAGAGGTAATACTCCTGGAATTCCTGGTCCAGTTCCTTCCGTGACTGATGCTCCATAGCTTACTCTGCTGACTCTCAGATCTGAAAAACCATATGCTGGACTTCTATTCCGCCAATGTCCCTCAGTTTATTCTCGAAAATGTCAAATTCGGCTGTGGTGCCCGAAAGCTGGAGTAGGATTACACCCATTCTGCTGCAGACATCCTCGCTGACTTCATGGAAGCCCAGCCTTGATTTAATCAGATATGCGTATTCGGATAGCAGTCGCTGTGTCAATCCTGCTTCCTTGATACGGTCGGTGATCAGCAGGCCAATAATTCGGATTTCTTTCATGTTTTAAAGCTTAGAAATACAGATCCCTGTTTCCCTCTTTTACCTGCTGAAGTTTTTCCACCAGGCTGTCTTTCGAAGAATCCTGTTCCATCTCTGAAAGTTTGTCATTGATCAGTTGATACCCCTTGATTTTTGTGGATTCAGGGGCATAGTCCTCAAGATATTCAGCGAGAGTTAACAAGGCATTGGGCTGGCAGAAACGTTTAATGAAGCCGGGCACGGAAAACTCCATAAAATGTTCGCCTGTACGTCCCCTCCTGTAACAGGATGTGCAGAACGACGGGATATACCCATGCCCGATAAGTTCTTCCATGATCTCGTTCAGGCTGCGGTTGTCATTGATCTGGAACTGTTCCAGGTCAATATCCTGTGCTTCAGTCTGATCTTTTTTCGAATACCCGCCCATTTCAATGTTGGTGCCGCCGTCAATTTGCGAGACTCCATACTGCAGGATCTCATCGCGCACTTCAGCAGGTTCCCTGGCGGTAAGAATAAGGCCGGTATAGGGAACAGCAAGCCTCAGTATGGCGACAAGCCGGGTGAAATCCGCATCGCTGACAATATGGTCTTTGTTGATATTCAGCTGGGAAGCATACTGTATCCTTGGGAAAGAAATGGTATGAGGGCCAACATTGTAAACAGCCTCAAAATGATTGGTGTGCCTTACAAGACCCATCAGTTCAAACCTCCAGTCGTATAATCCGAACAAGGCACCTATTCCTACATCATCAATTCCTGCTTCCTGTGCACGGTCAAGTGCGGTAAGCCTCCATTCGTAATTTCGTTTTATACCGCCAAGGTGGACTTTTGCGTAGGTCTCTTCATGGTATGTTTCCTGGAAGACCTGGAAGGTGCCAATCTTTGCATCCTTGATGGTACGGAACCCGTCGATGTCCATAGGGGCTGCATTGATATTGACCCTGCGTATCTCACCGGGGCCACTATGCACTGAATAAACAATCCGCACGGTTTCTGCAATGAATTCAGCATTATAATTGGGATGTTCCCCATAAACCAGGATAAGCCGCTTCTGGCCTGTATCTTCAAGTGCTTTGACCTGGTCTATCAGCTCATCTTTGGTAAGTGTGATCCTTTTTATGGCTTTGTTGGTGGATTTAAATCCGCAGTAAGCACATTTATTGATACAGAGGTTCCCTATATACAAAGGGGCAAAGAGGACGATCCTCTGACCATAGACCTTTTCCTTCAGTGTTTTAGCTCCCTGTTTTATCTCTTCAATCAACTCCGGATCAGTGGTCTGGACCAGGACAGCGGTTTCTTCCATCGTGAGCCGTTGCTTGTCGAGTGACTTTGCAATGATCTCCCTGACCCTTTCCTTTGAAGGCCTTGCATTGTTGATAAAACCCCATATCTCATCTGCATCGATGAAGGGTTTCATCCGTTGGTCCTTAATTTTCAGCTTCTCTGGTTTGAATTTCATGTAGTGTTGAATTCAGTAGTTGTTCCGGAAGGCAAAGATACAAAAAAAGGAGGTAGAGAGGTAGCGAAAAACAGGTAGCGAGGTAGCGAGAAGCGAGGTAGCGAAAAACAGGTAGTGAGGTAGCGAGAAGTGAGGTAGCGAAAATAAGGTAGTGAGGTAGTGAGAAGTGAGGTAGCGAAAATAAGGTAGCGAGGTAGCGAGAAGTGAGGTAGCGAAAAAAATGATTAACGGGGTTTGTTGCGTTCAGAGAGATAGACGCCACCGATTACCAGGATTATACCACAAAATTTTGTGAGTGTAAATGGTTCAGAAATAAGAAAGTATGAAAAAAAAGCGGTGAATACAGGGATGAGGTTTGAGTAAATATTCGCTTTGCTTATCCCGATTTCTTTTACCGTTTTTGCAAAGAAAACAAAGGCAAGAGAAGATGCAAAAATTGATAGTGCAAGGAATGAAGATACGATTTTAAAGTTAAGGGGGACTGCAGTTATCCTGCTTCTCTCAAATATCAGGAATAAAGGGAGGAACATAATGGCGCCAAGAATATTCTGGCAGGCCACCAGGGTGACGGGAGAATATTTCCTGGTGAGTTTTTTCAGAAAAACAGAAAAAACAAGAGACGACATCACAGCCCCGAAAAGGGCCAGAACGCCCCTGCCTTCCCCCGAAAAGGAGAGGTTCCTGGAAGCCAGCATTACCGCCACGCCTGAAAAGGAAACTGCTATACCGAGTATGTTGAGCCTGGAAATTTTTTCTTTGAAAGTAAACCAGGCAACCAGGGGGGAAAAAACGGGGATGGTTGCAATGATGACGCTGGATAAGGTGGGAGTGGTAAATTTTACCCCGAAATTTTCACCCAGGAAATACAGGAAAGGGTTAAAAATTGCACTCCCCAGCAGCAGCCAGTAATCCTCTTTCTTTATCTTCTCAAACCGGCCCGATACGATCATCAATAAAAAAAGGAAAGCTGAGGAAATAAGAAGGCGAATAAAAATAATGGTAACCGGCTGAAAATAAGCCAACAGGCCGGTTGTCCATATAAATGATAATCCCCAGAACAGCATGGCTGCAGTTGCGTACAGGTGTACCGGGACTTTGATCGCTTTCATGGTGTGCAAATTTAGAATTTTAAATTGCACTGTAACATTTAGTATCTTGGTGAGTCTATTGGCTAAAACTGGGAGTTTGGAAACCCGATACGAAAATATTCACAAGGACCTGATCGATGCCTGTCGTCGCGGGGACAGGAACGCCCAGTTCAGGATTTACAAACTCTATTATAAAGCCATGTTCAACACAAGTCTCAGGATAGTAAACGACACAGCCGAAGCGGAGGATATCATGCAGGAA